>Ga0134128_10004835_pt1 | contig 16393 bp, 14 predicted proteins | sample KB31754_FD_96462 | JGI IMG/M metagenome (GOLD analysis project Ga0134128, IMG submission 96462) | Terrestrial soil microbial communities with excess Nitrogen fertilizer from Kellogg Biological Station, Michigan, USA - KB3-175-4 | ecosystem: Environmental > Terrestrial > Soil > Unclassified ...
GCCTCGGGGATCATCGGCAGGTAGATCGCGACGCGGTCGCCGGCGACCAGACCCAGATCGGTCAGCGCGTTGGCGGCCTTGCTCACCTCGGCGAGCAGATCGCGGTAGGTCAGGGTGCGGTCGTCGCCGATCCGCTCGCCCTCCCAGTGGATGGCCACCCGGTCGCCGTTGCCCGCTTCGACATGCCGGTCGACGCAGTTGTAAGTGACGTTCAGTTTGCCGTCAGTGAACCATTTGGCAAACGGACGCTCGGACCAGTCCAACACCTCCGAAAACGGTGTCGCCCACGAGAGACGGTTCGCCTGCTCGGCCCAGAACGCCAACCGGTCTTGCTCGGCCTGTTCATACAGGTCATCGCGGGCATTAGCCTGCGCGGCAAACTCTTTCGACGGTGGATACGACGGTGCGTGCGTCTGCGTCTCGGTCACGGGCACGAGCCTAGTCGGGTGACGATACGGCCGTGAGGCCGTTGAGGAACCCCGTGCCCGTCAGTTGCTGAGCGGTTGGAGGCAATACAGTCGCGCGGGATTCTGGTAGGCGATCTCCTTGGTACCCGGTGGGCATGATGCGGTGTCCGAACTGCCGTCGACTCTGCTGGCGACCTTGAAGTGCGGCGCCGACCCGTCACAATCGGTCGGGGCGAACAGCGGTCCTTGCGCGTCACCGGCCGCGGTGTAGCAGCGCCCCTGGACGAAATTCAAGATGAAGCACAGTGTGGTGGAACCGTCGCGCAGGAAGGCGTAATCCGACTTCTCGGTCTTGCCGTCGGGACAGGTCGACGACGGGTCGCCCTTGGTGACCACTTCGAAAATCGCGTCGGGTTCGGAACAATCCAGCGCCTTCGGGTTTCTGGTGTGCTCCCGAAAGTTGGAGGCGGCGATGCACTGGCCGACGTTCGGTGTCTGTGGCGAACTCACTGTGCCTCGACTCTGTCTGACCAAATCGGCTGCGCCGTCGGCGATTCCAAGCAGCCCGAAGATGACCACTAGCCCTCCCACGGCGATCAGCGCGACACTCCACCGCGATGGCCGCGGCTGGATGTAAGAGCTCGGGTCATACTGTGACGGCGACGGTGAATCCCCTGGAAGGGAAAGCGGATCAGTCGGGTTCGGTGTCGGCTGCGGGTCGGCTGGAGGCAGCTGCCGAGCGCGGGAGTGTTGCCGGATACCGACGATGAACAGGATCAACCCCGTGACGGGAAAGATTGCCATCGCCATCAGTTCGCCGAGGAAATACCCGACGTTGAACTCGGCAAGTTCGTGCACGACCACGGCTGGCAGTCTATTGCGGATCGAAGGAGGAGGCGTGCACCTTTTTCGCGTCCTCGCGGCGATCGCGATGCTGGCCGCCGCATCGCTGACGGGCTGCGGCGCCGGCAACGTCCGAACCGACGTCGTGATCGTCAATGCCGGCGAGCCGCAGAACCCGCTCATCCCGACCAACACCAACGACACCAACGGCGGACGGATCGTCGACCGACTGTTCGCCGGGCTGATGTCGTATGACGCCAAGGGCGCACCCACCCTTGAGGTTGCGAGCGCGATCGACACCACCGACGACGTCAACTATCGGATCATTCTCAAACCGGGCTGGACGTTCAGCGACGGGTCGCCGGTCACCGCGCATTCCTTCGTCGACGCCTGGAATTACGGTGCGCTGGCCACCAATGCCCAACTGCAGCAGAGCTTCTTCTCACCCATCGCGGGCTTCGACGAGGTGGCCGCATCGAAGCCGACCGCCACCACGATGTCGGGCCTGCAGGTGGTCAACGACCACGAATTCACCGTTCGCCTCAACGGACCGACCATCGATTTCAAGCTGCGACTTGGCTTTTCGCCGTTCTACCCGCTGCCCGATGCGGCGTTCAAAGACATGGCGGCCTTCGGCCAGCATCCGGTAGGCAACGGCCCGTACCGACTCGGCGACGAGCCAGGCAACCCGGCCTGGCAGCACAACGTCAAGCTCGACCTGGTGACCAACCCCGGCTACCACGGCAATCGGATGCCGCAGAACAAAGGCCTGCGGTTCGTCTTCTACGCCAACCTCGACACCGCCTACGCCGATCTGCTGTCGAGCAATCTCGATGTGCTGGATACGATTCCGCCCAGTGTTCTGACCGTCTATCGCCGCGACCTCGGCGACCGGACGGTGACCGCACCCGCGGCGGTCAACCTGACGCTGGACACACCGCTGCGGCTACCGCACTTCTCCGGTGAGGAGGGACGGCTGCGCCGGCTCGCGCTCTCGGCGGCCATCAACCGCGACCAGATCTGCCGCACGATCTTCTCCGGCGCCCGCGCACCGGCCCGCGACTTCACCGCGAGTTCGTTACCCGGATACGACCCCAACATCGACGGAAACGAGGCACTGAACTTCGACCCGGACCGGGCGCGGGCACTGTGGTCGCAGGCCGACGCGATCTCCAAATGGTCTGGGAGGTACGCGATTTCCTACAACGCCGACGGGTCACATCAAGAGTGGGTGGACGCGGTGGCCAACAGCATCAAGAACACGCTGGGCATCGACGCTGTCGGTGCGCCACAGCCCACCTTCGCCGGCTTTCGCACTCAGATCACCAGCCGGACGATCAACACGGCGTTTCGCGCCGGCTGGCAGGGCGACTTCCCGTCGATGCTGGAATTTCTGGAACCGCTGTTCGTCACCAACGCCGGCGCCAACGACGTCGGCTATAGCAATCCGCGGTTCGACGCCGCGATCGCCGCCGCCGAGGCCGCCCCCGATTTGCCGCGGTCGTTCACGCTCGCCAACGACGCGCAGCGAATCCTGTTGCAGGACATGGCCGTCGTCCCGCTGTGGTACACCGTTGCGGTAGGAGGTCGGTCGTCCGCGGTCAGCCACGTCGCACTGACCTGGAACGGACTACCCGACTATGAACACATCGTGAAGGCCTGACATGGGTTGGTATCTGCTGCGACGTGTCGCGGCCATGCTCCCGGTGTTCCTGGGCGCCACCCTACTGATCTACGGCATGGTGTTCCTGCTGCCCGGCGATCCGATCGCGGCGTTGGGCGGCGATCGGCCGCTGAGCCCGGCGGTCGCGGCGGCCCTGCGTGCGCAATACCACCTCGACGACCCGTTCTGGCTGCAGTACCTGCACTACCTGAGTGGTGTCCTGCACGGCGACCTCGGCCACGCCTACTCCGGTCTTCCGGTCACTACCGTTCTGGCGCAGGCATTTCCGGTGACCTTCAAACTTGCGCTGGTGGCGCTGACGGTTGAGACGCTGTTCGGTGTCGGGTTCGGCGTGATCGCCGGGCTACGCAAAGGCGGATTCTTCGACGGCGGGGTGCTGATCGTCAGCCTGATCATCATCGCCGTGCCGATTTTCGTGCTGGGGTTTCTCGCGCAGTTCGTCTTCGGGGTCCGGCTGGGTCTCGCCGCGGTGACGGTGGGCGACCAGCCGACGTTCGCCCGGCTGCTGCTGCCCGGCATCGTGCTCGGCGCGGTGTCGTTCGCTTACGTGGTGCGGCTGACCCGTTCCGCAGTGGCCGACAATGCGCACGCCGACTTCGTGCGCACCGCTACCGCGAAGGGGTTGTCGCGGCCGCGTGTGGTCGCCGTGCACATCCTGCGCAATTCACTGATCCCGGTGGTGACCTTCCTCGGCGCCGATCTCGGCGCGCTGATGGGTGGCGCGATCGTCACCGAAGGCATCTTCAACATCCACGGTGTCGGCGGCGTGCTCTACCAGGCGGTCACCCGCCAGGAAGCGCCGACCGTGGTGTCGATCGTCACGGTGCTGGTCGTCGTCTATCTCGTCACCAACCTCGCGGTCGATCTGCTCTACGCGGCGCTGGATCCCAGGATCCGTTATGGCTGATTCGCCCGACGGCAAAGGTCTGTGGCGTGACATGTGGCGGACGCTGCGGCGACGTCCGCAGTTCGTCGTCAGCGCGGCGTTGATCGCGTTCATCCTCCTGGTCGCCGTGTTCCCGTCGTTTTTCACCGCTGCCGATCCCGGCTACGCCAATCCGGACCAGAGCCTGCTTGCGCCCTCGGCGGCGCACTGGTTCGGCACCGACCTGCAGGGCCACGACATCTACGCCCGGACCATCTATGGAGCGCGCGCCTCGATCACGGTCGGCCTCGGTGCCACCCTTTTGGTGTTGGTGGTCGGGGGTGCGCTGGGTGCGCTGGCCGGTTTCTACGGCGGCTGGCTCGACGCGATCGTGTCGCGTGTCGCCGACGTGTTCTTCGGTATCCCGTTGCTGCTGGCCGCGATTGTGCTGATGCAGGTCATGCACCACCGCACGGTCTGGACGGTGATTGCGATTCTGGCCTTGTTCGGCTGGCCGCAGATCGCCCGGATCACCCGCGGCGCCGTGCTCGCGGTTCGCGGCAGCGACTATGTGCTGGCGGCAAAGGCGTTGGGGATGAACAGGTTTGGGATTCTGCTGCGACACGTGCTGCCCAATGCGATCGGCCCGGTGATCGCGGTGTCGACGATCGCGCTCGGCTTGTTCATCGTCACCGAGGCCACGCTGTCGTACCTCGGTGTCGGGTTGCCGCCGTCGGTGGTGTCGTGGGGCGGCGACATCAACGTCGACCAGATTCGGCTGCGCGCCGGCTCACCGATCCTGTTCTATCCGGCTGGCGCGCTGGCGCTTACGGTGTTGGCATTCATGATCATGGGCGACGTGCTGCGCGACGCCCTGGATCCCTCGTCGCGGGCGTGGCGACTGTGACTGCGGCGCGCATGAATACCGCTGACCCGCTGCTGAGTGTCACCGGCCTCGAGGTCCGCTTCGGCGACGCCCCTGCGATCCGCGGCGTCGATCTCGCGGTGCAGGCCGGTCAGACCGTGGCGATCGTCGGCGAATCGGGTTCGGGGAAGTCCACGACCGCCGCGGCGATTCTGGGGCTACTCCCGCCCGGTGGCCGAATCACGTCGGGCCGCATCGAATTCGACGGTGTCGATCTCACCTGCGCTGGTCGACGGCAGCTGCGAGCCGTCCGGGGCAGCGGGATCGGTTATGTGCCGCAGGATCCGATGACCAACCTGAACCCGGTCTGGCGGATCGGCTTTCAAGTGCGAGAAGCGTTGCGCGCGAACAATATCAACCGTGGAGCAGCCGAATTGCTGGCCGATGCCGGCATGCCCGATCCGGTGCACTGCGCCCGGCAGTACCCGCACCAGCTGTCCGGCGGAATGTGCCAGCGGGCCTTGATCGCGATCGGGTTGGCCGGCCGGCCGCGGCTGCTGATCGCCGACGAGCCGACATCGGCGCTGGACGTCACCGTGCAGCGCCGCGTGCTCGACCACCTCCAGCAACTCGCCGGCGAGCTCGGCACGGCGGTGCTGCTGATCACCCATGACCTGGCCCTGGCCGCCGAGCGGGCCGAGCGGCTGATCGTCATGCACCAGGGACAGGTCGTGGAAGCGGCTGCAGCCCAAGCGATTCTGTGCGATCCGCAGCACCCCTACACGCAACGACTGGTGGCGGCCGTACCGTCCTTGCGGGCCGCGCCCACCAAAAAGCCGTTGGCGCAATCGTCCGACGTGATCGTCGCATCCGGACTGACCAAGATCTACCGATCGTCGCACGGGGCCCGGTGGCGCACGACGGAGGTCCGTGCCGTCGACGACGTGTCGTTCCGGCTCCGACGAGGTACCACATTGGCGGTCGCGGGCGAATCCGGGTCCGGCAAGTCCACCCTGGCCCGGATGGTGCTGGGTCTGCTGCAACCAGGCTCCGGCACAGTGGTTTTCGACGGCCGCGATATCTCCTCGTTGAGTCGGCGACAGACGTTCGCCTTTCGCCGCAAGGTGCAACCGGTATTCCAAAACCCTTACGGCAGTTTGGATCCGATGTACTCGGTGGCCCGCATCATCGAGGAGCCGTTGCGGATACACCGGATCGGGGACCGTCACCAACGCCGGCAGGCCGTTCGCGAGGTGGCCGATCAGGTCGCGCTTCCGGCGTCGCTGCTGAACCGTCGCCCGCGCGAACTGTCCGGAGGCCAGCGCCAACGGGTCGCGATCGCGCGGGCCTTGGCGCTAAAGCCCGAGGTGGTGGTCTGCGACGAAGCGGTCTCCGCGCTCGACGTGGTGGTGCAGGCGCAGATCCTCGAACTGCTGGCCGCGTTGCAGGCGGAGCTGGGCCTGACGTACCTGTTCATCAGCCACGACCTGGCGGTGATCCGGCAGATCGCCGACGAGGTAATGGTGATGCGGGCCGGCAGGGTTGTCGAGCACGCGGCCACCGAGGACGTCTTCATGCGTCCGCAGCATGAGTACACCCAGCAGCTACTGGCCGCGATTCCGCGCCCGGGCGCTGGCCTATCCTGACAGGTCGTGAGCCCTGATCCCCTTGCCCCGCTGATGGAGCTGCCCGGTGTCGCCGCCGCCAGCGAACAGGCGCGCGAAGCGCTGGGCCGGGCCCATCGGCACCGCGCCAACCTTCGGCGATGGCCGGTGACCTCCGCCGAAGCGGCGCTGCGATCGGCGCGGGCCTCGGCGGTGCTGGACGGCGGCGGCCACAAACTCGACGACATCGACGTCTCGGTCATCAGCGACCCGGTGTTCGCCGGAGCGCTGCGCGTCGCACAGGCCCTGGAGGGCGGCGAGACCAACCTGGTCGGGGTGTGGCAGCACGCTCCGCTGCAGGCACTGGCCCGGTTGCACATGCTGGCCGCCGCCGACCGCGTCGACGAGAGCCGGCTGGGCAGGCCGCGCCCCGACGCCGACGTCGGGCCCCGCCTGGAACTGCTTGCGCAGATCGTGTCCGGTGGCACCCGCGCGCCGGCACCGGTGATCGCCGCCGTCGCACATGGCGAACTGCTGACCCTCGCGCCGTTCGGCACCGCGGACGGGGTGGTGGCGCGCGCGGTGTCCCGACTGGTCACGATCGCCACCGGACTCGACCCGCATGGGTTGGGTGTGCCGGAGGTGGGATGGATGCGTCGCGCGGCCGATTACCGCGAAGCTGCGGCCGGGTTCGCCTCCGGAACGCCCGAGGGCATGGCGTCCTGGCTGGTGCTGTCCTGCCGGGCCATGCGCACCGGCGCGCAGGAGGCGTTGACGATTGCTGAAACCCTCACCGAGCAGGGCGGAAGCGGGCACCAGAATTGATAAAGCGGGCGGCGTACCGAAGGCTTTCGGCTCGCCGCCCGCTAGCACGGGTCCCGGTTACCATGCGTGCACCTGTGGGCTGCGTGGGATGGCCTCGGCGTTCTTGCGACGCTTCCGGGAGCAGCCCCACCCAAAGGGCCGTCGTTTCCGTTCACTCTTCGCAATTGCGCAGGCCCGCAACACTTCTGCCATTATCGCGGCTATGACTCCGCGTGGGTGCCGGGAACCGTGCTGGGTTGCCCTGTCCGGGAGATCGGCCCTTCTCTTCTGGATCGACCTTGGCCGTACGGGCTTCCGTGAGTCCTTTGTACTCCGTGACCCCGGTCACATCAAGGGTCAATTGTCATGAAATCGCCAAAGCGATGCCGCGCCGTGACGTCAAGAGTTTGCTGCGGGGTTGCTACAGCGACAACCTGCGCAGCAGCGAGTAGGTCAGCGCGCCGGCCGCCAGGGCGCTGATCCCCACCGCCGCAGTCGTCGCGACCGCGGCGCCCGACGGCGCCGGGATGCGGTCCCGCAGCGACACCGGCCGGGAAAACTCCAGCACCGGCCAGTCGCGAGCGCTCGCTTCGCGACGTAGCGCGCGGTCGGGGTTGACCACGCTCGGATGCCCGACGATCTCGAGCATCGGCATGTCGGTAATCGAATCGGAGTAGGCGTAGCAGTGCTCGAGCGGATAGCCCTCACGCGCGGCCAGCTCGCGAATTGCCTGCACCTTGCCCTCGCCGAAACAGTAGAACCCGATATCGCCGGTGTACTTGCCGCCCTCGACGACCATCCTGGTCGCCATCGCGTGGGTGGCTCCGAGGGCGCGCGCGATCGGCGCGACCAATTCCTCGCCGGATGCCGACACCACCACCACGTCGCGGCCACACAGTTTGTGGCTGGCGATCAGGTCGGCAGCTTCGGCGAACACCAATGGCGTGACGATGTCGTGCAGCGTCTCGTTGACGATGGACTTGACCTGCTCGACGTCCCATCCGGTGCACATGTTGGTCAGGTGGATCCGCATCCGATCCATCTGGTCGTGATCGGCACCTGAAAGCAGGAACAAGAACTGGGCGTAGCTCGACTTGAGGACGGCCCGGCGGTTGATCAGCCCCTGCGCAAAGAAGGGTTTGCTGAACGCAAGCGTGCTCGACTTGGCGATGATCGTCTTGTCGAGATCGAAAAAAGCTGCGGTGCGCGGACTGCGACCGGTGGGCGTCGACGATGTTTGCTGGTCAGCGCCCGAGTCAGATACGGTCACCGCCCCAGCATAGGGCCGTAAGTCGGCAAATCGCGATGCTGCCGTTAAAACTGCCGGTGAAACGCCGTCTAGTAACACGTGGGACCAGCGAGGCGTTTGGTTCAGCTACTTAAAGGTCACATGCTTCATTCAAACGCAACCCTTGCGCTGCGTGACACTCTCGTGTGTATAGTAAAAGTCACTCGGCTTTGCCGAGGGTGTATCAGCCCGACCCCCCGGGGCTGATGCACGACGACCCTCGCCTCCTCCCCCCCTGGCGGGGGTCGTCCCTTTTGTCGGGTAAATCCTTAGCCGGACCGTCTTTTCACAGCCTTGACGTTGTCCACAAATTCCGTTGTCGCGACTGGCGGCGCCGACCTGTCGGCGGCACGGTGGACCGATGCCAAGCACCAACACGCGCGGGATTCTGGCAGTGCTTGCCGAGCCCGTCCTGCGCGACGAGCTCGACCGGGTGGCAGCGGCCGTCGGCGTGCGAGTGGTCCACGTCGCCAGCTCGTTACCGGTGAGTAGGAAGGCGTGGTGGGCAGCATCGGCGGTGGTCCTCGACGCAGCGGCGGCCGTTAGCTGCGTCCGCGCCGGACTACCGCGCCGCGCGCACATCGTCGTCACCACCACCGGCGACCCGCCGCCGGCAACCTGGGCCGCGGCCATCGAGGTGGGCGCCCGGCACGTGCTGAGATTGCCCGCCCAAGAGCACGATCTGGTTCGCGAGCTCGCCGACGCCGCTGAATCGGCCCGCGACGACGGCGGCCGAGGCGCGGTGGTGGCGGTGATCGGCGGGTGCGGAGGTGCCGGCGCGTCGCTGTTCGCGGCCGCGCTGGCGCGAACGGCGTCCGACCCGATGCTGGTCGACCTCGACCCGTGGGCCGGCGGCATCGATCTGCTGGTCGGTGCGGAGACGACCCCCGGCGTGCGCTGGCCGGACCTCGCCTTGCAGGGCGGGCGGCTCACCTGGTCGGCCGTGCGCGACGCCTTACCCCAGCACCGCGGGATGAGCCTGTTGTCGGGGATCCGGCGTGGCTATGAATTGGATGGCGGCGCAGTGCAAGCCGTGCTCGACGCCGGCCGCCGCGGCGGGGTCACGGTGGTCTGCGACCTTGCGCGTCGGATGACAGACGCCGTCGAAACAGCCTTGGACACAGCCGATCTCGTGGTTGTCGTCAGCCCATGCGATGTGCGGGCCTGCGCGGCGACCGCCACCATCGCTCCGGTGCTCACCGCGATCAATCCCAACCTGGGTCTGGTGGTACGGGGCCCATCGCCGGGTGGGCTGCGCGCCGATGAAGTGGCGACGATCGCGGGCGTGCCGCTGTTGGCGGCGATGCGGCCGCATCCGGGGCTGGCCGGGCAACTCGAACACACCGGCCTGCGGATCGGGCGGCGGTCGGCGCTGGCCGCGGCGGCGCGCAAGGTCCTCGCGGTGCTACCGACGCATCGGCCCCAGGCGCACGCCGCATGAGCGACTCGCTGATCGACCGGGTCCGCGAACGGCTGGCGGCCGAATCGGTTCCGCTGCGACCGAACGTGGTAGCCGATGCGATCAGAGCCGAATCCGGCGGAGTGCTCGGTGACACCGAGCTGCTGAGCAATCTCCGGATACTGCAGACCGAGCTGACCGGTGCGGGAATCCTGGAACCGCTGCTACGCGCGGACAATACCACCGACGTGCTGGTCACCGCGCCGGATGCGGTGTGGATCGACGATGGAAAGGGCTTGCGGCGCACCGGCATTCGGTTCGTGGACGAAGCCGCCGTGCGGCGATTGGCGCAGCGGCTTGCTCTGTCGGCGGGCCGGCGCCTCGACGACGCGCAACCATGGGTCGACGGTCAGCTGACTGGACTGGGTACATTCGCGGTCCGGCTGCATGCCGTCCTGCCGCCGGTCGCGGTGGCCGGCACCTGCCTGTCGTTGCGGGTGCTGCGGCCGGTCACCCAAGACCTCGCCGCGTTGATTGCGGCCGGGGCCATCGCGCCCGCGGCGGCGGAGTTGATCGACGACGTCATCGCCGCCCGGCTGGCGTTCCTGGTGTCCGGCGGGACCGGCGCGGGCAAGACCACGCTGCTGTCGGCGATGCTCAACGCGGTGGCCGCTGACGAGCGGATCGTGTGCGTCGAGGACGCGGCCGAGTTGGCGCCGCCGCATCCGCACCTGGTGCGCCTGGTAGCGCGGTGCGCCAACGTCGAGGGCGTCGGCGAGGTCACCGTGCGCCAGCTCGTCCGCCAGGCGTTGCGGATGCGGCCGGACCGCATCGTGGTCGGCGAGGTTCGCGGCGCCGAGGTGGTCGATCTGTTGGCCGCGCTCAACACCGGACACGACGGCGGCGCCGGCACCGTGCACGCCAACAACCCCGGCGAAGTCCCGGCTCGTCTCGAGGCGTTGGGTGCTCTCGGCGGGCTGGATTGCGCTGCACTGCATGGCCAATTGGCCGCAGCGGTCCAGGTGCTGCTCCATGTCGTCCGCGATCGCAGCGGCCGGCGGCGGCTCGGCGAAATCGCGGTGTTGCGTCGTGCCGGCGAACGAGTGCGCGCGGTCACCCTGTGGCACGCGGATCGCGGATACACCGACGAGATCGACGACTTTCGACGACTGGTACGAAGCCGGGTGTCGTCATGATCGTGCTCGCCGCAACCGCGTTATCGGCCGCGGTGCTGATGCTTCCGTCGTCGCCGCGACGGCGGCTCATTCGGACCGCTCACAAGACCTTGCCGTCGCAAGTCGTGCCGCTGACCTTGGCGTGTTCGCTAGCCGCTGGTGTCGTATTTCTGCCTTTGACAACGGTTTTGGCGATCGTCGTGGTCGTCGCAACGATGTCTCTGCGCGTCCGGCGTCGACGTCGCAGCGAGCGGGGAATACACGAGAGCCGGTCGATGGAGACCGCGATCGACGTACTTTCGGGCGAACTGCAAATCGGAGCCCATCCGGCGACGGCGTTCGCCGTGGCGGCAGAAGAGACTGCCGGATCGGTCGGCGCGTCCTGCCGCGCGGTGGCCGCACGCGCCCGGCTGGGAGCCGATGTCGCCGCGGGCTTGCGTGGCGTCGCGGAAACTTCGGCGCTGGCGTCCCAGTGGGAGCGGCTGGCGGTGTGCTGGCAACTGGCCACCGATCACGGGCTGGCCATGTCGCCGCTGATGCGCGCGGCGCAACGCGATATCGCTGAGCGGCAGCGATTCTCGGGCCAGGTGCGATCGGCGATGGCGGGCGCTCGCGCCACCGCGACCATCCTTGCCGCGCTGCCGGTGCTGTCGGTGTTGATGGGGCAACTGATCGGCGCGCGCCCGCTGCCGTTCCTGCTCGGCGGAGGATTGGGTGGCTGGTTACTGGTCGTCGGGCTGACGCTGATCTGCGGCGGGCTGCTATGGGCAGACCGCATCACCGATAGTGCTGCGGGATGACTTCAACCGTAGCAATGCTTTTGGCCGCTGCGTTGCTGACCAGTGCCGGTCCTTCAGCCACCCGGACCCGAGCCAGGACGCCGGCCCGTCAACCGCACGTCGCCCGCCCGGCCGCGCGTGGCCCGGATCCACTGGCGGTCGCGTCGAGTCTGGATGTGCTTTCGGTGTGCCTGGCCGCGGGGATGGCGGTGTCCACTGCCGCAGCGGCAACCGCCTCATCGGCGCCGCCGACTTTGGCGCTGGTGCTCCGTCGCGCAGCCGACCTGCTGGCGCTGGGCGCCGATCCGGCCGTCGCGTGGTCCGCGCCGGATGGTTCCGCTGATGCGCAGATCGATGCCTTGCTGCGGTTGGCCCGGCGGTCGTCGGTGTCGGGCGCCGCACTCGCCGATGCGGTCTCCGGGCTCGCCGCACAGTGCCGGCAGGACGCGGTACACACCGCCGCCGCCACCGCCGAACGAGCCGGCGTGCTGATCGCCGGTCCGCTCGGCCTGTGCTTCCTGCCGGCCTTCGTCTGCCTGGGCGTCGTCCCCGTCATCGCGGGTCTGGCCGGCGACTTCCTGCAATCGGGTTTGTTGTGACGGCGCTATGCCGACAAAAGAAGGAGGGCAACATGTTTCACGCTATGAAGGCGCGCCTCGTGGTGCTGATGGCCGACGAGTCGGGGATGTCCACCGTCGAGTACGCCATCGGCACCATCGCCGCGGCGGCCTTTGCGGCGGTCCTGTACGCGGTCGTGACCGGCGACTCGATCGTGTCGGCGTTGACGAACATCATCGCTCGCGCGCTCAACACCAAGACCTAGCCGACGATGCCGGTGCGACCACCGTGGAGGCGGCATTCGGCGTCGCCACCCTGGTCGCGGTGCTCATGCTGTGCCTGGCCGGCATCACCGCGGTGTCGGCGCAAGTCCGCTGCATCGATGCCGCGCGGGAGGCCGCCCGCCTCGCGGCGCGTGGCGACGAGCGGTCGGCGGTGGCCGCGGCCCGTGGAGTGGCACCCAGGGGCGCCGCCGTGCAGATTCGCCGCGACGGCGGCTTCGTGGTCGCGACCGTTGCGGTCCAGTCGAATCTGCTTCACGCGCTGCATATCTCGGCTACCGGTATGGCCGCGGTCGAACCGCAGTGACGACCGGGGGTCGGTCACCGTTGTCGCGGTCGCCATGGTCGCCGTGTTGTTGATGGTCACCGGTGGCAGCGCGTACCTCGGCGCTGCGGTGGTGGCGCGGCACCGGGCTCAGGCGGCCGCCGATCTGGCTGCGCTTGCCGCCGCGGCGCGAGTGCCGGCCGGGGCCGAGTCGGCCTGCGCCCAAGCCGCCGCCGTGGCCCGCGCGATGCGGACCGGCGTCGCCGGCTGCACACTCGAGGACCTGGACGTCGTGGTGACGATCGAAGCGGGAGTCGGGCGATGGGGTACTGCGCGGGCCGCAGCCCGCGCCGGCCCGGTCTATTCGGGCAGACCCGCCGCGGCGAGCTCTGCCTCGGTCGGCAGCCGCAGCGAGACCAGACCGGCGAAGGTGTCGGTGTCGATCTCTACCCGGTTGACCGTCACGTGCATCGGCACCCAACCGCCGTCTTGGGCGGGCATCCGCAGCACGGCGCACGTTGCCCCGCGGGCAAACTCGGAGTTCATCGCGGCGGCCTTTGCGTCGTCGTCGGGATGTATCCGCGGGCTGTCGGCGCCGACGCGGCGCCAGTCGTAGAACGGGCACGGGGCGTCGAGCCATTTGAGCAGCGTCCAACTCTGCGGATCGAACAACGCCCGGTGCACCCCGGGCTGGGCCAGCCCGTGCAGGATCTGCTGGGCGAGCCGATCGGATGACGCCGGCGCCTCGGCAGGTTCGGCGCGCCAATTCATCCCCCGCGCGACCATGTGTTCGCGGCCGTCGGCGCCCTCTTCGAGCCCGTTGCGCGTCACGAAGCTCACCCGGATGGGGTTGCCCTGAAAGTCACGGCCGTCCCAGGTGTCGCACATGGTGTGGCCCGGCTCGAACCTGACCGCGGCCGCCAGCGCCCGGCCTTCATTGGGCTTCAGGTCACCAGACGGCCAGCACTCCGCGAACGCCCGCTCCTCGGCGTCTTCGAGCTCGACGTTGCGGCCCATGTTCGTCAGCGACTCCGCGGTGTCGGTAGCCACCCCGAGGGTCATGTCCCATTTCAGCGGGCCCGGGATCGGCCGCTCGGGCGGCTCGTCGGTGGGCGGTCCGCTCCAGACGTGCACACCGTGGATGCGTCCGTCGGTCATCACGATCGGTTCGGTACGGATCACCCGAGCCTTCTTGGGCGTGATGCTGACCAGACCTTTGCTGGTTTGCATCGACTCGGCGATCGCGGACTGGATGGCGGCGCGGCCGGGGGTGCGCTTCAAAAACGTTGTTATCGGAATGAGGTCCTGCAGTTGACGGCCCACCGCGACAACGGCTGGTTCTCGGCCGAGCGTCTCCACCAACAGCCAGTCGTGTGTCATAGGTCAGCAGTTTAGCGGCGAGACGGTGGATAACCCGTTGCGTCACTGTCGAATCCATCCCGGCTTTCCCTGGGGTCAACCTGTGAGTCTTATTGACATCCGAGTCATCAACTTGCACAGGTTGCTGGCCGAAAGGTATTTTTCTGCTGCGCCCATCGCGGATTGTGAACGGCTTACGCGGTCCGACCGTTCTTCGCGTTTGTGTTTCCGCTAGGCGCACGTTTCTTCAGTGGCGAGGAAACCGTTTTCCTAGCTGATGCTGCGAAGACACTGTCATATGGAAGTCGACCGTTCGAGGGGTCGGTCGTCATCCGTATGTCTGAGTTCCGTTTGCCAGCGCGCTGAGAACCGACCGCAGCACCCGCACCGCGCCAGCCTTGTCCAACGGGTCGTTTCCGTTGCCGCACTTCGGTGATTGCACGCACGATGGACATCCCATCGGACACTCGCACGCCTCGATCGCCGCGAGCGTCGCGCCCAGCCAGGTATTCGCCTGTCGAAAGCCCTGTTCGGCGAACCCGGCTCCGCCCGGAAAGCCGTCGTATACGAAGACACTTGGCAGACCATCGAATTCGGGGCCGACGGCAGTCGACAACCCGCCGATATCGCCGCGATCGCAGCTAGCCACCAGTGGGAGCAGGCCGATCGCGGCATGCTCGGCGGCGTGCAGCGAACCCGGAATCTGCAGCGGATCGATCCCGTTGTCGGCCAATTCTTCTGGCGTGATGGTGTACATCACCGCGACCGTCTCCAGAGTGTGCGGTGGCATCGTCAGCTCGACGAAGTCGATCACCTCACCGTTGAGCCGACGGCGCAGATAGCCCACCATCTGGTGGGTCACGCGGACCGGCACCAGGCCCAGGGTGACCGGTCCGAAAGTCCGGCGTTCGCCGGGCCCGGTCACCGCGATGTCGGTGAGTTCCCTTGCGAACGTGGCATATCCGGGGTCTGCGGCGTGGACGAAAGCCATGCCCTCGTCGAAGTCCAGCGAGTCGACCACATAACTCTCGCCCTGGTGCAGATACACCGCGCCCGGATGCACCGAGGCGGCAGCCCGGCCGGTGTCGGCCGTGCCCAGCAGCCGCCCGGTGTCGCTCTCCACGATCACCACCTGACCACCGGACGACCCCCGAATGTCCACTGCCGGATGGGGATCGACACCTGGTGCCGGATAGTACTTGCCGGCCCGGTGTCGTAGCAGTCCGTCGTCGACCAGTGCGCCGGCAACGTCCTCGGCGCCCAGCGACCGCACCTCGGCATCGTCGATGGGCAATTCCGTTGCAGCGCAGAGTAGCTGAGGGCCGAGAAGGTAGGGGTTGGACGGGTCGATCACCACCCGCTCGATCGGCTTGTCCAGCAGCGCGGCGGGGTGGTGCACCAGGTAGGTGTCCAGCGGATCGTCGCGCGCCACCAGCAGCACCAGCGCGCCCTGCCCGCGCCGACCGGATCGGCCGGCCTGCTGCCAGAACGATGTGACGGTTCCGGGAAAGCCGGCCAGCACCACCGCATCCAGTCCCGCGATGTCGATGCCGAGTTCCAGTGCGTTGGTGGTGGCCAGACCGCGCAACCGCCCGTCGAGCAGCGCCTGTTCCAAGGCGTTGCGGTCCTCGGGTAGATAACCCGCGCGATACGACGCCACCGTATCGGTCAGTTGGGGAGCGATGTCTTCCAGTCGCGCGCGGGTCGCCAGCGCGGTCAGTTCGGCGCCGCGGCGCGACCGGACGAATGTCAGGGTGCGCGCTCCTTCGGCGATCAGGTCGGCCATCACCCGGGCCGCCTCGCTGCCCGCGGACCGCCGTACCGGAGCACCGTTTTCGCCCGTGAGGTCGGCGCGCAGCGCCGGCTCCCATAACGCCACCGTCCGAGCGCCCTGCGGTGAACCGTCTTCGGTGACTTCGGAGACCGGCTGGCCGACGAGTTCGGTGGCGGTCGCACCCGGGGCGGACGTCGTTGCGCTGGCGAAGATCACCGTCGGCAGCACGGCCGGGTCAACCGAGTAACGCGCGCACAATCGCAGCAGGCGACGCAGTACCATCGCCACGTTTGATCCGAAAACTCCTCGGTAGTGATGACATTCGTCGACGACGACGAAACGGAGATTCCGCAGGAACATCGCCCACCGGGCGTGGTTGCGCAGCAACGCCAGGTGGATCATGTCCGGATTGGAGAACACCCAGCGGGAGCGCTCGCGTGCCA
>Ga0134128_10004839_pt1 | contig 16390 bp, 16 predicted proteins | sample KB31754_FD_96462 | JGI IMG/M metagenome (GOLD analysis project Ga0134128, IMG submission 96462) | Terrestrial soil microbial communities with excess Nitrogen fertilizer from Kellogg Biological Station, Michigan, USA - KB3-175-4 | ecosystem: Environmental > Terrestrial > Soil > Unclassified ...
CCGCTTTCGCAAGCTGCTCGTCAGCTTCGAGAAGACAGAGGCCAGCTATACCGCCCTCCTGTCCCTCGCCGCGGCCTCGATCTGCTGGCGACAGACCCCTGTCTATTCACGGATAAGCTCTTAAGAAAAACGGCACTTCGATGATGATTGCGATCTATAGCAACAGGAAAACTGCTCTATTGAAATCACGGACGAGGTAGGTGTCCCGGATCTTTCTGCGGCGAAAGTATCTCCACTTTCGGAAAGTATGTGTGAAACCGCGCTTTGTCCCGCGTCAGCAGCGCCAATCGTCCAATCGCCGCATGTGCCCCAATATAAAAGTCTGGCAGCGGAGCATCCCTTGAACCTCCACGCTTGCGATACGCCAGGAAACACTTGCCTGCCAGAAATCCCGCTTCCCAGGGAAGACCTTCCCTCTGGTAAAGACCACTGGGTAGAGCGGCATTCAGCGCTTCAATGGTGGAATAGCCGACCGACACCTCGGCATAGACGATCGGATTGATGACCAATGTTGAATGTTCTGCACACTCCGCGAGCGCGCTGCCCGACCATTCGCTCCACCTGGCGTCATTGGTGGCGATGTCCAGCAGAACATTGCTGTCCACCAGAACCCCACGGCAATAGCGCAGGCGTGCAGGCAAATCCATCAAAACCGCTTTCACTTCGTTTTCCCGCCCCGCGAACCGGTCCGGCGTGTCAACGCCATAATCTGGTCAGTGCTCATGCGAGTGTCCGCCGTTCCGCGAAGCGCTTCGAGAGCGCGGCTACCCCGGCCGCCACCGGCTCTGATGGCATGCCTGGCTTTGCGGATGCGGGCGTGATCTCCAGAAATCTCGAACTCGACTTCCGTATGCGGCAGAAGCCCGAGCCGGTTCCGGACCTCCTGCGGTATGGTGACCTGCCCCTTGCTTGTAATCTGCATGGTATTACTCCTACCAGTAAGAGTAATAGAAGAAGTACCTAAAGTGCAATTTCTCTCATAGAGCAACGCGACGAAGAATCCATTCTTCTTTTGTCATCTTGACAGCAGTCCTCGCCCTCAATGCCAGAACGGAGCTTACTCTTTCCACGCTCCCAGCTGCCTGCGCAACAAGATCAATTGTCCCGTGTGGTAGCTGGTGTGATCGCCCGCCAGCAATATCTCGCGAAAGATCGTCTGGCCTTCTCCCCATGGAATCTTTGCATAGAGGTCCGTCCCCGGAGAGTGCAGCAATTTTTCAAATTCTTGAAAATCTTTTTGCAGCGCCTTCACCGACTGCTTCCATGCGGTCGACGATTCCGGTCCGTCATTTTTTGGCCAGTAACCGTCCGGCCACGAGGGGGCTTCATAATCGGGATTTGTGCAGAAATCCAGCAGGTCGTGGAGCGCGATCCGCATATGTTCCAGCAACTGCCAGGCGCTGTGCGGCATATCTTTGGGCTTCCTCGCAAACAGCGACGGCGGAAAATCCTTCAGCGCGTCATCAACGCTGGCGTGCGCGTTGCCGCCTTTCAGATATTCCGCCAATGTTTTTCGGATGATTCGATCCTGATCCGCCATAAGTGCCTCGCATTCGTCTCCCATCGGATTCGATGCATTCGCGGATGTTCCAGTCGCCGAAGCTGTCAGGGCAGGTAAATTTCGTTCCCGCCCAGGTGCTCCGTCATCAGGCGGGAAACCAGAGGTTTTAGAGATTCCCCGGTCTTTGCCAAAACGAATTCTTTTGCGGTTTCGTCCCAGTCCAGCTGAAGATTCGAGGAAAGCGCGGAAACCCAGATCTGCCGTAGAGGCAGGTTCGGACTCAAAGTGAATTTCGCGGTTGGCTCCTGGAAGGTGATCAGTAGCGAGCCATTCTGTTCTTCCACTTCAAACTCGGCTTCGCTTTCCGCCTGGATCAGTGCTTTCCTCAGCGATTCGAGAGAAGCCTCGGCATGGCGGCGAAATGTGGCCTCGTCCAGCACGCAGCCAGTGTATCAAGCACAAATCGGCATCTATATTCCGTAGAATGAGCCGGATGAGTACAAACACACCGATTTGGCACGCCCGGAAATGCCAGCGTATGCCCGGGCTGACCTCACTGCAGGCCATCGCGCTGTTGATGGTTCTGCTCGTCCTGTTTGCCAGTTTTCCGCAGTCTTCCGAAGCGTATTCCTTTCTCACGCATGAAGACATGGTCGATGTCGCCTGGAAGGGATCAATTCGCCCTCTGCTGCTGGCACGTTTTCCTACCGCGACCGACTCGCAGCTGCGCGAGGCGCGGGAATATGTCTACGGCGGCGCGACGATCCAGGACCTGGGGTATTACCCTTTTGGCCGCCAGTTATTCAGCGATCTCACGCATTATGTGCGTTCCGGGAATTTTGTCGACAACCTTTTCCGCGATGCGCAAACCGTCGATGAGTATGCCTTTGCCATCGGCGCTCTGTCTCATTATGTTGGCGATTGCGTCGGACATCGGTATGCCACCAATCTCTCCACGCCCATCGGGTTTCCCGCGCTTGAAAAGAAATACGGTCCTGTGGTGACCTACGATCAGGCTAAGCACCCGCACGTTCGCATCGAGTTCGCCTATGACGTGGATCAGCTAAGTCAGCACTGGTTTGCTCCAGCGGGTTATATGAAAACGGTTGGCTTCAGCGTTCCAAACCGGCTGTTGTACCAGGCATTCTTCGACACTTATGGTCTGTCTCTGCGCAGCGTGCTGGGCCGCCCCACTCCCGCCATTGAAAGCTACCGCTCATCGGTCAAAGGCATTCTTCCCGACGTCGCCCGTGCAGAGGTCATAATCCATCGCAACGACTTCCCCCGCGAAGAAGATACGCCGGCATTTCAGCAATTCTCCAGCCGCCAGAAACAGGCGGGCCTGGATAACAAGTGGCAGCGCTTTAGCCACAAGTCTGGGTTCAAGCTGCACTTCCTCGCTTTTGTCATTCGCATTCTGCCTAAAGTCGGAGTCGTATCCTGCCTCGCCATTCGCGGTCCGAATCAGGAGACCAACCGCCTGTTCATCGAAAGCCTCAATCGCTCCGTCGACGATTACGAAAGGCTGCTGGCTCAGCTGGCAAAAAGTCCTGGAAAATCGTTGAACTTACCAGACCGCGATCTGGACACAGGCGATCAAGCGAAGCCGGGCACGTATAAGCTGATGGATAAGACCTATGCGCAGTTGCTGAAAAAACTGGCCGCGCAGCCGAATCACGCCGTTCCCTTCGGGTTACGCCAGAACATTCTGGATTATTATTCCGATCCGAACGCGCCGATCGCGACAAAGAAAGATGCCAAAGCCTGGAAACGCGTCCAGACAAATCTGGAAACATTGCGTGGTATGAAGGTGACCGGCGATCACACAGCAGCCTCCTCGCTTATCTTCTGAAAACATCAATGTTGCATTCCCGGAACATCGTCACGCAATCTCATTGACGGGTTTCACGCCGTCGCCGAACAATAGACGGATGAGATCTGGCTCCGGTTCCACTTCCGTCGATATTGGATTGCTGTTGTTGCGTCTTTTTCTGGGGATCAACCTGTTCATGCGGCATGGCCTGGAGAAGATTCTGCACTTTTCGCAGATGTCCGCCCACTTCCCCGATCCGATCCACATCGGATCCCATCCAAGCTTGATCTATGCACTGATTTCTGACGGCATCTGCTCCCTGCTTGTCGCACTGGGACTGGGCACGCGGGTCGCCGCACTGATTGTGGCCATCGATGTCGGAGTGGCTTTCAGCCTGGTGCACCGCTATCCATTCGCCAACGGCCACGGCGAACCGCTCCTGCTCTACCTCGGCGGATTTCTGGCACTGGTCTTCACCGGCGCAGGCGGCTTCAGCCTGGATGGAAGATTCTGGGGTCGCTCTTAGAACGGAATATCGTCGTCAGTAATTTCCGTAGCCTGGGAGTAATCCTCCGCGCCGCCGCGCTGATCGAACGATGCCGTATTCGACTTCGAGTACCCCCCGCTGTCTCCGCCCTCGCCGCGTCCGGAGAGCAGCGACAGATCGCTCACAATAATCTCCGTTTTGTATCTCTTCTGCCCGGTGGTTTTGTCATCCCAGGAAGAGGTCTGCAGACGGCCTTCGACGTACAACTTGTTGCCCTTTTTTACGTAGTCCCGGATGATTTCCGCCGTGCGCTGATACGCGACCAGATTGTGCCACTCCGTGCGATCCTGCCAATTTCCGCTCTTATCTTTAAACCTTTCAGTGGTGGCGATGGAGAAGGTGGCGACGGAAATACCGCTCGCGGTGGCCTTGATCTCGGGGTCTTTGCCCACATTGCCCAATAGAATCACTTTGTTAACGCTCTTTGCCATGCTCGCTCCTGCTCAAAAAAGATGCCGTTTTGACTACGATAACAGACCCGAAAAGGGGCGATTTCCGCACAAATGTTCAACTGAGTTGAACATTTGTGCGGCGCTGGTTCAATGTAGTTGAACATTTGTGCAGAGGCCCCGGACGGTTATTGGGCGACAACGGGTACCCAGACATCGGTTGTGTCCCAGCGGACGTGAAGCTGGGTCTGGTTGCCCTGGGTGTTCTCAAAACTGATGCTCATCCGCTCCTGCGCGTTGGGCATCTGGGCCTTCTGCATGTCCACCCGGACCAGGTCCTGATCCTGGTTGTAAACCGTTCCCCATTGGCCGGTCTGCTTGTTGATAATCAGCTTCCAAGCGCCCTCGGACGGCAAGGTGTAGAGCGTGTAGGTGCCTGCCGGAACATCCGCTGTGCCGATTTTCAGGTTCGTGTCGGTTTTGAGGGTGGTGGCCGGATTGGCTCCGGTGCGCCAGACCTTGCCATAGGGCACCAGTCCGCCGAATATCTTGCGCCCCCGCACCGAAGGCGAGTTGTAGCTGATGTTGACCTGTTTGCCATTCAGTTGGACCGCAGCCTTGGCCGGAGGACTTGCCAGAGGTTTGCCCGGAGTGCCGTGCATTTGGGCTAAGGCAGCGGGAAGACTGGCGGCGATGGCGACGATGCCGACGATGCGTGCTATATAAGTGCCGCGGGCGCTGTGAGTGCTGCGGGCGCTACGTTTCATGGTTCCCCCTTTGGTCTGATCCGTGGAGACACGTTTGTCTGGAGCGCATTTCGCGTCTATTGGTTGCCTGCGATTTGGGTTCCGGCATGGGGCCTGCAACCGGCATCTTTTGAAGTCAGCTTGATATCGGTAAAGTCGCCTTTTTCGTCGAAGGAACCGAAGCCGACGCGTCCGCAGAGAAGGGTGCGATCGACGAGGGAAAAGAGGGGTTTGGGCGAGTTATCGACAAAGATTTTGATCGACCCGGAATGGACATTGCGTTCCACCCGAACCGTGTGCCATTTCAGATCGGGCAGCGCGGCCGCAGATTCGCTGCCGGCGATGCGCCGCCGCGGCACGCCATTCACAAGAAAGACGCCATTGTGGACCGGATGGTTCACACCCGGATCGACGGAGAGGTGGGTGTAGTAGAAGTGCGTGGGATCGACGTAATCAAACACCAGGATGACGGATTTTTGGTTTGGCTGGCGGCGAACCCGGGCCTGAAAGGTGAAATTGCCGACGTTGACCCCTTTCAGCAAGGCGAACTGTATGGGATGGCGCGGTTCCACCGCATCCCGCATGCGCAGCATGTGGAGATAGCTGGTCGAGCCTTCTTTCTGAATCGCCCAGTCTTGCGGGTAGGGAAACTGCCAGCGATCGAGCGAGCCGGAAGAAAAATTGTCGGTGAAATTGACGGAATGGGAAACTGTCTGGGCGCGGGCGGGAATGGTTCCGACCGAGAGAACGACCGCGGCCACAAGAAAGAAGGAGAGAGCGAGATGTTTTTTCAGCATGTCTATTGATAGTCCTAAATGCGGCTGGGTGCGGGTGGAGAATTTTCGGAACCGCTGGCCGGGGATATTTTTCATGGTTTTTACGATACGCCATCCGGGGAGGTTCGTTGAGTGGCTCTCCCCACTCAAGACATAATCAGACTTGAATGGAGTCCCAAGCTATACGGGTTGTGCGGGCGCGGAAATCGCAAGCGGCAGACCCGCACCTGCTGCGCTTTTGGCATGATTGAGAATCCCCTCACAAAGGGCGCGCATACTCACGGAGTATGCTCCTGTCTTCCAAGCTTCAAGGACTACATACGCGATGAAGAGACCGTTTTTACCCATGTTATCGCTGTAATTATTGTGGTCTGTTCGTACCGCCTGTTCAAACCTTTTCCAGTTCTCCAATCCGATCTCATTCCTTACGACATCCCCTATCTTGGCGGGCCAGACGGTACGGGTTAAATCAGCGTAGATAGTCTCCGGAAATGGAATGGGATTCGGTGTTCCCATAAGTTTCATTAGCGTGCTATTTTCGCGCTGGTGCTGCTGCCGCTTTCCGGTTCTCTTTTCTGGTGTGTCAGCCTCTGTGTCGCCATCGGCATCGAAGATTAGAAAGCACGGCAGACCAAGGGCCTTACAAATAGCAACGGCTTGAATGAGATGATTCTTGCCTTGACATTGAACGATATGGCCACCTAATGACCGGAACTCGTCAATGTGGCGAAACAGCTCCATGTATGTTGTTATAAAAGCCATATCTTCCAAGCCTTCGACCAAGACCGGCACCTGAGCGAAAAACAATTCATTCATGTGCCCTTGCATCTCCTGCTCGATTTTCGCTTCCATTCCCCCAGTCCGAGTGGGGGTAGTTCCCTCAGCCGCAGAGATTTTTTGTGCAACGTCATCGAAACTGCTTTGTTTTACGACCACTGCACCTGTTGCACCTTTCTGCACTGCGCGTATAGCTTCAAACCCGCGTCCCGAAACAAAGCAAGGGCTATGAGTGCAAACGAACACTTGAGCGTGGTCCTTGCTAAGACGTTCAAGCACACTGGCCATATAACGCGCCTGAGGTGGATGCTGGTACAGTTCAGGTTCTTCACAGCCCAGGATTAGAAGAGGGCCAGTGGTGGAATGTTCCGCTAGTTCTTCAAGCAAAGCGAAAATGAATGATCTTTGCAAGCCATGTCCAAATCTCGCCAGATCGCCAGTGAAGGCACCTTCAGTGGCTTTCATCTCGGCCATTGGTGAAGTGATCGACACAACATTGCTAGGCTTTGACCACGAGAGGTCAACTGAAGCGTTGGGGTGAGCCCATCGTTGAAACCGCTTATTGAGTGATGCGGAGACCTGATCGAGCGGCTCCTTATTCTCATTTAGGAGTTCACCGTATTTTGCGGATGCCTCGGCTTTGATCTCCCCAATCCGACCTTCGAGATTGAGCTGGGAATAGACACGACGCTGCAATAAACGAGACAGCGCGGAAGTCTTTGACTGCTCTTGCGCTGCAGTCGCGTTCTTCACCGCGGGTATATATACCCATTGCAAGTATTTCTCTAACCTATTCGTTCCACGAGATACCCCATAGAATTGATCTGGGCTAGGTATTTCGACACACTTGTCTCGATGGGCAGATTCATAAGCTTTTAATGCCCCTTCCATTTGCGCCTTGACCTTTTGATCCGGCAAATCTTGATATTTTGATCTCAGCTCTTGGTATTTCGTTTTGAGAATGTCGACTTTCTCACCTGCTTTGTCTAGTTCAAAATAATTTCTAAACTCCTCCATACCCATACGATTGCCGTACTGCTTCACCTCGGCGACACCACCTAACCATTCCGCTACCGCAGAGATTCTCAATTCTCCGGCGCGATAATATGCAGCAAAGTCGGCCTTTGCCTCTTCTTCGAGATCAACGAAAGTCGCTGTGATCCGCACCGGCTTTGTAGTATCACCGGCGTGGAAATCCTCTTCGCAAAGACTTAGGAGATCTGTAGCGGCATCTACGGTCTCCCGAAAGAATATGTTGAGAGCCGTAAGGATGGTCGATTTTCCCGCACCATTGCGACCAACGAAGCAGGTATAGTCATCAAACTCTATGGTTTCGTCCTCAAAAGAACGGAAATTCTCGATACGGAGGCGGCTGATCTTCATATGGTTTAAGTATCCCTGCATTATGCATTTGGTCCTGCTGGGATGGAACGAGACCTATCAATCGCATGATGCTTTTAGATACGCTTGGCTTTCGCAAGCGATGGTTGTATGTATTTGTTGTCCGAGCGCAATGCCGGTGAACGGTTGTGTCTTCTCCCCAATCAAGTCAAAACCGGGCTCAAATGGGGTACCCAGCAGCTAGTTCTCCCACAAATCCAGAATCGTTTGGCATCCCGCGTTCAAGGATTTTTTGTCTGGAAATCCTTTTTTGGGGCCGACTGTTGTTGTTCCGCTTGAAGTTTGTAGACACTCCACGCCTGTTGAGTTGACCGCCAGTCCCTTAATCTGTGCAGCTTCGTATAGTACGTGGAGCAGCATGGCGCTTACCCCTCCGGGGAAATCCTTTTTGCTCAAATTGAGTTTGATGAGGACTAGGTTGCCGTCCTCCTCCGCGACTAAATCGGGATGCGCACTCACTACCAAGTCCTCGAAAACGTAATACAAGTGTTTTCCGGGCCTAATGGTGAGTTTGCGAGTACCGAAATGCTTGAGATAGTCCATGATCGCGCGGTGATTACTCAAAAGTTTGGCTCTCTTGTGGGGTACAGTTTCAGCCATCGCTTCTTTGAGAAGATTCTGAATAGATGAAGTGACGTGTGCGGAATTTCCTTTGTGATGCTGTTTTATCAGACTAAGAGCTTTAACGTAGTAGTTGGATCTACCCACACTTTCTGCGGCCTTGGGAGATCTATACCGTTTTAATGTCGCATGCTTGCGGTTAGGGGCGGCACAAGATACCTCCGCGAATCCTCGCATGGAAAGACGGAGTTCGGACATCGATTGTCACCCTCCCTGTAGACCGACCATCAAGAGATTAAGATTTACCAATCCCGGTTCTAGTTGGTTTGGCACACTTAGTTGTAATTGAATCGAACTTTACGCCTGAAAACGGTTCCAAGCAATAACGAAGCGAGAAAATGGTTACTTATCTTTGGGAACTAGTCATTGGTTACTTCCCGATAAACGATCGTGGTTTTACCAAACGACGGCTAATGCATTCGCTCGTTAATTATTGGTCTGAATCTTAGTGGGAAGATAGGCGGTTGCGGAATGATTTGGCGATGCCGAGCGTCTACCGGTGACCTGTTGTGTCTTCTCATCCCACTCAAGCCAAAACCGGGCTTGAATGGGGCACCCGCGCTTGAGTCGACCTTGGCTCAAAGAACCTTAGTCGGTCACAGGTTTCCTAACGATTCTTCGCCGCGACCAAAGCCCTAGAGAGGATATCTCTCCTAGCGGCATTTGTAGGCGAATCTAACAGTTTCTCAAGTATGTCTACGTATGCCACGCTTAACGCTTGGCTGGAGGGCACTATTGTATCGGGTATGACTCCCTGCCGCTCCCAGTTAGTCTTGCGTATTTCACTTTCAATATGACCGGAAGGGATGGTCACGGACAGAAGGTTGTTTATCGGCCACGGCCCGCCGGGGTTAGCAGCGCCTGCCGTCTTCTCTCCGATTATCGTTGCGCGATGCCGCTCTTGCAGAATAAAGGGAACTGCCTCGCCCGCTGACCAGGTTGATCCCGAAACCAAGACGTAGAGGGGTCGAGTCTGATCACGATATGAGACACCCTGCGATTCGGCTCTATAGACTATGGGATTTCCGTAGCGAGGGATAACAGAAAAAAGGGGAAAATCGGACTTCACGAAGAAATAACTCAGGAGTTGGATTGCTGTGTCGGGCGATCCGCCGCGATTATTTCGCAAATCCAAAATAAGGGCATCCGTGTGAGAGACGAAGTTCATGGCCGCTTGTAGTGTCCCGGCACCCTCGTCTTCACGATAAAAGGCGGTGATTTCCAGGTACCCAACATTGCCATCGAGGATTTCTGCCTGCTTTAACCCGAAGTTGATAGCCCGTGCGCTTTCTGCGCGTGGTAATGAGTGGGGATCAGCCGATCCCTGAAGTTCTGAGATCTGCACAAACAGATGCTTGTCATGGCTGGCCTCAGACAGCGTTTCGTTCAACTTAGCTGTCAACCCTTTGAGATCGCTCACTTTGGCGTAATCTCCTTGTTGCTCAGCGGTGTCGAGAGCCTGCTGAATGTGAGGAACGGCTGTGGTGTCGAAATACTGTTTCCCAATCAAATCTTTGAGAGATGAAACTGTGTCGCGAACAAATCCTTTTGTTATCTGCGGAGCATACGTCGCCAGTGGAGCTTGCTGTGCTGACGAGACAAAGCAAGTCATCGCGAGAACGATTGCTCCAGCGAATGGGGCTTTCATACCGTAACTTTATCAAGGAACCACTTACCTTTTGGAATTAGTGTTTCGTCGTGATCAGCGCAAGGATCGTGGGCCAGCGCGATCCAGAAACCCGCCTGCAAAGCCATTGTTACCAGCGTGGCTATTGCCTATCGTGGGTTCGATACCCTATTCTGAAGAGTTTCCCCACTGCCTGCGAGCCGTTAGAGGTCACACTATGCCACGAACCACCACCGAGGATGTTGTCCGGGAAGTGAAGCCCGCCGTCGATGCGCGCCGCCCTGTTTCCGCGAGCGAGCAGAAATGGATTGACGAGACGCTGGCGCCGGTTTTGAAGAAGACTCCGGAACGGCCCATTGGAGCGGATAGCGGGACGAATCGCAACGAAGATGGGACGGCGCGATTCACCACGATTTCCGGCGTTCCGGTCGAGCGGCTGTACACGCCCGCCGATTTGCCCGAGGATTGGGACGATCACAGGGAAAAATATCTGGGACATCCGGGCCAGCCGCCGTATACGCGCGGCATCCACGCCACGGGGTATCGCGGCAAGCTGTGGACGATGCGGCAGTTTTCCGGTTTCGCCACTCCTGAGGAGACAAACGCGCGCTACAAATATCTGCTGGCGCATGGGGGCAGCGGGCTGTCGGTGGCTTTCGATCTGCCGACGCTGATGGGTTACGACTCCGACCACGCACAGAGCGAAGGCGAAGTGGGCAAGTGCGGGGTGGCCATCGATTCGCTGGAAGACATGGAGATTCTTTTTTCCGGCATCGATCTGGAAAAGACGACGGTGTCGATGACGATCAATTCCCCGGCGAGCGTGCTGTGGGCGATGTACCTGGTGGTGGCGGAGCAGCAGGGCGCGGATTGGAAAAAGATTTCGGGTACACTGCAAAACGACATCCTGAAAGAATACATCGCGCAGAAGGAATACATTTATCCGCCTGCGCCTTCGATGCGCCTGGTGATCGATACGTTCGAGTTCGGCGCGTTGCAGACGCCGCGATTCAATCCGATTTCGATTTCGGGCTATCACATCCGCGAGGCAGGGGCGACGGCGCTGCAGGAGCTGGCGTTCACCATCTACGACGGCGTGGAGTATGTGGAATGGGCGCTGCGCCGCGGGCTGGATGTGGACGACTTTGCGCCGAGGCTGAGCTTCTTTTTCAACTCTCACAACGATTTTTTTGAGGAGATCGCGAAGTTCCGCGCTTCGCGCAAGATCTGGTATCGGCTGATGACGGATCGTTTTCATGCGAAGCAGGCGCGGTCGCAACTGATGCGATTCCATACCCAGACGGCGGGCGTGTCGCTGACGGCGCAGCAGCCGATGAACAATATCGCGCGGGTCGCCATCCAGGCGCTGGCCGCGGTGCTGGGCGGAACGCAGTCGCTGCATACCGACTCCTACGACGAAGCGCTGGCGCTGCCGACGGAAGAGGCGGCGCGGATCGCGCTGCGGACGCAGCAGATTCTGGCGTATGAGTCCGGCGTGGCGCAGACGGTCGATCCGCTGGGCGGTTCGTATTTCGTCGAGAACCTGACGCTGAAGATGGAACAGGGCGCTTTCGATTATTTCGACAAGCTGGATGCCATGGGCGGCATGGTGCGGGCGATTGAGCAGGGATTTCCGCAGAAGGAGATTGCCGAGTCAAGCTACCAGTACCAGCGCGCCGTGGAAGCGGGCGAAAAGATCATCGTAGGCGTGAACGATTTTGCGGTGGAAGAAGAGACGCCGGAGATTCTGTACATCGGCGAGGCGGTCCGCGAGTCGCAAACGGCGAAGCTGAAACGCCTGCGGGAACGGCGCTCGAACGAAGAAGTGTCGCGACGGCTGGCGGCCCTGCGCGTTGCCGCCGCAGAAGAGCCGCGCGCTACTCCGGGAAAACTTTCGGACGCGAACACGATGCCGTATATTCTGGATTGCGTGCGCGCCTATGCGACGGTGGGCGAGATTTGCGAGGCGCTGCGCGATGTTTATGGAACCTATGAAGAGTCGAGCTGGACGTAGAAGTAACGATCGCGAGGAGCCGTGGTGACGACGCAACCCCGAGACAAGCAGCAGAATGAACTTCCTATCCGCGTGCTGGTGGCCAAGCCGGGACTGGATGGCCATGACCGCGGCGCGAAGGTGATTGCGCGGGCGCTGCGCGATGCGGGCATGGAAGTAATCTACACCGGATTGCGGCAGACGCCGGAGATGATCGTGAATGCGTCAATCCAGGAAGATGTGCAGTGCATTGGGTTGAGCATACTTTCCGGGGCGCACAACGCCATTGTGCCGCGCCTGATGACGCTGTTAAAGGAACGCGGCGCGGAGGACATTCTGGTTGTGCTGGGCGGGACGATTCCGGCGCAGGATATTAATTTTCTAAAAGAGCAGGGCGTGGCGGCGATCTTTGGGCCGGGGACGGCGCTGGAGACAACGGTGGATTTTATCCGCAAGAACGTGAAGCCGAGAGGCGTGGCGGCCTAGATGTGAAGTTTCAATAGGTTGTCCATTCGACCGAGAACTGAGAAGCTGAGTTTGCAAAGACCGCAGACACTCAGGAGATCGAATGGACTACCACCAGAATGCCAGATTGATGGTTCATCAGCGAGAGCAATTGGCCAGAAAAGTTCTGCATCAGGGATGCACGTTGAAGCTGGCCGCGGCCAGCTTCAACGTGAGCGCCAAGACCTGTGCCAAGTGGGTCCGACGCTTCAAGGAGGGCGGATTGGAGGCGCTTCCGGACCGCAGCTCGCGGCCACGCCGCTGCTATCGGCCCACCTCCTCCACTTTGGTGGAAAACGTCCTGGCTCTTCGCCGGCTGCGCTGGAACGGCTGGAGGAGCGCCCGCGAAGTGAAGCTGAGCCGCGCCACGGTCAGCCGCATTCTTACCCGCCATGGCATGAACCGGCTGCGCTCTCTCGATCCACCTCCACCAGTGGTGCGCTATGAACATAAAGCTCCCGGCGATCTCATCCACTTCGATATCAAGCGGCTGGCCCGCATCGTCAAACCCGGCCACCGCATCCACCGCGACCGCAGCCTGGAATCGCGCGGCGCCGGCTGGGAATATCTCCACATCGCCATCGACGACCACTCCCGCCTCAGCTTCGCGGCGGTCTTGCCGGATCAGACCCATCGATCAGCCATCCGCTTCTTCCTCATGGCCCGGGCCCACTACGCCCGCTTCGGCATCTCCATTCGCCGCCTGCTCACCGACAACGGAAGCTGCTACCGCGACTGGCGCTTCGGCAAAACCCTCTACCAACAGCACATCAAACACCGCTTCACCCGCCCCTACACGCCGCGCACCAACGGCAAGGCCGAGCGCTTCATCCAGTCCGCCCTTCGCGAATGGGCTTACGCCCGTTCCTACCAGAACTCATTCGAACGCCAACAGCAACTCGACCCCTGGCTGCACGACTACAATTTCCACCGCCCTCATGCCAGCCTCAACCTCAACCCGCCAGCTTCCAGATCCGGCCTGAATCGGAACAACCTATTGAGCCTCCACAGCTAACGCACCTGCCAGGGATTGGGCCCGGCCCAGCGCGTCATGGCTAGCTGTGCCCAAGCATTCGATTTGCCAGTGTGGCAGGAAGTGCATGGGTTGGGAATGTTGTATTTCGCCGTCATCTCGGGCGATATAAAGCGAAATGTGTGGGCGTGAACACTTTCGCCGGGGACGCCTTCGCTTTCAATGGCCGGCATATGACATGCAACGCACTGACTTCCGGCGCTGCCGGTTTTGTGATGCGTGTGTGCTTCGAGCGTGGCCGAGTGCGGCCCGTTCGGCGACATCGGTCCGTGGCAATTGAGACATATTTTGCCGGCAGGCTTGATTAACTCCGCGTAATTGTCGGTGCCATGCACATCATGGCAAGTGGAGCAGGCGATCTGATGCCGATACATTACGCTCTGCACAAAATCGTTGCCCTGCATCCGGTTTTTGTGCGCAGTGCAGTCCGGAAGATAGTAAAAAGTGGTCTGGCCGAGGGTGCAATCCTCCAGCTTCCAGTAGTCCTGCAGGCGAAGTCCAAGGCGATAGCCGACCGGCCAGTCGTAGTATTTGCCTTCAATCGGACTTGTCAGCGGCCGCCCCTGTGAATGGCACTGAATGCAGACATCGTTGGCGGCCACGGAATCCATCCCGCCGGGATTGACGATATTGCCGCGCGTGGGATGCTGAACGTGGTCACTTCCGGGGCCATGACAGCGTTCGCAACCGACATTCCATTCCGCAACCTGCTTTGTATGGATGTTATAGCCGACGGAATGACAGCCGTCGCAGGTAGGCCCGGTGGGTCGCTGCATGTTGTCGGGCGGATAAAATTGCGCCCACCAGTCTCCCCCGGAAGATGGCACATGATACGGCAGCCACTTATGCGTGCCGATGTCCCATTGCACCGGCAGCGGAAAATAATCGTCGCCAACTTTGGTGAAGTAGCGCTGCTTCCAAATGCTGCCGTAAACGAACGCAACCTGATCCACGGTAAACTTTGACACGGTATTGGTGGAGGGATCGGGAATGATGGCATCTGGATGCGTGCGTGGATCGCGCACCACATTGGCCATCGGCGTTTTCTTCCAGCGCTGGTAGATCTGTTCGTGACATTTCTCGCATTTCTGCGAACCGACGTAATGTGCCGTAGCGATCGTGGCGGCTTGCGCGATTCTTTCCCGGTCCGACAAAGGTCGAAGGCTGCGAACGAACAAAACCAGCTTCCATGCGGCGTCGCTCGACTCCCGATGCGCATTCTCCAGAGCGGGCATCCCGGTGAAGCGGACACCATACTCGACGATGTAGTGAATCTGGCCGTCTGTGAGTTTCTGGGTTGGCGGTTCGCGCAGATCGGGCGCGCGCGGGTAGAGATGGGTTCCGACCCTGGACCTTCCGCTGCCGTCGATTCCATGACAAACCGCGCAATGGGAAACGAACAGATCACGGCCTTGCGGCAGGGCTTCGGCATTTTCGAGGAAAGGATTTTTCTGTCCGCGTGCCCGCCAGGGAATGGCAAGGTTTCTGATGGCGCGAGCACTGGCTGTTTCAAATCTGGAAGGCGATTCAATCGCCCGGAATCCGCGCCAACTCAATACTGCCACGCAGAGAACTCCGGCGAGGGCAAATCCGAGAGCCATCCAGAGGGCGCGTTTCATGCTGAATAGCATACAGCAGCCGGAAACGCCTCGAGATCAGCCAGGCTTTATGCCGGGCACGCGGAAAAGTCTTTTTCGAGTGTTTCCGGCGCGCCGCTTTGCACAATGTATTCGATGAGAGGGCGCATGTTGGCGGCTTCGGCGAGGAATGCGTCATGTCCGTGATGCGAGTGCAGTTCAATGTAATTGCAGGTCACGTTCGCGCTTTGGATATATTGCGCCAGTTCGCGCACATCCTCGGGAGGGAAAAGCCAGTCGGATGAGATTCCTACCAGAAGAACCCGCGCCTGGATACGCTTCAACGCGTCCAATTCGCTGAGATACCCTCGCGCCAGGTCGAACGAATCCATTGCGCGGGAGATGACCAGATAACTGTTGGCGTCGAAGCGATCGTTGAAGATGCGCCCCTGGTACTCCAGGTATCCGGCGACGTCGTAGGCATCGGAATGAGATCGCCAGGGATCGCCGCCAGAGCGGTCGGGCTTGCGGGCAAAGCGTTCCGTAAAGAGCGCAGAAGATTTGTAGGTGCAGGTGGCGAGACCACGCGCCAGAGCCAGGCCTCGAGTCGGAGGGTGGGAAGTGTCGTAGCTGCCGCCGTTCCAGGCCGGGTCGAGACGGATGATTTCGCGCTGCAGATGGTTTAGAGCCAGGCCCATTGCGGAAAGCGGGGCCGCGCCGACAGCAAAGCAGCCGGCGACGCGCTCCGGATAATCTATCGCCCAACGCAGCGCCTGCATGCCGCCGATGGAGCCGCCGAGGACTGCGCGCAGCTGGTGAATTCCAAGATGTTCGATTAGTTGCGCCTGGGCGCGGACGATGTCGCGGATGCTGACGACCGGGAAATTCGCTCCGTAGGGCTGGCCGGTTGCCGGATCCAATGTAGAAGGCCCGGTCGAGCCGTAGCAGGAGCCGAGTATGTTGATGCCGATGACGCAATGCCGGGTGATGTCGAGCGGATGGCCGTCGCGAAACAGATCGGGCCACCAGTCCGCCACACGCGCGGAACCGGTGAGCGCGTGGCAGACAAGGATGGCGTTATCGCG
>Ga0134128_10004840_pt1 | contig 16387 bp, 17 predicted proteins | sample KB31754_FD_96462 | JGI IMG/M metagenome (GOLD analysis project Ga0134128, IMG submission 96462) | Terrestrial soil microbial communities with excess Nitrogen fertilizer from Kellogg Biological Station, Michigan, USA - KB3-175-4 | ecosystem: Environmental > Terrestrial > Soil > Unclassified ...
CCGTCGGTCTTCGACAGGATCTGCTCCTGCACCTCGGCCGGCAGCTTCTTTCCGTTGGCGACGCCATCGATCATGGTCACCGCCTGGCCGCGGCCGAGGCGGTTGAGCGGCAGTGCCGTGACACGCTCCTGGCCGGCCCAGGGCGGCGAAAATTCCGGGCGGAAAGTCATCACCCACAGCGCGGGCATGTGCCGTACCATTTCGACCATGCGGCTCGTGAGGTCGAGCGAGGTCGGATCGATCCAGTGCGCGTCCTCCAGCACCATCAACAGCGGCATCTGTTTGGCGACGGCTACGACCGGCGCGGTCAGCGCGGCCATCATGCGTTCCTTCAATTCGCCCGGCGGCAGATCGAGCTGCGGATAGCGCTCGCCGGTCGGAATTCCCAGCAGCGAGGCATGGAACGGCGCAATCTCCTCGATCGGCACTCCTGCGATGGCGAGCATCCTCTCCAGCTTGTCGAGTCGCACATCCGCGGGCTCTCCGCTGACGAAACCCGCGGCATGCCAGACCTGGCCGATGACGGGATGAAAGGCGTCGTTGATGTGATGCGGCGAGCATTGATAGCGTAGCGTCACGTGGTTCTCATCGCGGAGGCGCTCGCGCAGCGTCGCAAGAATGCGCGATTTGCCGATACCGGCTTCGCCCGACAACATCACGACATGGCCTTCGCCTTTCACCGCACGGCGCCAGTGCTCGAGCAACAGCGACATCTCGTTTTCGCGGCCGACGAACGGTGTCAGCACTTCCGATCGCGAGGCCTCGAAACGGCTGACGTTTTCCCGCTCGCTTGCGATTCGCCAGGCCGGCATCGGAGATTCGAAGCCGGCCAGTGCCTGCGGCCCCAGCGGCTTCAGCTCGAAGGTCTCGCCGAGCAGCCGCCGCGTCGCCTCCGACACCACGATGCTGTCGGGCTCGGCGCGCGACTGCAGCCGTATCGCGAGATTGGGCGTATCGCCGACGAGGCCGCGCAGACGCGCCTCGCCCTCGCCGGTCAGCTCGCCGACCACGACGAGGCCGGTCGCGATGCCGATGCGGACCTTGAGGTCGGCGGCGCGTTCGCGCCGGAGCTCGGTGATCGCCTTGATCAAGGCAAGCCCGGCGCGCGCCGCCCGCTCGGCGTCGTCCTCATGCGCGCGCGGATAGCCGAAATAGACCATGGCGGCATCGCCCATCCATTTGGCGATATGACCCTCGAAGCGTCCGACGGCGGTGGCGACCGCGCCTTGAAAGGCGCGGATCAGGTCGGCCATGTCTTCGGGATCGAGCTGGCTCGTCAGCTCGGTCGAGCCCACCAGGTCGCAGAACAGGACGGTCAATTGCCGCCGCTCGGGCGCATCGAAAACCGTCGTGCCATTGACCGGCCGGTCGCCTTCGGCGAGCTCGCCGATGGCGCGCAGCAACCGCAACCGGTGTCCGAGCGGGATCCCGAGTTCGATCAGATGCTGTTCGGTCAGCTCGGCCAGCACGTCGGCTTCGATCGCCTGTTCCCGGAACAGGTCCGTGTATTGATCGAGGCCGAGGCTGTTGAGCCATGTCCCGACGTCCATGGATGCCGGTCTCCCCCTGGTGGATCGGGCCAAACTATCGCGTGATCGGTGGGGATGTCAGGTCGATTCTTGACGCGATGCGCCGGCGCGGGCGGCCAGCCGGGCTTGATCGGCGGGATTTATTCGCAATCCTGCCCTGACCTGCCGTGTTATGCCTCGCTTGGACCTGGGCCAGGAGACGAGCATGCCCTACGCAAATACGGATGACGGAGTACGCCTGTATTTCGAGGAGACCGGATCGGGCCATCCGGTGATCCTGGTGCATGAATTTGCGGGTGACTTGCGCAGCTACGAGCCGCAGATGCGGCATTTCGGCAAGCGCTATCGCACCATCGCCTACAACGCGCGCGGCTTCCCGCCGTCCGACGTGCCGGCGCAGGTCTCGTCCTACTCGCAGGCGCGCGCCGCCGACGACGTCCTGGCCGTGCTTGATCACGTCGGCGAGCCGAAGGCTCATATTGTCGGCCTGTCCATGGGCGGCTTCGCGACCCTGCATTTCGGGCTGCGCCATGCAGAGCGCGCGCTGTCGCTCTGCATCGGTGGCTGCGGTTACGGCGCCGAACCCGACAAGCGGGAGACGTTTCGCACTGAGGCCGATGTGATCGCCAGCACGATCCGGGCCGAGGGCATGCCGGCCTTCGCCGAACGCTATGCCTATGGGCCGACGCGCGTGCAATATGAGAACAAGGACCCGCGCGGTCACGCCCAGTTCAAGACCATGCTGGCCGAACATTCCGCCGTGGGATCGGCCAACACCCAGCAGGGTGTGCAGAAGGAGCGGCCTTCTCTCTATGCCCTGGTCGAGGAGATGAAGCGCATCACGGTGCCGACGCTGATCATCACCGGCGACGAGGATTGGCCCTGCCTGCTGCCGGGCGTTCTGATGAAGCAGAGCATTCCGTCGGCCGCGCTTGCCGTGATGCCGAACTGCGGCCACGCGATCAACATCGAAGAGCCCGACGAGTACAACCGGATTGTCGGCGATTTCCTGTCCCAGGTCGAAAGCGGCCGCTGGCCGCTGCGCGATCCCCGCGCCGTCAGCGCGTCCATCACCGGAATGAAGGGGTAGGCGAGAGGCCGGCTTCACCATCGAGCAACTGGCGGCCAAAGTGCGGGGCGTTCTCGACGTCGTGGCCTCCTAACGGGCGCATACGACTTGCGGTCCTTGTGGCGCGCGCGGGTGGCGGGCTGTTATGTCCTCGAAACGCCATTGCGGTCGTCATGCAAACAGGGTGGCGGCTCGTCCGATCAGCCAATAGGCCGCTACTGCGCCGATCGCATAGGCCGCGGCCACGTCGAACCGATTGATTGATCGCTGGACGACATCGGCCTTGAAGCTAAGCGACGCCACGACCTTTAGCGTCCAGGCCAACGTTAAGACGACCGCCACGAACGACAATTGACCGATTTCTACTCCAAGATTGAAAAAGAGGAGCGCGACTGGAATGGCGTGATGAGGCAATCCCACCTCAGCCAACGCGCCGGCAAAACCGAACCCGTGCAAGAGGCCAAAGCAAAAGGCAACTAGCCATGGCCAACGCGCGGTAAGCGAGGGTATTCCGCGTCGCGCATTAACAATCTCGACAGCGACCAGCACGATACTGAGCCCGATGGCAGCCTCCACCGGCGGGCCCGGCACGTCGACGAAGCCGAGCGTCGCTGCTGCGAGCGTGATGCTGTGCGCAACCGTGAAGGCCGTCACGGTAATGGCGACCCGCCGCCACGTCCGAACCAAAATCACCAAGGCCAGCACGAACAAAAGATGATCGTATCCGAGCAGGATATGCTCGATTCCAAGGCGCAGATAGGTGGCGGCGACCTCCCGTCCGCTTGGCGCAGATTGAACGACGAACGATGTCTTTGTCGGCGAAAGCCGTTCGGTTTGCGTAGCCCCGTTTAAACTCTCGATCCGCACCAGCACGTCAGTGGCCGTTGCAGACAGCCCCTCGATTGCAATGGGATGTCCATCGAGCCCGCCGTCCCGCCGGATCGAGCGGCGCTCGAAAAAAGCTCCGCCGTTGAACGTGGAACGAGGCGCTGCCACATCGTGCGTCCCTTCCGGCAACGCGATGTAGATTGCGAGCCGCGCGTCGTCGCCGAGCGCGGGTACCTTCCACGACACGTCATAAAATTCAGGACCGGTCTGGCGAATTTCCAAGTATGCAGGGCGAACTTCGTGGGCGACTGCGTTTTGCCCGAACGCGACGAGCCACATGAAAATCAGAAGCTTTATCCTCACTTCATCACCGACTTTTTTGCATCGCTCGTGATTGTCGGCGCGGACTCGATTTCGACGGTGTATCGCTTGCGCAAACCATCGTAGAATTTCTTGCTTGATTCCAGCCGCCGAACATTCAGCAATTCACGACGTACAGCGTCGCGCACGTCTTCCAGCGCGGGGCTTCGGCGTTCTGTTCGTTCGTCAATGAATACCAGATGTATGCCGTAGCTGGATTCGACGGGTCCTTGCCATTCTCCAAGAGGCAGGTCGTTCAGCGCACTCGCGAATTTCTCACCGAATTGTTTAGCCACTTCGGGGGTTTCGACGTTGGCAAATTGATGCTCTAGCAGGGATGGGTCGCCTAACCTCGATATGTCGGGGCTGTTCGAGCTCTTTAACTGCCTAAGTAGGTCCCCCGCATCGCCTGCGAGACTATCGCGGTGGCGTTCCAAACTCAGATAGACCTGGTGAAAGCTGAGCCGCCGCCGGGCGCGAAATTGATCTGGATGGTTCTGCAAAAAGGCATGCAACTCGTCATCCGTCGGCGGGGTGGGGTCGGTTATATTCTCAGATAGAAATTCCAGCTTTTGCTGAAGCCGTCGCCGGATGATGGTGTCGTCGCGATCCAACCCCATCGCCATCGCCTCGCGATAATATACTTCCTCCCGAATGTAGTCGCGGATCAATCCTTCGAGCTCGTCGGCGGTCGGCGCACGCAGCCACGTTCGGGCAAAGCCCTCCGTGAGATGGTCGATCTGAATTTGCGAAACGACAATTTTTCCAGGCTTGCTGGTGTCACGTTTGACGAGGGCCCCATGGGCGGCGAATAGCATAGCGCCCAACAGCAAAAAGTGAACCAACGGCTCTCTTGAAAGCTTTTTCAGGAGCAAGTTAGCCGCCCCTTACGTGCCCGGCGTGTACCAGATTGGCGAGGTATAGGCCCTCTCCGTAATGATCATTGGCGTACCGGGTAAGGGCTTGGTGCCATAACGCTTGGCGTCGTATGCGGTCCACCGCGGCGTCGGGATCTCCAGAACACGCGCGTAGTAGAACGCATGCTGGTTCGCATCGAAGTTCGGGTCGGTCCATATGCTGATGAGTTCAGGAGCACCGATCGTGTTCGTCCAGATCGCGTTTTGGACGTCCACGGTGTTACCTACCGGCGGCAGCTTACCGTCGCTGCCTGGCTTGCGGTCGCCACCCCAGACCGCGTCATAGACCAGCTCTTGGGTATCGCCCTTGGCGTCCAGCCAACCCTTCACGATCTGTATCCGGTCGAGATTGGCACCGATGGGATCCCTCAGCGCGGCGACCAGAAAGGTCGGGGCCTTCCCCGTGGGCGCTCGGCTCAGGTTGCCGCCCATGGGTACGCCCTTGGCGTACCCAACCATGGCGGGGCTGCGGGTTTGGGCATCAGCTTTCTCAAAGTCCCAGCCGCCAAAGAACCGGACCACCATGCGCGGGCCGGTGGTAGCGTAGGTTTCCTTGCGCTGCATAGCATCCCAGAGGGCTTCGCGCGTGTTGTCGGTGGCCCAGACGGCCGCGTAGCCGGACGAGCTGACTTGCCAATCCATGACCTTTATGCCGGTCTTCGCATTGTCGAAAAACGTGGCGGTCATGCGCTCGGGACTGGGCTCCTGGGGAGTGGTCTTGCCGAAGAAGTTATCCTCTTCCAGCGCAGACAGACCCGTGTGAGCGTCCGAACTCCCTACCATGCCGAACTTGTACGGGTTCGTGCCGAGCTGCTTTTCCAGTTTAAGTCCATTCTTCAAAGCCGACCGGGCGTATTCAAATTCGAGCATGTCATTAGTCTTCTTGACGCTTCCGTCGAGATTACCGAAGTCCCAACGCTCGAAGTTGGCAAACTCGTCGTTCGGTGAAAGCAAAGGATGGGTTTCCCCATCGCCTTTGGTCTGGGTAGCCTCGTAGAGTCGCTCCCACTTCGCGCGCTGTTCCGCGTACTCCTTGTCAACCGGCTTGCCCGTGAACGATTCAATGATCGGAAACATCCGTCCGTTGCTGAGATTGCCGTTGTGCGCGATGGCAAGCACGCTGCCACCGGTCTTCTGCTCGTAGTTGGCCATCCATTTCCACAGATCACGAGGATTATCGCTGCCGAGCGGTGCCAAAGTCGTGAAGGGTACAATCTGGCTCGCTTTATCGCCGTTGTCGCGGAAGATGACGTTGCGGTGCAGATTGTTTCCGCCAGTGTTTGAGGTCCACTCGTAGCCGATGAACGCGGTGAAGCGGTGCGGCTCGTTGTATTGCTCTGCAGCCGCGATGTTGTCCTGCCAGGCTGCTTTATAGGGTCGGGTGTCTGGAGAATACATGAGGTCCTTGGGGAAAGTTCCACCCGAAAACGACATGATAATTTCAATCGCCGCTTCAGCTCCTTTTCCCGACTTTATCTGATCGTACCACTTCTTGCCCGTCGGGTCGGCCAACAGCTCCGGCTTTCCGGCAAAAAGGTCGGGAAAGAAGCCCATGTTGTCCGAGTGGTCCGCGACAACCAGGAAGTCCAGAGGCCGAGCCAGCTTGGCCGGCTGTCCGCTTGACGCCATTACCTCCTCGCCGCGGGCGAAACGAAGGGCATCGCGAGGTCCGAGTCGTGCGCCGAAAGCGCCCGCGTCGAACGATGCCGCGGTGTGCAGGTGAGTGTCGCCAAAAAACGGCCGCGTCGGGAAGTTGCGCCCTGCGTACGGTGAATATATCGGTTTGGAAGGAAACACCTTCTCGGCTGATTGCTTGTCAAGCGTGCCGACGTCGGTAGTTGCATTTTGGGCGGCGGCTCCGGCGGCAAACAGAGCCGCGGCAAAAACGCCGACCAACATGGTCGCGGGAACGGCAAAGGTAGGCACTGCAGCACTAAATGGGCGGATCATTGGTATGCCTCCCTGGCTTCAGTGTTTAACGAACCGTAGACCCTCTCTCGATCGATTGGAACCGCAAATGCAAGATTGAATTGGACAGCGTTACTGACGCCTCCGAGTTGTGTCGATCTGTCCGTTGTGGGTCGACACTGTTGGAAAAAGTCCCTTCTTGGATCACGAACGAAATTTTCCAGCGCCGCTGACGCGTCCCACGCGCCGCGATGTGAGGAACCACATCGATTCACAGAAAAGCGATCGTAGGTCCTCGCATTTTCCGGAAAGTCGTCGAACTGCGTCCCACCATACGACAGCCCCGTCGCCCGCCCTACGGATCGAGCTCGGTGTCCCAATAGAGGTAGTCGAGCCAGCTATCGTGCAGATAGTTCGGTGGAAACAGCCGGCCGTTGCGGTGGAGCTGGTGCACGGTCGGCGCGAACGGCGGCTGCCGCGGAAACATCCTGGCCTGCTGCGGCGTCATGTTGCCCTTGCGCAGGTTACAGGGCGAACAGGCCGCGACGACGTTTTCCCAGGTGGTCTGGCCGCCTTTGCTGCGCGGGATGATGTGGTCGAAGGTGAGATCGTCGTTTGCTGCGCAATACTGGCAGACGAAGCGGTCGCGCAGGAACACGTTGAACCGGGTGAAGGCGGGGTGGGTGGTCGGCTTGACGAAGGATTTTAGCGAAACGACGCTGGGGAGCTGGATTTCGAACGTCGGACTTCGCACCGCGCGGTCGTAATGCTCCACGATGTTGACGCGGTCGAGGAACACCGCCTTGATCGCGTCCTGCCACGACCAAAGAGACAGCGGGTAATAACTCAGCGGCCGGAAATCCGCGTTCAGCACCAGGACCGGCCAACCGCCTTGCGAGACATGTGCGTTCAAATAACGCTCCTGACTCCCTTATCTGCTGCGAAGCAGCGTGTATTGACATACTACATGCAGCGTGACGGGATTGTGAAGAGCTTAGAATAGCTTATCCATCGAGGATCACTCGCGCGCCATGTGTGCCGGGGGCCTCCTTGAGGGAGCAAATCAGACGGGGAGGGGTCGATGCGGCGATGGTTTGCGGCGGCAATTGCGGCCGTTATCTGGCTTGGGTACGGCAGTGTCGCGAGCGCGGAAGATTATCCCACGCGGCCGATCACCATGATCGTGCCATTTCCGGCCGGCGGCGCCACCGACACGGTGGCAAGGTTCCTGGCCGAGAAAATGCGGGCGGTTCTGGGGCAACCGATCGTGATCGAGAATGTCGGCGGCGCGGCGGGCTCGATCGGCGTCACCCGCGCGGTCCGTTCGGCGGCGGACGGCTACACGCTGTCGATCGGAACCTCCACCACGCATATGCTGACGGGCGGCCTCTACAATCTGCCGTTCGACCTCTTGAAGGACCTCGAGCCGATCATCCTCATCGGCAACGAGCCCTTGCTGGTCGTGGCCAGGAAGGATTTTCCCGCAGACGATTTGAAGGGCCTGATCGCCTGGCTCAAGGCCAATCCGGACAAGGCCTCGGTCGGCATCGCCGGCGTTGGCGCCACCGGCCATCTCACCGGCATCTCGTTCCAGAGGGAGACCGGCACCAAATTCGAATTCGTGCCCTATCGCGGCAACGGACCGGCGATGCAGGACCTGCTCGGCGGTCAGATCGATTTCATGATCGAGCCGGCCTCGAACTTCAAGGCGCTGCTCGGTACCGGCAGCGTCAAGCCCTTCGCGATCACCGGCAAGGCGCGGTTGCCGTCCTCGCCCAATATCCCGACCGTGGATGAAGCGGGCGTGCCCGGCTTCTTTGCCTCGCTCTGGTACGGACTCTGGGTGCCGAAGGGCACGCCAAAGGACATCACGGCCAAGCTGAACGCGACCATGACGCAGGTGCTGGCCAATCCGCAGGTGCGGCAGCGCTTTGCGGAGCTCGGAATCCAGATGACGCCGATCGACCAGCAATCGCCGGAGGCACTGCGTGCCTATCAGAAGGCCGAGGCCGGGCGCTGGTGGCCGATCATCAAGGCGTCGAACATCAAGGTGGAGTAGGGCCGTCGTCCTGGCTTCGTAGGGTGGGCAAAGGCGCGAAGCGCCATGCCCACCATCGCTCCGCATCGCAATGCTTGATGGTGGTGGGCACGCTTCGAGGCTGGGCAAGAATCCCACGGTATGGAGCGGTGCTGAAGCGGAGGCAGATCACTGCTGAGTTTCGGGCCAAATTGACTGAGAAGCGCTTCATGGAGGCGACAGCGCGGCTTAGTGCGGACATGACGGTGCGCAGAACGCGTAAAATCGCTCTCTCGGCCGCCCGATTGGCAAAAAATGCGACAAAGTCGTCGAAGCCGAGGATGTTCAGCGTGCGGGCGAGATTGTAGCAGAGCGCCATCAGACTCCATTCGCCGCGTACCTTGTCGAAGCCGCGGATCAGGAAGTGGCGATAGCCAGCGCGGCATTTGAGCGTGCCGAAGGGATGTTCGACCAGGCAGGCCCGCTGGCGCATCAATGTGCCAGCTTCCTTCATCCGCTCCCGGTGACGATCGATCACCTCTTCGTGCTGCCAGCGATAGATGGTGCGCTTGTCCGCTTTTTGACCAAGGCATCGCTCGCGCAGGTGACAAGCCTTGCAGACGGATTTCAGGCTCACATAGCGCACGTCTTGCCGACCAGCCGGGCTGGTTTTGGCGCCATTCATCGGTCTCAACGCCGCGCCCGCTGGACAGCGATAAACGTCGGCTTCAGCGTCATAGCCGAACGCTTCATGGGTGAAGCGGCCTTGCTCTTCCAGGCCCCCTGTTCGTCTGGGCGGCGGGACATAGGCGACAATGCCGCCTTCCTCGCATTCCTTCAGGGTCGCGCCATTGTAATAGCCGGTGTCGGCGACCGCCTGCAGTGTCTCCACTCCCAAAGCCTCTTTTGCCGCCTCGGCCACCTCGTAAAGCTGGCCCGTATCGTTGCCGTCGTTGACGACCTCGCTCGCAGCGATGAGCTTGTGCTTGGCATCGACCGCGATCTGGACGTTGTAGCCGGCGACGACATGGCCTCTCTTCGACAAAAGCCGGGCGTCTGCATCGGTGGTCGACAACTGGGTCTCGCCGCTGTCCTTCAGTCGATCAAGATCGGCCTGGGCCTTCGCCCGCCGCACCATCAATGCCGCGAGCTTGTCCGCAACCACGCCGCCATGCCGGCTCCCGCCATCTTCGTCGCCGGACGAATGCACTTCTTCGGTGGCGTCGTTCGACGCCAGCGCCTTGCCATACTCCTCGATGTCATGATCGATACACGCAAGCTGCTCGGCCAGCCGCTTCTTCGTCTTGATGCTCGCCTTGCTCGCGTCGCCATGGAAGAAGGCGCCGTCGATCGCCACGAGCTCGCCGCCCAGAAGGTTGAGTTCGCGCAGCAAAAGTACAAATTCCCGGTTCGCCGCCTTGAGCGCCGCCCAGTTATCCCGGCGGAAGTTGGCGATGGTCCGGTAGCCGGGCGTCAACCCCCTGAGCAGCCACATCAGCTCCAGATTGCGTTGCGCCTCTCGTTCGAGGCGACGCGAGGAGCGGACCCGATTAAGGTAACCGTAAAGATAGGTCTTCAACAGGTCCGCCGGATCGTAGCTGGGCTGTCCCGCCCCGATACCTCCTCCGGCATGCCCGAACCCGAGCTTTTCAAGATCGAGTGCGCAGACATAGGCCTCAATCGCCCGAACCGGGTTATCTCGCGCAACATAATCCTCGACGCGAGCCGGCAGAAGGCTCAACTGCTCCCGGCACGGGCCCGTCCTATAGAAGCGATTCGTCATAAACAGAATCGTACAGCATCCCGATCCGGGTCAGAAAATTCTTGCCCAGCCTCGCAAGCGTGCCCACCAACTTACGAGATCTTCGCGGGCGCACGGTGGGCACGGCGCGCATGCGCGCCTTTGCCCACCCTACTGCTGGAGGGAGGGTGAAGAACTCAGTCTTCCTTCTCGAGCCCGCCGATGTGCTTCTGGGTATAGAGCTCGAGCCCGACGCGCTTGATGAGATCGAGCTGCGTTTCGAGGAAGTCGATATGGCCTTCCTCATCCTTCATCAGCTTTTCGAACAGGTCGCGCGAGACGTAGTCCTTCGCGCCGTGGCAGTAGGTCGCCGCTTCCTGATAGAGATTGCGCGCGCTGTGCTCGGCGGCGAGATCGCACTCGATGATCTCTTTCACGTTCTGTCCGATCCGCAGGGGATCGAGCACCTGCATGTTGGGAAAGCCGTCGAGGAACAGGATGCGGTCGGTGAAGCGATCGGCGTGCTGCATCTCCTCGATCGATTCCTTGCGCCAGACCTTGGCCATCTCCAGGAGGCCCCAATTGTCGAGAAGCCGGTAATGCAGCCAGTACTGATTGATCGCGGTGAGCTCGTGGCGCAGGCCCTTGTTGAGATAATCGATGACTTTCGGGTCGCCCTGCATGGTGCACTCCAATGGTCGGGGCCAAATCTGCCCTAAATCCAATTTAGAACGCTTCTAAGCAACATTGTTAGACAGGGCAACCCTGCGGATGGCCGCAGGGGCGCGATCCGCCGAAAATTCAACGGGAATGTCAGGAAGCCGCGAGAGCGAATTCGGTTCCGGCCGGGAATTCAGCTGCGGCATGGCTGTGCGGGCAACCGGCCTGGCAGGCCAGGGCGCAGGCGCCCAGCGCTTCGTCGATGATGCCCTTGATGGTGCGGGCGCAACGGCCGCATTCAGCGTTGCAACCAAGGCAGCCATAGATCTGCTTGGCGTTGCGCGGAAGGTCGTCCGCCGAATTCACGGCGTCGCGGACGTCGTGATCGCTAAGGACGTTGCAGGAACAGACGATCATTAGGGCAGCACGCCTTCCGTGTTATGGGGATATCGATATTAAAGGCCACGCCCGGTTGCAAAGGGAAAAGCGGCGTTTTCAAGTGATTCCAAACTGGCCCCGTAAATTCCCGGCAATTCTGGAATCGATCAAATATCTCGCCATTGCGATAGATCACATTCGGCGTCCTGGCTTTCGTAAACGAACGGCGTTAATCGCCGCCGCCACCGCCTCCATCACCTCCGCCGCCGCTATCTCCGCCCCGCCGCTGTCGCCTCCGCTGCTGCTGTCCCAGCCGCTGTCGGTCGGATTGCCGGAGCCGTCGGTTGAGGACGAAGAGAACCAGTCGCCAAGACTCCAGCCGCTGCCGCCGCCGGAGTTGCTGCTGAAATCGACACCGCTGCCGCTGTCCGACGTCCAGCCTCGCCGGGGACGCCGGCTCTGCAGGCGGTAACAGACGACCGACACGGCCCCAACCGCGAACAGTAAAGGTATCCAGGGGCGCTCATGATTTCCTTCTCGCCGGGTGCCACAATTCGTCGCGGAATGTGGCACCGGCGTTCATTGTGCGTTCAAGGGCAATGTGGAACTTTCGCTACAATGGAAGGCTTTTCTTTCGAGGCCTTCACGCGAATTCGTAACAAGGGGATACTACCCATGAAAAAGACACTGATGGCCGTTGTGGCTGCGGCCACGCTGGCGGCTTCGATGGCTTCGCCCGCTTATGCCTGGCGCGGCGGCTGGGGCCCGGGCATCGGCCTCGGCTTGCTCGGCGGCGCCATCATCGGCGGCGCGATCGCCTCTAACCCCTATCCGTACGGCTATTACGGCCCCGGCTATGGCTACTATGGCGGCCCGGGCTATGCCGGCGGCCCCTACGGCCAATGTTACTGGCAGCGTCAGCGCTACTGGGACGGCTATGGCTGGGCAGCCCGCAACGTGCGGGTTTGCGAGTAATCCGTTCAGCAACATTAAATTTCACACGGCGTCCGGCTCTGCGGGACGCCGTTCATCCCACCGCCTGAAAAGCACCGTTTTTCCAGACGACGAGGTCGCGCCTGTTTACCGGGGATTGACCGTTTTGGCGTTTGCTTCCGTGACGACCAGTCTGAAGTGAGCGTTGAGAATTTTCCCGAGTAGCCCGGCGCCCAGGCGCGCCATCTCCAGGAGAGAAATCGAGATGAAGAAGACCTTTGCCGCCCTTGTTGCGGTCGCATCGATCGCCGGTTCGCTGAGCGCGACGCCGGCGCACGCACAGCGCGGCCTTGCCGCAGGCGTGGCGGCCGGCCTGATCGGCGGCGCGATCGTCGGCGGCGCCATCGCCTCCAGCCGCCCCGCCTATGGCGGACCGGTCTATTACGAAGGCGCGCCGCCCCCGCCTCCCGGCTGCTACTGGCAGCAGCAGCGCTACTGGGATGGATACGCCTGGACCTATCATCCGGTTCGCGTCTGCTACTGAGCTAAACAGATCGGCGATCGAACAGCGCGACAAGCCCGGCCGGAATTTCCGGCCGGGCTTTTTGTTGTGCGCGTTGCTCGCCCTGAGGAGCCAAGATTATCGAGGAGAATTGATCGAGCGCAGCACTTCCGCGCTCGGCCAGCAATCGACCTTGAGGCCGGCCGATTTCTGATAGGCGCCGAGCGCTGCGCGCGTCAGCATGCCGGCCTTGCCGTCGATCTTGTCCTTGTAGAGCCCGATACGCGTCAGTCCCTGCTGCATCGCCTCGATATCGGCGGTCCGCAACTGCGTCGACGCCGACCACGGCGTCGCGAACGGCAGCGGGCTCTTCATGCGGTCTGAGAGGTGACCGACGAACAGCACGTAGAGATCGGAGAAATTATACTCCTTGATGACGAAGTAGTTTTTGGTCGTGAGGAATGCCGGGCCATAGATGCCTTCGGGCTGCAGCAATGACGCCGGCTGCGCCTGCTCCGTCGCGTTGAGTTTTTGTCCGCGCACCGGCACGAAGCCGGCGCGCAGCCAGTCGTCGATCGGCTTCGTCACTTCGGGCACGCCCATGGTGCAGTCGACGCTTGCCGGCGCCTTGACCTCATAGGCCCAGCGCAGGCCACCTTGCCAGCCCTTGTTGACGAGTTGCTGCGCGGCGGAGGCGAGCGCATCCGGCACCGAATGCCAGATGTCGACCTTGCCGTCACCGTCGAGGTCGACGCCATTCTTGTAGAAGTCCGACGGCAGGAATTGCGTAAGCCCGGTGGCGCCGGCCCAGGACGAGCGCATGTCCTTGCGCGTCACCACGCCATCGCTCAGCATCTTCAGGCCCAGGATGAATTCGTCGCGATACTTGTCCTTGCGCCGGCCGACATAGGCCTGCGTCGCCAGCACGCGGATCAGGTCATAGGGCAGCGTGTAGCGGCCGTAGTCGGTCTCGCGGCCCCAGATCGCGAGCACGACGGTCGCGGGCACGCCGAAGCGGGATTCGATCACATTGAGCGAGGGGCGATACTGCTGCATGAGCTTCTGCCCCTGCTCGGCCAGCCGCGCGATGCTTGCTTCCTTGATGTAGTCGGCCGGCACCTGCACGAACTCGGCCTGTGACGGCGCGCCGGTCGCGGGACGCCCGGGCAGGATCAAGTCGGGCAATTTGTAGTCGGGCTCGAGGTTGCGCGTCTCGGCGTCGAACGTCGCGCGCGAGACGCCGGCCGCCTCCGCCTCGGGCCGCAGCGAAGCGATGAATTGCGTGAAGGCGGCATCAGCGGCGTGAGTAGCAGGCGAATAACACCAAAATGTCGCCGCCAAAATGCAAATGGATAGCGCCCCGTGAAAGCTCACCCTAACAATCCAGATCAAGCGTCGGTCAAATCGAGCCGACGCTCAATGCGCTCGATGCGCAAATCCATCCTGTCGAGCCGGTTCGACATGTTTGCATATTGGTTCTCGAGATTGCCAATACGCTGCTTCATCTCGCGAATGTCGTCGCGCACGTCATCGATCGCGCCACGGATGTGGCGCAAATGCTCAAGAACGATGTTGTCCGCGTCGGTCATGGCAATGAGACTACCACAGTCTCATTTCACCGCCACGATGAAAATCCGCGGAAAGCGGAACAGCACCTTGCCGTCGGCCTGCGGCAGATAGGCGCCCGCGACCCGTGCGGTGTATTCGGCGAGATATTGCTTGCGCTCCCGCGTCTCCAGCAATTCCAGGAACGGCCGCAGGCCGGTGCCCTTCACCCACTCCACGATCGCGTCGGCATCGGCGAGCGGGTGATTATAGATCGTGTGCCATATATCGAGATGCGTGCAGAGCGGACTCAGCGCGTCGTAGTAGCCGCTCGGCGGCGGGACCTCGTCGCGCAGACGCGCTTTTTCGGAAAGCTGCTTGGCCCAAGAACCTTCGCGCGCGACTTCGCGCATCAGGAGATGCGCCGGCTCTTCCAGACTGTCGGGAACCTGCACTGCCAGTACACCGCCCGCGGGAAGCTTGCCGAGGAGCCGCTGCAATTGCTTGAGATGTCCCGGCACCCACTGAAAGATCGCATTGGCGAACAGGAGGTCGGTGCCCTCGGGCGGCACCCAATGCGCGACATTGGCTTCGACAAACGTCTGTTTCGGCAGGCGCTCGCGCGCCTGTCGCAGCATGTCGGCGGACGTATCGATGCCGATCACATCGGCGTTGGGCCAGCGCTTCACCAGGAGCTCGGTCGAATTGCCCGGCCCGCAGCCGACGTCGACGATCCTGCGCGGCTCCAGCAGCGGGATTTGCGCGAGCAGATCGCGTGGCGGGCGCGTACGCTCGTCCTCGAATTTGAGATATTGCTGCGCGCTCCAGTCCGCCATTTCCGTTGCTGCTCTATCGTGTCAGCTTTCTTATATATGTATTTGCTACTTATTTGTGCCGTGCGGCAAAAAGGTATCCCGACCGCATCCTATCGCACCTGGCCGTCAAACACCCAGCAAGTACTCATATTGCATCATGGCTGGTTACTGTATATATTGAGAATATACAATGATCGACCTTGACCGGATAGCAGGTTTTGACTGGGACGACGGCAACAGCCGCAAGAATGCGGATAAGCATGACGTTAGTCAGGCCGAGGCGGAAAGCGTTTTCTTCAACGATCCGCTGATCGTTGCCGAGGATTCAAAGCATAGTGAAATAGAGCCGCGTTTCAATGCGTTGGGAAAAACAGCGCAAAATCACCTGCTGCATATCACTTTCACTCTCCGACAGGACGGAACTTTGATCCGGGTGATATCGGCGCGAGACATGCACCGAAAGGAGAAGAAGGCTTATGAGCAAGCGTAAATCAATTCCCGCCTTCAAGACCGAAGCCGAGGAACGCAAGTTCTGGGAAACGCATGACTCCACCGATTACGTCGACTGGAGCAAGGCAGAACGTGTGCGCTTTCCGAACCTCAAGCCTTCGACGACAGCGATTTCAATTCGTCTGCCGGTAGGCCTGCTTGAGCAGATCAAGATCGCCGCCAACAAGCGCGACGTGCCGTATCAGTCGCTGATCAAGATGTGGTTGGCGGAGAAGGTGGGGTAACCGAGCTTTACAGCCAATCGCGGGTATCGCTTCGTTCGGCCGCGCTACGCCTGCCAATTGGAGGCACCGACGCGATGTTCTTCCCAAAGATTAATGTCAAGGACGATCCGGTTCGGCGCTGGCACCTGCCTCACCGCGTCAGCTTCTTGTACTTCACGCGGTGCGGGATGATCGAGTCCTGGCCGAGCCGGCGCATCTTGTCCTTTTCGTAATCCTGGAAGTTGCCTTCGAACCATTCGACGTGGCTGTCGCCCTCGAAGGACAGGATATGGGTCGCGATGCGGTCGAGAAACCAGCGATCGTGGCTGATGATGACGGCGCAGCCGGCGAAATCCTCCAGCGCCTCTTCCAGCGCGCGCAGGGTATCGACGTCGAGATCGTTGGTCGGCTCGTCGAGCAGCAACACGTTGGCACCGGACTTGAGCATCTTGGCCAGATGCACGCGGTTGCG
>Ga0134128_10004842_pt1 | contig 16384 bp, 16 predicted proteins | sample KB31754_FD_96462 | JGI IMG/M metagenome (GOLD analysis project Ga0134128, IMG submission 96462) | Terrestrial soil microbial communities with excess Nitrogen fertilizer from Kellogg Biological Station, Michigan, USA - KB3-175-4 | ecosystem: Environmental > Terrestrial > Soil > Unclassified ...
CCGGGTTGCTTGCCGACTCTCAGTGGAGCCGGCCTGCGCACGATCATTTGCCTGTCTGGCGGGGGAGCCGGGTTGGTTGGGCTTTTGAGCAGCGGCGGCAAATCGTTGAGTGAAAACCGGGAAACGCAGCAAGAGCGCGCTCAGGCGGACAAGCTGGGGCTTAAGTTCATCTCGATTCCTCTGGATGTGTTCAGCGCGCCGCCAATGGAATCCATCGATTTGTTTATCAGCACGATCAGCCAGGAAGAACATCGGCCCGCTTTCGTCCATTGTCTGCATGGGCGCGACCGCACCGGTTTAATGACGGCTGTTTATCGCGTCGTTTTTCAAAATTGGACGGCCGACAAAGCCTATGCCGAGATGCTGCAGTGCGGCTTCGACATGAGTCGCACGAATTTGAGCGACGCGCTTTTTGCCGTCGCGAAGCAGCGAGCCGCAGGGCGAGGATGAGCTAAACAAGAGGCGCGAAGGCAAAAAGGCAGGGTATATTTTGGGTAAGGCTTGTGGTGGTATGTGGGTCGGTGTACGGAAATGAAAGTGCTGATTATCGATGACGAGGAAGACATTCGCTCGGTGGCAGTGCTCAGTCTGGGCGTGTTGGGCGGCGTTGATGTCGTCGAAGCCAACACCGGCAGAGACGGAATCACGATGGCCGCCAAGGAAAAGCCGGACGTGATCCTGCTGGACATGATGATGCCGGAGATGGACGGCCCGGCGACGCTGAAGGCCTTGCGTGCAGAGCCTGCAACCAGCAGCATTCCGGTGATCTTCCTGACGGCGCGCGCCGTCCGGGGCGATGCCGATCGCGTTAAGCAGCTCGGAGCGAAAGGCTTGCTTACTAAGCCGTTCGAGCCTACCGAACTCGCCTCGCAGGTTCGACAGATTTTGGAGACTAACTAGCTCTATGAAAGTTTGGTCCGATACCTTCAAAGAGCTCAAGGAGCAGTACATTCAACGCTCTGCCGAGCGCATTGCGCTCGTGAAAGAGTTGCTGCGCCGTCTGGCGCGCAACCCGGCCGACGTAGCATCCCTGCGCGATCTGATGCGGCAATACCAGTGGTTTGCCGGCAGTGGCACCACATATCACTTCCCGCAAGTGACGAAGTTCGGCTCTCACGGTGAGCATCTTTGCTCCGAGCTGTTGCAAGATACCAACATGCTCAAGCGTGACGATTGGGACAAGCTCAATTTCATTCTTGAAAGCATCGTCAACGTCTTCAACAGCGAGGAAGACCAGCGCGTTACAGTCCAGAAAGAGGTAACAGGACCGAAGCAGAAGCAACAAGAAATTCTCGTTGTCGATACTGATGATTCCAACACGCTGCTTCTGGCGAGATTGCTGGAAGAACACGGCTTGGGCATTCGCACTGTGAATTCGGCAGCTGGTGCCTATCAATGGGCCACCGAGCAGATGCCCGCCGGCATAATTGTCATTTTGCCTTTGCCGGATCAAAACGGTTATGAATTGGTTGAACGTTTGCGTAAGCTGGAAGACGGCGACAGGCCGCCGATTCTGGTGATCAGCAATGAAGCCGGCTTTATCGACAAAGTGCAGGCAGTGCACTGCGGTGCTGATGCGTTTTTCGAAAGCCCCGTCGATTGGGAAGCGTTGATCAACAAGCTTCGCTACTTGCTCGATCGCAACAAGCCGAGCAACTACCGAATTCTCTCGGTAGAAGATGATCCTGACCAGGCCAACTTTATCAAAGCTGTGCTGGAATCAGCCGGCTATCAGGTTTACAGCATGGACGATCCCAAATATTTCGAGGAAGCCATCCTTGCAGTGCAGCCCGATTTGTTGTTGCTGGATATCATGTTGCCCGGCATTACCGGCTTCCAGCTTGCCCGCTACGTGCGTCAAGACGATCGATATGCGACGCTGCCCATATTGTTTTTGAGCACGCAAAACGCGCTTGCCGCCCACATCGAGAGCGCGCGCGTCGGCGCTGATGATCACCTGGTGAAGCCGGTGGCACCGCAGCTTCTCTTGTCGGCAGTAGCGTCGCGATTGGAGCGGGCCCGTTTTTTGAAAACGCTTCTGCACAGAGATGGGCTTACCAGGCTGCTCACGCACGGTTCTTTCATGGAAGAAGCCGAGGCGGTGGTGGCGCAATGCAAGCGCGACCCGAGCAAGTTGGCTGCGCTGTTCATTGTCGATGTCGATAATTTTGCCGAGATCAACAAGAAATACGGCTATCATGCAGGCGATCGGGTGCTCACCAGCCTTGCCACCGTCATGCGCCAACGCATCCGTCAGTCGGACAAAGTGGGGCGTTATGCAGGTGAAGAATTGATCGGCGTAATTGAAGACCTGGAAGAGGATGACGCCATCAAGTTGGCGATGCGCCTGCTCGAGGACTTTCGCGAGATCGAGCACCGCGATGAGAAAGGAGCAGGATTCAAGGCGACATTCAGCGCCGGCTTGTGCATGTTCGAGCCACAAATTGTCGACCTCGAGCGCTGGCGGCGGCTCACCGAGCAAGCGCTGAAAGCCGCTAAAACTGCCGGCCGCGACTGTGTGATGAAAGCGCAAATAGGCAAGCGATAGTGAGCAAACAGCACTCAGATGTTCCTGTAAAACCTGATGTCGGCAAGCGCTTCGACAATCTCTTTTACTCGAAGTCGGACGAAAAATTCATCGTGCGCGCCTTGCTGGAAGAAATTTTTAAGGGTCGCCAGTTTGCCGAGACAATGGATGTTGGTCCGGGAGAAGGGCACGTCTCAGAACCTCTGGCTCGCCACAGCAAACGAATCACGATGGTCGAGCGCTCATCGGAATTTTGCGATCTGCTCAAACAGCGTTTTGAGAATGCGCGCATCATCCAGGCTCCGGTCCAAGAAGTGCACCTGATCGACCGCTTCGATGCAATTTTGTTTTCCCACGTGTTGTATTACCACCCCGCCGACGAGTGGATGAGTCTGACGCGCAAGCTGCACTCTATGCTCAGCGAAGGCGGTGAGCTGATCGTGGTGCTCAATGCCGACACCGGCGACTGGTGGAAGATCATGTCGCAATTCTGGGACGAGCTGAGAAGCAATATTGGCTTCGACTACATTCCCCTCACCGCTTTCCGCAAACAGCTTGCAGAGCTGGGAGCGATCAAGGCCCATCCGTATCGCTACCAGATGTTTATCGACGGCTCGACGAGTTGGACGGAATTCGTCGGCAAGCAAATTCTGGAGCTCACGAGCGACGAAGTATTTCACCGGAATGAAATGCGTTTTGCCGAGTTGGCTAAGTCATTCAAACAGGTCGACGGCAGCATCGTGCTCGACATGCGGGCGGAATTGATTCGAATCAGTGCTTCCTAGGGTGGGCGCTAGCTGCGCCAGTTTTGACAACCTTCATCTGGCGTGGTGAAACCACCAATGCATGCCGGTTTTGCTGCTATTTCCGGATGCCCCAAAAATACCCCCGCGGCTGCCTGCGTTTTCGCCGGAAACCCTTGTCGCCCTTAGGATCCCATGAGAAACACACCTCAAGCGCGCGCGTGGCTTGTAGCGCGAAACCTAGCCAGAATAAGTGCCTCTTGTCTTCTATTACATAAGGAATGTAGGGTCGAGACCTTCTTCAACACAACTTTCCGAAAGGAAAAATCACAACCAGTCTAGCTTTGGCTTTGACAAAAACGAGTACAACATATCGCGCAGGCGATGTGTACAGGCTCGCACCAATCAAAACCAAGAAACAGGCTTAGACACTCAACGAAAGGAGAGTTCCTTATGGCAGACGCAGGACATGGTGGTGGTGGTCACGGTGGTGGCGATCACGCCTTTTTCGGACACGGTCCTCACGGTCATGCGGGCGGGCACTCTCACGGTGCCGCGCACGGTAGCTTGCTGTCTGGTCTGGCACCTGGTCACGGCTATGTTCATCACGAACATGTCGCGGGCCATGGTCCAGTCGAGGCGGTAGATCACTTCAGCATCGCGGACGCGGAGACGTTGGCTTTCTTCATCTCGGAAGCCATGTCTCACGGTGGTCCCAGCGCTCAGCATTCGTCTGGGCTTGGGAACTACTCAGAGGTCGCCGGTCTTCACGGCTGGATGCATGCATCCAACTCGGACCCCGGTCGGAAGTTCAACCTTCCGGGCGTCGAGCGCAACCTCTACGCAGTCACGGCGCGGAAGTGGCCGCATCGTCCGTTCGTGGACAACGCAAAGACCATCAGTGAGATGGTCGAACCGCTCAAGAAGCGGCTTTTCCAGAAGGCGCATGCGCTCGGCATGGTGATCTGCCCGGTCGATAAGTGGAACCCGCGGCCCATCGACGGCAACAAGCCGATCGACACTCCGCTGCCGTTCCTGGCATCGAACGAGCCGTTCGGGCCCGGCGCACGAGACATGACCAATCCACCGGACTTCTGGTATGAGAATGCAGAGGGTTTGACTTACCTGATGCGCTTCTTCTTCCAGCATTCGACTCTGGCCAACTTGCCGGGGGCGGAAAAGTACCGCACCTACACGGTGGCGACGATCGCGGTATGGTGGGCTCGGAAACGGAGCAGCGATTGCCAGACAACGGCATCGTTTTCCGTCTGGGCGAAGCCGTATCACAACGTCGTGTGGAAGCCGGTCTGGACGCAGGTTCGTCTGCATCGAGCGAAGTGCGAGGATTTGGCGGAGGATACCCAACTCTTCCTGAATCGCTACACCGCTTCGAGGCAGTCGATTGCCTTCCGCGAGCAACTGACGCCCAAGCAGCTCGAGCCGTACAATCCGGCGAAGCTGCCGGCGCCTGCGCTTGTCGCGCCTATCGTGCCGGTGTCACCCACATTCGTCGGCAACGGCGAGGGTGTGGTGCTGCCGGATGGGTCACTGGACCCGCGTATCTAGCACTGTAGGGCCCGCCCTACGCAACACGGAACGGCGCTCGCTTCGGCGAGCGCCGTTTCTCTTTTTCCCGCAATCTGCCACCACAAGCGGCAGAAGGGGCCGGTGAGGGAACACCGGTGCGAAGCGGCAGCATGGAGCCGTTCAGGGGAATTCGTTCCCAACAAACTCTGTTAACGCAACGTTTTACAGGAGAACGCGATGTTCAAAGTGAACGCGATGCATTCCGTGCGTGTCATGCGCATGGGGAAAGGTGGTCGTTATGTCGACCGTAATTGAATCAAGCAGTCCGGTGAATCACGCCGGCGAAAGCGTGCCGAGAGTGCCGCGACGCCGTCGGGAGGACTGGACGAGCAATCTCAACTTCGAGCTGCCGCCCCAGTTGGACCTGCCCAGAATCGCCGGGATTGTGCCGCGGGAGACCAACGTTTCCCGAATCCTCGATGCCTGGCGGTGTCGTGAGTTGAACCGCAGCAAGTGGCTTCGCATCAAGGCGTTTCTCACCGAGCACAGCGTGAGAGGCGACGCCATGCACATGCTGGCCGCGGGCAAAACTCGAGAGGAAGCGGAGCAGTTTGTCGATAGCCGCCTGTGGCGGATGTCCGAGCAAGAGCGGCAAGTGATTGTCGAAGATGCCGTGCGTATGGCGCGCAACGCCAACGCATTCGACGATATTCCGACCACGCCGGACAACGTCGAAAAGCAGCTTTGGCACGTGGTCGATGGCTGGCGGATCTGGACCAAATCGGACCGCTTCCGCATCGTCACCGAGCGCAATCGCTTCCGCCGGCGTGGCACGCGCCAAATCCTCGAGGTGCGAGACCTGAAGACCACGAGGGCGGTGAGAGACTGGCACTGGTTCGGTGTCAGGCTGCACGCCGTTCTCGGTCGACTGGCGCTCGGCTGGAAGGGTCCGGTGCGGATGTCCATTCATCCCACCCAGGATGACGGCACGCCGCCGCAGTTCATGTGGCTTTCCCGGAAGATGGAAGAGCAAACCCTCGAGCGCTTGAAGTCGACGCTCTGGGAGTTCGACCTTTCCTGGAAGGCCGAGATCAAGCGGCTGTGTGAGCTGTTCTTGCAGCATCCGGATGTGACTCCGGAGATGGAGGCGGCAATGTCCGGCGACTTGTGGGCGTTCCTCACCAGTCGTGCGGCCCGTCGCATTCTGCTCGAGGACCCGGTGGTCGACAACAATCCGTTCCGCGCGCATGCGGGCCGGCATTGCGTGGACTGCCGCCGGCAAACCAACTGCGCGGCCGGCCAGGCTTGGCTGGACGAGCATCCGGACTTGAAGCGCAAGCCTTTGCCGCCGGTTCCGGTGGTCGAGGAAGTCGTTGCCGGCCTCGAGCCGGCAGCGGAGCTGTCGCTGCTCGAGGCGGCGCCAGTGCCGCTCATCGACGATGCCACCGAATCTGGTGACGAGCCGGACCAGGTGTAATTACTAACTGAGATGGCGGCGGCGCTTCGTAAGAGGCGCCGCCGTTGTCTTGCAACAAAAACAACAACAACAAGAAAATCGGAGATAAACTTATGCAAGCTCAATCGCAATCGTACGAAAACATGGTGGCGCAATGGAGCAAAGGCGTGCCGGCTCATTTGCTCGGTCAGGATGGTATCAAGGCGCAGTTTGCTGCTGCGTTTGCTTTGATCGAATTCCTGCGCGGGCGCGGCGGTGCCTATGGCTTCTTCCCTTGCCGAATTGGCGGCATCGAGGATCGAATCGGCGTGGACGGCTACCTGGTCGACGAAAAGGGCGACAAGGCTTATGCCGTTGATTTCAGCCTGGAGAGCGACAACAATCCGCGCGGCAACAAGCGGAATTGCCGTTGGCTCGTCCACCTGAATCGCGACTGGTTCGATGTGCTTCCTAATGGCTTGTGGAAACTTCGCCGCGAGTGCATGAATTCGCTTGCGCGTTCGTTTGCGCCTGCGCTCGCTGCCGGTGCCATCGCCTGGAAGCCGCTCGAGGTAACCATCCGGCAGGGTCGGTGACACCAGCGATGGTGCCTACCGCTCCATCCACGCTAATCCCCTGCTCATCGCCGACCCACCACGGACGGTGACCCAAGTCCATTCTTCGCAGTGGGCTTCGGTCACCGCCCGCGGCTATGGCCGGTGATGCCAGGGTCTAACTTCTAACAGGAGGTGAGTGATGCGTATCTCCAAACGTGTACGCCGCACTTTGTTGACGGCAGCAATCGTTGCCGCCGTTTTCGCGCTCAGCAAAGTCGTTTCGCTGAGCACGGTGTTCGGTTATCTGCTCGTCGCGCTCTTCTTCGGCACCGCCTGTGCGGTGGTGCTCGCCGGGATTGGCGCCATCTTCTTGCTGCCCCTCACTCTCTATGCGACGTGGCGCATGTCGCAACTTACGGAGACTCATCCCGGCGACGCGCTGATGATAGCCGGTGCTCTCATCGGTCGCGACGACTACTTCGTCGAGGGCGCGCGCCTCGCTGCTCTGCAGGCGGCTCACGCGACGGAGTAATTCGACGTTTAGTGAACTTTGAATTGAAATCCGCTCTCTGGGCGGATTTCATTTTTGCAAAGGGCTACTATACGAAGTCGCACAAGAAGCAAAAAACGCAGGTCGGCGGAAAAACGAGCAGGGCTTAGACGATTAGATCGTCGAAAGTCCTGCCCGTCTGAGTCGGTTTAGCGAGGACGCAATTCCTTGTAGGGGTTGGGATCCAACTCGATCACTTTCTTGCGCAGAAACTCCGTTGCCTCGTGCGCTTCCTCGGGCAGCTCGGTGTGCGCGATCGGCTTGCCGACCACCATGGTGACACCACGCCTGAAGATCGGCCACAACGTGAAGACAATGCCGTACTGCACCGGCGGCGGGAAGCGAAGAATCCACTTGCCCGGATACTTGCCGTAGCGGATATACACCGGCACCAGATACACCGGCTCATTTAGTCGCGCCCCCGCTTCTTTGGCGATGCGGACGGCGCCTGTCTTGAACTCGTGCACCACGCCGTCCAACCATGCCCACCCTTCGGGGAACATGATCAGCTTCTGGCGAGAAGTGACGATGTTGACGGCGTTCTCCGCGGCAGCCCGACCACGACCGGGGTCGAGATTTGCTGGGAAGCCGCCGCAAGCTGCGACCATAGCACCAACTGGTGCGAAAGTAGTGAACACGCCTCGGGCGGCCATGAAACGCAGCGCGCCGTCCATGATCACAGGGAACAGCCGGGGATCCATAGCGCTGCCGTGGTTCGGTGTGATCACACACGGACCAGGCGGGTTGAGATTCTCCGGATTGACCACAGTGATCTTGCCGGGAAGGAATCGCGCCATGAACTTGCTGGAGCGATGCATAAAGCGAACCGCCTCTTCATTCGGCGGCGGTGGAAGATAGCCGTCCTCGCCGCACTTCTTCGCGAACTGGCGAATGGTCATGCCTGGGGGGACGATACGCTTGAGCAGGCGGTAAAATCTCCAGATGCCGAAAAGAACGGCACCCAGAACCGCGCAGCCAAGCCAGAGCCAAATGCTGTGCATGTGACTTCCTCTGTGAACAATGCGAATGAAGAACGCAGGCTGGTAGCCCGCGCTCCTCTTTTACCGGCGGGCTTTAGCCCGCGTTACTCGCTATAACAGACCTCAGTCTCGATCGGGATGAAGCTATCGAGTCGATGCCACCCGTGCTCTTTGATTACGGCGTTGGACTCGACTGATTCTCTGCCCGCGCCGCGAGAATGCGTGATGTGGTAGGTGAGTCCGTCGGGGCGTTTGCTGCTTCCGTTGATTTCGACCACCAGGCACTCCAAACCAGCATCGCTTGCATAGCCGACAACAACTGCCGACTCGGGAGCGGGCGGAAGTTCGGCAGTCGCATCGACACCGAAGATGTGCGTGACATGATCGCAGCGGACCACCTCGAACTTGGGCGAGAAGTGCTTGAGCAGCAATTCCCGCGACGCCTCAGTCAGGCGAAAAGCGATGCTTCCCATGGTGCACTCCATTTATTGTCTAAGCCCGCGACGCAATAGCGAGGCGAAGCGAAAGTTGAGAGCGAGAGCGGTGTTGTTTTTTGGCGTTAAGAATCAAACGAAAAGGAATGGAGAAAGACTCCTGTTATTACCCGAAACTATCATCCCCAAACAACAGTGATTTACAAAAAGATCACCATCTGGCGATTAAAGCTAACACATGATTCTAACGCATCATCAGCGCTGCACGAATTCCGTAGCGGAAGAAGGAATTGATGCCGGTTCGTACGGCTTGCTTAGCCACCTTCTTGCTCTCCGTTTCCACCGGGTGCGCTTTGGGATCGTTGCCGATCATTTTTTCCTTGGAAGGGTCGGCCCCCTGGGCTACTCTCCCGGTATTAGGGTCGAGGAAGTCTTCGTGCTTATCGTATTTCTGCTTGCCGTAATCGGCAAAGGCGGCCACGTCGAAATTATTGTAGGGGACAAACGGCCGCATGGCCATTCGCTCGTGCATGATCTGGTCAGTGGTTTTCATTGCCGCGGGCGGAATCTTTTTAAGCCCGGGCTCGATTAAGTTCCGATTGGCGATAGTGTCGGTTTGAAAATACCGCTTCTGCACCTCGTACTGCGCATCGAAGCCTTGCATGCGGCTGCGGTTATGCATCGCTTTCGAGTGCTCGGCAATGTGCGCCAGGTGCATTTCGCGGAACATCTGGTCTTTCTGTTCGCGACTGAGAGTATTATCTTGCCAAACTTCATTCAGCTTCTGGGCAAACTTCAATTCGGTGACCAGATCTTGGGAGTGCCAATAGCCTGGGAGACAGGTGAGCACGACGCCGTCCGGGGAGAGAACGAACATTTGAATGTTGTGCGGCCCGGCACCATTCGTGGTATCAACCGCGTTGCCGTCCGGCATGTGTTTGCCTGACGCGCCGGCATAACGTGCGCGTGAGATATCTTTGTATCCGCAGACGAATTGGTCTTTAAGCATCGAGAAGGCGGGGTCTTGAGAGAGCGACACGGCTCTCAGGCTATTGCCGGCACTTCAAGTGGCGCCGTCGATGTGACCGAGCATGTGCATCCAGAAGATCAGTTTGCCTTCTTTCTGCGCCTCGGATTCCGCCTTGTGCAGATTGTCGTACCACTGGATCTGCGTGGTCAGTTGATGCACCCGACTGTCGCAAATTTCGCCGGTGAGTACCGGCTGCGCAGTGAACGCCGGCTGTGTCGTCGCAGCCATGCCGGCAAGAAGCAGTGTAAATGCTAACGCCATTGTCGTCTTCTGCATATCGAACCCTCTCTGGGCGTGCTCCTGATTAATAGCATTCACTTGTGAAGGAAACGTGAGGTATATACTATAAGTACTAGGAGAAAATCTGTTAAGAAGAAAGCTCACGGGCGCCGGCTTTAGCCGTTCCGCAAGCTTTCCGCGCTAAGCAGCCGGTTCAGAAAACCGGCTGCTGTTTACGCCTGCCGAGCGCGAGTGCTCAGCCCTCGTGGTGTTCGCCGCCGAGCTCGTGGATCTCGAGCTCGCGGGTCTCCTCGGTGGCCTCGGCAGCAGGAGCGGCTTCCGCAGGAGCGGCTTCCGCCGTGACTTCGCCAAGGCTGGCCAGGTAGCCACCGGCTGCGCCGGCGATCAGGCTGAGAACGATCGCGGTGACCGCGCCGAACGCACCGAACATGACGGCGGCCAGCGTGACGGCACCGAAAGCGCCCCAGATGCCAAACTCCGAGCCCTCGGAGCGCAGCACGCCGACGAAGTCGCTGGTGAGCGACGACACCAACGCATTGGCGCGCTTGCTGACGACGGCCGTGGTGACCACGCCGGCGAGGAACCCGAACACGAGCGCCAGGAAGGTGTGGCCAAAGCCGACGACCCAGATCGAGTCGATGGTGGTGACTGCGAGCAGGGCGTTCAGCAGGCCGTGCTTGGCGCCAGCCCAAGACTTGGACTGATCGACTTCCTGGTGGAAGTTCTTGGCGCCGCCGACCAGCGTGCCGCCGATGACGATCGCCATGGAGAAGATGAAGTAGAAGCCGAACCAGCTGTCGAACAGAGAGACGACACCGAGCAGGGCGGAGCTGTAGAGCGCGCCGTTGCGGAGGCCGTCGATCATGCCGCGGTTGGGGTTGACGCCGGTGCGCAGCGCTTTCTGCTTGCCGATCAGAGCGCCGCCTACGACGGCGAGCATGACCAGCACGAACCACCAGGGCGAGAAGCCGAGGTGAGCGCTGACGCTGTCGACGATCGACTGGGCGTGCGGGGCGACGGCATGGGGATCGACCGGGGGGGCGGTCACGGCATGGGGAACGATCGGGGCGGTGACAGCATGCGGGTCGATGGTCGGGGTTGCAGGAGCCGCGGTCGCAGGAGCCGGAGCGGTGAGAACCGGCGGGTGCGTGTTCGGCGCATTGATGACGCCGGCGGCAGGAGCTGGATTTGCCATCTTTAGTCCTCTTCGAACGTTAAGCCGTCTTTCGGACGGCAATGGATGGGCCCGCTGTTTGAGCGGGTGTACACGAACCTTCCGACAAGCTCACCTCAAGACCACCATGTGGTCTGGGGTATTTTCGCGTGTGAATGATCAGTTGCTGATTGGAGGTTTGCTTGTTTCTGAAGAACGTGAAATCGGAAGGTGATCTCACTTTAGCCATAACTCATTTCGCGCTATATATGTGCAATCGTAATTACCCCACTTTGAGCGGAGATGCTGTGATAGCGCGGCTGGCGCCTCGTCTAATGCGTTACCGGCAACGACAAAATCGATTGTCGCGCTTCGCCGACAACATACAGGGAGCCTGTGATGCAAACCAAATCTTGATGCTCCGCTAACTCGCGGACGATGGTCACCGCCTGCTCGACGTTTTGACTGACGTGCGCTTCGAATCCGCGTTCGCGAGCAAGTTGTGCAATCTTTTCCGCCTTCATCGCTTTCTGGCTCGATGACTGCGTGGCAACGATTGCTTTCGGGGACAGCGGTTTAATCACATCCAGCATGGCTGCCATATTTTTGTCGCTATTGGCGCCGATGACAAACAAACATTTGTCGAAATCGAAGTGTCGTTCGAGCGTTGCCACCAATGCTTGCATCGATTCTTTATTATGGGCCCCATCGACGACCACCAGCGGATGGCGCGTCAACTGTTCTGCACGTCCGACGATCTCCGCGTTGCCCATGCCGTCTTCCACAGCCCATGCGTCTTCGTCGGTGGTACCGAGCACCGCTTCAATCGTGGCGACGGCGGTGGTGGCATTTTGTAATTGATGCAAACCAAGCATCATCGTGTGCAAATCGTAGCGGCGGTTTGGTCCTTCGATGACAAATGACTGCCCGCCGGAATCGTGTGCTTTGGGGAAAACCTGATACTGCGAGGCCACGTCGATGAAACGCGCACCCTGCTGCTCGGCCTGGCGCTTAATCACGCCTGCTGCCTGTGTTTCCGTTTGAGCCGCGAGAATGACTGTACAACCCTCGGTGATAATGCCGGACTTTTCCTTGGCAATCGCCGCGCAGGTATCACCGAGAACATGCGTGTGTTCCAGACTGATGGCTGTGAATATCGCTGCTTCTTTAGTTTTGAAAACGTTGGTGGCATCGAGGCGTCCGCCCATGCCGACTTCGACCACCTGCCATTCGACTTTGTTCTTGCGGCACAGGTGGAAAAACAGCGCTGTCATCGCGCCGAAGGTGCTGACTGGACCAAGATCGCCAGTATTGATTTCTTCGATTGCATCGCGAATCTCCTTCAGTCCATCCGCGAAGTCAAAGCGCGACACCGGCAACAAGTCGAAGCTGATGCGTTCGTTGTAATCATGCAGGTGCGGGCTGGTGAAGAGGGCGGTGCTTAATTCGCGCTCATGAAGTATCGAGGCGATCATCGTGCTGGTGCTGCCTTTACCCTTCGAGCCGGTAATGTGCACGGTTTTCCGGCCGTTTTGTGGATTGTCGAGCAGCTTGAGCAGAGCCTTCATTGCGTCCAGGCTCATAGTCGTGCCCGCCGCGCCTGTTGCGAATCGCTCCAGGTCCGGCAGCGCGAGCAGGTAATCGATCGCGTCCCAGTAGTCCACTGTTGTCCCCTTTGGGGACATTATCCACTGCCGGCGCCGAATTGTCTGCTTAGTTTAGCTAGCACTTACTTCGTAGTGCCGGTTACGGTAAAGGAAACCCGTTGATTGGGCCGACGTTCTTGAAACTCCGCCGTGCTCACTGATGACTGAGCCTCTTTGCCGTCAAGGGCGAAGGCGCGAGCCAGATAAAGGCGGTCTACATTGCATTCGTCGCTCTGGGCAATGACGGATTGGAAGTACCGCGCGGCGCTGGAATAGTCGCCTTGTGACAGCTTGAGCAGCCCAAGTTGGTGTGTTATGTACAGGTCGCCGTTAAGCTCATGGGAAATTCCTGTTGCCAGCACTCCGTGATTGGAGCCTTTGCTGGTCATAGTTTTCTGCATGTTATCCGAATCGACGACGCTGGTTTCAGACAGCTCGTTTTCAGCTTCATGAATCAAGTGCTGCAGATGTCCCTGTTTGTTCAAGCTTTCTTTGCGCCCTGCGTTTTGCTCTTCTCGTGACAGAAGCAGATAGCCATTGTCGAAGTTGTCGGCGACAAAAGGATCCCAGCGGAAGTCTTCGCTGGTTGTGAATCCCATATCGGTCATCGAGCGGGCGGCGGTGTGCTTGTGCTGCAGAGAGTAATATTCCTTGATCCGTCTTTTCGCTTCCGGCAGATCACCTTGCAGAACGTCCAGCTCGGACAGCAGCAGCACGACGGGCGGATAACGGTCGATGGCCTCGGCGCGCTGCGCTTCTTCGCGAGCGGCCACAAAATCCCCTGCGAAGTAGTGCGCCAGCCCGAGTCCGTAATAACCCAGCGACGAGTTGGGCGAGTACCGCACGGTTTTCTTGAACGCGTCGCAGGCATGCTCGAGCTCGCCCTTGCGCACGTACGCCATGCCGATATTGGCATAGACCTCGCAGCTTCTCGGGCTGGCATCGAGAACGCGATTCCATGCATTGATGGCCGCATCGAAGTCATGCTCGAGATAATAGATGATGCCGACCGTGACGACGGCTTCGCGAGTCGGTCGCAGCGCGTACGATTTCTTCAGGCTATCGAGCGCCTCGGCATAGCTTCCCTGCATGGTAAGCATTTGGGCCAAAGTGAGATACGGCAGGGGATCATTTGCATCTTGCGTGGTGGCACGCTGCAGCAGAGGCAGCGCTTGGTTCGCCCGACCGGCTTTTAGAAGGGAAAGCGCGCGCGAATTATTCGCCTCCGCCTTTTCCCGTGCTGAGATATTCCAATTGGTCGATATTTGTGGATAAGCTGGTGACGCGCTGTTTGCGACCAACAACAAGAGTGCACCGGCAAGGCACTTGTGATGCATATAATCCGGCAAAGCTTAGGGGGCAATCTCACGATAAACGATTCAGGTGCAAATTGAAACTGTGCATTTGAACAGGCGGTATTACGCACCATGCTGCCGTGAGTCCCTCGAGAAAAAATATATACTATAAGATGTGGTTTACGGAAATCGAAAAAATCAGGAGGGAAAAGCGGCGTATTGCGGTGCCGCTTCTCTCCTGGTTTATTACCGTCTAGACATCAACCAAGATATCAGGGAGCCTGATCCTCGACGGCAATGACGAACTCGCCGCCCGGAGGACGCCCGTAGGCAAGGTAAAGATCTTCGCGGCTCTCACCCTCAATCCGGCTGAAGCCGGCGCGTACGACGATACTACCGCCGCCGAGCAGGGCGTAGGCATCGGCCGCGAGTGTGGTGAGCGAGGCGATCTCCCGGTCGCGCGTGTTAAGCGGATATTCGCGGCGCAGACGGCCGGATCTGTAGGAAAAGCCTCTCGGTACATCGACCTCGAAGGGCCCGACCACAGCCTCTTCGACGATGTTGTTGCCGAAGCCCGAGACGACGATCGCTGAGACGATTTTGGCTTTAGTGTTTGGCTGAACAATCTGATCCGCGACGGATTGGGCGAGATTGAGCAGCTCATAGTCGAAACGCCAGGTGCTCAGCAGCGCAAGCTTGATGCCCTCTGCGGTCAAAGACCGGGCGTTGTCGGAATTGGTTTTGGTCATTGGAAAGTCCTGAAAGTGGTTTACGCGGATCAACGCCACCGACAAGCGGTGATTTTGAAAAGGGTTCGCAGAAAGGCGCGCTAGGTTGTTTTTTCTCCCTAGAAGTTGAAAAGGAATGACTTCACCCTGCGGTATTTTTCGACAAAAACCAAGAGGCTTTGCGAGTTCATTAACATTTCCGCTATTGCGCAGGCAAAAGATGTGCCACAAACCATGGTACATCCGGCCCATTGTTTCGCCCGTGAATCAGGCGCAATGCTTCTGGCTGGGCGCGCGCAGATACTGTCGCAGGCTCAGTCGCACTGCCGCCACAAGTCGATCGAAACGTGCTGTCGTCCTCGGTTTGCGTCCGCTAATTCGGAACGGCTCGGCGACGTACAGCATTTCCACGAGGCAGCTCGGCATCTCGATCTGCACGCCGCGACCGGATGGCAGGTTGACGACATTGCGAGGACTTTCGCCGCGATAACGTGGGCTGTCAGGGTTGACGGAAAACGAATGCCTGCGCAGTGCTTCCAACGTCAGCGCTTTCAGCTCACGATTGAGTCCGCCCAGATAAATCGTTTCATCGCCTGTGTTGCCCATGCCGTGAATTGATACGGCGAAGCGGCTCTTGTCCAGGAGGGCGCTCAGCTGCGGATCGCGGAAGCGCGTCGATGTGACGTGCAACTCCCACGAACGGTCTTGCTGCAATCCCTGGAAATCGAATAGGTTGTACCTCGCGCCTGCGATTGCTCGTGCCACCGCGGAAGTGCCTTTGTCGATGAATCCGCCGTGAGGAGCAATGATGGTCACAGGCGAATTTCTATCGAGGCGGCGAATGCGATAGGCATCTTTCCGGACCTGCTCCTTGAGAGCAGCCAGGGAAGCGTAAAGATCAGAGGACATGGCTGCCTCCTTCTGGCTTTTAGAGGAGTGATGGACTTCGCACTTTAATGCGCGGGAAGAAAACGAAGTTGATGGGCGGATCGATGCTCGGTGCTGGGAGAGACTCGCGAATTATTGTTATAGACAACACCCCAGAACCTAGATCGCTGCTGCGGTTTCGATCAACGAATGTTTGCCAACAATTTGCCAGAAACATCAACAGAATGCGCTAGCTTACGCAGAATTTGGGTGGTGCAGCTTCGCGATGTGAGAGTGCCGAGATTCGTCGAAATTAAGGCCGGCAGGGCGGCTCCGCGCTAGCGTTCGCTGAATGACAACCGTAGGTTGAGTGCGTATTCGTTTGCATGCATTTTGCAAGGAAGCGCGCGCAAGTATTTCTCCCCCAATCGTTCATCTGCGGACCCCACGCCTCTGGCGTGCTCCTAACACATTGGGATCGCAGCCTTCCAGGCTGCTCCTGCGTGCGCGTATCTGCCAAATGCGAGGAGGTTTTCTATGTGTCATTGGTTTTTCAATCTGTTCAATCAGCTTCTGCTGCCGGTGTTCATCGTGGCGCTGCTTTTCTCGCTGCTCGGCGTTGGCCCGGAGGTTGTGCTGAAATCGGCCACGTCAATCGTTCTCTCGGTGGTC
>Ga0134128_10004844_pt1 | contig 16383 bp, 12 predicted proteins | sample KB31754_FD_96462 | JGI IMG/M metagenome (GOLD analysis project Ga0134128, IMG submission 96462) | Terrestrial soil microbial communities with excess Nitrogen fertilizer from Kellogg Biological Station, Michigan, USA - KB3-175-4 | ecosystem: Environmental > Terrestrial > Soil > Unclassified ...
GCGGTGGAAGAGCTTTGAGCGGTCCAGGTCGGTGGCGCCGCGCAGGTCGAGGTTGTACTGCTTCTGCGCGGCGGTCCGCGGCACCCGCAGCCGCTTGGCCTCGCGGGTCAGGTCGGCGGCCAGAGGGACGGTCGGCACGCCGCTCGGGACGCTGCCGAGCGTCTCGCCGACGACCAGTTCCCGGCCGATCAGCGCCAGCGGCTCCTCCCTGCCCTCACAGAGCACTGCGACTGTTGCCTCGGTCAGCTCGGCCAGGCCCGGCATCGGCCGCCCGCGCAACGCGGCCAGGGATTCGGCGAGCCGGACCCCTTCGATCAGATGTGCGGAGGAGACCGGGTGCCGCTCGGCGCGCAGTAGCTCCGCGACCGAGGTGAGCCAGCGTTCCGCGATGTGGTCGTCGGTGTCGAAGAGGTGCTGATACCAGCCCGGAGAGCCGATACCGGCGCCATAGCCGGAGTGGTAGGAGAGGCGGCTGTGCGTCCACGGCACCCAGGTCAGCTTGGTCGCGGTGGCCTTGCTCTGCTTGGGCAGGCTCACCAGCAGCTTCTTGTCCGCGGCGGCGGTTGGCGGCGTGATCTCGCGTCCATCGCAGATGCCTGAGAGTGCCGGAACGTGGTAGGCGCCGCAGACTACTGCGACACGCTGCGCGCCGGCGGCGAGCGCCGCGCGAAGCACCGTACGCATGTGGGCTTCGCGCAGCGCGTCACGCCGGGCAGTCGCTTCGTGCTCGCGTACCGCGGCCATGGCCTCGGCGACGGCGGCGAAGGCCGCGAGCGGCTCCCCTCCGGTCGCCCGCCGCGCTCCGTTCCGGTTGTCACCGTCGTGCTGATTCTCCGAACTCTGGCCGTACTGGCCGCCGCGATGTTCCACGACGTCTTCCCACCACGCCTCCGGATCGGCGTACCCGGCGGCCGTGGCCAGCAGCGCGATCGGGTCGGGGCCGTCCCCGGTCCGGTCCCGCTGTTGCGACCGTTGCGCCACCGCCTGCGGCGTGCCTTCCGCGTCCGCGTCATCCGGCCCGCCATCGCGCTCCTCAGCGCCCTGAGAGAGCGAGACCGCCGCGGGCAGATCGCAGAACCCGACCTCGACCCCGCGGGTCACGGCGTACTGCAACGCCGCCCACTCCGGAGAGAACGCGGCGAACGGCCAGAACGCCGAGACCTTCGGGTCCTGCTCCCGGTAGGCGAGCAGAGCGACCGGAGGTTGCATTCCGTCCGCGCCGACCAGCGGGATGAGCGGATCGGCGTCGCCGGGCCCCTCGATCAGGATCCTGTCGGGCTCGAAGGCGGACAGGGCCGCCGCGATCGCGCGCGCCGAACCCGGACCGTGGTGCCTTACGCCCAGCAGAACGACTTGCGCCGCGCCGTGGTTCACGCCGACAGCTCCCGGCAGGCCTCGTAGAACGCGGACCATCCATCACGCGGCCGGGCGACGGTTTCCAGGTACTCGCGCCAGATCACCGGATCCGCCGACGGGTCCTTGACCACCGCCCCGAGGATGCCGGCGGCCACGTCGTGCGGGCGCAGCGTGCCGTCGCCGAAATGCGCGGCCAGCGCGATGCCGCCGGTGAGCACGGAGATCGCCTCGGCTGGGGACAGCGTTCCGGAAGGCGACTTGAGCTTGGTCCGGCCGTCCTCGGTCACCCCCGAGCGCAGCTCGCGGAACACGGTGACCACGCGCCGGATCTCCTCCGCGGCGGCTGGGATCTCCGGCAGCTCCAGGCCGCGGCCGAGTTCGGCGACGCGCTGGGCGACGATCCGCACCTCGTCCTCGGCGCTGGCCGGCAGCGGCAGCACCACAGTGTTGAACCGGCGCCGCAGCGCGGATGACAGATCATTGACACCGCGGTCCCGGTCGTTGGCGGTGGCGATCACGGTGAAGCCCTTGACTGCCTGTACTTCGTCGCCGAGTTCCGGAATCGGCAGCGTCTTCTCGGACAGCATCGTGATCAGCGTGTCCTGCACGTCGGCCGGGATACGCGTCAGTTCTTCGATGCGGGCGACCTTGCCGTCGGCCATCGCGGTCATCAACGGGGAAGCGGTCAGCGCGTCGCGGGAAGGCCCGTGCGCCAGCAGCTGCGCATAGTTCCAGCCGTAGCGCATCGACTCCTCGGCGGTGCCCGCGGTGCCCTGGATCAGCAGGGTGGAGTCGCCGGAGACCGCGGCGGCCAGGTGTTCGGAGACCCAGCTCTTCGCGGTGCCCGGCACGCCGAGCAGCAGGAGGGCGCGGTCGGTGGCCAGGGTCGCGACGGCCACCTCGATGAGGCGGCGCGGGCCGATGTACTTGGGCACGATCTCGGTGCCGTCCGCGGCCTGCCCGCCGAGCAGGTAGGTGATGACTGCGCGCGGCGAGAGGTTCCAGCGCGGCGGGCGCGGCAGGGTGTCGCCCTTGGCCAGCGCCTCGAGTTCGTGCGCGAATGCGTCCTCAGCGTGCGGACGCAGGACTGCTGGTTCGGACAGCGGGTTGGTCATCGTCGGCGATTCCTGCCTGGTCGAAGAGTTCGCGATTCGCGTGGTACTGATTCGAAACGAACGCGGTTACGGTTGGGCCGGCCGCGCCGCCGCCTGGTCGGGCGGCGCGAGTTCGGCGAGCATGTCGCGGCGGAAGTCCAGCAGAGCGAGCATCGAAACCAAGTCGACCCGGGACGCGGTGTGCGGTGTTTGATCGCGTGTTGTCTGATCGCGCGGTGTCTGATCGCGCGGTGTCTGATCACCCGAAGCCAGGGCCACGGCCTGCTGCGCTACCAGCGCGGCCACCCGGTCGCGCACAGAGACCGGGGCGTTGTCCGCGACCGCGACCTGCAACTGTTCGGCTATCCAGCCGGTCCACGCGGGTTGATCGGCCCGCCGGCCGTGATCGACGAGCGCGTCGAGCAGCAGCAGCGCGCCGTCCGGCGGCCAGCCCTCGCCGGTGCGGGTCATCACGAAGTTGTGCAGGTCCCGGCTGATTCCCCGGGCAGCGGCGAGCAACCGCGCTACCTCGGCGGTGAATTCGGGCGGCTGCGGCTTGTCGCGTTTACGCTCCAGGCTGCCGGCCAGCAGCGTGGCCTCGTCACGCACCTGCTTCGAGGAGTCCCGGATCAGCGCCTGCACGAACGACAGGTCGGCCGGGTCGGGGTAGCGCGAGAGCAGCGCGAGCAGGCCGAGTTTGACCGGCGCGCGTTCCCCGGCCCAGGTCTCCCGGATCAGCCGCCGAGCCGCATCGGCGTCGGTGAGGTAGAGCCCTGCGACGTAAGCGATGCGCCGATCCGGATCAGTACTCTGCCAGTCCTCCGGCCGCAACCGCGCGCGAGCCTCGCGCGACAGGTACTTCCAGTTGCCGCCGGCCGTGACGAGCCAGCGCCCGGGTTCGCCGAGCACGGCCGCGAGGTCGACGCGGATCAGCATGTTGGTACGGCCGAGGTCGAGCAGCTGCGGGAGGAACGCGGCAGGCAGCCGGTAGCCGGCGGCCCGCACGGCCGAAAGCCATTCCGGCAAATACTTGGGGTACGAGTCCAGGATGGTGCACAGCCGGTGGGCAGCGGCCTCGGGCAGCGGTGGCCGGGGGTCCACCGGCGCGGGATCGGGCAGCGTGCCCTCGAAACGCTCCGGCGGGCGTCCTACCCGCCAGGCGAGGCCGGCCTGCGCCGCTTGGGAGAGCAGGATAAGTGCAGGGTCCTGCGATTGGCGTCCGGACCCCGGACCTCGGTCCGCGTTGCCGGCAATGCCTGTGACGCTTGGGCTGCCTGTGACGCTTGGGCTGCCTGCGATGCTTGGGATCTGCGGCACCGGCCGCCGATCCGTGCCGACCAGCGCGATTGACACCAACTCAGCCCAATCGGCGATCTCAGCCGTCTGATCGGCGTCGGGCAGAGCCCCGTGCTGGTGCGTACCCGTCACCACAAGCTCGCCGCCTGTCCGTTGTTCCAGATCGTGATCGGGGTCAGCCCAGCGGGCCGGTACAGGCCGAACAACGGCGCGGGATGGCCGCCGCTGCAGGCGAGCAGCGTCTGGCGCAGCTGTTCGGCGCGCGTCGGATCCATACCGTCGGCATCCGCCAGCAGTGGAACCCGGCTGCCACCTTTGGCGTCAATGATCTGCCATGCCTCCGGCTTCGCGCCGACAAGCGGAACCGCGCTGTCGAGCACGACCGGTACGGCCGCGGTCCACGGATCGGCCGCGAGCGCCGCCGCGAAGCCCGCGGCAGCCTCGTCCAGCGTTCCGCCCTGTGGGCCATCGAGCACCGACACAGCATCCTGATCCACGGCCGCGTCCTGATTCAACACCGTGTGCTCCACCAGGACGGCTCGCAGCGGTACCGCGTCGGGAGCGAAAGCCAGTTCCGCTGCAAGGACCGCGCCGGCGGGCAGCGCGATGCCAAAGGCCTGGCCGGCCGGCGCGAACGCGAGCAGCATGGCGATCCGTCCGTCCGCCTCACGTTGCAGCCAAACCCGGCGCTCGACGAGTTTGTCCGCGGCCAGGTCCCGGCTGCCGAGGACCAGCCACCGCCCGGAGGCGTGCTCGCCGACCTCCGCGATCTCCGCGGCGGTCATGGTCAACCCGATCCGGCGCCGCACGGTCGCGGCGAGCGGCGCGGGCAGCGAATCCCGGTTGCGCCAGCCCTGGATCAACAGGTGCAGCAACGAGAACTCGGCCAGCGTGCGCTCCGGCCAGTCCTCTGACGCATTGAGGCAGTGCGTAAGTTCGCGTACTCGTGCGGCCAGTGCGCCGGCCTGCGCGTCGATCAAGCGCCTGGACAGGTCGTCGATCGGCCGGTACCCGGCGGCGCGCAGGCCAGTCAGCCCGGAGCGCACCTGGTCGCAGAGCCATAGTTCGAGGTCATCGAGCCCTGCGTCGATGCGCTGGATCCGTTGTGCGGTGCGGCGTTCGGCCGCCTCAGTCGCCTTGCGAGCGGCAGTCGGATCGGCGTCGTCGCCCTCCGCCGCGGCCCGCCCGGTGGCCACCGCTTTTCGTGCCTCACTGCGTTGCGCCCGCTCGCGGCGCGCTTCGAGCCAATCCTGCACCCGCTGCGGTGGCTCCTCGGCCTCGGGTACCCCGCCGGCGGACCAAAGCAGCATCAAGCCGAGCGCGTGCTTGCAGGGGAACTTCCGCGAGGGGCAGGAGCAGGCGTAGGCGGGCGCGCCCTGGTCGGCCGCGAGTTCGACAGTGACCTGATACGGCTTCGCACCGCTGCCCTTGCAATCGCCCCACAGCAAGCCGATCCCGCTCCGCGCGCCGCAGCCGCTCCACGGCGCCGGCGAGGCCAGTTTCGCGCCCGCACGCTGCGACGCCGGGTCTGGCGCCAGCGCGTGTACCCGGTCGGCCGACCAGCGCTGCGCCGCGGCGGGGTTGATCGTTCCTGCCATGAGCGAGACACTATTCGATCGCGCCGACAGAGGCACTCGCGGTTCCTACGCGACGCCGCCTGACAGCTGACCGTGCAGGTACCAACGGATAGACTCGGTGTGCGACAAGCCGCCGGGAGGGCTGTGGTTTGGGCCTCGAAATCGAATTCGACTACGACGACACCCAGGGCGGCGTGTGGTCCTCCGCACACGAGGCGCCGCCGCTGCAGGAGCGGGTCAGTCGGCGCTGGAACGCGGGCCTGTCCACGGCAAATCCACTGTTCGTTCAGGCCGGCATCGCCCTGGCCGCCCTCGCCCTCGGCGCCGCCTCCACGGCCGGATACCTGGAAGGCAAGTCCGCGGCCCAAGACCGCACGATCACCCGGATCCACCTGGCACCAATCAATCCGTTCGTCGTCGAGCCACTCCCTATCGCGCCAACCAACGTGAAGGACCTGCTCGCGACGCCTTGGACGAACACCTTCGACCAGCCCGTGACCCTCAGCGTGATCAACGACAGTCCGGATCCCGTAAGTGTGCTCGGCGCTCAGGTCACCGCCCCGCAGTTCGGCATCGCCAAGCTGACCCCTGCGGGTTCTAGCCTCCATCCGGCGGCACCCGGCGCCGTCACGGTACTGCGCGGCGTCGCACACTTCGTCTGCGGCGACTTGCCGCCGGTCGACCCGGTCGCAACGGTCGCCAGGCTCACGGTTCGCACCGCCGACGGCCACACCCGCGCCCAGTCGCTGATGGTCGATCGGTTCAGCGACGTCGAGGAGGCCGCGGTGTGCGCGGCGATGCCCGGCCCACAGGTCGTCACGGCGACGGCGACTAGCAGGCCCTCGTACCTCCTGCCCGGCGGCTACATCTACTCCATCGACATCACCAACCGCGCGCCGTACGCGCTGCTCGCGACGATGCCGACAAACGTGCGCTCGAGTTGGATCTCCGGCGCGGGTCTCGATGTGCAGATCCCGACGCCGACCACCATCCCAGCGCACGGTTCGGCTCGTATCTCGCTCTACATCGGCGTCGAGAACTGCAGTACCGCGCTAGAGGCAGCGCAGGCGGGATACGGCTACGACGTACTGGCGTTCACCGATGCCCGTGACGGCCCGTACAACTCCCAGTCGCGCGAGAGCGACCAAGGTCTGACGCTGTACGACTCCGCAGTGATCAAGCAATACTGCGGCACCCCTGAACTGCCCGGCATTCACAGCAGCGGCAATGGCCATCTCAAGTAACGAACTTAGCCTCGCGGCCAGGCTGCGCCGACGCACCGGCGTCGTGGCCTCGATGGTGGCCGTCGTGGGCTTCGCGTTCGGCGCGTATGGCGCGTACCGATTCGTGGACAAGCCGCGGCCGGTGCCAATCCTGTTGCGGCAGGCCACCGAGCCCGATCAATCGTCGAGCTACGCCGAATTGTCGGTCTCCGGCAGCGGCGTGTTGGTGCTGCTACGCAACGACGGTGCGGTGACGGTTCAAGTCATCGATGCCGCGTTCGCGCGCACGTCAGCCGCACCGCCGCTGTACATCGCGCCGGAGTCGGTCCCGCCTGGCGGCGAAGTGAACGTATACGTGACGGTGCCCGGCAAGTGCTACTCGGCCGGCAACAACTTCGTGGCGGTCAATGGGGATCCGCCGCCGGTTCGGATCACGGTGAGCGCACAGGAACTTGGCGGCCCGATTCAGTTCGTCCCGGTCGAAATCACCGGCGAACTGGCGACGATCATGGCCCAATGCGGCATGACCGGCAAAGGCGGCTAGCGCGCCATCACGCCCGTCACCGCCGCGCCCGCCCGTACCGAAATCTGGGGAAGCTTCGGTGTCGGTGTCGGGCTCTGCCTCTGCTTCGGCCTCAGTCTCTGCCTCCGCCTCGGCCTCAGCGTCAGGAAGCGGTCGCGACCGCCGGCCCCAGCTGCTCTTTGACCCAGTCGACGATCGACTGCGTCGGCGTGCCCGGCGTGAACACCGCGCGGACGCCAGCGTCCAGCAGCGGCTGAATGTCGCCGTCCGGGATGATCCCGCCTACGAAAACCTTGATGTCGGCCGCGTCCCGTTCACGCAGCAGCTCGACCACCTTCGGGCACAGCGTCATGTGCGCGCCCGAAAGGATCGAGAGGCCGATGCCGTCCGCGTCCTCCTGGATCGCCGTCGCGACGATCTGCTCGGGCATCTGGTGCAGGCCGGTGTAGACGACCTCGATCCCCGCGTCGCGCAGCGCCCGCGCGACGACCTTCGCCCCGCGGTCGTGGCCGTCAAGGCCCGGCTTCGCGATCACCACGCGGATCGGTCCGGACTCGCTCATTGGGCACTCCCTGCTGCGTCATCGCGGTAAGGACACTCTTCCTTCGAAGGGTATCGGAGGCCGCTAAAAGCCGCGTTGTGACTCCCACCACCCCCGCCATACGGGCGCTACACCCGACGACGACTGAGCGAGGCATGGGCGCGCACCGTCTCTGATGAGCAGGGCGAAGCGCCTCGCTCTTCGTGCCAGCACTACCTGCGGAACGGGTGACCGCTCCCTCGCGGCTGGTGGCCGCCGGCCGACAAAGTTGAGGCATGACCTCGACATACGCGATCGAAGCGCAGGGATTGACCAAACGATACGGGGGCAAGGCCGCGGTCGACGGCCTTAGTTTCACCGTCGCGCCGGGAAAGGTGACCGGCTTTCTGGGGCCGAACGGGGCAGGGAAGTCCACCACGATGCGGCTGCTGCTGGGCCTTGAGCGGCCGGACTCGGGGCGGGCACTGATCAACGGGCGGCCATATGCGTCGTTGCGGATCCCGCTGACTCAGGTGGGGGCGCTGCTGGAAGCGAAGGCCTTCCACAAGGGGCGTACCGCGCGCAACCACCTGCTGTGTCTGGCGCAGACGCAGGCGCTGCCGGCTCGGCGGGTCGACGAGGTGATCGACCTGGTGGGGCTGCGGGACGTGGCCGGACGGCGGGCCGGAGGCTATTCGCTGGGTATGGCGCAGCGGCTCGGCATCGCGGCCGCGCTGCTCGGCGATCCACGCATCGTCGTGCTCGACGAGCCGGTGAACGGGCTCGACCCGGAGGGCATCCTCTGGATCAGAAACCTGATGAAGCGGCTGGCCGCCGAGGGCCGGGCGGTGCTGGTCTCCTCGCACCTGATGAACGAGATGGCGGTGACCGCGGACCACTTGCTGGTGATCGGCCGCGGCCGGCTGCTCGCGGACAGTTCCACGGCCGAGTTCATCCGGCGGCACACCGACCCAGCCGTCTACGCGGCGACTCCGGACGTGGCCCGTCCCGCGCTGCTTGAAGAGGCGTTCATGCGACTGACCGCGAACGCCGTCGAGTACAGCGCCCGCTGAAGCGGCGGCTGACGCGCAGCGCGCTGGCTCTTGGAGCCGGCAGCGGCACGGCTCGTGGGGAGGCAGGGGACCGCACGATACGCGCCGCGTTCAAGGCAGCCGCGCCGAAACAGCCGCAGTGAGCGGCAACCGAAACAGCAGTCTTACCTCGGCCCTGTCGGCCGCAGGCCCACCCACGAGGGGAATTCCATGAGCACGTTGACCATCGCGCCGGCCACCACCACCCGGCCAACGCACGACCCCGGCTTCACCGATCTGCTACGCAGCGAGTGGACCAAGTTCAAGAGCCTGCGATCCACCTGGTGGTCGCTCGGCGTGATGCTGGTGCTCTCGCTCGGCATCTCCATCCTGCTCACCGCGATCTTCACCGCGCACTACGGCACGCTCGGCCCGGACGACAAGGCGAGCTACAACAACGACACGGTCGGGCTGTTCCTCCAGCCCGGCGCGCAACTCGGGGAGCTGGCCCTCACCGTACTCGGCGTCCTGCTGATCACCTCCGAGTTCTCCACCGGCATGATCAAGGCGACCGTGCTGGCCGCGCCGCGCCGCACTCCGGTGCTGGCGGCGAAGGCGGTGGTGCTGGCCGGGGTGGTGCTGGTGTTGTCCGAGCTGATCGCCTGGATCTGCTTCTTCGTCGGCAGCGCGATCGTCCACAAGCACGTCACCGTCACCCTCTCCACGCCCGGTTCGCTACGCGCGGTTCTCGGTTTCGGCGCCGTGATGGCGATGACCGCGCTGATCGGCCTGGCCCTCGGGACGCTGCTGCGGCACTCGGCGGCCGCGATCAGCGTGGCGCTAGGCCTGAACCTGGTCGTGCCCATCCTTCTCTCGCTGGTGCCCGGCAGCCTGGGCCATCGCCTGACCTACGCGATGCCGCAGCGCGCCGGACAGCTGATCATGGACCGTACGGAGTCGGGCGGCACGCCGTATTCGCAGTGGACGGGTTTCGGCATCGTCGCGCTCTGGACGCTCGGCCTGCTGATCCTCGCCTTCTGGTCGATCAAGAAGCGGGACGTGTGAGCCCCGATCGGCCAGACTGAGAACCGACCAGGGCATTGACTCGACCGTGGACATCAGAAAGGGCACAGCCATGATCGCCAGGCGCGCGCTGCGAGAAGTGATCGCGGCGCGCACCTGGCGTGAGGTGCTGTACGCGCTGCTCAGTCCGATACTCGGCGCACTCGGCTTCGCCGCGGCCGGCGGCACGCTCCTGCTCACCGCCGCTTCGATCGGAACGATCGTGATTCTCGTGCCGGTGCTGCCGCTGTTCCTCGCCCTGGATCGCACGGTCGCCGGACTGTGCCGCCGCACGGCGAACGCGTTGCTTCGGCTGGGCGTCTCAAAGCCGACGCGGGCGCCGCGCGGCGCCGGCGTGATCGGCTTCCTCGCGCGAAACGTGGCCGATCCGGTCTCGTGGCGGGCGTTCGCCTACCTCGCGCTTCGACTGCCGCTCGGCCTGGCTCAGTTCGCGCTCGGCGTCCTGCCCTGGGTGTACGCGCTGACGTTCCTGGCTTATCCGCTGCTTTGGAATCTGGAACCGCAGTACCGCACCGATCGGCACGGCGTGCGCCACGCTTTCTCGATCCAGATCGGCAACTACTACTTCGACACCTGGCCGCGCGGCGCGATGGTTATGGGGTTCGGCGTGCTGCTGCTGTTCGCGGCGCCGTGGATCACCCGCGGCTCGCTGCTGATCGACCGCTGGTTGCTGCCCCGGCTGCTCGGCCCCTCGGCCGCCTCGCTGCGGATCAGCGAGCTGGAAGAGACCCGGGCGAACGCGATCAACGAAGCCGCGGCCACGCTGCGGCGGATCGAGCGGAACCTGCACGACGGCGTGCAGGCCCGGCTGGTGGCGCTCGGCATGCAGCTGGGACGCGCCGAATCCCGGCTCGAGGCGCAGGAATACGACCGGGCGGCGCACCTTGTGAGCACGTCGCGACAGGACGCCAAGGAGATCATCGGCGAGCTGCGGGAACTGGTGCGCGGCATCCACCCACCCGCGCTCGACTCAGGACTGGAACCCGCATTGCACACGCTCGCGGCGCGTTCGCCGATCCCGGCGACCGTACGCGTCGAGCTGCCGCAGCGGCCGCCGGCCTCGGTGGAGACGATGCTGTACTTCAGCGCCGCCGAACTGCTGACGAACGCGGGCAAGCACAGCGGGGCCTCGACGGTCGCGCTCACCGTGCTGTCCGACGGCGAGCGGGTTCGGCTGATCGCGACGGACAACGGCAAGGGCGGCGCTCGCCTGGACGGCGACGGCAGCGGGCTGCGCGGCCTGGCCGAGCGGGTGCGAACCGTGGACGGGCACCTGGACGTGGACAGCCCGCCGGGCGGCCCGACCACCATCACCATCGAGGTGCCCGGGGTGTTTTGATGCCGGTTCAGCTCACGGACGTGCAAGCGGAAGCGCAACGCGACAGAAGCAGGGATATCAATGCTGGTAGTCATCGCCGAGGACACCGCGATCCTGCGCGGCGGGCTCATCGGCCTGCTTGAAGACGAAGGGCACCAGGTCGCCGCAGCCGTCGCCGACGCTGAAGCGCTCAAGCTCGCGGTTATTCAGCACCGCCCCGACATTGTCGTATCCGATATCAGGATGCCGCCTACACGCGGTTCATCAGTACAGCCTGACGAGGGCGTGCGCGCGGCGTTAGAGCTGCGGGCGCGTGACCCGAAGCTGCCGGTGCTGCTGTTCTCGCAGTACGTGGAGACGCAGTACGCAGGCAGGCTGCTGGCCGGTGGCTCGGCCGGAATCGGCTATCTGCTCAAGGAGCGGGTCTTGGACGTGAAGGACTTCATCGACGCGTTGGAGCGGGTGGCGGCGGGCGGCACCGCGCTGGACCCGGAGGTTGTGTCGCAGCTGGTCGGCGCTAGCCGGGCCACCTCGATCACCGACGTGCTCAGCCCGCGCGAGCGCGACGTGATCGCGCTGATGGCCGAGGGCCGCTCGAACAGCGCGATCGCCGAGGCACTGTTCGTGACCGAGCGCGCGGTGGAGAAGCACGTCGCGAACATCTTCACGAAGCTGGACCTGCCGGTCTCGAGCGCCGACCATCGCAGGGTGCTGGCCGTACTGCGCTACCTGGGACTTGAGCAGGGAAAATAGGAATCAGTGCACTGTGTCCCGCTGGACGGGACAAGACAGCGCGGACGTCGAACCGAGTGCGCAGTGCCATGTGTCCCGCTGAGCCGGACACCTCGACGGTCGGTTCGGCTACAGCTTCTGTAGCGGGGCGAAAGCGAGCACCAGCTTGCGGACGCCCGATGAGCCGAAGTCCACGGTCGCGTGCTCACCGGAGCGTCCCTCGACGGCGACGACCGTGCCCAGACCGTACGTATCGTGCACGACCCGATCCCCGGGAACGACGGAGATCGGCTCGCGGTTGCCGGGGCCGGCCGACTTGAAGCCCCGCTCCCGCGAGCGCTGCGCCGCCGCCGTCAACGACGGCGCGAGCGTGCCGAACGAAGTGGACTGCGGCTCCGGAGCGGTGCGCTGCCAGTCGATCAGCTTGTCCGGCACCTCGGAGAGGAACCGCGACTGCGGGTTGTACGAGGGCGAGCCCCAGGCCGAGCGCATCACCGCGCGGGTGAAGTAGAGCCGCTGCCGCGCGCGCGTGATGCCCACGTAGGCGAGCCGGCGCTCCTCCTCCAACTCCTTCGCGTTGCCGAGCGAGCGGGTATGCGGGAAGACGCCTTCCTCAAGCCCGGTCAGAAAGACGACCGGGAACTCCAGCCCCTTCGCCGTGTGCAGGGTCATCAGCGTGACCACGCCTCCGCTGTCGCGGTCCGGGATCTGGTCCGCGTCGGCAACCAGCGCGACCCGCTCCAGGAAGCCGGTGATTCCGCCTTCGGGGTCGGTCTGCTCGTATTCGTGCGCGACCGCGACCAGCTCTTGCAGGTTCTCCACGCGGCTCTCGTCCTGCGGGTCGGTGGACTCCTGCAGTTCGGCCACGTAGCCGGAGCGCTCCAGGATCGACTCCAGCATCGCGGCCGGTCCCGCGCCCTCGGCCAGCTGATCGCGCAGCGCGCCCATCAGTGCCGCGAAGCCCTTGACCGCGTTCAGCGACCGCGCCGCCAGGCCGTACGCCTCGTCGGCGCGGTCGATCGCCGCGCCAAAGGAGATCCGTTCGCGTTGAGCCAGCGCGTCGAGCATCGCCTCAGCGCGCTCGCCGATGCCGCGCTTGGGAACGTTGACGATGCGGCGCAGCGATACCGAGTCGTCCGGGTTCGCCAAAGCGCGCAGGTACGCCAGCGCATCTTTGACCTCCTTGCGCTCGTAGAAGCGGACGCCGCCGACCACCCGGTACGGCAGGCCGACTCGGATGAACAGCTCCTCGAACACCCGGGACTGGGCGTTGGTCCGATAGAAAACCGCCACTTCCCCTGGTTTCGCAAGCCCCTCGTCGGTAAGCCGGTCCACCTCGTTGGCGACGAACGCCGCCTCGTCATGCTCGTTGTCGCCGACATAACCGGTGATCAGAGCGCCGTCGCCGGCGTCGGTCCACAGGTTTTTGGCGCGTCTGCTCTTGTTGCGATCGATGACCGAATTGGCCGCCGCGAGGATCGTCTGGGTGGAGCGGTAGTTCTGCTCCAGCAGGATCGTGGTCGCATTGGGGTAGTCGGCCTCGAACTCGAGGATGTTGCGGATGGTCGCGCCGCGGAACGCGTAGATCGCTTGATCCGCGTCACCGACGACGCACAGTTCGGTCGGCGGCACCTCGCCACCCGCGTCCTGCGCACGGTCATCCGGCCCGGCACCGACCAGGTCGCCGTCGACGGTGTATTTCGGGGCTTGCGACACCGCCCCGCCGACCAGCTCACGCACCAGGACGTACTGCGCGTGGTTGGTGTCCTGATACTCGTCGACCAGCACGTGCCGGAACCGGCGCCGGTAGGACTCGGCGACCGCGGGGAACGCCTGGAACAGGTTGACCGTGGTCATGATCAGATCGTCGAAGTCCAGCGCCTTGGCCGCGATCAGCCGCTGCTGGTAGTTCGCGTACACCTCGGCGATCAGCCGCTCCTGCTCGCTGCTCGCCTTGTCCCGCGCGCTCTCGTGATCGACCAATTCGTTCTTAAGCGCCGAGATCTGGGCCAGCAGGCCGCGCGGCGGGTGCCGCTTCACGTCCAGTTCCAGATCGCGGGCCACCGTGGTGATCAGCCGGCGCGAGTCGTCCGCGTCATAGATCGTGAAGGACGAGGGCAGGCCGAGGTGGCTGTGCTCGCGGCGCAGGATCCGCACGCAGGCCGAGTGGAAGGTCGAGACCCACATGATCTTGGCCCGCGACCCGACCAGCGCGGCGACGCGCTCCTTCATCTCGGCGGCGGCCTTGTTGGTGAAGGTGATCGCGAGGATCTCGCCTGGATGCACCTCGCGCTCGGCGAGCAGGTAGGCGATCCGGTGAGTCAGCACCCTGGTCTTGCCGGAGCCGGCGCCGGCGACGATGAGCAGCGGGCTGCCGGTGTGCACGACCGCCTTGCGCTGTGACGGGTTGAGCCCGGAGAGCAGGGCCTGCGGATCGAGACCGGGGCGGCGCTTCGCGGGCGCGAAGCTGCGTGCGGCCTCGGCGCGCTCGTGTTCCAGGTCCTCCGGCGGCGGCGCGGCGCCCTCTTCCTCGGCCGGCGGCGGCTCAGGCAGCCAATCCGGCCCGGCGAAGTCGCCCTCCACGGGGAAGGCGGCGGAGGAGAGCGCGGGCAGCGCGGCCTCGGCCCGCGTGCGCGCCGCGGCGCGACCGGCACGGTGCGGCGGCTTGGGCAGGTCGAAGAGGGGGGCTTCGTATGAAGCTGAGGAACTGCTCATCGTGGGACCGAGTTTAGAGTGCGCGGCTGACAGGACGGGCGGTCCCGGCCCGGTCACAGTGTCGGTCCACGGCGGTATCGGATCTTGCGGACCGTCAGATGCGGTGACCGTGTGTATAAGAAAGACGTTGCGATGACCGGAACCGGATGCTTCCGCGCCGAAATGCCTAAGCACAGGGCCGAATGCAGCAATGCGCGAACAACACGGTGTGGAACAGAGCGGTTACTCGCGCCGTCCGGAGTGCGGGTCAGGGTCCGCCGATCCGCCACCGCGAGGCCTGCCGAAGCCCCAATCTTGCCGACACCGCGTCGCTAAAATCCTGGTCCGATGTGCTCTTCGTCACGGCGTCCGCGGGGTTGGGGTTTAGCGCCGAAACCGAGCGGGCAAAACGGACTTTCGGGTGCACAGGCTGAGGCAGCGGCCGGGTGGGGAAGGTGTCGCGCCGGTGCCGCGCCATGGTTGTGCGGGCAAAGACGGAACAAAATCCGGAGGCCCGCGGCGGCCATTCGGGCGACATCTCGCTAAGGTTACGGCCCAGAAGTCAGCGAGCCTGCCGGTCCCCCGCACCGGCCGCCGGCTTCCGCGCCGAGTCCCAAGGCGTTGCGCAGGACCGCGATACGCGCCCCTCTCCCCAGTGGGCCGGATAGCGACCTGTCACGCTAAGGGAGCCGGGGACCCAAAAGTCCCCCGGGGTGAATCGCCGCGCCAGACCCGTTCGGCCGCCAGCCGAGCGAGCCGGGCAAGGCGTAGGGCGACTTCTTCCAGCCCGAACCCGTCAGCTAACCCGGTAGGCGCCGTCGGAAGAAGGAGTTATGGCGTCACACCGCGCCCCGAAGGTAACCGGTAGAGCTACCGCCGCAGCGGCCGTGGTCGGTGTGACCGCAGGCACCGTCGCGCTGATGCCGGGAACCAGCCAGGCGGCACCGACGCAGAGCCTCACCCAGGTCAAGGCCGAAGTAGCATCGCTCAACCAACAGGCCGAGGTCGCGGGCCAGCAGTATGACGCGGCCCAAGAGCAGTACGCCAAGCTTCAGCAGAAGGTCGACGGCCTTCAGGGCCAGATCATCCGCGAGCAGTCGGCGCTCGACTCCCTTGAGAACACGATGGGCTTGCAGGCCGCGGCCCAGTACCGCAACGGCGGCATCTCCCCGACGCTCCAGCTCGCGCTCAACTCGAGCCCCGAGAAATACCTGAGCCAGGCCGGGATCGAGAACCAGCAAGCCTCCCAAGAGGCCATGCTGATGCGCACGATCACCCAGGACAAGGCTCAGCTCGCGCTGGACAAGAAGGCCGCAGCGGAAGCGCTGGCCGAGGAGCAGCAGGTAGTCGCGCAGGCCAAGCAGCACAAGGCCGACATCGCCACCACGTTGAACAAGGAGCAGTCGCTGCTCGCCACGCTCACCGCTCCGCAGCGCGCGACGGTCGCTGCCGGCGGCGGTTCGAGCAGCGGTTACAGCGGCCCGCTGCCCGCCGTTTCCGGGCGCGCGTCGGCAGCGGTCGCGTATGTGGAGTCGAAGGTCAACAAGGCCGGCTACGTGTACGGCGCTACTGGTCAGACCAACTTTGACTGCTCCGGTCTGATTTATGCGGCGTGGGCTTCGGCCGGTGTGCACATACCGCGCACCTCCGAGGAGCAGGCCGCAGCGGCCACCTCGATCCCTGAGTCAGCCCTCGAACCCGGCGACTACATCTTCTTCTACGGTTCGTCCAGCGGTCCCAGCCACGTGGGCATGTACGTCGGCAACGGCATGTTCATCGATGCTCGCAATGAGAACGTCGGCGTGGTGTGGGGCTCGCTCGATCCGTCGTCGAAGTACTACTCGTACATGCCGGTCTCGAGCTACGGCCGCGTCTGACACCTGACGCCTGAAGGCGCGCGGGCCGGCCGCACAACGGCCCCCGCGCGCCCGTACCA
>Ga0134128_10004845_pt1 | contig 16382 bp, 18 predicted proteins | sample KB31754_FD_96462 | JGI IMG/M metagenome (GOLD analysis project Ga0134128, IMG submission 96462) | Terrestrial soil microbial communities with excess Nitrogen fertilizer from Kellogg Biological Station, Michigan, USA - KB3-175-4 | ecosystem: Environmental > Terrestrial > Soil > Unclassified ...
ACGCCGATCGGCGTCAACTGCCGGCTTTGCGAGCGCGAGAATTGCAGCCAGCGCGCCGAACCGCCGATCACCCGCACATTGATCCTCGACGAGACCACGCGACGTGTAAGCTCGTTTGCGTTTTCGAATGCACGCGAGTTGTAACGATTTCGTAGGGTGGGCAAAGGAGCGGAGCGACGTGCCCACCATTGTTGTTCACGCACACGATAGTGGGCACGCTTCCGCCTTCGCTCGTTGAGCCACGGCGGACGCGGTCGCTTTGCCCACCCTACAGACCAGATCTAATCCTGCAACGCCCGCCGAGGACCGCGCCAATCGCCGCGCGCCGCGACCAACATGAATGCCTTGCAACCATGGCGCCTCTCTTGCGCTCCCTTTGCAGTTCTCTTTTGTTGCAGCTCTTTTGCGCCCATTCTTGCATGATCTGATGGCCTCATCCCTGCCACCATGGGCCAAATCGCAGGCAAGGGAACCGCCGCCCGAACAAAACCGTCATCAGATTCTCGCGATGGTGTCCCCGTGATATGGTCGAAGCGAATCAGGAGCATTGCGATGGCCGACAGCAACAGCAAGATCGCCTGGCATCGGGTGCAGCTCAAGAAAAAACGCACCATGCTGAAGCGGCTCGAGATCGCGCGCTTCACGGTCAGCCATGACAAGGTCGGCAAGACACAAAGGACAATCGACGAGCTCGCGCGCAAGATCGCGGAGTCGGAGAAGTGCATCTCGGCCTATGAGCAACAGACCCGCCGTCCGCTCGGCACAGACTTTGCCAGCCTCACCAATGTGAGTTGGGGCGCCTGGAACGCCCACACCAACGGCCAGCGCTAAGCGGGCTCGGCGCCCGCTGCGTCTACTCTACATGCCGTGGCTTTGGAAAACCTTCCGGCAGGACGCGCTGAGCCGGGAGCGATGCTGCTGCAGGCACGACTGAACGGCGCTGTCATTTCCCAGATCCTTCCGGCAGAAACGCGAGGCATCGCGCGAGCAGGCGTTCTGCTCCTGCGGCGTGCCTTGATGTTGCGCGAAAGCGAGCGGCACATTGGCGAGCAGCAACGTCACGGCAAGAGCCAACCTTTTCATCGTACACCTCTCGGATGCAAAGTTCCGCTGGGGAGAACCATCCGTCTCATGGAAGGTTCCGAGCAGTCGTCCCGGGTTTCTTCAGACTTGGCTTCTTCTAGTCGCGGGGAGTGATCTGCAGTTCGAGCAGCGCCATCCGCTGCAGGACCGCCGGATCGCGCTCGCCGTTCTGCGCCGTGCGCAGGATGGATTCTGCCAGCAGATTGACTTGGGTCGATGATACCGGATGCGGCAATGTCGCGACCGACGCATCGAGCGCTTCGGTCATCGCGTTCACTATTTCCGGGACGAACGTCGCGTCGGAAAAGTCCTTCATGGCATCACCAAATAGCGGCAGCCAGCAAGCGGCCCGCAGCAATACGGGCCCGCCCGGCAAAACGTGTTTTTCATGGGTTATGGATTGAAAAGGAAACGTCTATGCGGCACGCCGGTTCCCTGGGGACCTTGTCTTTCGCCATTCACGAGGCCGAGCGCAGCTTGACCAATCCCTTGATACCTTCCTCTGAAATGCGCGTAGCAATGGTGTGGACCTTGTCTCAGAAACCTCAAATTCTAGTGGCGTTGCGGAATGCTGGACGCGACGCTGTAATCAGCGTCCATGGGCCTGAGGTCTCGCCATTCCGCCTTCCACGGCCGGCTGATCGGCGCGAAAATTCGCGCGCAATCGGCGCGTGAGCAGGCCTCCAAGGCGCTCCGCGAGGCCGACCGCGCCGAGGCCGAAGCCTGGTCGATCCGGATGGAAGGTTTTGGCGGACCGGCGCAGCCGTCGCCCACCATCGGCCAGTGTCTTAACGGCGGACTCGGTTGGCTCGATGTCGAATGCAACCGTTGCAAAGCCCGCGCCAGCCTGCCGCTCGATGCCATCCACCGGCCGCACGACACACCGGTGTGGAAGCTGGAAGCTTCGCTGAAATGCCGCGCCTGCCGCAATGGCGGCCACTCGCCTCCGGTGCACATGATCAAGCTTACCGAGCGCCGCGAAATCACGCCCTATGTCTGGGTTCATCCGGACGAGGAAGACCGGTAGCGCATTCATGTGGCGCAGCCAAAAAAATGCGCACAGTAGCGGAGAACCGCCACCAAGCGTCACATTAGAAACTTGACGCCAAAGGTCTTGTTGCGGCGCCAGACCACTTCGCAGCGCTGGCGCTTGGTGTGGGACGCCACCAGCGCGAAGGTGAAATGATCCCCGACATCCATCTCGGCCTCGGTGACGATCCTGGCGCCGCCGGGTGCGACGTCGAGCACAGAGCATTCAAGCTCCGTCATTCCATCGCTGAGCATCAGACGTGCCGACCGGCCGTTCATTTGCCGCCGCGGCTCGCGCTGCACTTTCAACCGCTCTTGTACGGTCATGATCGGCTTCCCTGCCTGGACCGGCCAGCACACTAGGCCGATGCTCGTAAAGCCGGCCTTAGCGCATCACCTCGAAATTTAGCGATTTGAGCAGGCATTTTGCCGATTTGTACGGCGCGTTGGCTCGTGCTGGCGAGGCTCAACATCCGCCCGCCAAACTGCCGACCGGTGAGGACCCGCTCGTTGTCGGCACGACCGAAGAGCAAAGCGTCGCGGTGCCGACGGAGGCGCCGCCACCCGATCCTGTCGATGACGCAGCACCGGCGCTTTGGCTCGTCGAACTGCCGGTCCTGCCGGTGGATGATGTTGCGGTCCCACCGGCGGATGATGATCCGCCGGACGATTGTGCCGATGGTATTGCCCTGCCGCTTGCCTGAGGCGATGAAGAGAGTGTTTGCGCCGGGACTTCGAGCGGGTCGGTGCCGCAGGACGAAGATGTCGTAACACCGCCGGTCGCGTTAGGCGACACCGAGCACGGCCCTTGCGGGATGAATGCGGGATTGGTTTTCCCCTGGCCGCCCGAGGTTGCTGCACCTGGCGTCACGGTCGGCGACAGCGAAACACCCGGCGTGGTGCTGGCAGGATTGCCGCGTTGAGCATTGGCTGGTCCGAACGCGGCAAGCCCAAAAATGACGGCAAGAATGAAAAGGCGTTTCATCGCGCTCTCCATTTCGTGAACAACACTGCTTGAACCACTCCGGGCCAACCACTCGCGCCGGCCGGCGTTCCTGAGGGGCGGCCTGCCCTTCATCGCGCTGGCCCTGGAGACAGCGAACCGCCCGCTCGCGAAGTAAGGGTGGAAAGAGCGGGCGGAACTGATTTGCTTTTCCGCCGGTTTCGGATATTTCCGGGTCTCGTAGGATCGACGCGAGACCCGGCGGTGACGATGACACCTTCTTCGTTTGCAATTCGAGCCGCCGCCGCAGCGCTTTCAGCATCGCTTCTGCTTTCACCCCTGGCTTACGCACAACAGCCGTTCACGCCTTTTGCGCGACCAGCACCGGCGGCCGGCGCGCCAAGAGCGCCCGCTGCTGTGGCGCCTTCGCGGCGTGCGGCCTCCTGCCACAACGGCGCGAGTTTTGACAAATTCCTCGCCGAATTGAAGCAGCAGGCGATGACGCAGGGCGTGTCGCAGCGCGCGATCGCGGAGGCCTCGCCCTACCTCGTCTATGATCAGGGCATCGTCAACCGCGACCGCGGCCAGCGCGTGTTCGGGCAGATATTCACCGAATTCGCCGGCCGCATGGCGGCGAATTTTCGCATGCAGAACGGGCAACAGCACATCAGGAGGTATGCGGCCGCGTTCGCGCGCGCCGAGAAGGAATATGGTGTGCCGCCGGCGGTGATCGCCGCGTTCTGGGGACTGGAAAGCGATTTCGGCGCCAACATGGGTAGTCTGCCGACGCTGCGTTCGCTGGTCTCACTCGCCTATGATTGCCGGCGCAGCGAGCGCTTCCAGAACGAGACCATCGCGGCGCTGAAGGTGATCGACCGCGGCGACCTCACGCCCGCCGAAATGATCGGCTCCTGGGCAGGCGAACTCGGCCAGACGCAATTTCTGCCGACGCATTATTTCACGTATGCGGTCGACTATGACGGCGACGGCCGCCGCGACCTCTTGCACAGCGCGCCCGACGTGATCGGCTCGACCGCGAACTACATCGCGACCGGATTGAAATGGCGGCGTGGTGAGCCATGGCTGGAAGAAGTACGTGCACCGGCCAATTTCCCCTGGGACCAGGCCGACCTCACCATTCAATTGCCGCGCTCGAAATTCGCAGGCCTCGGCGTGACCTATGCCGACGGAAGGCCGCTGCCGAACGACAACCTACCGGCCTCGCTGCTATTGCCAATGGGGCGGATGGGACCGGCGTTCCTGGCCTATGCGAATTTTTCGGCCTACACCGAGTGGAATAATTCGTTGATCTACTCGACCACCGCCGCCTATCTCGCCACCCGCATCGCCGGCGCACCGCCTATGCACCGGCCGGCGGGAACCGTGGCGCAGTTGCCGTTCAACGAAATCAAGGAGCTGCAACAGCTCCTGGTGCGCGCGGGTTTCGACGTCGGCAAGGTCGATGGCGTGCTCGGCCAACAGAGCCGCACGGCGGTGAAGGCGATGCAGATCAAATACGGCCTGCCCGCGGATTCCTGGCCGACCGCAGAGCTGCTCGCGAAAATGCGCGGCGGCCCGCGCGCTCAGGCCGAGCGCGCCGGATTGCCCGCGGCGCGCTAGCGCTCCCCTTCGTCATTACGACCGATCTGTCAACTGACTAAATCGGACGGCCGCGGCGGTTGCATTTTCTTCGTCGCCCCCCATCTCGAACGATGCTTTCTACTCCCACCTCAAAAAGAGCATCACATGTCCTTTTACGACGCCGTCGTCCCCGCCTACTTACAAATGCTCAACAGCCTCTCCGGCCTGCTCGCCAAGGCCGAGGCCCATTGCAAGGCAAAGAAAATCGATCCCGAGGTGCTGCTTGGCGCGCGGCTCTATCCGGACATGCTGCCCCTGACCAAGCAGATCCAGCTCGTCAGCGATCATGCCTCCAGAGGCTGCGCCCGGCTGACGCACAGCGAGGTGCCGTCCACACCCGACACCGAAAAGACCTTTGACGAATTGAAGCAGCGGCTGGCGAAGGCGATCGATTACGTCAAATCGTTCAAGCCCGCGCAATTCGAAGGCGCCGACGCCAAGGACGTCACCTTCCCGGTCGGCCCTGACCGCAGCATGACGCTGAAGGGGCAACAATTTCTAAGTGCGTTCTCATTCCCGAATTTCTATTTCCACGCGGTGACCGCCCATGGAATTTTACGCCACAACGGCGTGGAAATCGGCAAGCGCGATTTCCTGGGAGTGTCGTAACTTTCTCCATCCGTCGTTCCGGCCACCGCACGCGGCGAGCCCGGAATGACGACAGAAGAAGCAGAGGCGCGCTTCACCCCTGCGTGTCCTGAATGGCTGTCGCCTTGCGCCCGTCGCCGCGATGCACAATTGTAGGCCATCTGTCATTTCATCGGAAAGTCCCATGAGCGCACCGACCAAACTCTTCGAGCCCTACAAGCTTGGCCCGATCACGCTGCCGAACCGTCTGGTGATGGCGCCACTGACGCGCAACCGCGCGGTGCCGCCCGGCATGGTGCCGAGTTCGCTCGCGATCGACTATTATGGCCAGCGCGCCTCCGCAGGGCTGTTGGTCACTGAGGCGACCCAGATATCGCAGCAAGGCCAGGGTTATCAGGACACGCCCGGCATCTATTCGAAGGAGCAGGTCGAGGGCTGGAAGAAGGTCACCGATCGCGTGCATGACCGCGGCGGGCGTATCTTTGTCCAGCTCTGGCATGTCGGCCGCATCTCGCACGTCTCCCTGCAGCCGAATAGTGGAAAACCGGTGGCGCCGAGTGCGATCCGCGCCAAGACCAAGACCTTTGTGAACGGCACGTTTGCGGATGTATCCGAGCCGCGCGCGCTCGAGCTTTCCGAGATTGCCGGCATCATCGATGGCTTCAAGCGGGGTGCGGCGAACGCGCTCGCCGCCGGTTTCGACGGCGTCGAAATCCACGGTGCCAACGGCTATCTGCTGGATCAGTTCGCCAAGGACGGCACCAACAAGCGCACCGATGCCTATGGCGGCTCGATCGAGAACCGCGCCAAGCTGATGCTGGAGGTTTCCAAAGCGGTGACGGCCGAAGTGGGCTCCGAGCGCACCGGCATCCGCATCTCCCCGGTGACGCCTGCCAATGATGTGTCGGATTCCAATCCGCAGCCGCTGTTCGACTACATCGTCGATGGCCTCGAAGCGCTGAAGCTCGTCTACATCCACGTCATTGAAGGTGCGACCGGCGGCCCGCGTGACATCGCCCCGTTCGACTACGCCTCGCTGCGCAAGCGCTTCACCCGCGCCTATATCGCCAACAACGGCTATGACTTCGAGCTTGCGAGCAAGCAGCTCGCAGCCAACGCCGCCGACCTGATCGCGTTCGGAAAACCCTTCATCTCCAACCCCGATCTCGTCGAGCGGCTGAAGAAGGGCGCGCCACTCAATGAGTGGGACAAGGCGACGTTTTACGGCGGCGGCGCCAAGGGCTATACGGACTATCCGGCACTGCAGGCCGCCGACGCAGCGGAGTAATGCACTCGGTCATTCCGGGACGGCGCGAAAGCGCCGGGCCCGGAACGATCGATGGTTGCACTCCATCGCCGGCGCGGCTCTAATGCCGCCATGAAGGTTTCAAAAGTGCCGGCGGCAAACTCACGTGAACTTACAGACGCCTGACGACCATCGGCGACACACTGAGGCGATCAGCGCGGTGCTCACCGCACTGCGCGAAGGCCGCGTCCAGCAAGCAGCAACGCTGGCACGCGCGCTGATCGATAATGCCCCGGATGATCCCGCGGCGCATCTGCTGGTCGCAACCGTGGCCTGGCAGCAGGGCGAGCACGATGAAACACTGCGCTGGGCGCGTTCGTGCCTTGCGCTCAAGGCGAAACACGCGCCGGCTCTTGTGCTAGCCGGCCGCGCAACCAGAGTCGCCGGCGACCTCGATCATGCCTTGCAGTTTTTTCGTGAGGCCGCTCAATGCGCTCCCGAAAGAGCCGATGCGGCCTTCATGTCATGCATTGTGCTGCTGGAGCTTGGTGATCCCAAAGCAAATGACGCCTTGCATGATCTGTTGCGTCGCTTTCCCAACGACGCCGAAGGATGGCACGAAATCGGTATCGTGCTGCACAAGGCCCGCAAGTTCGAGGCGGCGCTGGTCGCCTTCACGCGGGCAGCGGAGGTGGCGCAAAATCCTCGCTATGAAATCGCCCGTGCTGCGAGCCTGCGGGAGCTCGGCCAGCTCGGCGAGGCTGTCGATGTTTTGCGCAAAGCGCGGTCGCCTGACAACACCGACATCGCATTGCAGCTGGCGCTCTGCCTCCACAAGCTCGGCGAGCTTGCAGCCGCGCGCGCCGAGCTCGAGCCCGTCCTTGCCATCGACAGCGCCAATGCAAATCTCTGGTTTGCCTACGGGCTGATCTGCCAGGACTCGCACGATCTGGCCGCGGCCATCACAGCCTATCGTCGTACCCTGGAGCTGTCTCCCGAACTGGCAGAAGCCCATGTCAATCTCGGCATCTGCCTGCAGCAGACGGGCGATATCGCGGCCGCCAAAGCCACATTTGGCCACGCGATGCTGCTGCGGCCCGACACCTTCGGACGCATCGCGCAGGCCCTTTGCGCGGAGCCGCACGGCGAGCTGTGGCTCGATCCCGAACGGCTGCGGCGGTCACTCGCCCCTTGAGCGCCCTCTTCTCGCGCGAAATTTTCGCCGATACACGCCGCGTCGATTGAGGAGCGCCGCAGCGGTCTCGTCATAGCGGCTCGCCGCCGCGTCGGAAAAAGCCTCGCAGGAGAGCTCGAGCGCGGTCCGCTCGACCGGAAAGCACTGCGCGACCGGCGTGCCGCGCGGCAACACACCTTCGAAATCGGGATTGGTCCAGACCGCCGGAAACAATACGCCCACATCGGAAAAACGATCGCAGTCGACAAGTCCGCTCAACAACCGGAACGGAAGATCGGCACGATTGACGGGATGCATCGCAAACAGCGAGTATCCGGGCTCGAGCTCGATGGTCCAGAAGCTGTTGAACTTCACGATGGATGTCGCAGCATCATGAAACGGCGTTGCCGTTACCTGCGCCGGAACGTGAAAGCTGATCGGCGAGCGCGGGTGCGCTTCCGCCGACAATTGCGGCAAGTCCCAGTCCCACGACAGCACGCCGCCACGCATCATGACATCGCAGGGAAGCGGGATGACAAAGCCAAAGGCCATCGCGTCCACAAAGGGCGGGCAGTGCTTGACCGTGCGGACGTCTTCGCCATGCAGCGCGGACCAGGCAGTGCCGGGCATGTTTCTGAGCCAGTCGGGCAAGCTTTGCCGCGCCGGAATGGGCCGCGCCAGGCTGTCGATCAATGCCGGATCGCAACGAAACGTCACGCGCATGAGGCCACTCGCTTGCCGCTCCTCCCGAACTTCATGAGTTCGCGTACAGGCCGAGATTAAACGCGATCGATATGCGCAAGGAATTGCCGCTATAGGGCCGCACCGCGTGCAACAGGAACGACGGAAACAGAAATAGCAGCCCGGCCCGCGGCCGGATCGTCTGCGCGCTCCCCGCCGAGCGGCCGTCCTCACCGGCGAACTTCAAAAGTGGCGCATGCATCATCGGCGCCGGGCCGCGCGGGTCGAACATTTCGAATTCGCCTCCCAGCGAGGCGTCATCGGCACAACCGCCGTCGGCGACGTAATAGGTGCCCGACCAGAATGAACCCGGATGGTAGTGGCACGCATTCGAGCCGCCCGGCCCGAGGACATTGGCCCAAGCCTCGACCTTCCAGTCAGGCTTGATCGGGTTACCGTTGCGATCGGCGGTCATTTGGGTCGCGATCGATTGACCGGCGGTCAACACCTGCTCAATGCCCTTGCCTCCCCACTCCACGATGTCGCGCGTCGAATGCCAGCCGCCAATGCTGGAGGCGCCGATCGATGGCTGCTCGTCGCGACGCCGCAAGATGATTTCGGTCAATTCCGCGTTGCGTTCCTCGGCGCCCGGCAACATCACGGCGGCCACCGGCGTCGCAAAGAGCCCCTTCACTTCAACTTCGGTGCCGGACATGCCCGGAAACTCTCGAACCTTCTATTGAAAAAGAAAAAGGGGCGGGAACTAGCACGTAGTTTCCCACCCCGCTCATCAGGCGTCAACCGGCCAAGGTTGGCTTAGGTTTTCTTGTGCGGAGCCTCGGCCTTCCAGCTCTTGATCAGCTCGTCGTAGTCCTGCGTGACGCCCTGCGGCTTCTCGTTGGCCAGCTTGCGCTGCGGGGCGACATTGCCGTCCTTCTCGGCCCTGGCGTACCAGTATTCCGCAGTCTTCTCCTCGTTGAGCTTCGGCCCGAGCTTGCCTTGCACGCCGGATTTCTCCAGACGAGCCAGGATGTCGTCCTGCGCCTTGGCGAGACCGTCCATGGCCTGCTGGGCGGTTGCTTCGCCCGAGATGGCCTTCGAGACGTTCTGCCACCAGACCTGCGCCAGCTTGCCGTATTCGGGCACGTTGACGCCGGTCGGCGTCCACAGCTTGCGCGCCGGGCTGCGGTAGAACTCGACGAAACCGCCGACCTTCGGCGCAAGCTCCGTCATCGCGTCCGCCCAGATGTCGCTCTCGCGGATCACATGCAGGAACTTGATCGACTTCTTGAGCGAGACCGTCTTCGACACGCAGAACTGAGCATAGAGCCAGCCGGCCTTCACCTTCTCGGGCTTGGCATATTTCAGCAGCGTCCAGCAGCCGACGTCCTGATAGCCGAGCTTCATGCCCTCCTTCCAATAGGACCCGTGCGGGCTCGGTGCCATGCGCCATTTCGGCGTGCCATCCGAGTTCATCACGGGCAGCTCGGGCTTGGAGAGAGCCGCGGTGAACGCGCTGTACCAGAAGATCTGCTGGGCGATGTGGCCCTGCCCCGGGACCGCGCCGGCCTCGAGGAAGTCCATGCCCGCAGCTTCCGGCGGCGCGTACTTCTTGAGCCACTCGACGAACTTGGTGAGAGCATACACGGCAGCCGGTCCGTTGGCGTCACCGCCACGCGTGATCGACGAGCCACGCGGAATGCCATCCTCCATGCGGATGCCCCACTCGTCGACCGGCTTGCCGTTCGGCAGGCCCTTGTCGCCGTTGCCGGCCATCGACAGCCAGGCGTCGGTGAAGCGCCAGCCGAGCGACGGATCCTTCTTGCCGTAGTCCATGTGGCCATAGACCCGCTGTCCGTCGATTTCCTTCACCGTGTTGGTGAAGAAGTCGGCGATGTCTTCGTAAGCGGACCAGTTGACGGGAACGCCGAGCTCGTAACCGAACTTGTTCTTGAATGCGGCCTTGAGTTCGGGACGCTTGAACCAGTCGTAGCGGAACCAGTAGAGGTTGGCGAATTGCTGGTCCGGCAGTTGATAAAGCTTGCCATCGGTAAATGTCGCGAACGACAGTCCGATGAAGTCGTTAAGGTCGAGATTCGGGTTGGTGATTTCCTTGCCCTCTCCCGCCATGAAATCGGTCAGCGAGCCGCCGATGATGTCGTTGTAGCGGGGATGGGTGCCGATGAAGTCCGAGTCGTTCATCCAGAAATCGTAGATCGGCTTTCCGGACTGGATTTCGGTCGAGATCTTGTCGACGATCAGGCCTTCATCCATCATCTCGTGGTTGACCTGAATGCCGGTGATCTCGGCGAACGCCTTGGTCAGCGTCTTCGACTCGTATTCGTGAATGCCGAGAATTTCCGAAGCCGTGCTGACCTGCATGCCCTTGAAGGGCGTCGCTGCCTTGATGAACCATTCCATCTCAGCCATCTGCTGATCCTTGGTCAGCGTGGACGGTTGAAACTCGTTGTCGATCCACTTCTTGGCGGCGTCGACCTGTTGCGCATAGCTCACGGTTGGCGTGAGCAGTGCCGGTGCGCCGACCGCGGCCGCTACTGCGGCCGTGCCTGCACCCTTCAGAACGTCACGACGTTTGATATCCATATTCCCTTTCCTCCCTTTTTACCCCGCACACAACGCGCAAGGCCGTTACAGTCAAGCAAAACGAAACATAGCGACCGCGAATGGAATACAGATCGCGAGCGCGTACCAGAGCTCTCCGCCGCCAAGTCGCATCCACAGGATGAGAATGAACGCGGAGCCGAGCAGCGAAACGAAGAAGCGATCGCCGCGCGTCGTTGGAAAGCCGAGTATGCCCTTTCGGGGTTTCTCCGGACGGTAGATCGCAAGCAAGGTCAGAATGACGAGCGAAACGGCGATGAAAGCAAAGAAGATCGCCGTCTGGTACGTCCAGGCCATCCATGCGAATGACGACATGCCCGCCTCCTAAACGCGGCCCAGGGCGAAGCCCTTGGCGATGTGGTTGCGCACGAACCAGATGACGAGCGCCCCCGGAATCATGGTCAGCACGCCTGCGGCTGCGAGCAGCGACCAGTCCATTCCCGAGGCGGAATAGGTGCGCGACATGACCGCCGCAAACGGCAGCGCATCCGTTGCGGTCAGCGTGGTGGCGAGCAATTGCTCGACCCAGGAGAACATGAAGCAGAAGAATGCCGTGACGCCGACGCCGTTGGCGACGAGCGGCAGGAAGATGCGCACGAAGAAGCGAGGGAACGAATAACCGTCGATCGCGGCGGTCTCATCGATTTCCCGCGGCACGCCGCTCATGAATCCTTCGAGAATCCAGACCGCGAGCGGCACGTTGAAAAGGCAATGCGCAAGCGCGACGGCCCACACCGTGTCGAACAGGCCGACCGCATAATAAAGATTGAAGAACGGCAGTGCGAATACCGCCGTGGGCGCCATCAGGTTGGTGAGCAACCAGAAGAACAGATGCTTGTCGCCGATAAAGCGATACCGGCTGAACGCATAGGCCGCCGGCAGCGCCACGGTCACCGAGATCACCGTGTTGATCACGACATAGGTCAACGATACGAGAAATCCGTGCACCCAAGTCGGATCGTGAAGAATGAAGAAATATTTGACCAGCGACGGATGCCGCGGCCAAATCGCGAGACCCGACATGATGTCTTCGTTGCTCCGCAGACTCATGTTGATGAGCCAGTAGATCGGCAGCATCAGGCACACGAGATAGAACGCCAGGCCCAGTTTCGGGAGAATGCCGCGATTCATCTCAGGCCTCCTTCAACAGATCGAGCTGCGTCATCGCGGTGAAGAAGATCCAGCACAGCGTGATCGTGATGAGGTAGTAGACGAGCGACATCGCGGCCGCGCTGCCAAGATCAACCTGGCCGAGCGCGATCTTGACCAGATCGATCGACAGGAACGTCGTCGCGTTTCCGGGTCCGCCGCCGGTCACGACAAAGGGCTCGGTGTAGATCATGAAGCTCTGCATGAAGCGCAGCAGGATCGCCAGAACGAGCACGCGCTGCAGCTTCGGCAGTTCGATATTGATAAAGACAGACCAGCGGCTGGCGGCATCGATGCGGGCGGCCTGATAGAAGGCATCGGGAATCGCGCGCAAGCCCGCATAACTCAGGAGAATGACGAGCGGCGTCCAGTGCCAGACATCGATCAGGAGGATCGTGAACCATGCCGATACCGGGTCCTGCGTATCGTTGTAGTGCAGGCCGAGACCCGTCAGCGCCGCGCCGAACAGGCCGATGTCAGCGCGCGCAAAAATCTGCCACATGGTTCCAACGACGTTCCATGGAATCAGCATGGGCAGCGCAATCAGCACCAGGCAGGGTCCGACCGCCCAGCCGCGCCGGGGCACCGCCAGCGACAGCGCGATGCCGAGCGGCACCTGGATCAGGAGAACAGCGAACGAGAAGATCAAATTGCGTTCGAGCGCGCCGGCGAAGCGGCTGCCGATTTCGGTCGCCGGATCGAGAAGCTCACGGAACCAGGCATCGCCGTTCCAGAAAAAATGGTTCTCCGCCATCGCATCCTGAACCGAATAGTTGACGACGGTCATCATCGGCAAAAGAGCGGAGAACAGCACCACGATCATCACCGGCGCCACCAGCAGCCAGGCACGGTTGTTGAGAGTTTTCCTCATCAGGCCTTCCCCTCGACCAGGATGCTGTCGGCATAGACGTGCACATGGGCCGGATCGAAGATCAGGCCTACGGTGTTGCCGGACACCGAGAACCCCGGCGGCACGCGCGCAGCGAATTTCGCATCGCCGATGCGGACACGGGCAAAGCGGACACGGCCGAGATCATCGATGCGCTCGATGGTGGCCGACAGCAGCCCCGAGGCGGGAGCTGCTATATCGACGAATTCCGGCCGCACGCCGATCTCGATCTTCGCCGTCTTGGGCAGCACGCCGTAATTGCGGAGCAGGCCGATGACATGACCATCGACACGCGCCTCGCGCCCGTCCACTTGCGCCGGCACGATGTTCATGCCGGGCGAGCCGATGAAATAGCCGACAAAGGTGTGCGCCGGCTTTTCGAACAACTCGGCGGGCGTGCCGCTCTGCACCACGCGGCCGTCATGCATGACCACCACGGTGTCGGCGAAGGTCAGCGCCTCGGTCTGGTCATGCGTCACGTAGATCATGGTGAGATCGAGCTCGCGGTGCAGCGCCTTCAGCTTCGAGCGGAGCTGCCATTTCAGTTCGGGATCGATCACCGTCAGCGGTTCGTCGAACAGGACGGCGGCGACGTCGGAACGCACGAGGCCGCGGCCGAGCGATATTTTCTGTTTGGCGTCGGCAGTGAGCCGCGTCGCCTTGCGGTCGAGATCGGGCGTGAGGTCGAGCAGCTGCGCGATGTCGGCGACGCGCTTGTCCACCTCCGCCTTCGGTACGCCGCGGTTCTTCAACGGAAATGCCAGGTTCTGCCCGACCGTCATGGTGTCGTAGATCACCGGGAACTGGAACACTTGCGCGATGTTGCGCTTCTGGGTCGACAGCGGCGTGACGTCGGTGCCATCGAACAGAATCTTTCCGCGCGTCGGCGTAATGATGCCGGAGATCAGGTTGAGCAACGTGGTCTTGCCGCAGCCGGAAGGGCCGAGCAGCGCATAGGCGCCGCCCTGCCGCCACGTCATGGTCACGGGCTTCAGTGCAAAGCTTTCGATCGGCGCGTCACCGCCAGCGTAGGACTGCGCGAGGTCGACGAGGTCAATGCGGGACATGCGGCATCTCCCTCACATTTTCTTTGACGCGTTTACTTCACGCGAACCGCTAGACACTTCGCCTGAAAACGCTGTGGAATCGGGCGCGGCAACAAGCCGGCCGTCGGGGTCGAATACGAAGACATTGTCGGGGTCGAGCGCGGCATCGAGCTTCGCGCCGGACTCGAATTCGTGCACGCCATGCAGCACCGCGACCCACTTGTTGGACCCGCGGGAAAGATGCACGAAGCTCTCCGACCCTGTGATCTCCGTCATCGTCACCGCGGTGGGAAAGGCGTGGCGGCCCGGCTGGCCGCTCGCGATCTCGAGCTGATGGGCACGAAAGCCGACACGATAGGCGCCGTCGCTGAGCCCGGCATAGAGGCCCGTCGCGGGCGCCGAAATGCCGCCGGCATATTCGACCGCCCCATTTCGCTTCTCGATCGCCACCGTATTGAGCGGCGGATCGGAAAACACCTGCGCAACGCGGAGTGTATCGGGATGGCGATAGACCCTCGGCGTCTCGCCGACCTGCAGTGCCTTGCCTTCCCACATGCACACCGTGTTGCCGCCGAGCAGCAAGGCTTCGGACGGCTCGGTCGTGGCATAGACGAAGATCGAGCCTGAAGCCTCGAAGATGCGCGGCAGCTCGGCGCGCAGCTCCTCGCGGAGCTTGTAGTCGAGATTGGCGAGCGGCTCGTCGAGGAGCACGAGGTCGGCGCCCTTCACCAGCGCGCGCGCAATCGCCGTGCGCTGCTGCTGGCCGCCGGAAAGCTGCAGCGGCGTGCGCTTCAGGAACGGTTCGAGCCGGAGCAGCTTGGCGGCTTCGGCGACGCGTTGCTTGATCTCGGACCTGGACTTGCCCTGCACCCGCAAAGGTGAAGCGATATTCTCGTACACCGTCAGCGAGGGATAATTGATGAACTGCTGGTAAACCATCGCAACCGAGCGCTTGCGCACATCGATGCCGGTGATGTCCTTGCCGTCGACCAGCACACGTCCAGTGGTCGGCTTATCGAGACCGGCAAGCAACCGCATGATCGAGGTCTTGCCCGACAATGTCGGGCCGAGCAGCACGCTGAGCGTGCCTTTTTCCAAGGTCAACGACACATCGCGAATGGTTTCAACTCCATCGACGGCGCGCGTGACATGGTCGAGCGTAACGCTCATGTCCGTCCTCCTGCTTCGAGCAGGGGACTTTCGTTCGGAACGCGATTGGCTGCAATCCAGCCATCGAGAGCGGCAATTTCATCCGGCAACATTCGTAATCCCAGCTTCGAGCGGCGCCAGACGATATCCTCGGCACTGACAGCCCATTCCGACGACATCAAGTAATTGACTTCCGCCGCCGTCAACGTCGCGCCAAAGGACTGGCCGAGATCGGCGAGAGATCGGGCGTTGCCAAGCAATTTTGTCGCACGCGTGCCATAGGCATGCGCCAGCCGGCTCGCATGCTCCTGCGACAGAAACGGATAATTGCGCTGCAGCTCGGCCGTCAGTGCAGGCAATGCCGAGACGTCGAGATCGCCGCCGGGCAGCGGTGATTTGCCGGTCCAGCCCTCGCGCGCCTTGGCGCTCTGCAAATAGGGCGAGAGCCGCTCCAACGCCTCCTCGGCAAGCCGTCGATAGGTCGTGATCTTGCCGCCATAGATTGAGAGCAGCGGCGCGCCGCCCGGCGTATCAAGCTCGAACACGTAATCGCGCGTCGCAGCCTTGGCTTCGCTCGCGCCGTCGTCATAGAGCGGCCGCACGCCGGCATAGGTCCAGACCACGTCTTCGGGCTTCACGGGCTTGGCGAGATATTCGCTGACGGAATCGCAGAGATACTGGATCTCCTCGCCCGTCGCTTTCACCTTGGAGGGATCGCCGTGATAGTCGCGATCAGTGGTGCCGATCAGCGTGAAATCATCCTGATAGGGAATGACGAAGACGATGCGGCCGTCGGCGTTCTGGAACATATAGGCGCGGTCGTGCTCGTAGAGCTTTTTGACCACAATGTGCGAGCCCTGCACCAGCCGCACCTTGGCCCGCGCGTTGACGCCGGAGCCGGAGCGCAGCACCTCCTCGACCCAGGGCCCGCCGGCATTGACGAGCACGCGGGCGCGGATGATCGCGCGCTGCTTGCTCATGGTGTTTTCGGTCGTGACCTGCCAGATGCCGTCGACTTGCTGGATCTCGACCGCGCGGGTGTGGATGCGGATATCAGCGCCCCGATCAGCGGCATCGCGCGCGTTGAGCACCACCAGCCGCGCATCGTCGACAAAGCAGTCCGAATATTCAAAGCCCTTGAC
>Ga0134128_10004846_pt1 | contig 16382 bp, 18 predicted proteins | sample KB31754_FD_96462 | JGI IMG/M metagenome (GOLD analysis project Ga0134128, IMG submission 96462) | Terrestrial soil microbial communities with excess Nitrogen fertilizer from Kellogg Biological Station, Michigan, USA - KB3-175-4 | ecosystem: Environmental > Terrestrial > Soil > Unclassified ...
ACAGCTGAAGAAGCTCGAGCAGTACCTCGGAGTACAGCTCATCGAGCGGCAGCCGAACAACGTGTCTGTGACCGATGCCGGGGAGCAGATCGTTGCGCGGGCGCGGCGCATCCTCGAGGCGAGCGATGAGGTCGTGACTCTGGCACGGGCCCATCGCGAGCCGCTCGCGGGGCGGTTGCGGCTGGCGCTGCTGCCGACGATCGGCCCGTACCTCCTGCCGCGAATCTCGCAAGTGATCCGGCGCGCGCTCCCGCGCCTCGACCTGCGCTTATATGAGTACCAGACCGCGCCGATGCTGGAGAAGCTCAGGGGCGGCGAGCTCGACCTCGGCATTCTGGCGCTGCCGGTGGAGCTGGAGGGACTCGAGGCCCGGGAGCTGTTCGCCGAGCCTTTCACCGTGGCTCTGCCGGAGCGCCACCCGCTCGCCGAGCGTGGGCGCATCCGGATTGCCGACCTCGAGGGCGAGACACTCCTCCTGCTGGAGGAGGGCCATTGCCTGAGGGATCAGGCCCTGGAGGTCTGCAGCCGCATCCGTGCGGACGAGAGCCAGGATTTTCGCGCGACGAGTCTGGAAACGTTGCGGCAGATGGTCGCGACCGGTGCCGGTGTCACTCTGCTGCCCGAGCTTGCGACCAAGGGCGCATACGGTGATGCGCGTGGCGTGGTCATCCTGCCGTTCGCCAAGCCGGCACCCGTACGGCACGTCGGCGCCGTCTGGCGCAAGACCACGGCCCGGCGCGCTGCGATCGAGGCCGTTTGCAAGCTGATCACCGAGCGGGCGGGATGAGGGTGCCGCTCTGGCATAATCGTTCGGAGTGAGCCGCCCGGGTACCCCCATACAACACATCACGCCCTACGACCGCTTCGCGTGGAGCGACGTGGAGACCGAGCGGATGCTCGCTTCCGGCGAGCATCGGCAGGAGCTGGCAGCCTACTTCGGGGAGACGGAGTACCAGGATCTCACGCGGCTGGCCCGCAAGGCGCAGCGCGTTGGAGTCAACGATGCGTATCCGCACGTGGTGGTGGTGCCGGGCATCCTGGGATCGCAGCTCGGGCTCGCACGCGGCCGGCCATTGCCCAACGACGTGCTCTGGCTCGACCCCATCGACATCCAGGTGGGCCGGCTGGCTCTGCTCGGTCTCGATGCCGGCGCGCCCATCATCCCGCTCGGTGTCGTGCTCTACTCTCATCTGAAGTTACGGCTGCGCCTGCGCGCCGCGGGGTTTGCCGTGACGTTCCATGACTACGACTGGCGGCTCGGGATCGAGGATTCCGGTGCCGTGCTCGCCGGGCGGCTGCGGGAGCATGGCCCCGGACGCATGGCGATCGTGTCCCACAGCATGGGCGGCCTCGTGAGTCGCATCGCGCTCGCCTTACCGGGAACACAACACGTCGAGCGTGTGGTGCTGCTCGGCACGCCCAACTGCGGATCCTTCGCGCCCGTCCAGGCCTTGCGCGGAACCTACGCAGTGGTGCGCAAGATTGCCCGGCTGGACCCCGCGACGACTGCCGAGCGTCTCACCGAAGAGGTCTTCAACAGCTTTCCGAGTCTCTATCAGATGGTCCCGGCGGGCAGCGAGGGCGCCGAGTTCCTCGATCGCGGGGCATGGCCCGACTCCGGTCCTGCCTTGCGGCTGCCGCTCCTCGAGCAGGCGCGGCGCTTCCGCAGCGCTCTGCCGCCTCCCGATGAGCGATTCATTGCAGTCGCCGGCATAGGGCAGGAGACCGTCACCGCTGCATCCAAACGCCGAGATGGTTTCGTGTATACGATCACGCGTCACGGGGATGGGACCGTTCCGGCCGACAGCGCCGCACTCGACGGCGCCCACACCTATTTCGTGGACGCGCCCCACAGCGAGCTCACTCGCGCCGCGCATGTTGCTTCCGCGATCGTGGAGCTGCTGTGCACAGGGTCCACGAGGCGGCTGCCCCGCCGATGGAGCGGCAACAGCCGTGCACAGGCCCGTATCAGCGATCGCGAGCTGCGTCGCACTCACGCCGACAAGGTCGACTGGGCGGGGCTCACTCCGGGCCAGCGGCGGGAGTTTCTGCAGAACCTCAACGAGCCGCTGAAGTTGCAGCTGCGCGTGCCGGCTGCGCGCCGCCGCATCCCGCGCCGTGCTCCCCGCACCGCCGGGAGCCGCCGTTGACCCCGCTCTGGCAGGAGCTCTCCCGCGGCCTCCCGCACGCCGACCAACTGGTGCGCGTGGGGCTACGGCTCGTGGCCGCGCTCATCATCGGAACCGCCATCGGGCTTCAGCGCGAGCTGACTCACAAGCCGGCGGGGCTGCGCACGCACCTGCTCGTGGCGCTCGGGACGGCGCTCATGGTCGTAGCCGTGGTCGACGCAGGAATGGCATCGGCCGACGTCTCGCGCGTCATCCAGGGATTGGTGACGGGCATCGGTTTCCTCGGCGGCGGCACGATTCTCAAGCTGACGCGCGAGCACGAGATCCGGGGTCTCACGACCGCCGCCGGCATCTGGCTCACGGCCGCGGCGAGCGTCGCCGCCGGCCTCGGGCAGTTCGCCGATGCGCTCATCGGTGTCGTATTCGCCCTGGTCGTGCTGTCGGCGATCGGTAAGTACGGCGAACAGCGGGCGAACGGAAGCGAGGACGACTCGACGGATCGGCACAGCCTGTGACCTCAGCTGCCGCGTCGGGTCAGAGCACGAAAGGGATCAGCATCTTCGTGCGGCGCCGGTAGGCGGGGTACGTGTCGGGAAACTGCGCGAGCATCATTTTCTCCTCGGTGCGCGCGCTGACGATGAAGTAGGCGAAGATCAGCACGCCGCCGATCAGCCAGAGCAGGCTTTCACTCAGCGCGGAGCCGATCATGGCGAGCATGATGCCGGTGTAGATCGGGTGGCGTACCAACGCGTAGGGGCCCGAGGTGACGAGCTCGTGGTCCTGGCGCAGTGACATCGGCATGCCCCAGTTGCGGCCGAGATGCACGCGAGCCCAAATGGCGAATCCGATCCCCGCCAGGCAAACGCCAACACCTGCCCACTGCTCGGGGATTCCGGGATGCATCGACAGGGAGTGGCTGATCGCCGCAACTTGTCCCGCGAGGGCGTGCCGCTGGAACCGTAAGGCGACGAGCACGACCACGATGACGGCGAGGCGGACCCCCCACATGCCCCCCCAGGGAGCCCTACGGCTGGTCTTCTTGCTGAACTGCGCGAGGGCCAGCCAGCAGAGGATGAAAGCGAGCCAGAGCGCGCGGATTACATGGCGGGGCTCCCACATGCGCGCCGCCTCAGTCCCGGAAGTTGTTGAACTGCAGCGGCAGGTCGAGCTTGGAGCCGCGCAACAGCGTGATGGCGGCCTGCAGATCGTCGCGCTGCTTGCCCGTGACCCGGACTTTCTCCCCCTGGATGCCGGCCTGAACCTTGAGCTTCGAGTCCTTGACGATGCGGGCGATCTTCTTACCCAGCTCGGCATCGATGCCCTGCTTCAGGACCACCTGCTGGCGGGCGGCGGAGAGCGCGATCTCGGGCTCCTGGATGTCGAGGCAGGCGAGATCGACGCCCCGTTTGCCCAGGCGCAACTTGAGTATCTCGAGCATCTGCTTGAGCTGAAAGTCCACTTGCGCGTGCAGGGTGACCGTCGAGGCCTCGAGCTCGAAGCGCGCGCCGGTATCCTTGAAGTCGAAGCGCTGGGCCAGCTCACGGTTGGCCTGGTCGACGGCGTTGGCCACTTCGTGGTCGTTGAGCTCGGAGACTATGTCGAAAGACGGCACGGGATCGGTCCTGAGGTGTCCGGGCGAGGCGAGCGGCAGGGGCGACAGGCCGCTATTGTAGCCCACCGCCCGGCGGTGATACGCTGCGCCCATGTCGCAGCAGCTCAGCCGTTCCCAGTGGTGGTGGCGCACTCCGCAATCCGAGTGGGCCCCTGGACGCAGCTGCTAGTTCCCCGACACCCTACTAAACACACAACGTCACGAGGACCCACTCCGGTAACCGCCGGTGTGGGTTTTTTTGTCGTCCATGATGAAACCGCCATTTGACATCTCGGGTGATCTCGATACGCCGGTCTCGGCGTTCATGAAGCTGGCCGCCTTCGCGCCCCGGTTTCTGCTCGAGAGTGTCGAGGGTGGGGAGCGCCTGGCGCGCTACTCGTTCATCGGCTTCGGTGAGGGACTCGAGGTCCGCCTCGACCGCGACGGCTTCCATGCGGGCAGCAACACGCGGCGCGTGCCTGCAACCACGGCAGAGCTGCTGGCCGCGCTCCGGGACGCGCTCGGGCGCGCGCCGAAGCCGGGGCCGCAGATCGCCGGGGTCCCCCTGGCGGGTGGACTGGTCGGGTACGCATCGTACGACGTCGTGCGATTCTTCGAGCGCCTGCCGATGGCTCCGGGACGCGATAGCGGGATACCCGCTCTCCACTACGTCGCGCCGCGCTCGCTCCTGGTGTTTGATCACCTGACGCGCGGCATTGCACTGCTCCATGACGGATCGGAAGAAGACCGTCGCCGCCTCAGAAGCGAAGTGATTCGCGCGCTTCGAGGTGGCCTGCCGAACGGCGTTCGCCGGGGCCGCTACGGACGCCCGGAGCCCGCATTCAGCCGCAACGACTTCCTTGCAGGGGTCAGGCGGAGCCAGGAATACATTGCCGCGGGTGATGTCTATCAGCTCGTGCTTTCCACGCGGTTTCAGGGACGCCACGAGCTCGATCCTTTTCAGGCGTATCGGGCTCTCCGTTTGATCAACCCCTCGCCATATATGTACTACTGTGCCCTCGGCGATGTGACCGTGGTTGGCTCGTCACCCGAGGCGCTGGTACGTCTCAAGGACGGCCACGCACGGCTGCGGCCCATCGCAGGCACGCGGCCGCGCGCGGACGATCCGGCAATCGACACTGCGCGCGAGGCCGAGCTGCGCGCCGATCCCAAGGAGAATGCCGAGCACGTCATGCTGGTGGATCTCGCGCGCAATGACCTCGGGCGTGTGGCGCTCCCGGGCAGCGTCGGCGTGGACCCATATCGTGCAATAGAGCGCTACAGCCACGTCATGCATATGGTTAGCGGCGTCAACGGGCGGCTCGCGCCGCAGCGCGACGCCTTCGACCTGTTTGCCGCCACGTTCCCCGCGGGCACGCTCGTGGGCGCCCCCAAGGTGCGCGCCATGCAGATCATCGATGAGTTGGAGCCTGTCAGCCGCGGCCTTTACGGCGGCACGGTGGGCTACTTCGGCGCGCGCGGCGACATGGATCATGCGATCACCATCCGTACGCTGGTCTTCAGGGGCGACGAGTACAGCTATCAGGCAGGCGCAGGGATCGTTGCCGACAGCGTGCCCGCCACCGAGCACGATGAGGTGCTCGCCAAGAGCGGAGCCATGGCGCGCGCGCTCGAGCTGGCGGAGGAGGGCCTGTGAGCCATCGCGCCCCACGGCTGCTGTTGATCGACAACTACGATTCCTTCACCTACAACCTGGTGCAGGCGTTCCTCGTATTGGGCGCGGAAGTGCTGGTGTACCGCAACGATGCCATCGCGGTGGAGGAAGCGCGGGCTCTCGACCCGACGCACCTCTGCATCTCCCCGGGCCCGGGCACTCCGTACGATGCGGGAGTGTCGATGGACATGATCCGAGCTTTCGCCGGCCGCGTTCCGATCCTGGGCGTGTGCCTCGGGCACCAGTCGATCGTGGAGGTGTTCGGGGGCAAAGTGGTGCGCGCCGGGCGGCTGATGCACGGCAAGACCTCGCTCGTCAGCCACGACGGGCTCGGGCTCTTCGCGGGCCTGCCGCAGCCATGTGAGGTCGGCCGCTATCACTCGCTCATCGCGGCGCCGGAGAAGCTGCCGCCGGAGTTGGGCATCAGCGCACGGACCCCGGAGGGAGAGATCATGGGCGTGCGCCATCGGGACCTCGCGGTGGAGGGGGTGCAGTTCCACCCGGAGAGCATCCTGACGCCGGAAGGGCCGCGGCTGCTCGCGAATTTCCTCGGGCGGCCCGAGGCGATCTCCGAACTGGCCCCGACGGCAGGAGTGGACAATGCCCTCCGCGCGTGACCTCCTCGACCGCCTGCTCGAACGCCGCGATCTGACACAGCCCGAAGCCGAGGAGCTGCTCGGGATTCTGACCGACCCCACGACTGCGCCTGCTCTGGCGGGAGCCGTCCTGGCGGCAATGCGCTCCAAGGGTGTCGTCGCCGACGAGGTCCGCGGCTTCGCCCAGGCAATGCGCCGTCTGGCGCGCCGTCCCGCCATTCCCGCGGGAGTGCGCGCCGTAGACGTGGTCGGCACCGGCGGTGACTGTTCCGGGAGCCTCAACATCTCTACCGGCACCGCGCTCCTCACCGCCGCGTGCGGCGTGCCGGTGGTCAAGCACGGCAACCGGTCCATGTCCAGCCGTGCAGGCAGCGCGGATGTCCTGGAAGCATTGGGTCTTGCTCTGCCGCTCGACGAGGAGCGGGTCGGGCACTACCTCGAGGCCTGCAATTTCACCTTCCTGTTTGCTCCCCATTACCATCCTGCCACCAAGGCAGTGGGTGCCGTGCGCGCCGCACTCGGTGTGCGCACCATCTTCAACATTCTCGGTCCCCTCACCAATCCGGCCGCACCGCCCTTCCACGTGATCGGCGCGTTCAGTCTGGAAGTGGCCGACCTCATCGCCCGTACTCTCGCCGGCATGCCCATGGAGCGGGCGTTCGTCGTGCATGGAGCCCGGGGATGGGATGAGCCGACGCCAGTGGGCCCGTTCATCGTGTTCGACGTCCGTCCGGGACGCGTGGACCGACAGACACGTGCCCCGGAGGACTACGGGTTGCCCCGCTGTGAGCCGGCGTGTCTCGCAGGGGGCGATGCCCGGCACAATGCGCAGGCTCTTCGGGCGGTGCTGGTCGGTGAGGACCGAGGCCCGCACCGCGATTGCCTGCTGATGGGAGCGGCCCTTGCCCTGGAAGTGACAGGACAGGCCTCGACGCCGCACGAGGCAGTCGAGCGTGCCGCGGTGGCCATCGACAGCGGCGCCGCTGCGCGCGTGCTGCAAACCCTGGCAGCGCCGGCATGACGGATTTTCTCGCACGGATGGCTGCGAGCAGCCGTGAGCGAGTCCAGGCAGCGCGCGCCGACTGTCCTCAGGCGGAGCTGTTGGCCACGGCACTCGACACGCCCATGCCCCCGCCGCTACGCCTGCAACATCACGGCTTCGACCTCATCGCAGAGCTGAAGCTGCGCTCGCCCGCTGCCGGGCCGCTGACGGGCCCGGGAGAGAACCTCAGCGCGCGCGTGACTGCATACGCCGGCGCGGGCGCCGCTGCGGTCTCGGTACTGACCGAGCCTACTCGCTTCGATGGTGACCTCGAGCACCTCCGGCTGGCTGCCCGGGCCCTCGCGCCCGCAGGCATCCCGGCCATGCGCAAGGATTTCCTGGTCGATGCCTACCAGGTCATCGAGGCCCGTGCGGCCGGGGCCGGCGGTGTGCTCGCCATTCTGCGGATGCTGTCCGAGCCCGAGCTCGAGGCGCTCATCCAACAGGCGCGCGCGCTGGCCCTATTCGTGCTGCTCGAGGCGTTCGATGAGCGGGATCTCGAGCGGCTGCACCGGGTACTGGGCGGGCTGGGCGGCGAGGCCCTGCTGGCAGGGGTCAACTCGCGTGATCTCGCAACCCTACAGGTGGTTCCGAGCCGGCTGGAGCAACTCGCGCCTTACCTCCCAGCGGGCATTCCGCGGGTGGCCGAGAGTGGTGTCGGTTCGCCCGAGGACGCGCGCCGCGTGGCTGCGGCCGGTTATGATCTTGCTCTCGTCGGCAGCGCCCTCATGAGCGGTGATGACCCCGCGGCGCTGGCGAGTGCGATGTTGAGCGCCGCGCGGGCAGCGCGGCGCGCTGTGACCAGGTGAGCGGAAATCATGTGGATCAAGATTTGTGGCATGACGACTCCGGAAGCGGTTGCGGCGGCGCTGGCGGCGAGCGTCGATGCCATCGGCTTCGTGTTTGCGGACTCGCCGCGGCAGCTCACGCTGGATGATGCGGTGAGTCTGGCCGCGCCCGCTCGCGGCCAGGTCCGCTGCGTAGCCGTGACACGCCATCCCAGCCAGCGGTACCTCGATGAGGTCCTCACGGGGTTCCGTCCCGACGTACTGCAGATCGACGCGGAAGACCTTCGCACCCTCAGCTTGCCGAAGGAGCTCGAGCTGCTGCCGGTCTTTCGCAGCTGGGACGGGTCGCAGGGCAGGTTGCCGGCACGCCTGCTGTTCGAGGGACCCGTGAGCGGCAGCGGAACGCAGTGCGACTGGACGACCGCGCACCGTCTCGCGCGGCGGACCCAGCTCGTCCTGGCAGGCGGACTCGACGCCGACAACGTGGCAACTGCCATCAGCGCGGTCCGTCCCTTCGGCGTCGACGTGTCGAGTGGCGTGGAGGAGCGGGCCGGCGTCAAGAGCCCGGCCGAAGTGGTGCGATTCGCCGCCGCGGCGCGCAGCGCCTTCCAGATGATCCAACAGGAGCAAAGATCCGCATGAGCCTCGGTGCCTCGAACGATCCCATCACGGATCTGATCTCAGGCCGCTTCCCCGATGCGCGTGGGCGTTTCGGGCCATTCGGCGGACGCTATGTGCCGGAGACGCTGATCCCGGCCTTGGACCGGCTGCAGCAGGGTGTGCGCGAGCACCTGCCGAGAGCGGAGTTCCAACAGGAGCTGGCGCAGGAGCTCTCGAGCTGGGTGGGGCGGCCCACTGCCCTGACGTTCGCCGGCCGCCTGTCGGCGCGTTGGGGCGCGCGCATCTGGCTGAAGCGGGAAGACCTCGCGCATACGGGTGCGCACAAGATCAACAATGCCCTCGGTCAGGGCCTCCTCGCCAGGCATCTGGGCGCGAAGCGCATCGTGGCGGAGACGGGTGCCGGTCAGCATGGCGTCGCGAGCGCTGCCGCCTGCGCCCGCCTGGGTCTGCCGTGCACCGTGTACATGGGGGAGATCGACATGGAGCGGCAGGCGCCCAACGTCGACCGCATGCGCCTCCTGGGCGCGACCGTGGTACCGGTGACGAGCGGCGATCGCACCCTGCGATCGGCCATCGATGAGGCATTGCGCGACTGGGTGTCTGATCCGCTGGATACCTACTATCTCCTCGGCTCGGCCATGGGGCCGCACCCTTATCCCTATCTCGTGCGCGAGCTGCAGTCGGTCATCGGCCGCGAGGCCCGCGCGCAGATCCTCGAGAGAAGCGGTGCGCTGCCCGATGCAGTGATCGCGTGCGTGGGCGGGGGCTCCAACTCCATCGGCGCGTTCCACCCGTTCGTCGCGGACCGGGGCGTCGAGCTGATCGGCGTCGAGGCGGGCGGCCGCGGCGCGGGACTCGGCGAGAACTCCGCGACACTCTCCTTCGGGCGGCCGGGCGTGTTGCACGGCGCCTACTCCCTGCTTCTGCAGGACGAGAATGGCCAGGTCCAGGAGACGCATTCGGTCTCGGCGGGGCTCGATTATCCCGGGGTCGGGCCCGAGCATGCGTTGCTCGCCTCCACGGGCCGGGCGCGGTATGAGGCCGCCAGTGACACGGAGGCGTTGGCCGCGGTAGGCACGCTGAGCGAATGCGAGGGCATCCTCCCGGCGCTCGAGAGTGCCCATGCGCTCGTCGGGGCACAGCGCTGGGCGGGCAGCCATGCCGGCGGCACGGTGCTCGTCTGCCTCTCCGGCCGCGGCGACAAGGACATGCCGACTCTGCAACAGACCCTGTTGGCTGGCCGGCGATGAGCGCCAAGGACGCCATCGGCGCCGCCATCGTTGCGGCGAAGGCGCGTGGCGAGCTGGCACTCGTCGCCTATCTCACCGCCGGCTTTCCGAGTCGCGATACTTTCAGGCGCGATCTGCAGGCCATCGCCGAAGCCGCGGACGTCGTCGAGATCGGGGTGCCGTTCACCGATCCGATGGCCGATGGCGTGACGGTCCAGCGCGCCAGTCACGCCGCGCTCGCGCAGGGCGTGAGCCTGCGCTGGATCCTGGCGCAGCTCGAGGGAATGCCGCGCAGCAAAGCCCCGTTACTGCTGATGAGCTACCTCAACCCGCTGCTCGTGCTCGGGCCGCAGGAGCTGGCATCGACCGCCGCGCGCGCGGGCGTCGCCGGCTTCATCGTCCCGGACCTGCCGTTCGACGAGAGTGCCGAGCTGCGCGCGGCCCTGGGCAGTCAGGGTCTTGCTCTGGTGCAGATGGTTACGCCCGTGACTCGTCCGCAGCGGCTGGAGGAGATCTGCGCCAACAGCCAGGGCTTCGTGTACGCGGTCACGATGACGGGCACGACAGGCAAGAACGTGGCGGTGCCCGCCGAAGTCACACGGTATCTCGACAACGTGCGCTCCCGCTCACCCGTACCGGTTTGCGCGGGCTTCGGTATCCGCAGCCGGGAGCAGCTCGATCTGCTGCGGGATCACGTGGATGGCGCAGTGATCGGCTCCGCGCTGGTGGAGGTGCTGGAGCGGGGTGAGGACCCGGCACGCTGGCTGCGAGAGCTGCGCGGAGGCCGATGAGCCCGCTCGTCATCGCGAGTCGCTTCTGCGGTCCTGAGAGCTCCGCCAACGGCGGCTATTTTGCGGGCTGCGTCGCGGTGCGCACCGGCCGCGTGGCCACGGTGCGACTGCTGCGGCCGCCCCCGCTCGATACACCTTTCGAGACTCTGGAGCTCGCCGACGGCACGCTGGCGGTCATGTCAGGATCGGATCGCATAGGCGAGGCCAGGCCCGCCACGCTCGCCCTGGACCCGCCGGCGCCACCGGATTACTTCGAGGCCGTGGAGGCTTCGCGCGGCTACCTTGGTTTCGCGCACCACCGCTTCCCCAAGTGTTTCGTCTGTGGCACGCAGCGGCCGCGGGGCGACGGCATGCGCATCTTCGCCGGCCCGATCGCCGAGCGTGCTCTAGTCGCCGCGCCCTGGGTTCCGGATGGGTCGCTCGATCGGGGAGACGGCAAGGTGCGGCCGGAATTCATGTCGGCGGCGCTCGATTGTCCCGGTTTCTATGCGGTCAGCCCCGACGACCGCATGATGGTTCTCGGCGAGATCACCGTGCACGTGAGCCGCATGGTGCACGTCGGCGAGCCCTGCACCGTCATCGGCTGGGCGCTCGAGTCGAGCGGACGCAAGCGTGCGGCCGGCACCGCCGTCCTCGCCGAGGACGGCGAAGTCTGCGGTCTCGCACGTGCGACCTGGATCGAGGTTAAGAGCTAGGTTCTGGCCGCACGGCTTTGGGTGTGTTGCCCGCCTTTGCGCGCGATGTGCTGCAATGCCGAGCCGGCCTCGCCGGGCTCGTGATCGCGGGCGATATCGCCCAGGGAGATGATTCCGGTCAGACGCTTGTCGCGATTCAACACCGGCAGCCGGCGCACCTGAAGCTGCGCCATGTTCTCGGCGACGTCGCTGACGTCATCGTCCTCGAAGCAGTACTTCACCTCCCGCGTCATGACCTCGTTCACCGGCGTATCGCTGGGGTTACGCCCCGCGCCGACGCCGCGGATCGCGATGTCGCGGTCGGTGATCATGCCGACCAACCGATCGCCGGTGGCGACCGGCAGAATGCCCGCATCGATGCGGGCCATCATCTGCGCCGCGCGCTGAATGGAATCGTCGGGGCTCGTGATCTCGACCTTGCGGCTCATGACCTCGCTGACTTTCATGCTCGTTTCCTCCGCTCACTCGTGCTCGCTCGAACCGCCGGAAGGCGAGCAAGATTCATGTCTTCCTCAGGCGCCGCTCCAGCCCCTTCCTGCCCGCGAAGCCCGCAAGCTCCGCGAGCCTGCGCAAGTGATCATCGTTGCCGGGGCGGAATGCGTCGTTGGCTTGGAGCCGCAGCTCCAGCGCCTGGAGCGCGCGGCCGTTGTCGCGACGCGCGAGCAGCATCGCGATCAGCTCATTCGCGAGCCGGTCGGCCGCGCGTCCGTCATCCCAGCGGTTGACCGCTGCGAGCAGCCTCTGCCGCTCGGTGACCGCCGCCTCCCCCTGGGCGTGCGCGCAGAGCCACCTCTCGATCTCCTCCCAGCCCTCGAGCGGACGGCGCACTCTGTACTGGGCATGAGAGCGATCGAGCATTCGCTGCCGCTCCAGCGCGTGCTCACGCTGGTCGCGCGCGGCGAGCCGCTCCTCGGGAGTCAGCGTCTCGATCCCGAGCTCGAGCCGGTGCTCGAACAGCATGCCGCCGATGAGTGAGAACTCGAGCAGGAAGCCGCATTGGATCGCCGCCACCGCTATCCATGCCGACACCCCGGCCGACAACGGCCGGCTACCCAGGAGCAGCGTGAGCGCCGTGACCGCCAACATGGCGGCGAGCGGCCACAGGTAATCACGTCCCGTGCCGCGCATGACCGCAACGAGCGTCGGTGGCCAGATTGCGCGCAGCGGGTTGGCGGTCAGGCCGAGGACGGCGACGCTGGCGGGCAGTGCAAGGGCGAGGCCGACGCCGAGGGTTGCTGCCGCAGGTGTCCCGAGCCAGCGCCGCGTGAGCTCGACGGGGAACACGGCCGCCACGATCACCAACCCCTGCGCCAGAGGGCGCTGCTCATCGATGGGGCTGATCATCTCGGCCGAGAGAACCGGGGGCTCACGCTGTCCCGCCACGACCGCATCGAGCAACGCGAAGCAGTACTTGAAGAACCACGAGACGACGATCGCCACGATGACGATGCCGTACAGCCCTGATGTGACGGCGAGCTCCAGCCCGAGCGTCAGAAATGCAACGAGCATCACCACCGTGACGTCCCACGGCAGCAACAGATAGCGCAACATCCCGGGAGCGCCGTCTCGAGGCAACGCCGCCGTCCGCCGACCAGATCGCATCGGCAGTGGCCCTCCGTGTCAGAGGAAGCGGTGTGCGCTGAGGAGACCGCCGATCCCGAGCGCCGTGAGCGTCCACCCCTGCCAAGCGCCGCGATCGACAGCGAGCCAGACGAGACCGGCGAGCAGCACGACCGCCCCGACGGTGAAGGCATCGCGCCGGCGATTGGCGCGGCGGATCTCGGAGCGCAGCGCCTCGACTTCGGGCATCTCCACCAGCATGCGCACGATACCGCCCTGCGCGCGGTGCAGCGCGCCCTTGATCACGGCGGGCAGGACACGGGCAGCCTCCAGCAGCTCAGGCATCTGCACGCGCAGGCTCCTGAAAACCTGGCGCACACCCATGCGCTCGCGCATCCACTCGCGCAGGATCGGGGTCGCGGTATGCCAGATGTCGAGCTGGGGATAGAGCTCCCGGCCGAGCCCTTCCACGTTGAGCAGAGTCTTCTGCAGCAGGATGAGCTGCGGCTGCAGCTCCATGTTGAATCTGCGGGAGATCTCGAAGAGCCGCAGGAGGATGTTGCCGAAGGAGATGTCCTCGAGCGGCCGGTCGAAGATCGGCTCGCACACGGTGCGCACGGCCGACTCCATCTCATCGATCCGCGTCGCCGGCGGCACCCAGCCGGACTCGACGTGCAGCTGCGCCACCCGCCGGTAGTCGCGGTCGAACACCGCGAGGAAGTTTTCCGCCAGGTAATGCTGGTCGCGTGGATCGAGCGTGCCGACGATGCCGAAGTCGACCGCCGCATAGCGGGGCCGGAGCGGATCGTCCACCATGACGAAGATGTTGCCCGGGTGCATGTCGGCGTGAAAGAAGTTGTGCCGGAACACCTGGGTGAAGAAGATCCTCACGCCGTTCTCCGCGAGAAGCCTGATGTCGGTACCGGCGGCGCGCAGCCGCTCCATGTCGGAAATCGGGATGCCGTGGATGCGCTCCATCACCATGACATCCAACCGACAGTAGTCCCAGTAAACCTCCGGCACGTAAAGGAGGTCGGATCCGGCGAAGTTGCGCTTCAGCTGCGAGGCGTTGGCGGCTTCGCGCATGAGGTCGAGCTCATCGATGATCGTCTTCTCGTACTCCGCGACGATTTCCCGCGGGCGCAGCCGACGGCCTTCGCGCCAATAGGTCTGTGCGAGCTCCGCCAGCGCGTAGAGCACTTCGAGGTCGCGCTCTATCAGCTCCCGCATGTCGGGGCGCAGCACCTTGACGACCACTTCACGGCCGTCCGGCAGTCGTGCGGCGTGAACCTGGGCGATCGAGGCGGCGGCCAGCGGCGTCTCCTCGAAATGCGAGAACGCCTCCAGGACGGGGCGGCCGTAAGCACCCTCGACGATGGCGCGCGCCATCGAGCCCGGGAAAGGCGGCACCCGGTCCTGCAGCTTCGCCAGCTCGTCGGCGACATCGGTGGGCAGCAGGTCGCGGCGCGTGGAGACCGCCTGGCCGAACTTCACGAAGATGGGACCGAGCTCCTCGAGCGCGAGCCGCAGGCGCACTGCCCGGCTCGCGGTGCGATGCGGATTCAGCCACGTGTCGGGCGACAGGTAGAAGAGAAACCGCAGCGGCGCATAAAGATGAGTGGCCCGCACGAAATCGTGCAGGCCGTATTTCAACAGCACCCGCTGGATCTGCAGGAGCCGCGCGAGGACGCGCAGCTTCACGGGGCAGGCACCGGTGTCACCGGGGCGCGAGCCGCTGCGTCAGCAGCTGTAGACGCGCCTCGAGGCGATCGACGTCCTCGCGCAGCGCGTCCACGCCGCGGAGGAATTGCTCGCCCTCCTCACGCGATACCAGGTCCGATCGCTCGTGACTGAAGTACTCGCCGACGTCCTGCAGCAGTGTTGCCGCGGCGTTCCGCGTCCAACTCAGTGCGCCGCGCGTCAGGCGGCCGATGCGATGCGCCGCCACATCGCCGATGAGGATCGACAGCTCCTCTTCGGGATCGGGCGCCAGCAGCCGCGCCAGCTCGTGGAATTTCTGCGCGAGCTCCGCATCGCCCCGCACCTCCACCTCGCCGCGTGACAACCAGGCGTCCGAGGCGTTGCCGCCCAACGCGAGCAGACTCAACGGGCCGCCGATGACCTCGGCGTCGGCCGGCAGGCTTCCGCGAGTGATCCGCAGGGAGTTGCCGGTCGACTCGACGAGCAGCCGCGCCAGCGCGGGCGCCTCGACGGCGATGCGGCGACCGGCGAGCTCCGCGCAGAGCTGTTGCGCGCGCGGCGAGCGGGGGAGCCCCCGGTTGAGGACGTTCTCGATCGTGGCGGTGAGCATGGGCCGGTTCGTCAGTACCTGTAGCCGCGGTGCACTGCGACGATCCCGCCGGAAAGGTTGTGATAGCGGCAGCCCTCGAGCCCGGCAGTCTGCATCATCGCGAGCAGCGCCTCCTGACCCGGATGCATGCGGATGGACTCCGCGAGATAGCGATAGCTCGCCTCATCCCGCGCCACGACCTTCCCGATGAGCGGCAGCACGCGGAACGAGTAGGCGTCGTAAAGCGGCCCGAGGCCCGGCGCCACCGGATGGGAGAACTCCAGCACCAGGAGCTGGCCGCCAGGCTTCAACACCCGCTGCATCGCAGCGAGCGCGGCAGGCTTGTCGGTGACGTTGCGCAGCCCGAAGCCGATGGTGATGCAGTCGAAGGTGCCATCGCGGAACGGCAGGTGCTCCGCATCGGCCTGCACATACTCCACGTTGCCCAGGATGCCGCGATCCGTCAGGCGGTCGCGCCCGCGCCGGAGCATCGCGCGATTGATGTCGCTCAACACGACGAGCCCGCGCTCGCCGACCTGCCGGGCGAGGCCTGCGGCGAGATCGCCGGTGCCGCCGGCTACATCGAGCGCCCGCTGCCCGGGCCGCAGGCCCGTGAGTGACAGCGTGAATCGCTTCCAGAGCCGGTGCGCGCCCCCCGACATCAGGTCGTTCATCAGGTCGTAATTGCGGGCCACCGAGTCGAAGACGCCCCGTACCCGGCGCGCCTTCTCGCTCAAGGACACGCGCTGATAGCCGAAATCGGTGGTACGGGGGTCGGTCATCGGATCGCCGGATCGACAGGGAGGCGCATTGTATCGTCTTGCTTTTTGCGGGACATGCTGCGCAGAATCCGGCCCTGGTAAGGGGGTCTTGGACGTAAAAGGCCGGGCGGATAAACACCGCCCGGCCTTTTACTTTTTTGCCGCCATCTTCCTGGCGAGATATTGCGCCCACTTTTCTTCCCGGTCGCGGCCGAGCTCATAGAGGTATTTCCAGGTGTAGAGGCCGGTATCGTGGCCGTCGTCGAAGACCAGCTTCACGGCATATTGGCCGACCGGCTCGATCGCGCGGACGCCCACCGCCTCCTTGCCGAGCACCAGGGTCTCCTGGCCGGGGCCGTGGCCCTTGACCTCGGCCGACGGGGAATGGACCCGCAGGTACTCGAACGGCAGCTCGAACCGGCTTCCGTCCTCGAAAGTGACCTGCAGCAGGCGGGCCGTGCGGCGGAGCCTGATTTCGACGGGCTGGGGCTCAGCGGACATATGCACTATTATGGACGTCCCTGCTCCAGCAGCGGTACATCGTGGAAGCTACAGATACCTCCCACCCCGACTACTTTCATCGTGTGGTCGATTGCCAGTGGGCCTGTCCGGCC
>Ga0134128_10004849_pt1 | contig 16379 bp, 8 predicted proteins | sample KB31754_FD_96462 | JGI IMG/M metagenome (GOLD analysis project Ga0134128, IMG submission 96462) | Terrestrial soil microbial communities with excess Nitrogen fertilizer from Kellogg Biological Station, Michigan, USA - KB3-175-4 | ecosystem: Environmental > Terrestrial > Soil > Unclassified ...
CCGGCCCCAGCGCCAGCCCAATCACCACGTCTGTCCCCGTCAGAATGGCGGACTGGCGGTACGCGACGAGCTTCGTCACATGCATCACTACGGTAGAAAGGGCCTCGGTCCCGATATAAGCGCCCTTCACCAGCCCATACGCCAGAAAAAACGGAGCCATAATCGGCCCCGCGCTCCCCAGCAGCGCCGAAAGAAAGCTCGCGCCCGCTCCGATTCCGGCGAACACAGGCACCGGAAACGCCCTCGGCCGCTTCGGCCGCAGATGCCGCCAAAGCACAACCACCAGCAGAAACGCGCCCAGCAGCCGCGTCAGCGCTGTCAGCGGAGCGGTCGCAAACAAATATCCCCCGAGCAGCGCAAAGGGCACGCCGCCCACCGCGAACCAGCCCACAACCCGCCAGTTAAGTTCGCCGCGGTTAAACCACACCCGGCTTCCGTTCCCGATCAGTTGCGCCACGGTCAGCACGGGAATCGCGTCGCGCACTCCCAACACGACGATCAGCACCGGCAGCAGAACCGCCGCCCCGCCAAAGCCCGTCACCCCCGCCAGGGTGGAGGCGATGAGAGCGGCGAACGTGAGCATCAGCCATAGCAGCAGCGAGTGCATAGAGGATCGCGACGAGGCGGGTGGCCCGGGTCCCAAGGGGATGAAGGATTCACCCCAGATGGGGGGTGCCCCGGGTCCGGATTCTCGGGCCCGGGAGACCACAATTCTCACTCAGGCAGGTGCCCAATCAAAAGCTTTGAACTTACGGAATCTGGGAATAGAAGCAGTGCCCTGTCCCGTTCATAGCAGTTTCACCCTGATGAGCGGGCGTTGCGTTACGATCCACCAGCGCTGAAAGAAAGCTCCCGCCTGCGCCAGTTCCACCACTGCCGCAACCACGCCGCGGCCAGCGATGCTCGATCAGCAAAACACCCGTGACCGCCATCACAAATGGCCGTCCGTCACCGTGCTATTGTGATCCTGCTCCCGGAGAAATCCGGGAAGCGAAATAGTTCAGAAAAAGAAACGAAAAATACACCTGTAACATGAACATAACAATATGGTTACATGTAAGCCATGAGAGCAACAATACTTTACTCACATAGAAACCAAATTCGACCACATCAAACTTTTCACTCTCATCGCCCTAAAATAGGGCACTCGGATCGAACAGCAGCGGAAAAAATCGCCCCTCCATCTTCTGCCCTTTCGGAATCGCCGGCACGCCCTTCAGCAGCGGCTCATCCGACGCGGACCGCACGCCTTCGCGGAACGCATTCACCAGCGTCGCCCGCCGCGGCCGGTCTGACCGGTTCTCATACGATCCATGCACCGTCAGCGGATGATGGAACGTGCACTGCCCGCGCTTCAGCTCTATCGGAACCGGATGAAACTGCTCCAACTGCTCCGGCGTCAGCACCGTCCTGATCTCGTCCATGTTGCCCGCCAGCCCCGTAACCGGCAGCAGCTCCCACCGGTGGCTTCCCGGCACGTAATAAAGGCAGCCGTTCTCCGTCGTGCTGTCGTCCAGCGCCATCCAGCAAGTCAGGTGCTGCATGGGTTGCGTACGCGTCCAGTACGAATAATCCTGGTGCCACGCCACCACGCCGCCGTGATGCGCCGGCTTGCAGAAGAGCTGGTCGTGCCAGAACCGCACCGGCCCTTCCAGCAACTGCGAAGCCGCCATCAAAAACGCCGGGCTCCACAGCACATCGTGGAATGCCGGCCCAGTCCTCCACGCGCCCAGCGCATGAAACAAAATCGTGTTCGGGTTCGCCGACTCGTTCGAGTGGTACTCATGAAAAAGCGAATGACCCGGATGCGCCGGATCCATCAATCCCGAAAGCTCCGCGCACAGTGCTTCAATCTGCCCCTCATCCAGCACCTGCACGCCCGCCAGAAATCCGTCGCGATGGAAACCGGCAACCTGCTCGTCGCTCAGCCGATAGTTCTCCCACTCCGCTCGCGTAGCAGGCTGCGCACCCAGCGCGCCCATGGGCGCATGCAACTCCGAATAATCCTTCACTTCTGAACTGATCATGGAACCCACCATAGCAGGGGAATCGGGCGGCTGCCGCAGCCCACCAGCGATCTATACTCCCGCTGCCGTCTTCATGACAACCCCAAATCCCAGTCACCGTCCCGCTAACATCCCTCCTGCACTGGGCAGCATCAAACAAGCTGGCGCCGGGAGAACCGTCATGTCACTTGCTTGCGCCTGTTCTGATCAAGCCAGGCTGCTCAACCATCTCTTCCACGGTTATGCGGGACCTCCTTTCTCAATCCGCTTTCCCTTTTGGACGTGGCATTCAGCGGGATCGCAACAGCCTGTATTCTCACTCGTACTCCGCAGTTCCGACACCTTCGAAAAACTGATGCGGCCGTCCGAGACTGCCCTTGGTGAAGCCTTCATCTCGGGAGACCCAGACGTCGAAGGAGACATCTTCTCCGCTTTTGCGATGGCGGAGTGGCTGCTCCATCGCCGCACCGGCCTGCGTTACCGCATCCTGGGCGAGTTGTACGACGGCTGCCGCGCCGCCAGAACCTGGCTGGCCGGCGGCCCCAAGCATTCGCGCCAACGAGATGCCGCCTCCATCGCCCACCATTACGATCTGCCGGTCGAGTTCTATGAGCCGTGGCTGGGGCCCACCCTGCTCTATTCCTCCGCTTACTTTCGCAACCGCGCCGAAAGCCTCGACCAGGCTCAGATTCACAAGTTGGACCTTATCTGCCGAAAGCTTGATCTTCACCCAGGCGATCGTTTTATGGATATTGGCTGCGGCTGGGGCAGCCTGGCCATCCACGCCGCCAGCAGATACCGGGCCCAAACGCAGGCCATCACCATCAGCAGGAGCCAGGAGCGCGTGGCGGCCCGGCGGGTTTCTAACGCATGCCTCGGCGAACGTTGCATCGTCGAGTATCGCGACTATCGCGATACTCGGAACCTGCGCTGCGCATTCGACAAACTCGCCAGCATCGGCATGTTTGAACACGTTGGCGTCAGCAATCTCCAGAACTATTTCCGTGCCGCCCTTGAATTGCTGCGCCCCGGCGGCCTCTTCCTGAACTCCGGCATCGTCAGGGCCCACGATTCGCCGCGCAGAAAACAGTCGTTCATCGATCGATATGTGTTCCCCGACGGCGAGCTTCCAACCCTGGCACAAGCCGTTCAAGCAGCGGAAGAGGCGGGCTTTGAAGTTCGCGACGTCGAATCCCTGCGCGAACATTACGCGGTGACACTGCGACGATGGGTCGGCAATCTCCAGCAAAGCTCTACCGAACTTCTGAAGACGGTTTCCGAGCGCACCTTCCGCACCTGGCTGCTCTATATGGCTGGCTCAGCAGCCGCCTTCGAACGCGGCGACATCTCGGTCTATCAGCTTCTGCTGCGTCGACCCGATCGGGAACACAACGCCCAACTGTTTACCCGTGCCTCCTGGTACGCTAACAACCCATCGGAATCGAGTGATCTTGCCGCGTAGCAAAAAAGCAAGATGGAGCAGAGTACACTCTGCTCCATCCGTCCATCCGCGGCCGTCATCGCCGCCGCCGCTGTGCGTTAACACCGCCCGGAACTCCAGGCCCTTGGCGACGTGCATGGTGCTTATCGAGAGCTTGCCCGAGACTGTTTCAACCTTGCTGTCGAGTACCCCAAAGGCGGTGGACGCAGCAGTTCCGGTGGCTTTGGCCCGTGATTGCACGCTATAGCGTGGCTTTTGCCACGCTAGCGAGAACCTGGTTTCACTTAGTTTTTTCCTCAGCAGCAAGGAACACCAACGCGGAACTGAGCGGATGAACCAGGCGGAGTGGCAATCCGACACTCATTAACTCTTTGCCGGTGCGTTCAATATCATCCGAGGTCCCGTCTTCGAAATGCAACGAGTAATGTTTGGCCGGATCAAGACCACTGAGAACGAACCGGTGTTCTGGTTCGTTGGGATCATTGCCCCGGAACGCAAAGACCACTCCTTCGCCTCGCACTGGATCCCAATACTCCATTCCATCCCAATGCACGCCATCAGGGCGATCCGAAATGTGATAGAGGCGCGCGTCGCGAATGAGTGGCCGCAGTTTTTCTTTGTAGAGAGCGATCGCCCGTTGCGCAGCCGCATGTTGATCGGCGGACCATGCGGTGGTATCAAGCATGATGCTTACCCACCCCATCATCCCACTGCGGAGCATGTAAAGGAAGTTCTCCGGACGCGGCGTTGGCCACTTTTCTACATAGCTTTCCAGCATCGCCGGCGGCAGAAGATAACTGGTATCGAAGAAGGCGCGGCGACTTGACAACGGATCGTAGGCATCCGTAATGGAGAAGTAATCGCCATGCGCAGCCGACCCGAAATCTACCATCCTTCCGCCATCGTTGCATATTTCAAAGAGCAGGTTTGGGTGCTCGCGGCGTGTCTGTGAATAGATGTCATAGTATGCGTGCGCAGCGTGATAACTGACGTCAGTAGAGTTGGAAGCCGACACGAAATCGAACCCCGAGTCGTGAGTCAGCTTCATCGTGCTGCGATTGGGAGGAGCGTGAGGATGATCATCGCGCGAACATCCCTCGGCGACGAGGTACCCGTCGTGTTCGAGCATGTCAAGGTGGTAGTCGTCCACGATTCGCTTGACCTCCTTGGACAAATACTCGCGAGCGGCTGGAACTCCAAGATCGATCGTCTGGCCCTTGAATTCTTCTTCCGGCCTCCAATCCGGACTGACTTCGATCGGCAGCCAGTCTCGGACCTTAGGATCATGCACGTTCAGAGCTCCAGGCTCCTTGTCGATTCCCGCCTGCGTCCAATCGACCCAGAGGCCGAATCGCAGGCCCTGGCGATGAGCTTCGTCTGCGATGGCGCGCAGGCCGTGCGGAAATTTCTTCGGGTCCGGATACCAATCACCGACTCCGCGAAACCAACCGGCATCCAGGTGGAACATCTCCATGCCGAGTTCTTTCGAATCGGCGATCATGCGAAACGCGAGCTTTTCATCAACCTGCGTCCCGCTGCCCCAACTGTTGTTCACCACTAGGGGGTACTGCGGATCTTTCCACGTGATTGGATTGCCCAGAACCCTCCGAACCCAGGGACGAAGTTGATTTCCCGCGCCGTCCGGTCCGCCGCCGAATGTTCCGAGAAATACAGTTGGCGTGACGAAGCTGCTTCCCGGCTGGATGCGGGTCCGAAAGGGCCCAGGCTCGGGATTGAGCCCGAGGGTGGTCTTCACAGTCTCGCCGTCGCGTTCGAGAGTGATTCGGGTCCTTCCACTGAATTCGATTCCGGAATACCAGCCGGTCTCCGGCGGATCTGCCCTGAACACAACCTCGGCCGGAATAATTTCGCGCGGTTCGCCATTGGCGGGATGCGCATAGGTCGACGACGTTCCCGTCCACCGATACCCCTCTGCCAAGTCGTCAACGTGAGTACCGACTGCGGAGGGCCTATCCACGCCCTTTTCGACGTACAGCGCACGCAACTTCAGCTCAACAGGCAGCTTCAGATTGAGTCGCAGTGAATTCACCATCGGGAGCCAGACTTCCTCGCTGCCCAGATTCTCGATTGTGGTGTGATGTTCAACAGGGCCAAACGCGGCACGCGCATCCCATTCCCATTTCAGACGCAAATGGGGGCGCGAGCTCTCATACACGAACACCACATGATGAGCTTCGACGACGTTCGCCCCGGGCACGTTACGCCAGATAACCTGAACTGCAATTCCGTTTATGTCGACGCTATCTGGCAGGTCGTCGGATTGCTGATTCCGCCAAATACCGGTAAGGGGCCTCGAAAATCGGAGAATGCTCGGAGCGGACGATCCGGCCTGGAGTTTGACCCGCACATCGGACGTCGCCAGGGTTGCGCTGGCGATTGTCTGGCCAACACCTGACGCAACCGCCGCTGAAACGAGGGTGAGTATCATCCCGAACTTCGCGATTGAAGCGCGGTGCGGTCGAATTAACATCCAAATATCGCGCGGCATAAGCCAATTTCCCTCAGGAGCAGCAACTTCACGATGTGAGAATCAAATGCTGGCTTTCAGCTCCCCAATGCACCTCTCCGCCCACAGCCGTGTGGCGTGTTCATCCGCTCAACTGAACGTGCAGTCAAGAAATCCTTCCACTGACCCATTCCTATTGCTGCACCGTAGTCTGGATCTGCAGCGTATGCGTCAATGATCCCGATGACGCGGTCACGGTCAACGTATAAGTGGTCGGTGGAGGCGGGTTTGGTGCAGTGGCTGAGCTTGAGCCGCACCCAGCCAGCGAAAGAAATGCAGCAGCGGCGACTGCCATCCCGATCCACCGCCCGGCAGCTTTCTTTTTTCTCCAGATCAGAGGTACGCACGCAAATGTCAGAGCTTCGAACGGTGCGTACGGGAATCGATTTTGAGCCGCTGCAGCCTGGGCTGCCGCGTTCACGGTCAGTGTTGTTTGTGCCGCTCCGCCAGAAGGGGTCAGCGTGGAGGGATTGAAGCTGCACAACAGTACTCCACTTCCGCCTGAACAAGCGAAGCTCACTTCCTGGTTGAAGCCGTTTTCCGGTGTGAGCGCTAGCGTCAGACTACCTGCTTTTCCTGATGAAATTGAGAGGCGCGATTGGTCCGAAGTAAACGTAAAATCGGGGGTATTCCCTTCCTTGATCGCGATGAAGGTGTCGCCGGTGATCTCGGCGCGGGTCTGATCGCTAACGTGAAAAGAGAGTGTGTCAGTCGAGGCCTGGTTCCCCGCGGAGTACGTCAGCGTGGCAAGTGCAGCATTCACTGCACTCAGGCCTGCGGAATAACTGATAGATGAGGTTCCTGATCCCGCGAGCGGGTTCCCATTGCTATCCTTCATTGTCACGGTCCCTGAGGCATCACTGACCTGCAACGTTAGATTGCCTGACGTCCCCTCCGCCACAACATCGGATATAGAGACGCCTGAAACCGCGGTGCTAGTGCCCGTCTTCGCGATTAAGCTCATTGGGTTTTTGATCGACGGCCCGGTCCTCAGGATGCCAACCACGTGACCTCCATCCGAGCGGAGCTGAAAAGGCTTTGCAGGAGTATCGTAGTCCTTGCCGCTGAAGCTCTCAGCAAGGTAGTTGGCAATAGTGCAGCATGAGGAGATCACGGCTTCATCAAACGAAGCGGTCACCGTAGAGGTGGAGTCAGCCCGAAAAAGCGGCGTCGCCGGATCAGTGTTGTTCCACACGATGTATGCCAGGCCGCCGAGAATGTCGACACTCGCGCCATTGCTCGCTGAGATCTCGGTGGTGTTCCCTTCTTCCTTGAACCCGATGATCACAGCAGGGACGCCGTTAAGGTAGGCGCACGTGCCGCAGTTCTCAAAATTGAACTGCCGCGCCTCGAATGTCGCGTTGCCAGCGAGAGCCACATTGCTGCCGGCGGCGCTCACATCTTCCATAAATAGCTCCCCGCCGGTAGTTGCGCGATTGACGGCGAGAGTTCCAGGAAAGATCACATCACGCAGCACAAGCGTGCGGCTGCTGGTGAATTCAATGGCCTGCTGTGTGCCATCGTAGGAGTTGTCGAAACGAAGCTGCTCAATTTCCAGCGGAGTTGAGGCCACTGCCAGGATGCGGAACATTCCTTGGCTGCGCCAACTCTCATTCGGAGTCGGGTGCAACGAGGAATCGAGTCCCACGATGCGTTGAACCGTCGCCGGTATGGTGACGGGGGCTCCGATGTAGTACACGCCATGCGGGAAATAGATTGTCGACGCGCCGGAGTCCATCGCTGCCTGAATGCCGGCTGCGGCATCGATGACAGTCGCGACCTGGTCGTTTGAATTCGTGAAGTCCGCACTCGGATGGGCTCCATAGGCAGCTACGCTTACCCACTTGCTCACAGGATCATCGATCGCCGCGGGCGGATTGACAATGGCGTTCTGGGTATTGAAGCTCCCGCCGGCACCATTGATGAAACCCGACGGTGATAGCACTCCGCTGACAACATCGTTCGGAAGGTCCGATCCAACAAAGGATTGATAGCCGTCAATTGTGTTGCTGTTTCGGAAGACGATCGTTCCCTGATTTGAAATCAGCGGCCCCGTGTATCCACTGACAGCGTGGAGCACGGTGCCGGCGAGCACAACTTCACCATCGGAACTTGAATTGACAATTGCGGGAGCGGCCGTTGTCGCAGTCAGGTCACTCATGGCGACCTGGTTCTGTGCATTGCGCAAACCGGCGACGGTCTGATCATTCAACGTCACATGATCGAGCGTCAGGCTGTACTGCAAATTGGATACGTCAAGACCGACGGGGAATCCGTTCACAGTCACGTTCTCAAGCAGCGCTGGACCGATGTCTTGCCGGGTCATCCTGATTCCGGTGACGCCGTCTGACCCCGAAGAAGCTTGCACAGTTACATTGCGAATTGCTCCCAGGTTGCTGGCGAGATAGTAGATGCCGATTGCGCCAGGATTACCCGTGCCAATATCGACCGTCAGATCCTGAATTGTGTTTTGATACGCCGCGTTGCCGTCTCCCGGCACGGGTGACCAGCCAGCGGCTGGATCGGAATTCGGATGAATCATCCCCAACGGATGAGCGGTATCGCCGAAGCCGGACGCCCCCGTCGCGAGCTTGATTGTCGTCGTGTCTTCCGACTCGCCGATAAGCACCATTCCATAAGTTGGATTGCCAGCGGCGTCCTGCTTATTGAGAGGAGCCGAGACGATGTAGGTTCCCGCCGGAAAGTAGACGATCTTCGCCTGTCCCCAGAAATCGCCGGTGTTCGGCGTTGGAGTGCTGTCGGCAATGGCCTTATTGATGGCTGCGGTATCATCTGTCACACCATCGCCTTTTGCGCCGTAATCCCTGACATTCAGCACACCGGCATTGCTCGGGAAGGATTCGCCCCAGCACCCTATTGTCACCACGAGAAAGAACAAGGCAGCAGAGACGGTCTTCACCGCAGTCCCTCCGGAAAGCGCGTCACAAGGTGAGAGGCAGCCTATGCCGGCTGCCTCCCTTGAGGTGATGAACGGGTTTGTGTAGTTGGCTGGACTAGAACTGGAATCTCGCGCTGACTTGCCCCGTGCGATTTCCCCACACGCCTGTAACATGCCCGAAGTACGGGCTGCTCATGTCCATATTGGGATTGTCCCAATAGTGATGGTTGAACAAGTTGAAGAAGTCTGCGCGAAGACTGGCCGTGTACTTCGAGCTCTCTCCGAAGTGGAATTTCTTGGTAAGAGTTGCGTTCTCGTTTGGAACTGCCCAGCCCCTCCAATCCTGGAAGTTCTTCGGGCTGTTTCCAAGCTGGCCAAATTCCGGATTCGAGAAGTTGTTCGGATTGACGAAGACACTGTCGGAGTCTGTCGCGCCCGTGCCCGGATCCCACAATGGATTCCACTTCTTGAATTGATTCTTGAAATTGGCATGAGGCGCAACATTCGCCCACACGCCAGACCAGCCGGGATACGAGTTGGTCGACCCGACCCAGCCCATATTGCCGCCATTGAAGTAGCTGACGATGGTGCCCACGCCCCATCCTCCGACGAACGCATCGACTACACGATTCGCACCGCCCATCAGCCAGCGTCCACGACCGACAGGAAGCTGGTAGCTGGCGTACCCCTTGATGCCGGATCCCGATGTTCCGGAACCCCAGTACTTCTTGTCGTTGTACTGGAACGGGTTCTGCAAGTTACACGGACCAAGCCACCACTCTTCCTGAAACGCGTCGCAAACGTTGCCGGTCGAGTGCCAATGGTTGAAGCTCAGGTCCATCGACAGGCCGTTCTTTCCTCGCTTGGTTCCTTCCACCGTGAAAGCGTTGTAGCCGCTTCTGCCAATCGGAGGATTGACAGGATAAATCGAGGACCATGCACTAGCCACCTGCGGATACTGCATAAGCGTGCTGTAGGCGTAATGCTGCCAGCCCTGATAAGGCAAAGTGACTCCAGCAGTCTGAGCAGAGGCCTGGTCGCTAACCCAGTCGTTCGCGTGTCCTGAGATAAGGAGCCGCTGGTACTTATCCCACTCGGGCCAGTTGTAGGTGGTGCCGAGAGCGTCATGCAGGTTGCGGCCGAAGGCGCCGTTGTAGTTCACGTCGATCTTCATGTCGCTCGTAACCTGGTATTCATAGCCGATGAATGCATTCTCGACCATACCCAGCTGCCGGCTATGCGGATCGATCGTAACCGCATCCCAGTTCAAGAAACCCTGGTTGGGCATCGGCCCGCCTGCCTTTACCGTAACGCCGGGATAACTCGAATCCCACAGGAATGCGGGCAATACCTGGCCCTCTGAAGAATTGCCGACAGGATTGACAACGTTGTAGCCCTGATAGCCGGGTGCATAGCCGTAGGGTACCCCGCCCCAGATGTTGTTTCCGACGGGCGAGTACATGACACCGTAAGAGGCGCGAGCTACCGACTTGGATGTCACCTGATACGAGAATCCGAGGTGTGGACCGAACTGATGGTAGTCTCCGACCGTTTCGAACGTGTCGCCAGGATGCTTCAGCCACACGTTTGCGCCCTTCAGTGTCCCGAAGTTCGGATCGTGGGCATTGAGATCGAAGTTGGCCCAGTGGCCGTTGATCTCGTGATACGCGCCCGTAACGTCCCAGCGCAGGTCCATGCTTACGGTCAGCTTACGGTTGACCTTGTAGTCGTCCTGCGCAAAGAGAGAATATTCCTTCCGCCGTCCGTAAAGACCGGCCGGCACTCCCTGAGACCCGCTGGATACCGCTCCGAGTTCCATGTTGGCAAGGCCGAAGCCGACAAACGGGGCGACGTCGTTTACAAAGTTCGCGTCCGTCTGATACGGCTCGTAAGTGTTCTGGTTGAAGTTGAACGAGAAGCCGCCCTGCTGGCCGCCACTCGAGTTCATTCCGATGGCGCGCAGTTCGCCGCCGAACTTCATGTCGTGCCGCCCTTTGCTCCATGACAGCGATTCGTTGACAATGCCGTTGTAGGGAACGGAACCACCGGTCCAGGTCGACCCGATCGTGGCTTCGCCGACACCGTTTGGAGCGCCATTGAAGTAAATCTGCGGGAAGTCGGATGTCTTGTCCGCGTATTGGCTGTTCAGCCCCAACTTAGACGAGTAGTCCGCCTGAGGCGCCAGGGTGCTCTGGATGTTCTGGAACTGGTTGAACGTGAAGCTGAGAACATTGAGGATATTGGGTGAGAAGGTGTGTGTCTCGCTGAAGCGATAGGCGTTGGTGTGCAGCTCCTGCGACGAGTTGGACGTCAACGGCCCGCCGTTGTGAGTTCCCGGAATCCACATTCCAGTTGCGTTTTCCATCTCCCATTTCGGCCGGTGATTGTAGATGTACGACGCCGCGAACTTATCTGTCGCCGAGATGTTGTGATCGACCTTGATACTGTACTGGTACTGGGCAAAGTGGGGATCGTTGCTGATGATTGACGGAAAGTTGTTGACGATGCCGGTTCCGGTGGGCTTGTAGTTCTGCCCGTAGATCGCCAGGATCTTCTGGGCGATCGGGCTGATCATTCCCGAAGGGATCACATTTCCGGGCGCAACCGTTCCGTTGGGCAGGAAGATCGCTCCGTAATAGATGGGATTCCCGGCCGAATCCTTGTAGCCCGTCGGGCATGGGTTGGTTGAGCATCCCCGCGCCGTGGCCGCAAACGACAAGAGTTGGCTGAAATCACCGGTCAGCATCTGCGCAGTTGGAGCCGTCGCGCCAGTCGGATTCGTACGCCAATCATCCTGCCAGTACTTCTCATATGCAGTGTAGAAGAAGGTGTGATTCTTCCACAGTGGACCGCCGCCGCTGAAACCATAATCGAAATTGCGATCGCGGGCGCGTGCGTAGGCGCTGCGGGGATTGCCATTGCTGCAGGTCGTCGAGGAGCCGCACTGGGACAGGAACCAGTTGTTATCCCAGGTATTGGCGTTCAGGTCCTCGTTCGAGCCGTACACAAACGCGCTCCCGTGCCACTGGTTGGAACCGGATTTCAACTCGACCATGAAGACGCCGCCGCCGGAGCGCGCTTCTTCTGCGCGGATGCCGGTCGTATTCACCTGCACCTGTTCGATCGCGTCGTTGCTGGGGCCGGTCTCGAGCAGATCGCCGACCACGCCCGCGTCGATCGAAGTTCCATCGAGCAGTACGTTCTTGGTGTATTGCTGCGATCCGTTGACGCTTGAATACCAACTGTCTCCGCCGACATTTGGCGTGATGTCGAAGGCGTACATCAGCTGGTCGCGTCCGCCACCAGTGGCCGTGAGACTCAGCGGCAGTTCGTTGACTTCGTCCTGGGTTAAATTCGTGCCGACTTCCGGTTGCATTTCAAGGATCGGCGTCGCATTCACCCGGACGGTCTCCGCCGCGGCTCCAATCTTCATCTGCGCGTTCACTTCAGCCGTGTGATTGGCAAGAATTACAATGCCGCTCTGCACGATGGATTCGAAACCGTCTCTCTTGAATGTGATCCTGTAGCTTCCGATAGGGAGATTCACGACCGTGTAAAGACCCACTTCGTTCGAAACGGCCATGTATTGCGTGTTTGTTGAAACTTGCGTTGCCGTCACTTCCACCGATGGAATAACCGCGCCGGTCGTATCTGTGACCGTTCCCGTGATTTTTCCTCGATCCGCCTGAGCCCAAACGCTTGCTGCCGGGCAGAGGCACGTGATTACGCCGAAAAAGAGCACCGCGAAGCGGCCTGTTCTTTTCAATAGATCCCGATGAGTCATGTGGAGCCTCCCCAGAAAATTCGCAGCCCGGATCGTGCGCGAACGGCTACGGGATTTCACCCCTCGCTCATCATCAAATCTGGCCGGTCAAACACTGAAGAACTCGCGCCTGAAAACCGAGATGAAGCGAAGACTGAAAGCTTTCAAGTTGAATTGCCCGCAAGTCTACCCATCGCTGAAAACGTTGTCAACAGTGATTTGGCGCACACCGCGTAAAGAAATGGCTTCACTGAATCTATTGGGGTTATGCCGCCGGATTTACAGGTTTTTGAACAGTTTCAATCCTCGCACCCAGGTTCGATGGCTTGGAGGTCACTGCAGTTTGTCGCTTGAATGAGCACCAAGTAGGGCCGAATACTGCTTCAGCTCACGGTTAGCTTGCTCAGTTAACCCTTCTTTGCGATAGATCGAGGCCAGAAGCCAGTGAAGATGCGAATTACGCGGCGACAAGGTAAGCGCCGTCTCGACTTCCTTCTGTGCCTTTGCCAGATTTCCCGACTGCATCCAAGCATTTCCTAATTGTTCGCGAATGGCCGCATCGTTAGGTGAAAGCTGTTCCGCCGAGAGAAGCAGAGAAAGCGCAGACGGTACCTCTCCCTTCCGAAGAAGAAGCGCGCCCAGGTGCAGCATCGGCTCGGGATGCTTTTGAGGACTGCCCGATTGCCATTGCAGGGCCTCTTTGTATGCCGAAATGGCGTCATCATCGCGGCTGAGTCCTTCCAGCGCGCGGCCTATCCCATCCTGTACCAAAACGTCGCCGGGGTGCAGCGCCAGAGATTTCTTGTAACTCTCGATGGCTTCGGAGAAGCGGTTTTCCGAATACTTGATGCCGCCAATATACCGCCAAGCGGCAGCGTTCTCTGGCTGCTTCTCAACCGCCGCGGTCATCCACTTGTCGGCCTTGGGAAGGTCCTTGAGGAGTACGTAGTCCAGCGCGACCACGATCAATTTTGAGCTGGTAGGAGTCGCGAACCGTGCCGCACGCGTGAATTCAGCGAGGGAGTCGGCCGGCTTGTCTTCCTGGTACAAGATCAATCCAAGCAAGCTGCGCGCCTCTTCACCGTCTGTGCCCTCGCTCAGATACCGGCGTACGGCAGCCTCGGCTTCCCGAGGCTTACCATCGCGGACAAGGGATCTGGCCTCATCGAGTACCGATACTTTTTGCGCCGAACTGGCAAAGCTCGCAAGAATGAACCAGAACAGACAAAACCATCGCGCATGATGACGCGCGTGGCTCTGCGTAGCGATTCTGCAAGCGGGCGCCGTCATCGCCGTAGGTCAGGTCCTTGCGCGTTGATCGAAGACGGGGGCGAAAACCGCTTCATCACTGTATCTCCGGTACCAGGCCGAAATACATGCGCTTTCGGCCGCGCATTCTCGTACTCCTGCGTGATCATCCGCTCGTCGAGCGAATCGAGCGCTCCGAGACCCTCGATGCGCTGATCGACGGGCGGCTCTTGCGTGAGCAGATCAAATCGTGTTCCGCTCAACTTGGCGCGATCGTCGGCAGTCCAATCGACCGATTTCGCCTGCTGTTCCATGGGCGTCTGTACCTCGGCGAGATTCACTCCCGCGGCAAGTTCGCCCTTTGTGAACGTCCCTATTTTTCCGTTATCGATGTACAGCGTGTAGTGTTCACTGGCAAGCCCGGTGACGCGGAGAATCTGGCGATCGATTTTGCCCAGATCGGAAATGCGCAGCAGGAACTGAACGAAAGGATCATTCAACTCCAGCGGCAGGGGAACTGCTTGGTCCAGCTGTGTCCAGGTGAGTCCATCCTGCGCGGCATGGATCTCGATCACAGCGGAGCGATAGGACTCATCGGCTGTTCCGCCGGGCAGATGGATGGTCACACTCGTTACAACCGGATCTATCTTCAGTCCTTCGGCCAGCGCCGCGGCCATTACCCAATGGCCTGCCGGCGAGGGGTGAATCCTGTCCGGAAGAAGGGCCCCCGCCATTTGCGGGTCGATCGCCATTCCTTGCTTGATGGCAGCTTCCATGTGCGTATTCAGATCTATGACAGGAATTCCCTCTTCCTTCCCAAGGCTCGTCACAAACTGGCCATAACGCCTGATGACATCGCCATATCCCGGAATGAGAGAAGGACGACTCACCTCGTCATATGGAGAAGGACAAATGAGAATGAGTCGTACGCCAGGAAGCAAGGCTCGCAGTGTGGCAATCAGCTTGCGATAGCCGTCAGAGTACTCTCTCAAGTGGGCATTCACGTCGGCCGTATACCCACCGTCGTTCATGCCCAGCATCAGCGTGACCACTGTGGGATGCCATTGAACCACATCGCGTTTCACGCGGGTCTCCATATCTCCCGCGTGTCCACCGGAAACGGTGTCGCCGCTGACTCCGGCGTTGTAGAAGGCGAGATGCAGATTCGGATATCTGGAGACAATGATGTCTTCGGTGAATCGCGAGTAGAGCCGCTGTGCCGTAATGCTGTCGCCGTAAAACACAACACGGTCGCCTTCTCTAAGCATGAAGTGAGATTGCCCCGTGACCGGGCCAGGGCCGCAGATGGCCACAAACGCCGCTATTATCCAGAAGAACCTACTTAGCATTACGCCTTCTCATCCTTCTGCTCATTCCGCAAGCTGTACATCGAAGAAATGCGCCATCGCGCGATCTGCTTCCTGCGACTCAGGTAGTTTGGGGTCGTTCCAGAAGCCATGCTGCAGCGCCTCAAATACCATAAGCTGCGCCGGAACGCCGGCCCGCAGCAAAGCACGATGAGCAATCGCGGTATCGCTTAGAAGCATGTCTCGAGTGCTGCTGACAAGTAGAACCGGCGGAAAATCGCTCAGGTCTCCAAACAGAGGTGACAATATCGGATCGCGGCGGCTGGTCTTGCCCACGTACTCGGGAAAAAGCGGCGCACTATTTGCATCGAGCGGCCCGGCGAGTCCCGTAACGCTGAACAGCGAGTACGTGTCACCGCGCCGGCTAAGGTCGCCCGTTCCGGAGAATACACCCAGAGCGCCTGGCATCGGAAGTCCCAGGCGACGCAGGTTGGCTGCCGTCTCGAGCGTGAGGATGGCGCCCGCGGAGGTGCCGTACATACCGATGCTCGCCGCCTTATGGGTTTTGAGAAGCTCGCGATAGACCGCAGTTGCATCGTCAACGGCCGAAGGAAACGGGTGCTCGGGAGCGAGCCGATAAAGAACTGAAATAACCCTGGTGCGCGTCAAGCTGGCGATTGGAATGGTCTCAGTCAGTGAACCCCAGTCTGCGACAAACCCTCCTCCATGCAGGTTGATCAGTACTCGCTTGTTGTTCTGCGAAGGAGCATCCTTTGGCGTAATGACGCGAACACGAACTCCCGCAATGATTTCTCGGGTTATATCGGCCGGATACAACTTCAGCGCCTCGCTAGCGAGCCTGTCCTCCGCCGCATCCGCGAGCGCTCGCTGCTTTTCCAACTGCATCTCCGGTGAGTCCCCATCGGGATGATCGGCTTTTTCCAAATGATTCCAGAAGTCCGATCCGATCAGTTTCCTGGCCTCGTCGCTCACCGTTTCCGGGACCGGCACGATTCGCGTAACGTGCGCGACTCCATTCTCGTCGACGTAGCTTGTATTCCTGGTTACCTCGCAGCGTGACGAAGGACCCAGCGAAGGACCTTGTCTTACTTCGCCATTCGGTGCTGGGGAGACGCCTGAATTGCTCGTCTGCCCTCCGGCACGGGCGAAGTCCGACAGCGTAATCAG
>Ga0134128_10004852_pt1 | contig 16373 bp, 14 predicted proteins | sample KB31754_FD_96462 | JGI IMG/M metagenome (GOLD analysis project Ga0134128, IMG submission 96462) | Terrestrial soil microbial communities with excess Nitrogen fertilizer from Kellogg Biological Station, Michigan, USA - KB3-175-4 | ecosystem: Environmental > Terrestrial > Soil > Unclassified ...
TAGTGCAGGATCGCCTCCGCGCGTATTTCCAGAAATACCTGCCGGCCGCGCAGGAAGTCACCGAGGAACAGGTGGCCGCGGCAACCGGGTTGAAGCCGGGCGCGCCGAAATTCGCGAAAGCATACGAAACGGCGGTGATCACACGGCTGAACGCACGCCCGCGCAAGGTCGAGCCGGAACCGGAGCCGCCGCCTCCGCCGATGCCTATGGGACGCGGACGTCCGGCGCGCGCTTAGACCACTCTGAAATCAACGTCGCTCTCCGGACGCATCTCGCCGCGTGCCACCGACCCAAAGAGCGCGCCGAAACGGGCTCAGAGTTTATCCGGGAAACCTTCGCGCGAGAGCACCAGCTTGCCTTTGCGGTCCACGCGATAGAACCCGTCTTCGGAATGCCCGGAGATGTGGTTCGCATCCTGATCGCCTTTCTCGACGCTCTTCCACTTCTTCTCGATCACGGTCGAATAAGCATTCAGAAACGCGGCGGCGGAACTTTCGTCAGCCCATTCGGTGGCGAAGACCAGTGACGTGCGGCGGTCCTTGCTGTCCTTCGGACCCTTGCGCGCCGCATCCACGCGATAGTGGCCGCCAGTCATCTCCGGCGCAAGGCCGCGCCCGATCGCAGCGGTCGTGTATTGCCGCAGCAGCACCTCGACATCTTCTTCGCCGAAGACACCCTCGACCGTCGGCTTCATATCGCTCGCGGGTTTTGGCAGTTCGGGCAAATCGGGTTTTGTGCCCGCAAAATAGCGCTCCGGATGCAGCACCTGCGAAGTGGAAACGGGCGGCTTGGTAAACACACGGAAGAATGCCGACTGTCCATCATGCGCCACCACCGCTTGTTGAAATGCCTCGCCCTCGACGTAGGGAAACAGCATGGTGGCGCGCAGATAAAGCGGCGCCTTGCTGAATACCGGGAATTTGGGATCGTCCGCATCCGGCTCGCTCTGGAAGTATTGGCGAGCGACCGCGGGGTCTGTCAATGTTCTTCCGGCCTGGCGGGCCGAGTACTCCACCGTGAGCCACGAAGCCTGGCCTTCCACCACAGTCTGGCGCGCGAGCGACTCTTCGGCATCGGCCGGATCTTTATTCAGATATTTCTCAATGTTGAAATTCTGATCGGCGAGCGCATGCGCCAGCTCATGCACCAGCGCCTCCTCCCGCATGCTGGAAGCGGCCCAGTCGGAGATGAATAATTTCTTCTGATGGAAATCGTAGAATGCCGCGGCCTGCTCGGTGAGCAGATCGATGGTGGTCTGGCGCAGATCGAACTCGGCCGGGACAAATCCCAGCTTCTTCAGACTCAGTTCTTCGGCATAGATATCCTTCGGCCGCACCGAGTGGCGGATCTGATTTTTGACGTAAGCATTGACCTGCTCGCGAGTGATGAGCTGGAACGGGAGTGTGCGCCGGACACGGAAGCCGGTGATAGCGGAAAGCTGACGCAGGATGGAGTCGATCTCGGCCGCATCCGGCAACTTTCCGGCGGCATCCGCGGCCGGTTCCTGCCAGGCGCCGGCCGGCAGAGATATCAGGAAAAGCCCAGCCAGCAACCAACCTCGAATCCGACCCATATCCCCATGTTAAAGGGATATGGCTCCCGCGCTACAATTGAAGCTGATTCGTTTCCAGAAAGAGAGCAGATTTTCACCTTGGCCGACAAACAGATCTATACGTCCGAGAATTTAGGCAGCGGAACCTTCGTTATCAGCAAGCCGAAGCGCAAGAAGGCGAAGCAGCGCCAGATGCGCCTCAAGAATGTGCGCCGCGGCAGCCGCAAGTAAACTCCGAACCCCCGCCACACTTTTTCCTATAAAGCCATTTGCCGGCCAGAGCCGCTATGGATGAATTTTCGTGTCTGTGCGATTCTAATCAGACAGAGGAGAAATAATGAAATTCATCCGAACGTTCTCGATTGCCGCCCCGCTGGCGATTGCGTTGATGGTCCCCAGCCTGCGGGCCGCGGACATACCCGCCGAAGGCACAACGGCTCCGGACTTCACTCTGAGCTCGCAGGAAGGCAAGCAGGTCAGCCTGAAGGATTTTCGCGGTCAGTGGGTCGTGTTGTATTTCTATCCGAAGGACATGACGCCGGGCTGCACCATCGAGGCGCACAATTTCCAGGCCGATCAGGATAAGTACACGGCGAAGCACGCCGCCATCGTGGGAGTGAGCGTCGATAACGTCGATTCGCACGTTCAGTTCTGCACGAAGGAAAACCTGACATTCAAGCTCCTGGCCGATCCCACTCATCAGGTCGTGGAGAAATACGGCTCATTCGGCGGTGTCGTAGCCGCCCGCAACACGTTCCTGATCGATCCGCAGGGCGTCATCCGGAAGGTGTACACCAAAGTGCAGCCGAATCCGCACAGCGCGCAGGTGCTGGCGGAACTCGACACGCTCGAAAAGAAGTAGTCCGGAAGTGAGATCCTGAAAGAGGGCGGCCCGTGCGCCACGCGCTGGCCGCCTTTTTTTCGACCGGTGATTCGCAACTTGACCACTCGAGAACACGAATTCGGTGAAATCGCGCTCCCGCAGGCGCCCGGCCTTTTGCGTTTCGCCCGGCGTCTCACCGCCGATCCGGCGGCGGCGGAGGATCTGGTGCAGGAAACGCTGATGCGGGCCTGGCGGAGCTTCGATCAGTTCCACGGCGGCACCAACGTCCGCGCATGGCTGTTCCGCATTTTGCTGAATACGTTTTATGGACAGGGGCGGAAAGGGCGGCTGACGCTCGTGCCGCTCGATGAAACTGAAAAAGCCGAACCCGGCAAAGCAGCCGCGGCGGGCAGTGAGGCCGTGTTCGACCTCGCCGGCGCTCTGGCGAAACTGCCGGCCGAGCAGCGCACCGTGCTGATGCTGGGGGCGGTGGAAGGATTCACCTGCCGCGAAATGTCGGAAATGCTGCGGATTCCGATGGGCACCGTGATGTCGCGCCTGAGCCGCGCGCGTCAGGCGATGCGTTCTCATCTCGAGCCCGCTGCGAAAGCGGGCGCCGGAACTCAACGGGCATACAGCCACAAGGGAAGCTCATGAACTGTGGAGATTTTGAAGAACTGGCGCCACTCTGGCATTCCGGAGAACTGGAGAGCGAAAGGCGCAGTGATTTTGACGCCCATGTCCTCGGCTGCGCCGCCTGCGCCGCGGAACTCCGTGAACAGGAGGCGATCGACGAGCAACTGCGCGCCATCGTCGCCGCTGAGCCGGCGGATACGCGGTCGATCGAGGCCCAGGTCCGGCGGCGGATCGCGCGAGAGAAGGTCCAGCGCTGGGCGATCCCGGGTCTGGTGGCCGCGGCCGCACTGATCGCGATGGTGCTCTGGCGCGCCCCGCACCCCGCCCCCACGCCCACGCCGATCAATCCGGCGCTTGTTGCGGACGCGGTGCGCGACCATACCGCGGAACTGATCAACCATGTGCCGCGCCGCTGGCGCGCGGATGCGTCTGAGATCACGACGATCGAGAAGTCGCAGGGAATCGAAGACGCCGACGTCAAGGCTCTCGAAGCCACCGGCTACAAGCTGCAGCGGGCGAGAATCTGCCGGCTGGGCGGGGCGCCGTGGATCCACCTGGTCTATGCCCGCGATGGCCGCGAATTTTCCGTCTACATGCGGGTGAAAGAAGGTCAATCGGTCCCGGAATCGGCGACGAGTTCCGGAGACCTGCAACTGGCTTCTTTCACGCACGGCCGCGTGCAGGCTGTAATTGTGACCGACGCTCCAAAAGGGGAATGCGCGAAGTTCGCGAAAGAGGCGGAGCACGCGCTGCTTTAAGCGCGGCTCAGCCCAGCATTTCCATCAGGCGCTGCCGCACTTTTTCCGCGATGGCGGAATCGGGACAAATCACAAGCACCGTGTCATCGCCCGCCACCGTTCCTACTATGTCCGGCCATTCGGCATTATCCAGAGCGACCGCTACGGAACTCGCGTGGGCGGGAGCCGTGCGCAGCACAATCTGATTCTGGGCGATTCGCACGTCACGGATGTACTCGCCGATGGCGGAAGAAAGATCGTCCGTGCGCTCGCGTTTCGGCAGCGCGCGATAGCCCTCCGGCGTCTTGACCAGCCCCATCTCGCGGATATCGCGTGAGAGCGTCACCTGCGTCGCGTCCACGCCGCGTTCCTTGAGCGCCCGTGCCAGGTCTTCCTGCGTGAAGATACCAGTCGAGCCGATCAGTTTCAGAATCTGGCCGTGCCGGTAGCTCTTCGTCATATCAGGAAAGTTCCGGGAGACGAGATCGCGCCGCCGACAGTGCAGCCGCAACAGCGCGCGGTCCGGTTCCACCCGCGATCTCGCGCGTCTTCATGCCTTCGCGCGGATCGAGCAGGCGCGCCACCTCCGGCGTGAATTCCGGCGCGAATGCCGCGAGCGATTCCGCCGTCCAGTCCGCCGGCTTCCTGTTGCTGCGCAAGCTTTCCAGCACCAGACGCCCCACGATCTGATGCGCCTGGTGGAATGCCGTGCCGTTGCGGGCCAGCGCTTCCGCGAGATCGGTGGCCACAACCCAGCTTTCCTCCGCCGCCGCGAACGGCACCGCGGGACGAAGCACGACGGATTCCGCTGTCACGGTTGCCATCTCCAGGCAGGCATCCACCTGATCGGCGGCTTCGAAAAGCGGTTCTTTGTCTTCCTGCATGTCGCGGTTGTAGGTCATCGGAAGACCTTTCATCGTGAACAGCAGAGAGTTGAGCGCGCCGATGACCCGCCCCGACTTGCCGCGAATCAACTCGAGCGAATCCGGATTCTTCTTCTGCGGCATGAGGCTCGATCCGCTGGTGACGCCATCGCCCAGTTCCAGCCAGCCGAATTCTTCCGACGAGTAGAGAATCCAGTCTTCCGCAAGCCGGCTCAGATGGATCATGATCATCGACGCCGCGTAGAGATAATCGAGCGCGAAATCGCGGTCTCCCGAAACGTCCATGCTGTTGCGGGTGATGGAATCGAAGCCCAGATCGCGGGCGATCGCCTCGCGGTCATGCGGAAAACCGGAACCGGCCAGAGCGCCACTGCCGAGCGGCATCACATTCGCGCGCCCGCGCGCTTCACCCAGCCGTTCGTAATCGCGCGAGAACATCTCGAAGTACGCCAGCAGATAGTGCGGCCAGAGCACCGGCTGAGCGCGGCGCAGATGCGTGTAGCCGGGTACCACGGCATCCGGATATTTCTCCGCCAGATCCAGCAGTGCCGAGAGCAGCCCCCGAACGAGCTCACGCGTCCGGTCGCACGTGCCGCGCAGCCAGAGGCGCGTATCGAGAGAGACCTGTTCGTTGCGGCTGCGGCCGGTATGGATTTTATCGGCCAGCGCGCCCACGCGTTCTTTGAGCTTGTGGATAACGAAGGAATGCACGTCTTCGTCGTTCGCGCCGGCAAAGAACGTTTCCTCGGCCGCATCGGACACAATGGCATCGAACGCCGCGCACAGCGTGGCGCATTCGGCTTCGGTGAGCACGCCGGCGCGCGTGAGCGATCGCGCGAATGCCTGCGACCCGCGCACATCCGCGGCCAGCAGCCGCCTGTCGAAATGAAGAGAATTCGAGAACCGCTCAAAGACCTCGGATGGCCCGGTCTCGAAGCGTCCGCCCCAGAGTTTCATGAATCGTTTATTCTATGCGAGCGACATCAGGCCAGCAACATCAGCAGGAGCGCCTTCTGCGCGTGCAGCCGGTTCTCCGCTTCATCGAACACTACCGAGCGTGAAGATTCGATCACGCTGTCGGTCACTTCTTCGCCGCGATGCGCGGGCAGGCAATGCATGAAGATCGCTTCTGGTGCTGCCTGCGCCAGCAGATCGTCATTCACCTGATAGCTCCGGAACGCACTCCGCCGCGCGGCGGCTTCGTGCTCATCGCCCATGCTGGTCCAGACGTCGGTATAAACAATGTGGGCGCCGCGAACCGCGGCGGCGGCATCGTTCGTCATTTCAATGGGACACTCCGCCATCGCCGCGACGCTCGCGGGAAGTTCGTAGCCCGCAGGGGTGGCAATCGAGAAATCCATGCCAAGCCGCGTCGCGTTCAGCATCAGCGAACTCGCCACATTGTTGCCGTCGCCAACGAATGCCAGCTTCAGACCGCGCAATTCGCCGAAATGTTCCTGAATCGTCTGCATATCGGCCAGTGCCTGGCAGGGATGCCACATGTCGCTCAGCGCGTTAATAACGGGGACCGAAGACCAGAGCGCGAGATCATCGACAGTCTGCTGGTGGAAGGTACGGGCGACGATGCCGGAAACCCAGCGATCGAGATTACGGGCAACATCTTTCAGGGGCTCGCGAACACCGATGGGGCCTACATCGAAGAGAGCAAATCCGCCCAATTGCTGAATCGCGAGTTCGAACGTCATGCGCGTACGCAGCGACGGCTTCTCGAACAGCAGGGCGATCGACTTGCCGGCAAGCGCCGACCGATACGACGCGGGCGCGCGTTTCACATCCGCCGCGAGATCGAGAAGCGACTGTATCTCTTCGACCGTGGCATCCAAATCGCGGGTAAAATCCGGACGGGCCAGACGTTGCACCCGCGGCAGCATGGCAGTCATGAATTTTTATTCAACTCAATGAATATTTAACCACCGGACGCCGGTTGCGTCAAGCTCCTTATTTTGGCGCGGGAAATTACCTCGATTGGTACTGGTTTACCTGTGTCTTTTCTGACATACCTTGCATTCGCGCGAGGCATCCCCGATAATGGGTCTAGTACGTTTGCTCAGCGTACTTTTGGAGTTCACTTTGGCAGTCGTCGCCTCCCGATCTTCTCTGATGGGTGCTCTGATTCGCACCGCCAATTCTTCAAGTCTTCATTCTGTTCTCGATTTTCTAACTGGCCTCTCTTGCGGCGAACTGGAGTGTCTCGCCGAGTTCCAGGGCGCTTGTCTTCTGGAAATGGGAGACAAACCGGTAAATCCGTACCGGCTGCTGGCGGAATTTTTCGATCCCACCGTCTCCGAACGTTGGAGGAACTGTGAAGACCGGGCGCATAAAACCTTCGTGGTGATCTCGTGGCTGGAAGTGCAGCGCATTACCCAGCCCCAGAAGTTCGTCACGCACGTCGCCTGATTGAAGGCCATTGGCAGTGAATCGCCCGGAGCGGCTATAAGCGCTCTTCCTACCTCGTTTTTTACCTTCGCGAAAGACCATTCACCCGAAGACCATAAAGTATTGAAAAATTGAGAATAAATCCGTAACGCCGCACTATTTTGCGTGCGCTTCCGCGAGCCGTTGGTCCTGCCCTTTGCGTGCCTCGCGACCGGGATTGTTCTCGGCACGTATGAGTCCATTCCGGCCAAAACCTCGCTGGCCGCAGCCGCAGCCTGCATTTTTTTGGCGCTGATTGGAAACGTCATCAGGCGTCGTGGCGTGGCCGCGCGGATTGCCGCGGGGATGGCAGTGATTTTCGTGGGGATGGCCCTTGCCGTGGTCCGGGCGCTCCCGCCGCCGCGCGTCCTCTCGGTACCGGATAATACGCTGGCGATTTTCGACGGCTGTGTAGTCGATCCTGGGCTGACTGCCGCCGACCGCGAACGCTTTGGCATCGAGCTGGCGGCCGGGGCACGGGCCGAGGTCTCGCTGTATACAAAAGCGGGCGAAAATTTCCCGGCCCTGCCATACGGAACGCTGGTCGAATTCCAGGGCAAGGCCCGTAGACCGCACAATTTCGGAAATCCCGGCGCCTTCGATTACAGAACGTACCTCGCGCGCCAGCGGATCTATTGGAATGTTTCGGCGGCGGCATCGACGGTGCGGATTCTGCAAGGACAGTGCGGAAACGGCTTCGCGAATTTCATTTCCGGCCTGCGTGGGTCAGCGCTCGACCGTCTGGACCGGTTGTATGCGGGCGACCCGTACGCCAACGGCATGATGCAGGCGATTCTGATCGGCGCCACAGCGAAACTGGATAAGCTTTGGACCGTGGACTATCGGTCCACCGGAACATTCCACGCCCTGGTCATTTCCGGTAGCCATGTCGCGGTGCTCGCGGCGGTTTTTCTGTTTTTGCTGCGCGTTCTGGCCGTCCCGCGCGGCGCCGCGATCACGCTGACGCTCCTGGCGGCCTGGCTCTACACGGGCATTACGGGCTGGCAGATCCCCGTATTGCGCGCCGCGGCCGGCATGACCCTTTACGGAATCGCGCGGTGCTTCTATCGCGAAGGCAGGGTGCTGAATATTCTGGCGGGCATCGCGATTCTCTTCATCGCGCTCGATCCTCAACAGCTTTTCGACGCGAGCTTTCAGCTTTCCTTTCTGGCTGTCGCGGCGATTGGCGCCTTCGTCATTCCGGCGCTCGAAGCGAGTTCAGGACCACTGGCGCATGGGCTCACGGCCCTGGCGGATACGCGGCGTGATCTGCGAATGCCGGCGAAAACGGCGCAGTTCCGTGTTGAGTTGCGGTTACTGGTCGAAACGCTCTGCCTGGTTTCGAGCGAGCGCCTGCGCGGTGTCTTTCAGTTTCTGATTATCGCCCTGGCGCGCCTTGCCATCTACGTCTGGGAAATTCTGATCGCGTCGTTCTTTATTCAAATCGCGCTGGCGCTGCCGATGATCGTGTACTTCCATCGTCTGCCGGTTTCCGGACTCTCCGCGAACGCGATTGTGGTGCCTGCACTGAGCGCGGTGGTGCCGCTCGGGTTTCTGGCCATCGCGACGTACTCCCATGTGCTCGCCGGGATTTGCGCCTGGCTGCTCAATCTCTCGCGGCATGCGGTCGCGTTCCATGCCCGCTGGGAGCCGGATTGGCGCATTCCTTCCCCGCCCTGGTGGCTCGCGGCGGCTCTCGTGCTGTTTCTGATCCTGGCGGCATGGCGCCGCCAGCGCCGCTGGACGCGCGCTGTGGCGTGGCTTGCCACCGGTTTCACGCTGCTGGTGACGGCGCTGCATCCGTTCGCGCCGGCCATTGTTCCGCGTGAATTCGAGCTGAACGTGATCGATGTGGGCCAGGGAGACAGCCTGCTCAGCGTGTTTCCCAACGGGCAACTGATGCTGGTGGACGCCGGCGGCATCGCTACCTTCAACAGCGCACGCCGGCCCGGCATCGATATCGGCGAGGATGTGGTGTCGCCGTATCTCTGGACGCGCTCCATCAAGCGCCTCGATGTGGTTGCGATGACGCATGCGCACGCCGATCACGTGGGTGGGATGACGGCCGTCCTGAAGAATTTCCGTCCACGCGAGCTGTGGATTGGCGCGGCGGGTGAGAGCCCGGAGTGGCGGCAGGTGCGAGAGGTCGCCGGCTCACTCGGGATTCGGATTCGCAAGCTCCAGGAGGGTGCACCGTTCCTTTGGGGCGGCGCCACAGTGCAGGTGCTGGCGCCGCTGGCCGATTACCAGCCCACCGACAAGGCCCAGAACAATGATTCGCTCGTGCTGCGCGTCGAATACGGAGCCACCAGTTTCCTGCTCACCGGCGACATGGAAAAGAAGATCGAAGAAGAGCTGTATGGGCGGGGTTTGCTGCAAGCCGCTAACGTTCTCAAGGTCGGCCATCACGGCAGCCGGACATCAACCACCACCGATCTGCTGGCGGCCGTTCACCCGGCGTTCGGCGTCATCTCCGTCGGCTTCGACAATACTTACGGACATCCCCATCCGCTGGTTCTCGACGCTCTGCGCCAGCGGCACGTCGCTATTTATCGGACCGATCAGGACGGTCTGGTCAGCATCGCGAGCGATGGGCACCGGATCCGGATTCAGCGCGGTCCTGAATAAACCGCTTGACACGTAGTAAAAACTTGCATAAAGTAGATCCAAATGGAGCCGAAGTTTACCAGTGCCGAACTGAAAGTGATGGAGGAGTTCTGGAAGCACGGACGCCTCTCGATCAGAGAAGTTCAGGAGTCGTTTCCGGAAAAAGGCCGTCCACCCTACACGAGCATTCAGACCATTGTTTACCGGCTGGAGGAGCAGGGCGCGCTGCGCCGTGTGCGCAAGATCGGCAACGCCCACATCTTCGAAGCGGTGACGTCGCGTCAGGAAGCGCGCGGGCGCGTGCTCGACGATCTGCTGAGCCTGTTTGGCGGACGCACCCAAACCGTGATGGCTCATCTGGTGGAAGCCGGCAAACTCACGCGCCAGGATATTCAGGAAGCGGAACGCCTGATCGACGATCTGGAGCGAAAGGGGAAGCCGTGAACGGAGCGTTCAATCATCTGTGGCAATCCACGATATTCGCCGTGGCCGTGGCAGCCGTTGCCGCGCTGTTGCAGCGCCAGTCTCCGCGGCTTCGGTATTGGCTCTGGCTCGCGGCTTCCGTGAAGTTCCTCATCCCGTTTTCGCTGCTGGTCACGACTGGCGCCCGCGTCCAGCTTCCGCCGGATACTCCGTCTCTCCACGCGACGACTGTGCAGCAGATTTCGACTTATTTCTCTCCTGCTTACGCCACCGTCCCGGCGCGCACTGACTTTCCGTGGATGACATTGCTCTCCGCTATCTGGATTGCGGGCACTCTTCTCCTGCTGATTCGCTGGCGCCACCGGTGGTGTACGATCCGCGGAACTGCGCGCCGTGCCCGCAAATCAGACCTCCTGTTCCCCGCACCTGTATTCGTCTCCGCCGCGGCAATTGAGCCTGGCATCTTCGGAATTCTTCGGCCCGTGCTGCTGCTGCCCGAGAATCTGCGCGACGAACTCACCGCGGAACAATTCGACGCCATCCTGGCGCACGAATCGCGCCACATTCAGTTCCGGGACAACCTGACTGCCGCGCTCCACATGCTGGTGGAGGCGGTGTTCTGGTTCCATCCTCTCGTGTGGTGGATTGGGGCGCGCCTCACCGATGAGCGCGAACGCGATTGCGACGAAGCCGCGCTGCGGCAAGGCAGCCGCCCCGCCGACTACGCCCGCGGCATCGTGAGCGTCTGCCAGAATTACGCCGAATCTCCGCTGCTCTGCGCCTCCGGCATCAGCGGCGCCGATCTGAAGAAACGCATTCGCGAGATCATGGCGTGGCGCGGCTCGCTTCCCGTGTCGCGAAACCACAAGGCGTTGATCGCAGGCGCGGCCTTAGCGACCGTTGCCGTCCCATTCGCCATCGGGATTCTGCGCGCCCAGACACTGCCGCCCGCTCCGCGATACGGCTATGGCGCGGTGTCGATCCACAAGTCCGACCCGAACGAACGAAATATTCGCGTTTCTGACGGCCCGCAGGGAGGGATACGAACCCTGAATACGACCCCCACCAAGATGATTGCGTTCGCATATAACGTCGAGGACTACCAGGTTATCGGAGCCCCGGCCTGGGCGTCGTCCGAAAGCTTCGATGTCACTCTCACACCCGACGCCGCGGAAAAGACCCCGGATTCGCAAGCTGGGCCGCAGGCATGGCAGGAATTTTGGAACCGCAACCGCGAGCGTATGGAGGCGGTGCTGCACGACCGTTTCGGGTTAGTTGTTCGCATCGAATCGCGCGAACTTCCGATCTATCGGCTGACCGAGGCAAGGAGCGGAAATAAATTGGTTCGCCACACGGACGCGAGCAAAAGACTCAACATCTCGACTAACGACAACCGGCAGATTCGGGCAACTGACGCCACCATGGACATGCTCGCTGCGCAATTGTCGATGGATTTTCACCGGCCCGTGAGAAACGAAACCCATATTGAAGGCGAATATGACTTCACGGTCGACTGGGTGCCCGATCCTGAGCTGCCGGAAGGCCCTGTCATCGAGGCGCTCAATAACAAGCTCGGCCTTCGCGTGGAATCTTCGAAAGGACCAGTGCCGGTCTATGTTGTGGAAAAGATCAACCGCCCGACAGAGAACTAAGCAGGACTCGTCATGAACGCTCTACTCAATCATCTCTGGCAATCGACGGCTTTTGCGGCGGCTGTGGCAGTCGCCACGCTTATCCTTCGCCGTCACTCGCCGCGGCTGCGTTACTGGCTGTGGCTGGCAGCTTCCATAAAATTCCTGATTCCGTTTTCATTGCTCGTAACGACCGGCGCACGCGTGCAGCTCCCGCCGGATACGCCTTCGCTGCATGCGACGACCGTACAACAGGTATCGCTCTACTTTTCGCCTGCCGCTCTGCCGGCGCACGCTCGTTTTCCGTGGACGAACTTATGCATCGCGATCTGGATCGCAGGCGCAGTTTTCCTTCTCATTCGGTGGTCTCGCCGCTGGATCGCAATCCGCCGCATGGCGCGAATTGCCCGCAGAGTCGATCTGGACTTTCCGGTCGCCGCGTTCACTTCGACCGCCGCAATCGAGCCCGGCGTTTTCGGAATTCTGCGCCCTGTCCTGCTCGTGCCGGAGAATCTGCGGGATGAGCTCACGCCCGAACAATTCGAAGCCATCCTCGCGCACGAATCGCGCCACATCCAGTTCCGCGACAATCTGACCGCCGCGCTCCACATGCTGGTCGAGACGCTGTTCTGGTTTCATCCGCTCGTATGGTGGATCGGCGCGCGGCTCACGGACGAACGCGAACGCGATTGCGACGAAGCCGCGCTGCGACAAGGCAGCCGCCCCGCGGATTACGCTCGCGGTGTCGTGAGCGTCTGCCAGAATTACACCGAGTCTCCCCTGCTCTGTGCCTCCGGCATCAGCGGCGCTGATCTGAAAAAGCGCATCCGCGAAATCATGACCTGGCACGGATCGCTTCCGATCTCGCGAAACGGCAAAGTGTTGATTGCCGTCGCAGCTCTAGCCGCCGTGTCTATTCCATTCGCTATCGGAATTCTGCGCGCCCAGACATTGCCGCCAGAGCCGGCATTGACCTATGACGCGGTATCGATACACAAATCGGCCGCGGCAAACAACAACCGGCTCATCGGTCCCGGGCCGCAGGGCGGATGGCGGACTACGAATACGCCGGTGCTGCTGCTGATCGCTACTGCCTATCACGTTCAGGAGAACCAGATCTTCGGGGTGCCGGGTTGGGCTTCGACTCAGGGATATGACATCACGTTCACTCCGGATAAATCTGAAATCCCGCTGACAACCTCCTCCAGCCTGAAGACGATTCAGGGATTCATGAATCGTAACGCGACGCGCCTTCAGGCCGTGCTGCGCGACCGTTTCGGTCTTGTTTTGCGCTCCGAAATGCGAGAAATGCCGATTTACCGCCTCGTTCAGGTCAAAGGCGGAGCCAAACTCTCGCCGCACGTGGCAGCTGGCGCGGACACGCCACCGTCGCTCGGCTCCACTGGCCGTCAGATCACAGGCAGGAATGTCACCGTCGGAATGCTCGCCCAGCAACTCTCGCAGTTGCTGGACCGCCCCGTTCATGACGAGACTCACCTTGATGGTCAGTTCGACTTCAAACTGACGCGAGAGTCTGACGGAGCGATGAGTGAATCACTCTTTACCGCACTGACCGAACAGCTCGGAATGAAACTGGAATCGGCCAAAGCTCCGGTCCAGGTTTACGTGGTCGAAAAGCTCAATCCGCCGACCGAGAACTAGCCATGAATTCGCTGTTCAATCATCTCTGGCAATCGACAGCGTTCGCCGTTATCGTGGCGGTCGCCAGTGCAATGCTGCGCCGCCATTCGCCGCGCCTGCGCTACTGGCTGTGGCTCACGGCGTCGGCGAAGTTTTTAGTTCCGTTTTCGCTGATCCTCGCGACTGGCGCCCGCATCCAGCTTCCGCCCGATACCCCGGCGCTGCGCGCAACGACCATCCAGCAGGTCTCCGTTGCTTTCGAGCCGATGAGTATCGTCACACCGGCCCGCGCCGGCTTCCCATGGGCAATTGTTCTCGCGGCTGTTTGGTTTGCGGGCGCCGCGTTCTTCGCGTTCCGCTGGTTCCTGCGCTGGCGTCAAATCCACCACGCTGCGCGTCACGCGACGAAGTTGCCATTGCAAAACACCCTGCCGGCTTATTCATCAGTCGCGATGCTGGAGCCCGGCGTCTTCGGAATCTTTCGTCCCATACTTCTGTTACCGGAAGATCTGGATCGTCATCTCTCGCCCGCGCAGTTTGAAGCCGTACTGGCGCATGAGTCGCGGCACATTCGGTATCGCGATAATCTGACGGCCGCATTTCACATGCTGGTCGAAACGCTGTTCTGGTTTCATCCCCTGGTGTGGTGGATCGGCGCGCGGCTCGTGGAAGAACGCGAGCGCGATTGCGATGAAGCCGCGCTCCGCCACGGCAGCCAGCCAGGAGATTACGCGCGCGGCATCGTGAGCGTATGTCAGTCTTACGTCGAGTCTCCCCTGCCGTGTCTGTCCGGCATCAGCGGCGCGGATCTGAAAAAGCGCATCCGCGAAATCATGTCGTGGCGCGGATCACTCCCGATCTCGCCAGGCGGTAAAGCCATCCTCGCCGCCGCGGCCATCGCTGCGATCTCCCTTCCATTCGCAATCGGAATTCTGCGCGCGCAAAGCCTCCCACCGGCGCCGCAGTACACCTACGACGTTGTTTCGATTCATAAATCCGATCCGAACGCAACGTTAATGCGCATGGGGCCGGGTCCCCAGGGCGGACTGCGCATTCAGAATACGACCGTCATGCAATTGCTGACCTTTGCGTATAAGGTCCGTGACTACCAGATCACCGGCGGCCCGGGATGGCTGAAGACCGATCATTTCGACATTTTGTTGACCCCAGCCACTGCCGAGATCAATCCAGAGCCGGGCGTGTCACCTCAGGCGCTGCGGGACCATGACAATCGCAACGGTCAGCGCATACAAGCCGTGCTCCGGAACCGTTTCAGTCTGGTGTTGCGCTCCGAGTATCACGAACTCCCGATCTACGCGCTCACCCAGGCAAAAGGCGGCAGCAAGATGACGCTACACGTGGAAGGCTCGGGGGGACCATCCTTACAGATGCGGGTCCGGGGCCAGGTTGAGGCACTTGGCGTGGATATGCAAATGCTGACATCGCCGCTGCTGTCGCAGCAGCTCGGCCGCCCGGTGAAGGACGAGACAGGACTCACAGGCCAGTACGATTTCAAGCTGACCTGGACGCCGGACGTTCAGGCGACCCAGAATGATGTCCCTGCCGGCCCTTCGCTGTTCACTGCTCTCACTGACCAACTGGGACTGGAGCTGGAATCGAAGAAGGGACCGGTCCGGGTCTATGTGATCGAGAAGATTGAACACCCGACCGAAAACTGAATCAATTTTCCGAAGGACGTTCGACCGAATCCACCACAATCACATCAATTGGCGCTTTATCGGACGCCAGCCGCAAACCAAGCTGCGACTGCACGGCGGAAAACATCGACGCGCCTGCAGGATCGGGCGGCAGGAATACGTCGGGAGCTTCTCCACCGTTCACTCGCATGGGACCGGTAATCGCATACTCGAGATGAATATCGTAACGCCCCGTCAACCCGGTTTTATCGATGACGGGCCGATCAACGCGCGTCAGCAGCCGCGCCGCGACTTCCGCCATCGTCATGCCGTGGCCGTCCGCGACTATGTTCCCGTTGTTACCGCGCATCACAGGGAAGCCACACGGAACCGCCTGCGGGTCCGATGGCGGATGATTCAAATCGAGCGGTGTGCAGCTATCCGGCGCCGACTCCTTCAGCTTCGGACCGCCCTTCGCAACGGTCAGCGCGTAGACCGGCGTTTCCCGTGCCTCGCGATGGACCTTCAGCTTGCAGCGGTCTTCCAGAAACGATTGAAGCATTTTCCCCACTGTTTGATCGAGCGATGCCGCGCCTTCCGCCTTCGCGTCCAGATCGTAGAGTTCGGAATCCAGCCAGCCCGGCCCGCCAATGACATCGACACGCCGCGCAGCAAGTTTGCCGTCCGGCCCAAAAACACCGTATGCCGCCCGGATGAGCGCGCGCATCGAAGTACAGCGGAGATCCAGTCTTCCGGACGAAAGATTACCGGGACCACGCCCTGCCTCCCTGCAGTTCGGACGGAGGGAGATGAATCGCTGCCGCTTCGAAAGCCGGACGCACCGGAGTCTGGGCGAGAGCCGCCGCTGCCAGCAACAATCCGACAATGGAAGCCACACGCATGCTACGCCGCCGCGAGCTCTTTGATGAGGCTCGTGGTGAAAGCCTTCGCATCGCCGAACAGCATGATCGTGTTCGGACGATAATAAAGGTCGTTGTCGATACCCGCGAAGCCCACGCCCATGCTGCGCTTAATCACCATCACGGTTCGCGCTTTGTACGCGGCCAGAATCGGCATACCGGCGATGGGGCTGCCCGGATCGGTTTCCGCGGCGGGATTCACGATATCGTTCGCGCCCACGATGAGCGCCACATCCGTCATGGGCATTTCCGGATTGATGTCTTCCATTTCGATCAGCTTGTCATAAGAGACGTCCGCCTCAGCCAGCAGCACGTTCATGTGACCGGGCATCCGGCCGGCGACCGGATGGATCGCGAATCTCACGTCCACGCCCTTCTTCGTCAGCGCATCCGCCAATTCACGGATCTTGTGCTGTGCCTGCGCGACTGCCATCCCGTAGCCCGGA
>Ga0134128_10004854_pt1 | contig 16371 bp, 19 predicted proteins | sample KB31754_FD_96462 | JGI IMG/M metagenome (GOLD analysis project Ga0134128, IMG submission 96462) | Terrestrial soil microbial communities with excess Nitrogen fertilizer from Kellogg Biological Station, Michigan, USA - KB3-175-4 | ecosystem: Environmental > Terrestrial > Soil > Unclassified ...
CCGCTCATAATACGGTGGCTGGTGGCAGAGAACAGGGAAGCGGGCAGGGAGTCAAATTAGACAACATCATACCTGCCTTCGCATTTGCGAACCGGCGGCCCTTGCCAGATTCCCCTTGCCCGGTTCCCGATTCGGCGCGACCATCGAATCCTAAATCAAAAGGCGTGGTCGAATAGCCCGCCTCGGTCTCGGCAGGCTTTCGCTGCGCCCCTCAAGGACGCGAAGGAGGCGTGCGAATGAGCGACAGACCAACGGGGCCGCGTTGCGCGGCTTTGGTCGGGCCCTATCTCTCCGGCAAGACAACCCTGCTCGAGGCGCTGTTATTCGCCTCGGGCACCATCAATCGGCACGGTACTCAAAAAGACGGCAACACGATCGGCGACAGCGCCCCCGAGGCACGCGCTCGTCAGATGTCGACCGAGATCAACGTCGCGCGCGCGACCTATCTCGATGATCCCTGGACCTTTCTCGATTGCCCCGGCTCGGTCGAGCTCTGCTGGGAAGCGCAGAACGCGATGCTCGCGGCCGATGTCGCGGTCGTGGTGTGCGAGCCCGAGGTCGAGCGCGCCCTGACCTTGGGGCCGATCTTCAAATTCCTCGATGATCACCAGATCCCCCATATGGTGTTCATCAACAAGCTCGACACCGCTTCGGCGCGCGTCTCCGAAGTGCTCGCCGCGCTGCAGGGCGTGTCGCAGCGGCCGCTGGTGCTGCGGCAGGTTCCAACATCGGCCGGCGATCATCCCGACGGCTATGTCGATCTCGTCAGCGAGCGCGCGTACAAATACAAGCCCGGCGCCGCGTCCGATCTCATCAAGCTGCCCGACGACATGCTCGACGAAGAGAAGACCGGCCGCGCCGGCCTCGTCGAAAAGCTCGCCGATTTCGATGACAAGCTCTTGGAGCAATTGCTCGAGGATGTGCAGCCCTCGAAGGAGGATATCTATCGCCATCTGACGCAGAATCTGCGCCGCGATCTGATCGTGCCGGTGTTCCTGGGCGCGGCCGCGCACGATTCAGGCGTGCGCCGCCTGCTGAAGGCGCTGCGCCACGAGACACCCGATGTCGCGACCACGGCGGCACGGCTGAAACTCGATCCCAAAGCGAGCGACACCGTCGCCAATGTGATCAAGACCTATCATCCGCCCAATGCCGGCAAACTCTCGCTGGTGCGGGTGTGGAGCGGGCAGGTGTCGGAAGGCATGAGCCTCAATGGCGTGCGCGTCGCCGGCGTGCTGCGGCTCCTCGGCTCGCAATCGACCAAGGCGACGGCCGCCGCGCCGGGCGAGGTCGTCGCGCTGGCGCGCATGGAAGGCATTGCCAGCGGCACGGTGCTCTCGAGCGGCACGGCGCCCGCAAGCTTCCCGAAAATCCCGATCCCGGCGCCCGTCTACGGCCTCACGATCACGTCGCAGAACCGCAACGACGATGTGAAGCTTTCCGGCGCGCTGCATCGGCTGATCGAGGAAGATCCGACGCTCTCGGTCGAGCACAATGCCGAGCTGCAAGAGCAGGTGCTCTGGGGCCAGGGCGATATCCATCTGCAGGTCGCGCTCGACCGGCTGAAGATTCGCTTCAACCTCGCGACGCAGTCGCGCCGGCCGCAAGTGCCGTACAAGGAGACGATCAAGCTGCCGGGCTCGATCCATTCGCGCTTCAAGCGGCAATCGGGCGGCCATGGGCAATTCGCCGACATCCAGATCGAGATCAAGCCGCTGCCGCGCAGCACTGGCCACGTCTTCAAGGACGCGGTGGTCGGCGGCGCGATCCCGCGCAACTACATCCCGGCGGTCGAAGAAGGCGTCATGGAATACATGAACCGCGGGCCGCTCGGCTTCCCGGTCGTCGATGTCGCGGTGACCTTGATCACCGGCCAGTTCCACGATGTCGACAGCTCGGACCAGGCCTTCAAGACGGTGGCGCGCCAGGCGATGACCGAGGCCATGCCGAAATGCAATCCGGTGTTGCTCGAGCCGATCTGCCATGTCTCGATCTCGGTGCCGAACGCCTTCACGTCGCGCGTGCAGCGCATCGTCTCCGGCCGGCGTGGCCAGCTGCTCGGCTATGACGGCAAGGAAGGCTGGGATGGCTGGGATCAGGTCGAAGCCAACATGCCGATGTCGGAGCTGCACGATCTCATCGTCGAGCTGCGCTCGGTGACGCTCGGCGTCGGCACCTACACGACGAAATTCGATCACCTGCAAGAGCTCACCGGCAAGCTGGCCGAGAAGGTGCTGCAGACCCGCGCCGGCGAAGCCGCGCAGTAAGCTCTAATCAGAGTGCAATGGCCCAAGTCCCTCTCCCCGTCGGGGGAGAGGGACTCCGCGTCGCTTGAATCCTTCATTGTCATGCCCGCGAAAGCGGGCATCCAGTCCTTTTCGCTGGACCCGCTTTCGCGGGGGTGACGAAATTTCTGGGCTCGCGAAATCGAATGGCGCCAGGGCTTGGGTGCCCGCCTCACAAAACCTTAATGCGCCCGCGCTCACGCCCGGGTTGAGGTGCGTAACCTTTTCCGCGTTTCGCGCGTATAATCCGCAGAAGTGGCCGCTCGCATTTCTTTGATTTGCGGCGGTGCCGCGCCGGTCTCAGTTTCGGCGCAGGTTTCGGAGGTATGCAATGCTGATCAAAGTGAAACGCGGCTGGGAAATGCGCGAGAGCGAGGCGACGCCGGAAGCGGTGTTCCTCAATCGCCGCACCTTGGTCAAAGCCATGGGCATGGGCACGATTTTGGCCGGCGCCGGTCTGCCGCTCGGCAACGCTTTCGCCGCCGATAAAGCGGACGCAACGCCCGATCCGTCGGCGAGCCTTTATCCTGCCAAGCGCAACGACAAATACACCGTCGAGCGCGCGATCACCGACCCGAAATATTCGACCAACTACAACAACTTTTACGAATACAGCGAAGACAAGGATCTGGCGGAGGACGCGCAGCAGCTGAAAGTGCGGCCGTGGACGATCACGATCGACGGCATGGTCGAGAAACCGCTCACCATGGGCATCGACGATCTCTTGCAGCAGGTGCAGCTCGAAGAGCGGCTCTATCGCCATCGCTGCGTTGAGGCGTGGTCGATGACGGTGCCGTGGACCGGCTTCCCGCTGAAGAATATCGTCGATCTCGCAAAGCCCTTGTCGAGCGCGACCTATCTGCACATGACGACCTTCAAGGACGCGTCGATGGCGCCGGGCCAGAAGCGCTCTTTCTTCTATCCGTGGCCCTATCTCGAAGGCCTCACCATGGCCGAGGCGAACAACGAGCTCGCTTTCATCGGTACCGGCATGTACGGCAAGCCGATGCCGAAGCAGGATGGCGCGCCGATCCGGCTGATCATTCCGTGGAAATACGGATTCAAGTCCGTCAAATCGATCGTGCGCTTCACCTTCACCGACAAGCGCCCGGTGACCTTCTGGGCCAAGGTCGGGCCGAGCGAATACGGCTTCTGGGCGAACGTGAATCCGGACGTGCCGCATCCGCGCTGGAGCCAGGCGACCGAACGCGTGCTCGGCAGCAATGAGCGGGTGCCCACCAAGCTGTGGAACGGCTATGGCGAATACGTCGCGGCGATGTACAGCGACATCAAGGGCGAAAAGCTGTTCATGTGAATCAAGGCTCTAAATACAGAGCCTTGTTAGATATTTCAGGAAGTGATCGGAACTCGTTGTAAACGATCGATTCTTCGTGTTAGGCTCCTGGGCAATACTTACCAGGGGAGCCTTTCATGCGAATTCCTGCGAGCTTGGCGTTGGGTGCGGCGTTGCTGCTCTCGGCCTGCGGCCAGACCCCGACCGATCGCGCCTTGACCGGCGCCGGCATGGGCGCGGCGGGTGGAGCGCTGCTCGGTGCAGTGGTCGGTGCGCCGATGATCGGCGCGCTGGTCGGCGGCTCGGCCGGTGCGGTGGCCGGCGCGGTGACCGATCCCTCCGAGATCTATCTCGGCCAGCCGGTTTGGAAGTAAGTACCTAGATTGTTGGGGTAAGGAACGGCGCGGAATTTCGCGCCGTTTCAGCTGTGAGCGGCGTGATCGGCCTGGGCCGCCAGCCGCTCGAATTGCTCCGCGAGCTCGAGCAATTCGGCTTTCACTTCGGCGCTGATCACGAGGCTGACGAGCGCGCGGATTTGGCGCCCCTGCTCGCGATAATGGTTTGCCCGCGATTCCGCTTCCGCCATGACCGCCGCCCGCGCGAAGAACCGGCTCAAGCAAAGCAAGTAATTAGGGCAATCTTGTGACCGGCCGGGCGAGAAGGTCGTAGCGATACGTTGACGTATCGCTACGAAACGAATACGTTTCGTATCTTACCGAAAAAAGGGAGGATGCGCATGAGCGCTTGTTTTCGCTACCTCGTCAATGACGTGAAGGCGTCGATCGATTTCTACACCCAGCATCTCGGCTTCAAGGTCGAAATGCATCCGGCGCCGCCTTTCGCCGAGATCTCGCGCGGCGACATGCACATTTATCTAACGCAGCCCTCGGGCCGCGGCGCGGGCGGCGGCGCGCCGATGCCGTCGGGCGAGCAGCAGACACCGGGCGGCTGGAACCGCATCCACCTGCTGGTCGACAATCTCGACGCGACGATCGCCAAGCTCAAAGCCACGGGCGCGCGCTTCCGCAACGAGGTCGTGCAAGGCACGGGCGGCAAGCAGATTCTCGTCGAGGATCCGTCGGGCAATCTCATCGAGCTCTTCGAGCCCAACACCGCCGCCTATCGCGCGCCCGGATCGGGCGGCAAACCCTAACGCAGCGCGATGCCGACGGCGCTGAAGCACACGGTCGATCCGCGGCCCGATCCGCGGATCGAGCGCTCGCGGCAAGTGATTCTTGCTGCGGCGCTCGCTGAGCTCGGCGCAGTCGGCTATGGCGGCTTTGCGATCGAATCCGTCGCCGCGCGCGCCGGCGTCGGCAAATCGACGATCTATCGCCATTGGCCGGACAAACTGGCGCTGATCGCAGACGCCTTTCGCAAGCTGCAAGACGAGCGCGATCCCGAGCTTGAGACGGGAACGCCGCGCGAGAAGCTCGCACGCATCCTGCGCCATGTCGCGGATGTCGTCGTCGATTCGCCGTTCGGCAAGTGCCTGCCGGCGATGATCGAGGCCGCCGAGCGCGATCCCGCGTTGCGCCGGTATCACCATCGCTTCCAGGCGGAGGCGAACAAGCCGACAATTGCGCTGATTGCTTCCGCCATCGCCAGCGGCGATTTTCCCGCCGGCCGCGACCCCAAGCTCACCGCGCAAGCGCTGATTGGCACGATCTTCTACCGCCGTTTGATGACGGATGCGCCTTTCACGCCGGCGGAGGCGGTCGCGCTGATCGATACGGTGCTGGGAAGCGAAGTTTGAAACAACTTAGGCGTGCTGGACGCCGCGCGCCTTCAGCCATTCCGCGATATAGATCACACGCCCGTCGCTGACGGCCGGCGTCGCGATCGGCGCCGGCGCGTGCGCGATAGCAAGCGGCGAACGGCCGACGGAGAGCGGCGCGAAATCCACTTCGGCGCGCTCCGACCAGGGTGTGAACAGGCGCTCGGGGCGGATCGCCGGCTTGCTCTCCTCCTGGAACGCCCAAACGATCGTCACGATGAGGCCGATGAAGGCGGCGGTCAGGCCGATGATGCCGAAAGCCGCGGCCTCGGGTGGCGAGGAGGATTCGGAGATCGCGATCACAGCGCCGACGGCATTGGCGGCAAGCGCCAATCCCCCGACCACGAGGGCGATGATGACCGGCTTGCGATCGCTCATGGGCGTGCCTCCGTTAATGTTCATTAAGATTAACGGAGTGCGCTATCGCGAAACAATGCCGATGTTCTTTACAGCCGCCCGGCTAGACCTGCCGGAAGTGCTTCCAAGTGTCTGAAGAATCAGAAGTGGCGCGGCGGTTGCAGCAGCACGAGCGGACAAGGTGGCGGCGCTAAGCCGCCGGCGGCTATGGAGGGAAGCATGGCCCAGCTCGATCTCCGCGAAGGGCAGACGGATGCGGATCTGGCAACGCTTTATTGGTGGCGCCGCGACAGCGCAGCGCGCGACGACACCGAACGGTCGGCGCGGCTGAGCAAGCGGCTCGTCGCGGTCGGCGAACGGGCCGCGGCGGCGCCGCGTCCCGTCGTGCTTCCCGGCAATCGCCTGCGCGCCAATGCCGAGATGCGCCGCGCGCCCGCAACGCCGGCATCGAAGCACGCGATCGCGCTCGATCGCGATCTCCGCGCGGCGATCCGGCACGAGCGGCGCAACGCGCTCATCGGCATGGCGATCGCGCTGACCGCCACCGTGGCGCCCCTCGCGGCGGCGATCTACGCGGCGATCATGCAAGAGCCGATCGCGCTCGGCTTCGCGATCGCCGGCGCGTGCGCGGCATCGGTCGCGCTCTATCACGCGGCGCATTGGTTCCTGCTGATGCGCGCCGATGAAGCGCCGAATTTTCTCGTTTAGGGCGCTCATAGATCATCGTCACCCCCGCGAAAGCGGGGGTCCAGAGCAACGGCGTGGTGTCCCACTGGATTCCCGCTTGCGCGGGAATGACGTGGATGCATAGGGTGTCATCGCTTGCATCAGCGGCGGCGAAGCCTTATCGCAGTAGCAATGATGGGCACGCTTTCCGGGCTGACGCCTTGGGTCGAGACGCTGTTGCGGATCTGGTGCGGCGTGGCGCTGCTGCCGCACGGAATGCGCTGCTTCTTCGGCTGGTTCCCGAACACCGGCTCGCGCATCCTCAATCCGGCTTTGCTCGCGACCGGGCTCGAGCGCTCGGGCTTTCGTCCCGGCCGTTATTGGGTTCTCTATGTCGCGCTGGTCGAATTCGTCGCCGGTCCGGCGCTCGCGCTCGGTCTCTTCACCCCGCTCGCCGGCTTGCTGATCTTTATCTTCTTCCTCGGCGCGGCGTACGACCATCTCCGCTTCGACGGCTATTTCTGGAACACGCTGGGCATGGAATACCCGGCGCTCTGGGGCCTCGTCGCGCTCTTTTTCGCGTGCGCCGGGGGCGGCGCGTTGTCGCTCGATCGCGTTCTCTTTGGCATGTGACGGACGATGAGCACGCGAACGCGCGCAGCGCTGTCTCCGTCCGTCGGCGCTTTCCTCGCGCTGGCGATCGGCGCTTTCGCCGTGATCTATTACGGCGCGGTGCCCTGGGCCTTGGGCCGTGTGATCGGCGCGACTTTCTGGCTGCTTGGCTGGCGCTGAGCCGTCAACGCAACTCAGCTCGCCGGCACGCAATAGGTCGGCACGATCCGCGATGATTGGTTGAGCGCGCTCGCTGTCGCGCTGAGCGAGACATTTGGCGCCGCGAACGCGCCGACCGGCTCGGCACTCGCCGAGGCGTTGGTCAGCGCGAAGGATTGCTCGGTCGCCTGCAAGATCTCGGGTGCGACGGTGTGGATGCGGCCGCGCCGCACCGAAGCCGCGACCATGATGCCGATGATCTTGCCCTGCTCGTCGAACACCGGGCCGCCGCTCATGCCGCTGAGCGCCGGCAAATCGTCGGGATAGCGCGCGATCTCGGCCCAGGTCAGCACCGGGCCGGTGCCGTTGATCTCGCCGCTCAATTGCATGCGCGAGCGGCCCATCAGCCGATCCTGCGTCGCGCCGAGCTTTTCCTTCGGGAAGCCGAACGTGTAGCCGGTCTCGTTCTGCACGACGGCGCCGGTCTCGAGGGGCAGCGCCGGGCCGCTGGCATTCGTCGTCTTCAGCAGTGCGAGATCGGCTTGCGGATGGAGATAGGCGATCTGCGCCGACACTTTGCGGCCGGCGACGACGAGGATGACGCGCCGGCATTGGCCATTGGCGACATGGCGCGCCGTGAGCCAGGCGCCGGGCGCGATTGGAAACGACGTGCCGACAGCGATCTCATCGGGCGTTAGCGCCTCGTCCTCGACGGTGAACAACGGATCGTCGGGCGCCGCTTGGGGCAGGGGCCGGCGCACGCGCTCGGGCGGCGCCTCGCTCAGGGATGGCGGCGCGGTCACATCGGGCGCGGGCAATGGCCGCCGACCGTCGCTGTCATCGATCGGCGGAAGGCCGACATCGTCGGGCACCAGGTACGCGGCGACCTGCGGCAGGACGATCAGTAGCAGAAACATCAGCGCGATTTGCTGGAGCCGCGTCATCGGTGCTCAGCCCGACATCGCCGCCGCGTTGAAGATGCCGGCGACGATCTGCGCCGTGGCGAGGACCAGCGCCGGCGCGATCTCGCCGCGCTCGATGGCGTGGCGCAGATCGCGCACCAGCACCGCCGCGGTGGCGAAAGCGATCAGCTGCAGGATCAGCGCGACCACGCCCCAGAGCACGATATCAGGGAGGTTGACGCTATGCGCCAGCATCGCGCCGAGCGGAATGGCCAGCGCCAGCATCTGGCCCGAAAGCGTGATCGCTGCCGCGACATTGCCTTGGCGGATGAGCGTGAGCTCGCGATAGGGCGTCAGCCGGACATAGATCGCGACGCCGATGACAAAGAGCACGGTCGTCGTCGCGAGCTGCACCAGCAGAACCGGAAATCCCGCGACGACGCTGTTCCAGGCGGCAAGCATGAGATAATCCCCCAATTCCCCGATACGCGGTTTTTATAGCGGCTCTCGCCCGGCGCTGCATCGTTCGCCGGAACATGCTTTAATGAGCGCGGTCGCGAAAACCAAGGGAGGGCGGCGATGATCGTCGAGAAGAAAGTCGGCTATGAGCATGACGGGCGGAAATTCGAGGGCATGATCGTCTATGACGATAGCGTCAAGACGAAACGGCCCGTGCTCTTCATGCAGCCCGATTGGATGGGTGTCTGCTCGCACACGCTGGAGCAGGCGCGCGAGATCGCCGGCAAGGAATACGTGGTGCTGATGGCCGATATGTTCGGCGAAGGCTATGGCGCCAAGGAAAAGACCGTCGACGATCTGATGAAATCATCGCGCGGCGTGCGCGGCAACGTGCCTTTCATCAATTCATGCGGCGCCAAAGCGCTCGATGTCTTGGGCGCCGAAGCGAACAAAGCCGGCCTCGTCGACCTCTCGAAGAAGGTCGCGGTCGGCTACTGCATCGGCGGCGGCTATGCGTTGGAGCAGGCGCGCGCCGGCGCCGATTTCAAAGCCGTCGTCGTGTTCCACGTCACGGCGCCGAACCCGGTGCAGCCGGGCACCAAGCCCAACATCAAGGGCCGCGTGCTGGCGATCCACGGCTCGGCCGATCCGGTGACGCCGAAGCCGCAGATGGACGCGCTCGAAGCCGAGCTCACCGAGGCCAAGGTCGATTGGCAGGTCATGATGTTCGGCCACGCCGTCCATTCCTTCTGCGACGCGCATGCCCCGACCACCGGCAACTCGCCGCAGCGCTACGACCCAAAGCTCTGCCGGAAGAGCTATCAGATGATGCGCGAATTCTTCGCCGAGACGCTGTAGCGCGCTTGCTTTCAAAGCGTCATTGCGAGCTCACGAAGTGAGCGAAGCAATCCAGGGTTCAGACGCTGCTCGGGATTGCTTCGCTTCGCTCGCAATGACGAATTTTCCTGGCGGATCGAGCCGCTACACGTCGTAGCCGCCGCCATCGCCGCCGGGGTCGACACCGGGATCGTTGTCGGCGAAATCCTGGCCGGCATCGTCCGATACATCCTGCACGTCCTGCACATCCGCCGCGTCGACGACGTCGCCGGCCTGCTGCGTCGGATGATCGTCGTTGTAGTAGTTGTTGATCACCGTCTCGCTGAGGCCCGGCTGCATCGGCATGCCGGAGAGGAAGCCGCTGCCATAGGTCGGCGCGAACATCGAGTGCAGGCCTTGGAAGAGCAGCGAGCCGCCGACGACGCCCGCCGCCGTCGCCGCGGCTTGGCGCAGGAAGCCCGAACCGCCGCCCGCCAGCATCTGCGGGCCGTACCCGTAACCCGGGCCATAGCCCAAAGGCGGCGGCGCGACTGGCTGCGCCGCGGTCGGCGGCGGCGCGGCGTAGTTCTGCGTCCAGACCGGCTCGCGCTGCGGCGCCGGAGCGGACGGCGCGTTGGTGAAGCGGCCGGCGCTCGGCACGGTGCCTTGTGTCGGCCCGCCTTGACTGGGCCGCGGTGGCAGGAAGCTCGGCGGCGCTTCGCTCTCGCCCGCGGCGCCGCGCGCGCGTTCGAGCTCGGCGATGCGGTTCTGTGCCTCGTGCAGCGCCATGTCTTGGATCAGCACCGTCTGCACCAGCAGATAGTGCGCATCGGAGATCTTCGCCGTGTTCTCGCGGATCAGCGCGTCCGCCTCGGGATCGCGCGGCTTGCCGCTTTGCTGCTGCAAGCGGGCGAGAAGGGCGGTGATCAGATCGCGTTCCTGCGGCGTCATGGCGGCCTCGTGCTGGGAACCCAGGTGCTAGAGATCGTATCGCCGAGCCTTCGGAACAAGACCGGCTCTTGCTCCGCGCGCGTGATCGGCCCATGCTTTCCCATAAAGATTGTTTGGGAAAGCATCACATGCCCGATACGAATGCCATCGTCGACGCCGGCGCCGGTCTCCGGATTCCGGTGCTCGATCTCGGCCCTTATCTCGCGGGCGAGAAAGGTGCGCTGGAGCGCGCGGCGGCGGAGCTCGGCGCGGCGTCGGAGAGCATCGGCTTCTGTTTCTTCGTCAATCACGGCGTCAAGCAATCGCTGATCGACGGCGCCTTCGCGGCGGCGGAGCAATTCCACTCGCTGCCGCTGGAGCGCAAGCTGAAAGTCCGCGCCGTCGACGAGCCGGTCGGCTATCTGCCGGTCGGCGGCCAGACCCAGCGCGCCGAGCTCTATGGCGCGCGCTCCAAACATCCGGACCGCAGCGCGTCCTATTATATCCGCGACGAATATCCAGCCGATCACCCGGACCGGCTCGCCAAAAAGTCCTGGGTGTTCGACAATCGCTGGCCCGAGGATCTGCCCGGCTTCCGCGACCAGACGCTCGCCTATTTCGCCGTGATGCACGCCCTGATGATGAAGCTCCTGCCGTTGCAGGCGGTGGCGCTCGGATTGCCGGCCGACTGGCTCCTCAAGCATGAGGGCTTCAAGCCGATGAACTGCACGTTGCGGCTGTTGAACTATCCGCCGCGTGTGGTTGAGAACGAGGGCCAATACGGCATCGGTCCGCACACCGATTTTGGCTATTGCACCCTGCTGGCGCAGGCGAAGAAGCCCGGCCTCGAAATCCTGACGAAGAGCGGCGCGTGGGTGCAGGCGCCGGCGCATGATGGCATGCTGCTCTACAACAACGCCGATCTCCTGCAGCGCTGGACCAACGACCGCTGGCGCTCGGCGCCGCATCGCGTGTTCAATCTCGAAGGCGATGAGCGCTACTCGATCCCGTTCTTCATCTCGCCGCGCTGGGATGTGCGGCTCGAATGCCTGCCGACCTGCCAGAGCGCGGACAACCCGCCGAAATACAAGCCGATCAGCCGCGCCGAATATCAGGCCGAATTGAAGCGCACGGTTTACGAGCTGCCGGGGAAGGGGAGCTAAGCCCGCTTCCCCGCCCGCCATCGATCACGCCGCCAGCCGCGCCTTTGCCGCGCGCCGCGTCGCTTCGGCGAAGGTGAGCTCCGACAGCTTGCATTGCGCGAGGCTGCCGCCGCAGCGATCGGCGATATGGCTCACGCGCTCGAGGGCGTCGATGCACGCGGCATAGTCATGCGCGGCGAAGGCGAGCAGTGCCTCGCAGACGGGCCGGGCGAGCGCTTGCTCCGTCGAGACCTGCGCCGCGTCGCTGATGTCGACCCGCGGCAGCGTTTCCAGCACCCGCATTGCCGCAGATCTACGCCCGGCGGCAGCAAAGGCCGCCACCGCATGGACGCGGAAAAAGGGCCGCGCATCGTCGAGCCGCATTTTTTCCCAGCGATCGGAGAGCCGGCTCCAGCGGGAACCGAGCGCGACATCCCGCAGCTGGAGCCGCCACAGCAGGGCCGAGGCGTCGGCGAGCGCTGCGAGATTGGGTGAGGACGGGATCGCGATCTGCGCGTCGTAAACCGCCAGCGCGGCGCCGACATCGTTCCGCTGCAGATGGAACAACGCGCGATGCCAGGCGAGGTGGATCGCAAAGCCATTGCCTTCGGCCCATTCGGCTTCATGCGCTGCGAGGAAGGCCAGCCCTTCTTCGGCGCGTCCCTCCATCTCCATGACATGGGCGAGCACGTGGATCGCCGGCGCAAGCCCCGGTTCGAGGGCGAGGGCGCGGCGCGCGAGGCGCTCGGCCTGACGATAGGCGCCGTTTTCCTCGAGACCGAAGGCATGCATGGCGAGGATCGCGGCAAAGTGGGGCAGCGATCTGTCCCAATGCCGGATCGCCCGTGCGACACGGTCGCGCAGCAGGCGGCGATTGCCGAGCCGGAAATCCAGCGCATGCGCGACGGCGAGCGCGAGGATGTCGTGTGGCGCCGCGGCGACGATCGCGCCATAGGCTTCGAGGGCGAGCGTGTCGCCTTCGAGCCACAGCATGGCGGCGGCCGCATGTTGGTGCGCGCGATCACTTGCCGTGGCGCCGGCGGCGGTGATGGCAGCGACGCTCGCGGCGAGCGCGGCTTCGGCGGCGCGATTGTCGTCGCGCACGATCGCGGCCAGGCGCAGGCAATGCGCGAAGATGCTGCGCGGATGGTCGGCGAGGATGTCGTCGATCTCCGCCGCCGGCCGCCCGCGATAGGCGAGCAGATGGTCGAGCGCGTCCATGCCGCGGCGCGCCGCATCCGGATCGTCTTCGCCAAAGACCCAATCAGGTAGCGAATGACGAGCCGGGATCGCGCTCTCGAAACCGATCGGCCTTTCCGCTGCCTGCACCAACAACTCGGCCATAACACTCTCCATCCATCACGCGCGGCATCGCTGCTTGTCGCCGACGCCGCGCCGTACCGGATATCGCATCGGCACCCCGTATCCTGCTAGTTCACGAACTGAACCGCGCCGATACAGATTCTGAATTCGCCGCCTCTCGCTATTCGAGCGTGGCGAGGGCGGCCGCGACGCGCTTCATCTGCGCGTCCGTGATCAGGCTCTTCAGGATCGTCTGGAAGCGCGGATGCGTCGCGCCCGAGAAGATGTATTGCCAGCGATAGGCCTTGAGGAATTGCGCTGCGATGCTGTCGGCCTCTTGCTGGCTCAGCGTCCGGCCGCAATGCGCCGCGAAATAGCCGGCATCGGTCTTGGCCTGCGCCTGCAGGATGCCGTCGACCGCCGCGACGAGCCCGATGAAGTCATCGACCGCGCGATCGCGCTCGCTCTGCGACAACGTCGCGTCGTGGCGCCTCAGCTCGAGCTCGTCGAGAACGACATGCTGGCACTCGTCCTTCCAATGGAAGAGGAACACATCCTTGAAAAGCGCGGAAAGCTCTGCGTCCGGCTCGATGCTCTGGCGATAATGGTGCTGGACGAAGAGCTCGATTTGGAGCGTCAGCACGAGGACGGCCCAGGTGCTCTTGTCGAGGACGGCATGCGCAACCGCGTCGGGATCGACATCGAAGCGATAGCCGGTCGGCAACACCGCGCCCATCATGTCGTTGATGCGGCGGAACAAGGTCTGGTGCTTCAATTCCTCGTCGCTGAAGCGCACGAGGGCTTCGAGCGCGTTCTGATCGCCGAGCGAATGCTCGTGGCCGACCTCGATGAGCTTCGCGGTGATGAAGCGTTCGACGAGGCCGAAGACATTGGCATAGGTCCGACCCTGCACCTGGCTGGCGAAGCGCTTCTCCGCGTCGGAGAGTGTCGTCAGCTCTTGGACGAGAGACAGCCCGTCGGGCAAGTACTTCTTGCTCAGCTCGAAGCTGCGCCCTTTGATGACGTCGTCGTCGATGTCCCAACGAACGGCTTTGGATGCTCTGACAACGCGCGCATATTTATCGCTGTCGATCTGCACGATCGCATTCATGTTCCACTCCTGCTTTTGATCCGCGTTACGACGCACTCATTCAGCGCATCGATCGTCATCAAGCTTTACAGATGTCGTGCAAGAGCGGCTATGATCGGCGCTCCGGAAGATATGATTGAAACGCCGAATTGGCGGGCTGATCATGGACGCGCTATCGGACGTGTTGCGGGCGGCACAATTGAGCGGCGGTGTATTCCTTCACGCCGAGTTCACCGCGCCGTGGTGCATCGCGACGCAGGTGAACTCGCAGCTCTGCGCTCCTTTCCTCGGCCCGACCGCGCATCTCGTCCCTTACCACTACGTGCTCGAGGGCGAGTTGTTGGCCGCGCTTGAAGGCGGCGGCGAGTCACAGGCGTTGCGGAGCGGCGATGTGGTCCTGTTTCCGCGCAATGACATGCACATTTTGGGCAGCGATATCCGCCTGCCCGCGGTGTTCGGCGGCGAGCTGATGCGTCCCCCCGACGCTAGCGGCGGCCTTTATTCGATCCGCCATGGCGGCGGCGGCGCGCTGACGAAGATGATCTGCGGCTTCCTCGGCAGCGCCAGCGTGCAGGAAAACCCCGTCATCGCGACGTTGCCGCCGGTGATCAGGCTCAAGACGGAAGAGACCGGATCGGCGGAATGGATCCGCTCGACGTTCCAGTATGCGGCCGACGAGGTGGCGCGCGGCCGTCCGGGATCGCAGACCGTGCTCGCGAAACTGTCGGAGCTGCTTTTCGTCGAGGCGGTGCGGCGCTATCTCGACGATCTGCCCGCCAACCAGACCGGTTGGCTCGCCGGGCTGCGCGATCCCGTGGTGGCGCGCGCGCTCGCGCTGATGCATGGCGACATCGCCCGGCCGTGGAGCGTCGACGAGCTCGGCCGGCTCGCGGGGAGCTCGCGGTCGGCGCTGGCCGAGCGGTTCGGCCGCTTCATCGGCATGGCGCCGATGCAATATCTCGCGCATTGGCGTCTGCAGGTCGCGGCGCAAAAGCTCAAGAGCACGAGCGCTTCGCTGGCGCAGGTGGCCGAAGCGATCGGCTATGAATCCGAGGCCGCGTTCTCACATGCCTTCAAGAAGAAATTCGGCACGGCGCCGGCGACCTGGCGGCGCGCGTAATCGCTACGCGACCAGCTTCTTGACCTTGGCGAAGGGGCTGAGTTTCAGCCACGTACTCATATCGGCTTCGAGCTTGCGGTTGCCGGTCGGGACGAGGCGGCCCTGCTGCTTGGCGCGCGCGATGGTGGTGTAGCCCATCCAGATCTCGGTCATGGTGCGCAGATCGGTCGAGACGTAGAGATCGACATCGAAGCCGGGATCGATCGAGCAGAGATCGACCTCTTCGCCGGGCTCGACAACCAGCCAGTAATTCTGCTGCGCTTTCTTGAGATCGCTGAAGATCACCTGGATGGTGACGCGATGATCCGGCATCGGGGTCGGATCGATATTGCGCCGCATGTCCCACATCAGGAGATTGGGATCGAGATTGTCGAGCGATGCGCCGGTCTCGACCCAGCGCTGTCCCCAGCAGCCGATCGCCTCGATCACCGGCTTCAGCTCGCGTCCGGAATCGGTGAGGCGATACTCGAAGACGCCGGGCTCGCCCTTCACTTGATGACGCGTGACGACGCCCGCGCTCTCGAGATCCTTGAGCCGCTTGGAGAGCAGCGCCGGTGACATGCGCGGCACGCCGCGCCGCAGCTCGTTGAAGCGTCTCGATCCGCTTACCAGCTCGCGCAAGAGGACGAGCGTCCAGCGCGTGCCGAGAACTTCCGCCGCCATCGCGACCGGGCAAAACTGGTTGTAGCCACCCTCGGACATGACACAGCTCCTCAATATTCTGTTGGTCGGATCGTACAGGCAGGATCGCCGGCGCCGCTAGTTCAGAATCTGTATCGGCTGGATTCAGTTTCTGAACTATCGGGCCGAGCGCCGGTCGCGATATCGATTGCGCCAGGCGCATCGAAGAAGTCGATGCCAAAGCAGCAAGGGAGTTTCGATATGAGCGACTTGGCGATTCGCACCCTGGAAGGGGCAAGCAAAACTATTTCTGCTGAAACACTCGCCATGTTACGTGGCAGATTGCGCGGCAGCGCGGTGCTGCCGGGCGAGGAAGGCTATGATTCGGCGCGCACCATCTGGAACGCGATGATCGACCGCCGCCCGGGCCTCGTTATTCGCTGCCTCGGCGCCGCCGACATCATGCTGGCGGTCAGCTTCGCGCGTAGCCAGGGATTGCTGCTGTCGGTGCGCGGCGGCGGCCACAACATCGCCGGCAACGCGATCTGCGAGGGCGGGCTGCTCATCGATCTCTCGCTCATGAAATCGGTGCAGATCGATCCGCAATCCCGCACCGCCCGCGTCGAGCCCGGCGCGCTGCTCAGCGATTTCGACAAGGAGGCGCAGGCCTTCGCCCTCGTCACGCCGCTCGGCATCAACTCGACGACCGGCGTCGCCGGCCTCGCGCTCGGCGGCGGCTTCGGCTGGACGACGCGCAAATTCGGTCTGACGGTCGACAATCTCATCTCTGCGCAAGTGGTCACGGCCGACGGCAAGCTGGTGCGCGCGAGTGCGAGCGA
>Ga0134128_10004855_pt1 | contig 16370 bp, 14 predicted proteins | sample KB31754_FD_96462 | JGI IMG/M metagenome (GOLD analysis project Ga0134128, IMG submission 96462) | Terrestrial soil microbial communities with excess Nitrogen fertilizer from Kellogg Biological Station, Michigan, USA - KB3-175-4 | ecosystem: Environmental > Terrestrial > Soil > Unclassified ...
CCCGCGGGGACGGAAGGGGGCGACTGACTTAATGAGGCTTTGCCTGTTACGGCTTTTTGCATCTCCTAGCCCCTTTCCGGAACAATAAAATGTTATTTACCTTCAGCTTTCGTATGTTCAAACATCTCCGCGATAAATTCCGGCAACGTAAAACGTTTGGCGGAAAAGGGGATTCGCAGCCTGTATCATTGCATCATCGGCAAGTGCGGGGGCAGGAGCGGCATCCGACGTTTTACCTGTATCGGCAGCAGGAGAAGGCGTACCATATCGACTATTGCTTTGGGTCGGCGGATATCGTCAAGCGGTTGGTGTCAGTAGAAGTTGGGAGCCATGTCGATTGGATGATGTGGAGTGATCATCTGCCGGTGGTGGTTACGTTGAATGCATTCTAGATGAAGGCGATTTTTGGGCGGATGGGTATGCTTCAACCCCTCATGACCCCGAGAAGCCTATTCAACATAATTTTGAAAGTCCTTGGAATCTTTTTCATCCGAGATTTTCCTGCCCTTATTCCACCGGTGTTATCCGTTATTTTATTGTTGAGCAAGCCGGATGGAATTGTGGAAGCCATATGGGCCTTGGGCACGTCCCTGCTTGGCGGTCTTATTGTAGCCGATACCATTCCTACCTTCTGCCAACAACTGTTTTCGTATTATCAGCAAAAAAGGATGACTTACGGCCTTCAGAATCCGGAAATCTCCTACGTCGTTTTCTCCGGCGTCAAAATTCTTATTGGAGTTCTTTTGCTCACTAATCATCGGCAAATTACACGGTTCATCGAATGGAAAAGAAAGCACTAGCGACTCCCTGTTCGTGACCACCTTTTCTTACAGCCGCGACCACTTTCATTCCACCACACCGCAGCCGGCTGTTAAACATTCCAATTTTAAATCTGTTGAGAGCATAGCCGGAATCGAACCGGCGTTTGACGGTTTTACAGTCAGGCCTGCTTCCACTTACAGAATATGCCCCCTGGTTGTATCTGCTGTGATAGATACAAAACAAAAAACCCGCTTAGTAAGTACCAAGCGGGTCTTGAATGTCTTTATCGTCTACATCATACCACAGCCTGGCCGCTTCCTATCCGGAACGAACTACAATAGCTACAATATGATGTTTGTTGTTTCATGTTAATGCAAAAGTACACCTATTCTTCATTAAACAAAATCATTGGGTCAAAATTTTTTGTCGTGAATTCCTTCACTTCAGTCGAAAAACGACCGGTTGTATCTTATAGGTCTTCACCACCTTGCCGTCTTTAACACCCGGCTGCCATTTGCCGGAGGCGATGACAATCCGAAGCGATTCGCCGTCCAGCGAATATTCTACCGACTTGCCGATATAGGGGTCCTGGATCTCACCCTCTTTGCCAACGATAAAAAGCACCCGGACTTCGCCTTCGCTCTCGCTGTTGACCGCTCTATCCGGATATTTCAGATGCTTGTTCAGGTATCTTACCCATTGGTTAAGTCCTCCGGGGAACTCCGATTCTTTTTCGATGCTCTGTATGGAATCCTTTTTATCAATAGCCGGATCGATCACGGAAACGAGCGTGTCGTCGCAATAGACGTACTTCATTTTTATGCGAAAACTGTCGGTGGTGAGTTTGTACGCATCCCCATCCATCTTGCCATTCTTAAATGTGGCCGAGGAGTCGAGCAACCCCTCCGCGTTATAAAAACGGGTAACGCCGTTGCGATTATGCCCGTCTTTGTCCGCATATTGTTCGGTTTTCAAAAGGGGGCCGATAAAATTGTAGTAGTCCCATTGCCAGCAGCCCTCTGCCAGCTTGTGTACATGCAGCAGGAAATGAGCAGAATCGATTTTGGTGGGTGTCCAATCGGCATTAAAGACATAAAATGCCTCATTTTCCTGAGACCTGGCCGCCAGTGTGTTCAGCAGCAAAAGTGCGATGGCTATTTTTCTCATTTGGCTTCAAATATACCTATTGGACTTGTAAATTCGTCTCCTCCATGGGAGGGTTACCCTTTTTACGGGGCCTGTTACGACTACCTCGATGGATTCTCCGTGCGGTAATAATCGATCATGCCGTCTTCGGTTCTTCCAAACCGGACACCGCGGGAACGCTCGAACTCGATCGCACACTGCTGGGAGTAAAACCTTTGCCGATTTTCTGTGCGACTGGCTTATCTTTATCATGAATGGCACACAACGAATACGACGCTATCGTCATCGGCTCCGGGATAAGCGGTGGAGTGGCCGCAAAGGAGCTCACGGAGAAAGGGTTAAAAACCATCTTGCTTGAGCGGGGGATGAACATCGAGCACATCAAAGATTACACGGAGGCGAACAAGGAAGCCTGGGACTACCCCCACAGGGGCGACCGCACGCAGCAGATGATCAAAGACTATCCTGTGCTTCGGCGAAAGTATCCGCTGAATGAGCGGAACCTTTCCTGGTGGGCCAGCGATAAGGATAGTCCATACACCGAGGTCAAACGTTTCGATTGGTTTCGCGGATATCACGTGGGCGGGCGCTCGCTTTTATGGGGAAGACAGACCTACCGGTGGAGTGATATGTATTTCGAGGAAAATGCCAGGCAAGGGATCGCGATCGACTGGCCTATACGTTACAAGGATATCGAGCCCTGGTATGAATACGTGGAACGTTTTGCCGGGATCAGCGGATCTAAGGAAGGGCTGCCGGAACTTCCCGACAGCCAGTTCCTGCCGCCGATGGAAATGAATTGTGTAGAGAAGGACCTTGCCCAGCGGATAAAAAAGCTCTTTGACGGGAGACGCAAGATCATCATCGGCCGCTGTGCGCATGCGACCGTACCCATGGAGGGCCGGCAGTGTCAGTTTCGCAACAAGTGTTGGTTTGGTTGCCCTTTTGGCGGTTATTTTAGTACGCAATCCGTAACGCTCCCTGCAGCGATGAAAACGGGGAATCTCACCCTTAGGCCCTGGTCTATCGTGACCCGGCTGTTGTTTGACAAGGATAATAAGCGGGCTACGGGCGTGGAAGTGTTGGATGCGGAGACAATGCAGACCTATGTGTACAAGGCAAAGGTCATTTTTTTGAATGCGTCTACCCTGAACAGCGCCTGGATCTTGATGAACTCGGCCACCGATATTTGGCCGGGAGGATTGGGAAGCAGCTCGGGAGAACTGGGACACAATGTAATGGATCACCACCAGGGTTTATCGGCCAGCGGGAGGGTTGAAGGCTATCTCGATAAATATGTTTACGGCCGGCGGGCGAACGGGATCTATATCCCCCGTTTCCGGAACTTTTTTGGCGATAAGCGGGACTATCTGCGCGGGTTCGGCTATCAGGGCGGCGCGGCGCGCGGTCGGGGCGTACCCGATTCCAGTTGTTCCGTTGGGACGGGTCTCAAGGAGGTGATGTCCGAGCCCGGCGCCTGGTCGTTCAGCCTCGATGCCTTCGGCGAGATCCTTCCTTATCATGACAATAAGATCACCCTTGACACATCGAGAAAGGACAAGTGGGGTTTGAATGTACTGGCCATGGATTGTGAGCTAAAGGAGAATGAACGCAAGATGCGGGTGGACATGCTCAATGACGCCAAAGAAATGCTTGCCGCACTCGGCGTGAAAGACGTCGAAGGGGTAGACGATAACGATAGTCCATATCCCGGACGTAGCATCCATGAGATGGGCACGGCAAGGATGGGGGCCGATCCCGGGACTTCGGTGTTGAACAAATGGAATCAGGTATGGGACGCGCCAAACGTGTTTGTCACCGACGGCTCCTTTATGGTCTCGTCGGCTTGTCAGAATCCCAGCCTTACCTATATGGCCTTTACCGCGCGTGCGGCTGATTATGCGGTAGGGGAGTTAAAAAAGAGAAATTTGTGAGGTGGGTAGGAGGCGGTTGCGTCTATTTTTGACAAGATAACCGGCAAATTTCAGATTATCTTGTTATTTTTCTACCTTTATAGTATGGAGCTCATCCCTTCCATACAAGAATACGCGGGGCTGCCGATCCCTCATCACGTCATGAAGTGGCTGTTGAAGGAGTACGAACAGCCCAACGACAAAATACATAACTTGTTGAAAAAGGGCATTTTAGAGCAGGTCAAGAAGGGACTCTATATCGCGGGGCCTGCGATCACCAAGAGCAAGCCCGAACCATTCCTGGTGGCCAACCATATCCTCGGTCCTAGTTATGTCTCCCTGGAAAGTGCGCTCTCGTACTACAACTTGATCCCCGAACGGGTGTACACAATCACCTCTGTCACGACGAAGGCCCCTCGTGTCTACACCACCCCTATCGGGAGTTTTACCTATACCCGGCTACAATTGCCGTATTACAGCTACGGCATCCGGAGCATCGAGCTCGCGCCGCAACAGCGGATCATGATCGCATCACCGGAAAAAGCGATCCTGGATAAGATCGTTACCACCGCCGGTGTAGAATTCCGAAGCAAGTCGGGTGCATTATCCTACCTGGAAGAAGACCTCCGGATCGATACCGACCAACTCTCCCAATTAGACCTCCGGAGCATGGCGGACTGGATCTCTTTTGGACCAAAGAAGCAAAGTTTGCAGTTTTTACTTGAAACGTTACAACGACTATGATCAAAGAATGGCTTGACTCGTATAAACCCGGCAACAAAGAGGATGCAACAGCCGCCTTACGGGAGATCATGCAGCAGGTGGCACTGGCCGGCCTTTACCGGGCGGGCTTCTACGAAAAGGCTGCCTTTTATGGCGGCACAGCGCTTCGTATCTTTTATCGCCTGGACCGATTTTCCGAAGACCTGGATTTCTTGCTGCTGGCCGACGATCCCGATTTTACTTTTAGCCCTTACCTGAAAGCGATCGTCACGGAGTTTAGCTCGCAGGGGATGAAAGTATCTGTTCGGGAAAAGGAGAAGAAAGTTGCCACCAACGTCCAATCCGACTTTCTAAAATCGGAAACCATCTGGAAAGAACTCGTGCTCGACGCCATAGTCCCAGGACAAGGACTGCAGCAAACCGCCAATATACAGATCAAGATCGAGGTGGATAAACATCCTCCCTTGGGATTTCAAACCGAAGAAAAACTCCTCACCCAACCCTTCTCCTTTTACGTCAAATGCTTTGCACTTCCCTACCTATTTGCTGGCAAGATGCATGCGCTGCTCTTTCGCAAATGGCAAAACAACGTCAAAGGGCGGGATTGGTATGACATGGAATGGTATATCCGAACAGGCGTTGCGATGAGTCTGTCACATTTTCTGCAACGGGCAATGAACAGCGAAGATTGGGCCAGCCGTTCGATCACCGCCGCAGAATTCCGCGCGTTGCTAAGTAAAAAGATCGACGCGGTGAATATGGAAAGGGTAAAAGATGATGTGATTCGTTTTATTCCTCACCGGGAGAAGATCGCAATCTGGTCGCCGGCGTATTTTCATGATCTGGTTGCGAGCTTAAAGTTGGATGCGGAGGAAGTGAGACTGTAATCTGTCGCCTTGTCAAGCCGGACGGGATAAATTTATCATATGAAATTTGTTGCTGCCTACGTGTGTCTATGTGTCAGCGAGCGCCGGATCGGATGGCTGCCTCAAGCACATCAACGTTTATATCCTTCAGATTTTTGAACTTTATACAATACCCCGTCACGCTCGCCTTGCCGAGTTTCTTTCCGAAGGTATTGGCCAAAAATGTCTTGTCCTTGATCCCGAGGATATAAACGGAGATGCCGGTCGTGTTGGCACTAAGGCCAATTTTAAAAAAATCTTTCGTTGTTCCATCAGCGTAGCGAATGGTGTAATGCCCATAGCCGATCGTGGGGTTGCTAACCGTTTTGCCTTCACTATTCTTGCCATCGGAGAACCATAACTTACCCGCGGGTAAGACGCGAAGTATAAGCCCATGCAATGCTTGCATGTCGCTGCGCTTTGGCTCAGGCTGGCTTGTGATATACGCGTTAATTTGTTTCTGTACTTCCATTGTCAGGACGCCTGCTCACGGGAAGATAAAACAAATTGGCGGGATTTTGTCGGCCCAACGGCCGCGTTTGAGAACACTGCCCGCGACGTGCTTCAAACCAATCCCCGTTTGGTCGATAACTTATTAAGAGTGTCGTGGCTCCTGGAGCGCCTTTTCCTTTAAGCGGTTGAACCAGAGTGTGCTCTCCTGTTTAAACAGGAACCTGAGGGCAACAGCTTCTAGGATGATCTCCAGGAGCGTGAGGACAGCGACCACGAGCCTCGTGTTCCAGATGGCGGCAAAGGAGGTGATGTAGGGGATCAATCCCAACACGAAGAGTATCAATAAGACTACTCTCGCCCACTTCATTCCCAGGGTCACACATTTGGTCAACGCGAATAAGAGTGCCAATACAACCACAAGCTCGACGATCGCCTGGGCTGCCACCACTCCATAGCTTAAGCGATTGATCGCCCAGATAACGACAGCGAGGAACATCACCGTATACAGGATGTTTTTGGCGGCGACGATGCTTAGTGGCTTATGGAAGAGTGGGTTGGGGGAAGGGTTCTCCATGGCCTAGTTAAAGGCGCTTTTTGCTTTCCGCCGGGCCGAGTTGATGGCATGCTTCGCATTATCGGCGAGATCGTCGATGCTATCCTGCGCCTGGTCCTTTAGATCGTTGAATTTGCCGCTCAGCCTCTTACGCGTGGCGCTGCCCTTGTCGGGTGCGATCAGCAGGCCGATGCCAATGCCGGCGAGTGCGGCCAGTAATATCTTGTTCATAATAATAGATTTACGATGTTTCCTATATCGGTTAAAAAATCGTGCCAGGCCGGTTGTCCTGCATGATCGCCTGGATGAGGGCGACCAGCGCGCGGAGATCGCGGAAGTCCATGACCTCGACGGGCGAATGGGAATAGCGGCCGGGCCAGGACAGGGGGACGGAGGGGATATCATACGCCAGAAAGCCCTGACCATCAGTGCCGCCGGAGGTCATACCCAGCTGGATCGCGATCTTACGGCGGGCGGCGAGATCTTGCAGATAGTCCACGTCAGGCTTGCGGGCAATATTGATGCTTTCGATCACGCGGACGACGGCGCCTTTGCCCAGGGGACAGTAGGCATAAGTATGCGGTTCTACCGGATCGTCGGACGACACAAACGTATCGATAGGATAAACGACGCCGGCATCCATCAGGCCTTTTGTGGCAAAGGTCGAACCGAGCAATCCGATCTCTTCCCCCGTCGAAAACACCGCCGTGATCCTGAACGGCAGGGTTGCCGGATCGATATGCTCCAGCGCCAGTAACAGGGCAGCACAGCCGACGCGATCGTCGAAGCCACGCGCCGCCGCTCTATTTGCCGAAAGCCGAAAGAGTTGTTTTGGCATGGTAACCGTTGTAACCTCTTCCCTGATCCCCGCATCGAGCGCCTGCTGTTTGCTTGTAAAACCGGCATTGGCATACAGCGGTTTGCTGCCTTTTATCTGGGTCGCCGTGGAAAGATAATCGGGTCGCGGTTCGAATAGCGCCGGGATCTCCTTACCCACAGTGTGGATGATGGCCGCATGCCCCTCCCAGACGAAGTTGTAGAACCCGCCTTGCCTTTTTAGCCGGAGGGTGCCGTCGTCCAGGATGCTGTCCACTACAAACCCTACTTCATCCATATGCGCAACGAAAACGAGGTGTTGGGCTCCCTTTCCAAAAGTAAGCAGGATATTCCCTTTTTCATCCGTAACCGGCCGCGCCCATTTTGGCAGGGAAGAAAGGATATAGTCGCGGACGGGAGCTTCGGAACCGCTGACGCCATACTGGCCGACGAGATCGGTGAGCAGCTCGTCCTCTTTTACAAATTCTTTTATTACATGCGGCGGCACGAGGGTGGGAAGCGGCTCGATATCCACCGGCTCCCAGACACGTTTGTCTACTTTGTCGAGCCAGGTAGTGATCAGTTGGCGGATATCGGCGGCCTGCACTTGTTCGACGGGCGTTTTGGCGTAGCGGGCCGCCAATTGAAGATCGGTGCCGAAACGTGCGGCTTCATCGAAGGGGCCATATTTGTTTCGAACGTCCTCCAGGCCTTTGCCATTGATCTCGTCCAAGGTGGTAAAGGCGATGGTGACCGTGCCTTGAAATTTGGATCGAAGCAGGGTCCGGGCGACGGTGGCCAGGGCGATGACGGCGCTTTTTACCCGGACATTCGGCCCGACAATGGAATACCCGGGTTGCTCCGGCTGGCCAATGAGTTGTGTGGTCTTTAATGTCGTTACCGGGTCGAAAAGCCGGATGCCGCGGTCGGCGACTTCTTCGGCGCTCGTGCAGCCCAGGTCGAGGATCGTTTCCTGCCAGCTATGGACGGGTTTTGTGTTTTCGCGTGTTTGGCGAAGGGCATCGAAATGCGTCGAAGGAACGATGGCGACGCCGTACTGCGGCCCCGTCGCTGTTTGGATAAGCACCGGGTTGCCTTCTACAAACTGGTGGGCTATTTCGGTGGCGCTTGTGCCGATGGGTGTGACGCGACAATAGCCATCGGGCTGGATGTAACTGATCACATAGGCGGCCTCGTCGAGACTCGTGGAAAACAGTCTTTTCGGGCTGCCGCTGCCGATAGTGATAACGAGATTGCCGAGCCGGTCCTCTTTCATGATACCTTTTGGGAAAAAGCGCTTGAGGACCGACGCCGCGGGTGCCTCACGGCCGGCAGAAGAAATAGCGCTCGTATTGAAGGACCTTATGCACCCTAGAAGATTGGAGTCGATGAGGGGCTGGGCCTTGAGGAACGACGTCATAACAAGCAGGAACCCGGCGAGGAGGGTGAGCTGGCGGCGCATGGTTTAGGAGTTTACAAGGAAGATACGACGCCGCTTTGATTTAGGACGCTGCTTTTGCGTCGGGATGGGGAATTAGCCGATGGGCGGGAAGGGGAATCGGTTCCGGCTCCGGCTTATCGGGATACTGAAATAGCACGGTATAACGGTGAAGCTCTGGCTGATAACTCTGAACCAACGCTGATCCGACCACCCTTTGGGTGGTATCTAGCACGATGACCAAGTCTCCCGGTTGATGTTGCATAAAAGTAAGATAGGAATGCAGCTGCAATTTTCAAACCAGGGGCGGCGTTTCGGGGAAAAATTAACATTTTGGACGCAGCGAAAAAGATTTTTCGGGGACGTAGGGGTTTGGGCCGGATCAGTTGTCTTGCTAAAAAAGGCGATTTTTACGGGAATGAGCATTTTTAGCCGGAACTGGCTGTGGGGGATATTGGCTGCTTGCGTGCCGCTGGGAGCGCTTGCCCAGCAATCGCAGGAAGCTCGGGAGCGGCCGTCGTCGCCGGGGGCGCGGGGGCAGCCGTCGTCCCCGCTGGAGCGGAGTGTTACGCTGTACGCTGCGGCCATACCGCTGGGGCGGGCGCTGGATTCGATCGCGGCGCGGGGGCGGTTCCAATTTTCCTATAACAGCAGCATTTTGAAGGAAGACAGCGTGGTGAGGGTGGACTTGCGGGGGCAGACGGTTCAGGCCGCCTTGGATATGCTGCTCGGAAAGGGTTATAGCTATACAGAGCAAGGTAGTTATGTGATTATTCTCCGTGGGCCGCCGGTGTCAGACCCGGCAGCCTCGCCGTCGGTCGCGGCAGACAAGGTCTATGAACTCTCGGGCTACGTCCGGGATAGAAACACGACCAGGCCGGTGGCTAACGCGACGGTCTATGTGAAGGAGCAGCTGCTCTCCGTCCTCACCGATGACCAGGGGCATTTCAGGCTGCGGCTGCGGGTGCGGTCGCCCTATCCGGTGCTGACTGTCAGCAAGGAATGGTACGCCGACACCGACGTGGTCGTTCAAGCCGGCTATGACCAGGTGCTGCTGGTCGCGCTGACGCCGGTGGTGGGCGCCGTGCTGGACCCCGTGTATATCTCTTCGCCGGTGGAACGGACCTGGCTTGGCCGCCGGATGCTTTCGGCCAGACAACGCATTCAAAGCCTCAACCTCTCGCACTTCTTTACCAGCGGCGCCACACAGGTGTCGCTCGTCCCCTGGGTCGGCACGCATGGGCGGCTTAGCGGTCAGGTGACGAACACCTACTCGCTGAACCTCATCGGCGGCTATAGCGCGGGTGTGCGCAATGTCGAAGTGGGCGGCGTCTTCAATATCGACAAAAAAGACGTACACAAGGTCCAGCTCGCGGGTGTGCTCAACCTCGTGGGCGGCAATGTCCACGGATTCCAATGCGCGGGTGTCGTCAACTTCGTCCTAGGCTCCGTCCACGGGTTGCAATTGTCCGTGTATAGCAATACCTGCAAGGACACCCTCCACGGCGTACAGCTCAGCGCCTTTGTCAACAGAGCACGCTATCTGGCCGGGGTACAGATCGGGCTGGTCAATTTTGCCGACACCTCCACCGGCGTCAGCATCGGACTGCTCTCTTTTGTCAAACATGGCGGGGCACACCAGGTGGCCCTTAGTGTGTCGCCGGTTACTGGGCTCACCGCCGAATATCGCATGGGCAACCAAAAACTCAACAGCATCTTCCTGCTAAGTTACAATCCCTGGTCCGCACAACACCCGCTGTTCTACGGCTATGGCATGGGAAAAGCATTCCGGCTGGGTAAGCGGTGGGGCATCTATGCCGAGGTCACCGAACAGGAGGCGCTCGGGAAACAACTCACGGCAACGGGAACCAAAAACAACCTCGCTTTCCTGGGAACAGTCGAGAAGCTGGAGCCGTTGCTGACCTATCGCATGGGCAAGACCGTTACATTCTTTGCGGGTCCTACCCTGGGCATCTATACCCTTGAACCGAAAAAGAACGATGGGAATCATACGCTGCAGCTGCCCGACCAATCTTTTTATAGTTCCTTTGGCGGCGGGCAGTCGAATGTCTGGTATGGACTCACCGCCGGCATCAGTATTTTATAACGACGCGTAGGGGTAAAGCGCGTTTGGGTTGTTATCTCCCAAAACACGCATTATGCCAAGGACCTTGATCCTGACCTTACTCATCCTTTTGTTTTCATTTTGCACCTACGCCCAGACGAAGTATACCATCAGCGGCACTATCCGCGCCGGCAAGACCGGCGAAAGCGCCATTCGCGCCACGGTGCTGGTATCGGAGCATCATCTCGGCATCACCACGAATGAATATGGTTTCTTCTCGCTGACGCTACCCGCGGGGCACTATACCCTGGTGATCTCGGCGGTGAGCATGCAACCGCGAACACTGGACGTGGACCTGACGAAAGATATCCGGCTCGACGTTTCGCTGGAAGCAGCAGCGGCGCAGTTGCAGTCGGTAGTCGTCAGCGCGGCGGCCAATGAAAGCAAGCTTGCCGGCACCGCGATGGGGGTCGACCGCCTCTCCGCCTCCACGGTCCGCGATCTGCCTGCCTTTTTGGGGGCACCGGATGTGCTTAAAACCATTCAGTTGTTACCGGGGGTCGCTTCCGCGGGTGATGGCAACACCGGTTTTTATGTGCGGGGTGGGGCACCTGACCAAAACCTGATCCTGCTCGACGGGGCAACGGTCTACAACCCTTCGCATCTCCTGGGCTTTATCTCCACCTTCAACCCCGACGCGGTTCGCGATGTGACCTTATACAAGGGCGATATGCCGCCGGCCTATGGCGGCAGATTATCATCGATTGCAGCTATCAGGATGAGTGAAGGCAACAATCAAACCTTTCATGTGAATGCCGGCGTAGGGGTGATCACCTCGGGCATAGAAGCCGAAGGGCCCATCACGAAAGGGGAGTCTTCCTTCCTGGTGGCGGCGAGGACCACCCGGATCAACGCGGGTCTCGCGGCCTCACACGACTCTACCATCGACAAAGACAAGATCGGTTTCTATGATTTGAATGCCAAATTGAATTTCCGACTGAGTTCCAGCGACCATCTATATGCGAGCGGTTATCTCGGTCAGGACAATCTGCTGATCTATCAGCAGGCCGGCTTGGCCTGGGGCAACGGGATCGCCTCGCTCCGCTGGAACCATGTCTTCGGTCACCGGCTTTTTGCCAATACCACGGTAAGTCTTAGCAATTACAATTGGAAGATCACGGGCTATACGAATGGGGCCACCTGGGTCGTGACATCGAATCTCGACGACTGGTCCTTCAAACAGCAATGGGAATGGTACCCGGCACCGCGGCATACCGTCAGGTTCGGGGCGGAGAGCATTTATCACGATCTGCATCCGGCTAAACTCAATGCGCAGCCGGAAACGGGGCTTAGCGATACGAGCTTTCAGGCGCGTTATGGCTGGGAGAATGCGCTTTTTGCCGGGGACGATTGGGCCGTGAACGACCGGCTAACGTTGACCTATGGGGCCCGTTTTACCAATTACACCGTTCTGGGTCCGGGAAATTTCTATGACGTGAATCCAGCCGGAGTGGTCATCAAAACGAATGTTTACTCCCCGGCTCAAAGCGTCGTGAACTATTTCCATCCCGAGCCGCGTGTGGGGGTGGCCTATGTGCTCGACAGCCGGTCCACCATCAAGGCCTCGTATGCCCGAATGGTGCAGAATGTCCATCAGCTCACCAATTCGGCGGAGAGTCTGCCTACCCAACGCTGGGACCTGACGAATAACAATATCCAGCCGGAGATCTCGGATCAAGTGTCGCTGGGCTATTACCGGGAGACGGCGGATCGGATGTATAGCTGGAGCGTAGAGACCTTTTATAAAAAGATGCAGCATCAGATCGATGTCCGCACAGGCGCACAGATCGAGACCACCGATATCGTAGACGCGGCGTTGCTCTATGGTCAGGGCAGGGCCTATGGTGTGGAGGGCCAACTGAAGAAGAACAAGGGCAAGCTCACGGGCTGGATAAGCTATACCCTGTCGCGGGCGCAATTGCAGATCGACAGCATCAATCACGGGGAGTGGTATATGGCGCCCCAGGACCGGACGCACAATTTCGCTATCGTGGCCATCTACCATCCCAACGAAAAATGGAGCTTTAGTGCGAATTGGGTGTACTATACCGGCAGCCCGGTGAGCTATCCCAATGGCAAATACGATGTCGATGGACGGAATGTCTTTTATTTTGCCAGCAGGAATGGCGACCGGCTGCCAGCCTATCATCGGCTCGATCTGGGCGCCACCAGGCATTATACGCACAAGAAATACAAGGCCGATCTGAGCTTCGGGGCTTACAACGCCTATGACCATTACAATGCCTATTATATCTCTTATCGGCAAAATCCGAATAACCCGGACCAGGAGCAGGCCGTTCAGACCACGTTATTCGGCATCATCCCCTATATCGCTTACACCATCAAATTCTAATTCTTATTCTATGCGGAAATTTATTGCGCTTTTTTGTTGCGTCGGGGTCGGCGCCTGTACAAAGGTCATCGATCTGAAGGTCCACAACTCCCCGGCGGTGTATGTCATCGAAGGGAATGTCACTGACCAACCCGGTCCTTACACCGTCAAGGTCTCAAAGACGGTGGGTTTTTATGCGGGTAACCAATACCCCGGCGTACCCGGCGCCATGGTCACCATCGCGGATGACGCGGGTCACAAGGATCGGTTGACGGACAACGGCGACGGCACCTATTCCACGGTGTCGCTGCAGGGAGTCACGGGGCAGACCTATACCCTGCAAGTCGTGATCGGCAAGGATACCTTTGCGGGTGTGTCTTCGATGCCTGCCCGGGTGAATCTGGATAGCGTCGTGATCGAGTCGGTGCTTAATGGCGGCAAGGCGGTGCTGGTGGCGGTGCCAAAATTCGTCAATCCGCGGGGGCAGGGGGGTGATTATTATTATTTCGATCAGACTATCGATGGTTATTTGGATCGGAGTTTTTATTACTGGACGGATCAGTTCTCTGCCGGTCTCACCAATAACTTCAGTCTCGAACGTGCGAGTAACGACAGCACGCTGCATATGGGCGATACGGTACGGGTCGAGATGCAGTGTCTCGACGAGCCCATGTACAACTATTGGGTGGGGGTAGATCAGAGTGCCTCGGAATCGGAGCAGGCAAACCCGGGCAACCCGGTGACGAATCTCACGGGTGGCGCTTTGGGCTATTTCAGCGCCCATACGTCGCAGGTCAAGGGCGCGCGTGTAAGGCAGCAATAGGCAGCTTAGGGGCGAGCCATTGCTCGGACCGGCTGTGGCCGCCGCCATTTTGTACGCGGAATTCGCGCCAGCAACTATAGCCGAGGAATTGTACGATCGTATTCAGGGTTTTAGTATGGGGCAGGCTTTCATAACGGACCCTGCCCCATATTCGCTTTAGTGTAACGTGACTCAATGCAATTCCTGTGTGCTCGAATATCATTCTGCTGAGTTCCAGAAAATCCTGGTTGTCCCACTGGTCGCTGTTTCCCCAGCCCGTTTTTTCCTCGGTGAGCCGTTTCAGCTGCCATGTCAAACCTATGTCCATGGGAAAGTTATTATAGTGGTTCATTTACCCGAATTGGGATAGTTTACACCGGGTCCGAAAAAACATTCAAAGGCGCTGATCTTGCCGTTCTTTAGCTTGAAATAGTCGGAGTTGCGGAATAGCTTGCCTTCGGTCGTATAACCGTTGGAAATTACAACGGCCAAATCGCCATTGATGATGAACTTGTCGACATCGACCCGCTTGATCTTATAAGCGTTTGGCCAGCACCTTTCCTTGAAGGCCTTTATATCGATATGGTCGTCGAGCGGGCTGGAGAAGGTAAAGCCGTCGGCGAGGATCTGCTGCATCGAATTCCAATCCTTTTTCTCAAAAGCGGTATACCAGGCCTTGATCGTTTTTACATTTATGTCTTTTTGGGAGGTTGCCGGGCCTGGGCTCGGGCCGGTTTGGGTGTATCCCGCCTGCCAGGCCAGGATGGCTCCAATCAGCAGAATTTTGAATTTCATGATCTTTGTTTTGGTCCCTTAAGTTACCAAAATCATCCGCGCAATTGGTGGTAAATCAACGAATAGACGACTCGGCCGTATAGACGGCAGGATAGAACGTATGAACACCGCATTGGGGTATCGCCGGGAAGAAAATCCCGCATTTTTAGTTCCGGAAATGGCTTAATTTGTTAGACTGATGAGAACAGTCAATTGGAAAAGAGTGCTCCTGCATGTTGCGTTCTGGCTCGCCTATATGGTAGAGGACGTAGCGCTGGTCTACTTGTGGGATAAAGCCTTGCCTTCTGCGCTTTCGGACCGCCACCAGCTGGCACTGGCCGTTCTCAATAGCCTGGCATCGATGGTTCCCCGATTGCTCTTTGTCTACTATGTGCTCTACTATAACCTGCCGAAGCTGCTCGCTGAGAAAGGCGGCCGAAAGAAATACATTGTCCAGCTGGTGCTGGCTTTTATCGCGGCTGTGTTTTTCTATAGGGCCGTGGGCGTCTATTTCATAAGCCCGGTGATCTATGGCCAGGGATTTACGCGGTTCGCCGCCTATTTCAGCGGCCGCTTCTTTTTACAAATGGGGATGGATATCGGCTTTGCGGCGGGCGTGGCCATCATGATCAAGCTTATACGCTTGCAGCTCGCCGCTAAAGAAAGGGAACAGGAGTTGGTTAGGGATAAATTGGAGACCGAGCTGAAGTTCCTCCGGAACCAGACCAACCCCCATTTCCTTTTCAATACCCTGAACAATATCTATGCGCTCGCGAGAAAAAAATCCGATGAGACCGCGGATGTAGTGTTGCGGCTGTCGAAGCTCCTCAGGTTTATGCTGTACGAGACAAAAAGCTCACGGATCAGGATCAGCGACGAGCTCAAGATCCTCGACGACTATATAGCGCTCGAAAACCTACGGTATAACGACCGGCTTACGCTCAGTTTCGTAAGAGAGATCGACGATGAGAATGAGCCTATCGCCCCGCTTCTATTGATACCCTTTGTGGAAAACGCCTTTAAACATGGAGCGAGCGAAAGCAGGTTCGAATCGTTTATTAATCTTGAAATGGGTCTGCAGAAGGGTATCCTGGAATTTAGTGTCGAAAACTCGAAAGAGGAAAATGGGAAGCTTAATGATGAAAAGATCGGGCTCACCAATGTCCGCCGGCAATTGGAACTATTGTATCGGGAGCATGAGGTCTCGATAAAATGCGAGGCTAATGTCTACAAGGTATTCGTGAAAATAAACCTGCGGCGCTATGCAAATCTATAACTGTATGATCATCGAAGACGAGCCCCTGGCTACCGAGGTGTTGCAGGATCATATCAGGCAGGTGCCGTTCCTAAAGCTGGTGTGTGCTTGCAGCGATGCTTTTTTTGCCATGGAGCGGCTGCAGGAATTCGATATCGATCTGATCTTTCTGGATATCCATTTGCCAAAGATGAAGGGGTTCGATCTACTCAAAGTGCTGAAGAAACCGCCGAAGGTCATCATCACTTCAGCTTACCAGGAGTATGCGATACAGGGGTATGAATTTAACGTGATCGATTACCTGCTGAAGCCCATCGGGTTTTCTCGATTTTTAAAGGCAGTTAATAAAATGGAGCAGCCGCGCGAGGTCGTC
>Ga0134128_10004856_pt1 | contig 16368 bp, 15 predicted proteins | sample KB31754_FD_96462 | JGI IMG/M metagenome (GOLD analysis project Ga0134128, IMG submission 96462) | Terrestrial soil microbial communities with excess Nitrogen fertilizer from Kellogg Biological Station, Michigan, USA - KB3-175-4 | ecosystem: Environmental > Terrestrial > Soil > Unclassified ...
CACCACTTCGAGCTTGCCGCCTCCCGCTGACAGCCTATCCGCGCCTGTAGTAACACGACCCGATCCAGCTCTCGTGGCATTCCGGCTGGTCAGCGAGCAGATTCGGCCGGCCGTGTGCCCAACATCTGCGGAAGTCCGGTCAGCGGCCGGGCCAGCGGCAGCGCCAAGGCCGGTGTGACGGGCCGGTGGAGATGCTGCGGGGTGTTGAAGATGGCCAAAGACTCCGCCGTCAAGGCCCGCACCCAGGCCATCAACCAACTCAAAGCCGTACTCGTGGCGGCCGATCCAGCCCTGCGCGAGGCGCTGTCGGGCCTGACCACCACCATGCTCGTCCGTCGTTGTGCGCAGCTAGAGACGACCACGCCGCAGGATGTCACCAGCGCGGCGGTCTACACCCTGCGCTTGCTGGCCCGGCGCATCCAGGAAACTTTCCGCGCAAATCCACGACCTTGTCCACCACATCACCGACACGATCACCAGGCACTGCCCGACGTTGCTGACCCGCCGCGGTGTCGGTCCCGACAACGCCGCCGCCCTGCTCATCACCGCCGGGGACAACCCCGACCGACTACGCAGTGAGGCCTCCTTCGCCGCCCTGTGCGGCGTCAATCCGCTGGAAGCCTCCTCCGGCAAAACCAGCCGGCGCCGACTGAACCGCGGCGGCGACCGCCAAGCCAATTGCGCGCTCTACCGCATCGCCATCTGCCGACTACGCGGCGACACGCGCACCCGCAACTACCCGCCCGCCGCATCACCGAAGGCAAAACCCGCCGCGAAGCCATCCGCTGCCTCAAGCGCTACCTCGCCCGCGAGATCTACCAGATCATCACCTCCCCACCCGAAGCCGAGCCGTCACCAGCTTGACATCTATAGGGGCGTCAGTGCCGTTTAGCTGGTCACCTGAGCGCCGGGCCGTTGTCGGTGCGAAAAACATAGCTGGAGCAACCTTTGGCTACGGCATAGCACGGATCACCAGCCACTCGCGGTACAGACGTTGTATTAGAGAACCGATTGACGCAATCACCAAGGGATTCTAACATCAATAACGTATATTTTTAGACCCAGCTGAGGAATACCCTCGAGCGGACTCGGTAGGAGGAGGTCATGCGGATCAGACTCATGAAGGTGGCGGTGACAGTCTTCGCGCTGGTAGCGACGGCGGTTGCGTGCGGCCAGACGTCCACCAACAATCAGCCCGCGGCCCAGCCGCCTGCTGCCCAGCCGGCAGCCAACCAGCAGTCCCCGGCGGCTATCACGCTGAACCAAACGATGCGCAAATTGTGGGAAGAGCACGTCACCTGGACGCGGCTCTATATCGTCTCGGCGCTGGCCGGATTGCCCGACGCCCAGCCGACGGCCGCTCGGCTGCTTCGCAATCAGGACGACATGGGCAACGCGATCAAGCCATTCTACGGCGCGGCCGCTGGTGATCAACTGACAGCCCTGCTCCGTACCCACATCACCCAAGCCGCGGACCTGGTCAAGGCGGCCAAGGCGGGTGACCAGCCCGCCCTGGCCAAGGCCAAGGACGCCTGGTTCGCCAACGCCGACGACATCGCCACGTTCCTCTCCCACGCCAACCCCCAGAACTGGCCGGTCGACCAGGTCAAGGCGATGATGCACACCCACCTCGACCAGACCATCGCCGAGACCACCGACCGCCTCAAGGGCAACACCACACAAGAGATCGCCGACTACGACGCCATCGAAAATCACATCCTGAAACTGGCCGACACCCTGTCAACCGGCATCGTGGCCCAGTTCCCCGATAAGTTCACCACCTGACCATTGCCCACCGACTCGCCGATAGGTGGCAGGCCCACCGTGGGCCTGCCACCTATCGGCGGCCCCACACCGGCCCCGACGGTTGACCCGGAAGGCGGCCGCTGTCCACCGGTCGGCCGGGGAGTTGAGATCAGCCGAAAAGCAGCCCTAGTACCGGAGAGGCATTGCCACGAACCGCCGAGTCATGATCGACTTGATTTTGGCCACTTGCTGCAGTTTTGTTACTGCGCTTGCCGATGACGGTGATCGATCACCTGCCGAGACAGCACAAGGCCAAGGCCGGGTCTGCCGTAGAGAATAGAGTTTGGGCGGTCAAGGTTGGTCAGGTTTCCTGGTGTGCTTGGGCCGGGACATTGAGGGCCGTGGAGCCTTCGACGATGCGTCGGGCGAGGTCGCTGAGTCGCATTCTGTTTCTGCGGGCGTGGGCCCGGAGCTGGGTGAAGACGTCCGGGATGCTGAGTCCGGTGCGTGCGGTGAGCACGCCGAGAGCCTCTTCGATGATGACGCGGTTGTCGAGTGCGCTCTGTAGTTGTTCGGCGAGGATTTCGCTGCGGCGAGCGCGCGCTCGTGCAGGATCCGATCACCCAGCACCTGCACCTCAACCAGCAGCGGAGCAATCCCGGGCAATATCTCACCCCTCCGACCCAAGCGCCAAATCCCAGCCCGAACCACCCCGCCTATCTGCTCGCGCGCTGCGCTCGATCGCTGGGTAACCGCACGTTTCACTTGCCGCTGGACCGATCCGGCCAACCACGGCGCTTCTCCTCAACCCGCCGCCGGGTCGCGGGCATCGCTGGCTTCGCTCACGGCCATGGCTCCCGGTCAGCGCACGCTGCTTCACATCAGAGGAGGAACCACCCCGAACGGACCTTGACACAGACGCGATCACGATCAGCCGCCGGCCGGCCGAGGTGTTCAGGTTCCTCGCCGACTTCGCAAACGTGCCGCTGTGGAACTACGCGATCAGCGAGACCCGGAAGGTCACCGGCGACCCGGTGGGTGTCGGCTCGCGCTACCGGCAGACCCGAACACTTCCCGAAGCAAGGAGACCTTTGTCGACGGTCACCGAGTTCGAGCCGGACCGCAGGCTCTCAATACGAGGTGCTCTCGGGCCTTTGCGCGGCGAGGTCGCTTACCTGCTCGCGCCAGCGGGAAACGACACCGCCCTCACCAACCCCATGAACCTCCAGCCCCCGGGTCCACTGCGGTTCGTTGCGCCACTGGCAGCTTCCCGCGTCAAGTCGGCGGCGGCTGCGAACCACGACACACTCAAGCAGATCCTCGAAGGGCGGGCGGCCGACCTGACGACGGATGAATGCAGAAAGCGCTCCGGAAGCAGATCGGCTTGCGAACGACGCCGCTCTCTGCCGACTCTCACGCGCCAGACCAGCCGGTGCCGCAGCGGAGGTTCGTCCAGCGGGACCGGAACCGCTTTGCATAACGTAACGACGCCGGTGCGCGTCACCTGTCCGCGAGCTCGATGATTGGGTATTCGGGCCACCACATGGCCTGGTGCACCTGCAGGACGGGGTCGTCCACGGACACTTGCGCCAGCCCCTCCTCGGTCGCGGTGACCGCGACCGCCACAGCCACGGCGGCCGAGACGGTGCGCAGGTCCTCAATCGGCGGGAGTAGCGGTGCTCCGGGGGCGGTAGCGTCCGACAACCGGGCAATGGCGTCGGCGGCCGCGGCGATCATCGGTGGGTTGATCCGTCGGGCACGGGCTACTGTGACGCCGAGGCCGATGCCGGGAAAGACCAGGGCGTTGTTGGCCTGGGCGATGCGATGGGTGATCCCGCCGTGGGCGACCGGGGGAAACGGGCTGCCCGTGGCGACCAATGCCCGGCCGCCTGTCCACCGGATCAGATCTTCGGGCAGCGCTTCGCACTTCGACGTGGGGTTGGACAGTGGCATGATGATTGGCCGTTCGGTGTGTGCGGCCATGTCTTTGACGATGGCTTCGGTGAACGCGCTGGCCTGCGTCGAGGTGCCGATAAGCATGGTGGGCCGCACGGCTGACACAACGTTGGCGAGGGTGACCCCGGTGCCGAGGGTGATTCCGGTACCCGCACCAGTGGACCAGCTGGCCACCTCGGCCGCGGTCCGTGCGTAGGAAACCTGGAAGTCGCGCAGGTTGGGCGCATCGTCGACTAGCAGGCCTCGGCTGCCCAGGGCGTAGAAGCGCGCGGTGGCCTCGGCTGGGGACAGTCCTTCGCGGATCATGACATCGCGGATCATGTCGGCGATGCCTAGCCCGGCAGTGCCGGCGCCGTGGATGACCACCCGCTGGTCGCGTATCCGGCTCCCCACCGCCCGTACAGCGGAGAGCGCTGCGGCCAACACGACCGCGGCGGTGCCCTGCAGGTCGTCGTTGCAGGTGCACACCTGGTCGGCGTACGTGTTCAGGATGCGCCGCGCGTTGCCGGCCCCGAAGTCCTCCCAGTGCAGCATCGCATTCGGGAACAGGTTCGTGGCCGTGGTGACGTAGGCCTCGATGAGATCGTCGTAGCGCTGATCGCGGACCCGGGCGTGTCGGGCACCAAGGTACGTCTCGTCATTGAGAAGCCCCATGTTGTCGGTTCCTGTGTCCAACACCACGGGGAGCACCCGGTGTGGATGTATACCCGCGGCGGCGGTGTAGACCGCGAGCTTGCCAATCGCGATCTCAATGCCGCCCACTCCTTGATCCCCGATGCCCAGGATGCCCTCTGAGTCGGTGGCCACGATGAGGTCGACGTCCTCGGCGCTCATGCCACAGTTACGGAAGGACGCCTCCACGTCGTTAGGCCGGTCAAGGGACAGGAACACTCCACGCGGGCGACGGAACTCGTGGCTGAACCGCTCGATCGCCAGCCCGACCGTCGGGGTGTAGACCACCGGCAGCATCTCGGCGATGTGCTCGCACAGCAGCCGGTAGAACAGCACCTCGTTGCGGTCCCGCAGATTGGCCAGGTATACCCAGCGACGCAGATCATCGGTCTGCGCGCAGTACTGGCCATAGACCCGCCTCAGCTGCCCGTCCAATGTGCTCACCGCGGTGGGCAGCCGGCCGGTCAGCCCTAAGGCCTCGCGTTCTTCGATGGTGAACGCTGTCCCGCGGTTGATCGTCGGACAGGCCAGCACGGCGCTGCCCCTTGCGTGGATACGCGCAACCACGCCGTCAGCAGTTGGAATAAGCTCATATGGCGGGTGCATGCCCCTCTCCTTTTTCGTCCGCAGCCAGCGCGAGCCCACCGAGCCGGACGCCGCCTGTGGGTATCGCCGTCGACCCATTGCACTCCACCGTCCGCGCACCCGACGGGCACATCCTCATTGGACCCGACGGAAAGATTGGATCCGACGGAAAGCGTCGCCGACATGGGTGACGCGCGAACTGGGTGTCCGTGAGTACTGCGCGGCGCTCGGTGTCACGCAACCATTGCAGAGGTGAGTCCCGTACGTGACCAGGGATCGGTGGCGTCGGGGCTTGGTCGATGAGAGGAGGATCCGGCATGCCGAGCGCACCCATCGGATTGCATCATGTGACCCCGACGGGTTGGCCCTGGAGCTGGTCGCCCACACCCAGCCCGAGTCGGCATCGGCATGGGAACACGGGCCCATCCCCCCGGAGCACGCCATCCGGGGCCTGCATTCGGTCACGCTGACCGAGCCCGGCTACGAACACACCGCCGAGCTGCTCACCGGCACGCTCGGTTTCCGGCTCGCAGCCGAGCAAGGCGACCGCTTCCGCTTCGCCACCGGCGACGGCGGTGCCGGGTCCCTGGTCGACGTGCTGTGCCGCCCCGAGGCTCCTCATGGCCTGGTGGCCGCGGGCACGGTGCACCACATCGCCTGGCGCACCCCCGGCGAGGCCGAGCAGATCCAGTGGCGCAACACCCTGCTCGGCCAGGGACTCAACGTGACCCCGATCATCGACCGGCAGTACTTCCACTCGATCTACTTCCGCGAGCCCGGCGGGGTGCTGCTCGAAATCGCCACCGACCCGCCCGAATTCACCGTCGACGAACCGCTGATGCAGTTGGGCCGGGCGTTGAAGCTACCGCCGTGGCTGGAGCCCTCCCGAGCCGAGATCGAACACGCGTTGCCCACCCTGAAGATCCCCGGTCCCGACGAGGAGCTGGTCCTCGGCGGCATCGGCGGGGCAGGTGGCACATGAGCACCAGGGAGGTGGAAGCGTTCACCCACCGCTTCCTTCCGGCTCACACTGCCGGTGCGCTGACCTTAGCTGTTGCTGCACGGCACCGACGGTGACGAAAATGACCTGCTGCAGCTCGGCCGTGCTCTCGACGGTCAGGCGGCACTGTTGTCACCCCGCGGCCAGGTCAGCGAGCGGGGCGCGAACCGGTGGTTTCGCCGCCTGGCCGAAGGCGTCTTCGACATCGACGACCTGCTCGCCCGCACCGATCAGCTCGCCGCGTTTGTCACCAGTGCTGCCGCCCACTACCGGCTGGATGCCTCCGGCTGGTCGCGGTGGGGTCTTCCAACGGCGCCAACATCGCTGCCACGCTGCTGTTGCGCCACCCCCAGCTGCTGCCGGCAGCAGTGCTGTTCGCCCCGACGGTCACCTTGAATGACCCGCCAATGGTTGACCTGTCCGCAGTGGGGGTGTTCCTCGCCGCCGGGCGCGTCGACCCCATCGCGCCACCCGAACAGGCCCAACGCCTCGCCGAACAGTTCATCGAGCGGGGCGCAGCCGTTGAGCTGCGCTGGCACCCCGGCGGGCACGGGATCAACCCCCAGATCCTTGCCCAGGCCACCACCGACACCGCCCCACTGCCCTGAACGCGAGTCCGATACTCCCGAGCCCCGGAGGGAAACCACGACCGCCCCGAGACGGCGTCGGGGTGCCCGTGTCTGTCAAGCATGGCGGACCGAGCAACCTGATAGCGAGGTCAGCCGAGGGTCGCGCCGAACAGGAGCCCTAGCAGGTAGGTGCATGCCGCGGCGCCGAGCCCAATCACGAGCTGGCGCAGGGCGCGGCGCAGCGGCGGGCCGTCCGCGAACACCCCGACGATAGCCCCGGTGAGCATCACGCCGCGTTGGAGGGCTGCCGCGACCGGCTGGCCGCTGACGCGTTGCTGCTGGCCCGCGCCACCGGGCTGCGCGTGGGTGAGCTGGTCGACCTCGAGCTCGACTGTGTGCACGAGATCCCCGGCCAGGGCGCCTGGCTGAAGGTGCCGCTGGGCAAGCTCGCGACCGAGCGGATGGTGCCGCTTGACGAGGAGACCGTGACGCTGGTCGACCGCATCTGCTCCCACCGCTCCCCGGGCCGGCCGCTGCGCCATCCGCGCACCGGGCGCCCCACCGAGTTCCTGCTCACCCACCACGGCCGTCGGGTCACCGTCGATCAACTACGTGAGGTGCTCACCCGGGTCACCCAAGATGCCGGGCTGCCCCACATCACCCCCACCAGCTCAGATAACCACCGCCACCGCCCTGGTCAACGCCGGTGTCTCGCTGCAAAGCCTGATGGCGCTGCTCGGGCATGTGTCAGCGGAAATGAGCCTGCGCTACGGGCGATTATTCGACGCCACCGTGAAGGCGGAGTACGAGCGGGCGCTGACCGCGGCGAAAGCCCACCTCCGGTCGCTGCCCGCCGAGCCACCCGCCGGGCGGACCCTGCTGCCGGTCCTCGCTGACGACTGGAAAGAGGCGCCCGCCGTCAAGGCCCGCCTCGCCGGTGGGTTCTGCGTCCGCGCCCAGGTCCAAGGCCCCTGCGCCTACGCCAACATCTGTGAGCACTGCCCGAACTTCCGCACCGACGCCGGCTACCTACCAGTGCTCGCCGCGCAACGCGCCGACGTCGAAACTCTCGCCCGCGACGCCGAGGCCGCCTGCGCCGCCCTGCTCGCCGCCGGACAACCCGTGACCTTCGACGAGGTCGCCACCCGCGCCGGCCTCGGCCGGGCCACCTTCTACCGCAACACCGACCTACGAGCCATCGTCGAAGAACACCGCACCCACGCACGAGAAGCCCACACCCTCACCGGCCTGACCACCGAGATCGAACATCTGCGCATCGCTCTGGAAGCCCTCGCCGCCAAGGTCCGCCGCCACGAAGAACAACTCCGCCGACTACACCACCATCAGCGCACCGGCAGCTGACCTCCTCCGCCGCCATCCAGCGCCACCAAAGCAACCAGATTAGCCGGATAACCGCAGGCGAACTGTTTCGCCGAACGGTTCGTCCGCACCCTCAGAGCCGAACCCACCGACCACATACTGATCTTCAGTCAGCGGCACTTGCGTGTGGTGCTCACGGAGTACGTTCGGCACTACAACGGTCGACGGCCGCACCGTGCCCGCGACCTTCGCCCTCCGCAACCGACCCACCCCGTGGCGGACCTCAGCTATGAACGGATCAAGCGTCGACCGATTCTCGGTGGCCTGATCAACGAGTACGAACGAGCAGCGTGAACCCGCTGATCAGCACAGACGACTGACTTCTGGAACCCCACAGGGTTCAGCGCAGCGCACTCAGCAACCGGATCAAGGCCTGAGGGCCCCGCGCCCAGAGAGCAAGGAGGAAGCCTGATGACCTCACCCGCTTCGTGGAACCTGGCCCATGACCGAACCGATGCCGCCAGATGCAGGTAACTACGCCGACGATGTCGGGCCGGGCGGTCCGCACCACAGTGAGCGCGCCGTTGAGCGCGAACGCGAGCGTGCCGGCCAGATCCAGAGCGAGCAGCAGCGTGTCGGTCCTCATGCGCGGTGTCTACCGCGTCCGCCGATGTCGCGCTCTACAGACTGGACCGCAACTGGCCCCACCCTTCCCGGCGGCGATCGACCAGCCTGGAGAAGTCGCCTGACATCACTCGAATCGTCCACCGCAGGTGAATCAGGCAGAGGGGGCACGAGAAACCGGGATTGGATCCCCCAATTGGCCGGGGCTTATTGCCAATACCGAGTGCAAGCGGAAGGCTCTGATGCGGAGTGGGGTTCCATGGGAAGTGCGGTGGGACGAGTGTGTCGATGTCGACGGTGACAACAATCGCAGGCAAGCCGGCCGGCAGTGCGGGACCCGCAGTCCTCGGCGCACCCGCATACCTCGGCGTCGCTGTCTGGGAACCAGCTGTCTGGGAAGCATCCGCCGAGCAGAAGGCGCGGCATGGCCGAACACCGCCCGAAGGTACGGGTCTTCGGTGGTGGTTTCGTCGGGTTCGACGCAGCACAAGACGGTGCTGATCTTCGAGCTCGGCGCCGTCGATGTCAGTGTTCTGGATGTCGGCGACGGGGTGGTCGAGGTACAGGCCGTAGCGGACCTGGACGGGGACGACTTCGACCAGCGACTGATCGACCACCTCGCCGACGACTTCCAGCGCGGTGACGGGATTAATCTGCGCGCCGACCCGCAAGCGCCGCAGCGCGTCAGCGGTGATGATCATGCCTGTGATGTCGACCACCTGACGAGCCCCAGCGGGGGCCGGTGCCGCGGTAGATCGTCGAATCGCGCGGTGCGGAGGCCAGGTGTTGGGCCCACTCGGCGATCGCGGTGAACACCCAGGCGCCGGCCAACACCGTGCAGACCCGACCGCGAGGACCGCCACGAACCCGTGACGGACACCGCGGAGCGCCCCCGAATCGACGACCATGGCCAACCGCCCAACAGGGCGGCCGGCATCCCGGCCGGATCGGCTGGGGACTGCCCGAACTGGGCAGCAGTAACCGGGATCGGCGAGAATGCACAGGCAGGCACGGCAGTAGCTCGGGTGATCATGCCGCCATAACAACTGTCATGATCACCAGCGGCGTCGCGCCGGCGCTGGCCTTATACACTGTCCCGACGTCTCCCCAGCCACGCCGAAACCCACGACTTGTCGGGCCCCTGCTGCAGTACTTGAGCTGGACTCGGAGATGGGAGTTAGCCGCGCGATGCAAAGGAGCAGCGCATGGATGGCGAATTGCTTCGGAACAGCCGTAAATCCGGATCAGTAGTTCAATCAGCGCCTCATGGGCGTCTTAGCGAACATCGGCGTCGGACTATGGCAGCCTGGGAGCGTTTCGTTTCCGGCGACGACGATGTGCAAGGAATTTCTTCGTCGGTGCTTATGTCGTGGTACCGATGTCGGGATCTATATAAGGTTGACCCGCTGCTGGCGAGCGCGCCAAGAGCGGCGGGCCGGGGATGCTCAGTGCTTTTGCATAACAGCGTCTTCGCTGAACTAGGGGGAATCGCTGCTGCAATCGTCGAGCGCAACGGGAATTGTTTGACGACGATCACCGACGGCGATGGCAGCATACTTGCTTCATGGGGTGCTGGTGCGACCATGCGAAAAGCGGTGGATAGCAGTCTGGCGCCCTTTTTTGCCTGGTCAGAATTAGCTGTTGGCACTAATGGCATGGGTACGGCCCTCAGGCAGCGTGGACCGGTGTCGGTTCGGGGGCCAGAGCACTGGTGTGAAGCTCTACACGGCTGGGACTGTATGGGGCTCGCGATATATGACTCAGTGACCCAGGACCCGGTTGCTGCACTTAATATTTCCAGCTGGGAGTGCGAAGTTCCGGTGCATCCAAGTGCCCTGACCGAGCCGATCAAAATTGTTCGTCAAGGACTCCGCAAACGGGCTCTTCAGGATGCCACAGAAGTTGCGCGCGCGTTCGTTGAAGCCGATCGACATGCACGCGGAGCCCTGCTGGCTATCGATGTCGCCGGAAGTATCATTGCAGCTAATGAGAAAGCCCGATCTTTTCTCGGCAGGCTTCCGCGAGGCCTTATGCTGGATCCAGCCGATCGCTGGCAGGCAGAGCATTCGGAACTGCGAGAGATAACGAGGAGATCGACACTGTGCGCTCGGCGTGAGCCACGGTGGCGGGGCGCGGTAGACCTCGGGTTTCTCGTCGGTGGCGATGATCAGATGTTTGACATCACTCCGCTTTTTTCGCCAGATGGCGTAATCGGTCTACTTCTTTCGAGCGAGCATTCCCGGGACGGCGCAGAGAGAATAGGTGCTGAAACCGATGCACCCTGCACTCACGATCTTCCCAGGAGAATTCCAGCCGTGCGTGACGGGCGAATCCTGCTTTTGCTACCAGAGGAGATCCGGTATGCAGAGGCGGTCCGTCACGATGTTTGGCTTATGACAGATCGAGGGCGCGTACGGGCAGCGATACATGGAATGGGCAACGTAGAGCGAGAGCTTGTCCCGTTTGGCTTCATGCGCATCCACAGGAGCTACGTCGTCAATTTGGCACGAATCCGCGAAATCAGCCGTCGCGGCAAGGGAGTATTGACGCTGAGCACCCATCCTCAGAAACAAGAGGCGATTCCCGTATCGCGACGTTGTGCGGTCGAGCTAAGACAACACCTGGGGTTGTAAATATTGGTCAAATTGATCAGGGTTCAGGCGACAGCTCAGGGATATCTGCGAGGTATTGGAGTAGTCCGTGTGCTGTCTCACCATCGAACTTCACCTGGTCATCAATAACCTTGGTGAGCCCGGTGTCGGAGGATCCACCTGACGTACGGCCTGTCCTACCGAGACGTAGAGGAACTGCTGGCCGAGCCCGGCCTCGCCGTCGACCACCGTGTTCCGCTGGGTACAGCGATGTACCCTCTTGTCGATCGACGCCGCGCGGCCGTGCCTGCACGCCTCGATCGATCACTGGTTCATCGACGAGACCTAGATCAAGGTCGCCGACGAGTGGGTTTGCGTGTACCGCACGATCGACCAGTTCGTCCAGGTCATCGATGTCCTCGCCTCCTAGAGGCGGGATCCGGACCAGGACCCACGGCTGGGGAAGGTGCCGACCGAGCACCGGCCTACCCCCGGGTGGTCGATGAGCTGCTGGGCGCGACACATACACACCCCGGTTCGCTTGCTGATCCGATCATGTCGGCTGGAATAGACGACCGACTCCTATCCCATAGGCCACACATCCAACTCCCGCGCCGAACGACTCCTGACGATGTGCCGCGAGGAACCCACCAGCAGGTGCCAGGTGCCCGCAAACCACTCCACATCCAGGAGCTCACGCGGCGGATCACACCGTTCCGCACCTCCGGATCATCCCAGCCACAGCGCGAACCACCGGTACGACCTCCTAAATGGGATCTAGCTGGCGATCATCGCGTGGGGGTCGAGGACGTACTTCCTCGCGGCACCCCGGTCGAAGTCACGGTAGCCCAGCGGACCGTCCTCGAGGGGAAGGACCGTGGCGTTAACGGCTTTGGCGATCTGCGCCTTGTCCGACAGAATCAGGTTCATCAGCCGACGGTTGTAGCGCTTGACTGGGCACTGGCCAGTGGTGAACGTATGAGACTTCGCCCACCCGAGGCCGAGCCGCAGCCCGAGTTGACCGATCTTGGCGTGGTCGTCGACGGCACGCGGGTCACCGGTCACGTATAGGCCAGGGATGCCCAGCCCAGCGCCGACGCGCGCAACACCCATGATGTCGTTCAGCACAGTCGCCGGTGCCTCCGCCGCGTCCTTGCCGTGGCCGCGGGCCTCGAAACCCACGGCATCGACCGCCGCGTCGACTTCCGGTTCGCCGAGAATCTGGTCGATCTTCTCGGGCAGCGTCCCGGACTCGGTCAAGTCGATCGTCTCGCAGCCGAAGCTGCGGGCCTGGCTGAGGCGAGACTCGATCATGTCCCCGACGATGACCACGGAGGCGCCGAGCAATTGCGCTGCGTAAGCTGCGGCTAGACCGACGGGGCCAGCGCCGGCGATGTATACACTCGAGCCGGTTGTTACCCCTGCCGTGTATGCGCCGTGGTAGCCGGTCGGGAAGATGTCCGAGAGCATGGTGAGATCGAGAATCTTCTCGAGGGCCTGGTCGCGGTCAGGGAACTTGAGGAGGTTGAAGTCCGCGAATGGCACCATAACGTACTCAGCCTGCCCGCCGATCCAGCCACCCATATCAACGTAGCCGTAGGCTGCGCCGGGGCGCGCAGGATTTACATTCAGGCAGACGCCGGTCTTACCTTCGTTGCACATGCGACAACGTCCGCACGCGATATTGAACGGGGCGCTGCAGATGTCGCCCGGCCTGATGAACAGCACATCATTGCCGACCTCAACCACTTCGCCGGTGATCTCGTGTCCGAGGGTCTGACCGATGGGCGCGGTCGTGCGACCCCGTACCATATGCTGGTCACTGCCACAGATGTTGGTCGCCACCAGCTTGAGAATTGCCCCGTGCGGAGCCTCCCGCTTAATGCCCATCTCCTTCACCACATCGTCGGGGACTTCCAGCCTCGGATAGTCGATATCCTCGACACTAACCTTTCCCGGTCCCTGGTAGACAATTACCCGGTTTCGCGACATTGCCGTTACCCCTTAGCCTGGATCGTTTCGTGGCATCGCCGTCCTCCGGCTGATACTGCCCTCGGTTTAGCGGCAGGTTTTCCGCCTGGTCCGCACGTTCGTATTAAAATAGGCGAGATAACGTTGCCCGATGCTGTGGGCAGACGTGGTGCCGTATCGCCTGCCATCCGAAGTCTGACGACCGTCCAGGTTCAGGGCAGTGCGTCCGCGCCGGCGGTGGCAACGGCGTGGTCGTTTTCGACGGTGCTGCCGCTCACACCGATCGCGCCGATGACCTCCCCACTGGCGTTCTTCAACGGCACGCCACCGGGAAATGTGATCAGCCCGCCGTTGGAGATCTCGATGTTGTAGAGAGGGCCGCCGGGCTGGGATAGCTTGCCGATCTCTCCCGAGTCCATGTCGAAGAAACGAGCGGTACGGGCTTTCTTGGCGGAGATGTCGATGCTTCCCAGCCACGCTCCGTCCATGCGAGCGAAGGCCTTAAGATTGCCTCCCGCGTCAATGACCGTGACGTTCATGAGAGTGCCGATCTGTTGGGCCTTCTTCACTGCGGCGTCGACGACCAACTGGGCCTGACCCAGACCAATATCAGACATTCCATCATCCTTCCATTGAGACCGATGGGCGGGCCTGTGCATCACGGGCCTCATGATGCTATGCGGTTTTCTTGGTCTCCCAGAAGATCGTGTCGATCTGGGCGATATAGTCCAGCAGCTCCTCACCGCTCTTCGGGTCGGTGGACGCCTTGACGCCGGTCGCGCCTGCCGCCTTCGTTGCTTTATTGAACAGCTCGTGCAGCTGGGGGTACTTCTCGAAGTGCGACGGCTTGAAGTAGTCGGTCCACAGCACCCACAGGTGGTGCTTGACTAGCTCGCTGCGCTGCTCCTTGATATCGATACAGCGCTGGTGAAAGACGGGATCGTCGTTGCTCTGGTACTTTTCCTGGATCGCCTTCACAGATTCGGCCTCAATACGGGCTTGTGCCGGATCGTAAACCCCGCAGGGGAGGTCGCAGTGCGCCGTGACCTCCAGCCTCGGGCGCAGGATTCGGATCAACAAGGCCATCGTTCTCCTTAGGATCAGCGCCAATAGTCGTTGGCGGCCGCGATGGTGGCGAATTCGGTTGAGACTACTTGTGCGATGGCGACGAGCGAGGCGGCGTGCTGTGCATACTCCGGCCGGAGTTTCTCGCGCACGTCGCTGTCGGGTTGTGTCGCTTTAACGGTAAGACGCGCCATCTTTATTGCCAAGGCGCGACCTTCCTCCGGACTGGCGGTAAGGAGTGAGTTGCCCGGCACGAGCTCGATGCTGTTACTCAAGATCCTTCCTTCGTTGTCAAAAATATCGAATGTCAGCAGTGATGCGGGGAAATGCTTCTGGCCAGCGCCGGAGGTGCCCTCACTTAGCACGTTGAGCGCCCCCGGCGCGGCCCCTCGCGAGGCGATGTTGTCGTAGTGCCGCTACTGGCTTACGACACCTTGGTAATTGCCTCGTCCGTCGTGGGTCCGGGGATGGTGCCGATGCCCTCCATCGCCTTGGTGAACTCGATGGCCTCGTCATCCATGACGGAGCGCGGGTTGAACGAGGGATCGGCCATGACGCCATGAACGCGTCGTCGCTGCATCCCGAAGTTCCCCGCGTCATATACTGGCAGCAGCGACGCCTCCCGCAGATAGCGGTGGAACTGGTACTTCTTGTCCATCGAGTTCACGCCGACCACCTGCATGCACTTGTACACGCAGTCAAACAACATTTCCGTACAGTGGATCTTGCACATTGCGCCGAGCATCTCGCCGTGGTAATCGTGCTGGTCCAGGTAGTGGGCGCTCTTCCAGCAGAAGTATCGTGCGGCCTCAATCTTTGCGGCGACGTCGCCGAGCACGTAGCCCGGATACTGGTAGTTGATGATGGGCTTGGGTCCGCCGCCGGTGTAGGTCTTCGCCCACTGCAGCGCGTCCTCGTAGGCGGCCCGCGCCACCGCGACAGCCCCGATACCCGCCACCGGACCCGACCATGCGAAGTTGCGGTTGATCAGCAGGTCACCGTTGCCCTTGGCGCCCTCAATCATATTGGCTGCCGGTACGCGGGCGTTGTCGAAGATGATCTCGCAGTTCGGAGCGCTGCGCTGAGCGGAGGTGCTGATCGAGTTGTAGGTGATACCAGGAGTTCCGCGCTCGATCACAATCGCGGACAGGCCCGACGTCCCACCAGCGGAGGAGTCGGTGCGCACAACGACGAGGTTGAGGTTCGCGCCGCCATTATCCCAGCCCCCGACATTGCACGGCCAGTATTTGCGGCCATTGATGACGTATTCGTCGCCATCGAGCGTCGCAGTGACGCCCATGCCCGCCCCGCCGATCGCTGGGGCGTCAAAATTCGCGGTGCCCCCCGGCGATCCAGGCGGTTCGCTCGCGGCGTACCCAACAATGAACTCGCCGCTGGTATCGGTGGTCGCCGTCCGGATGAACCGCTCCTTCTGCTCCTCGGTGCCGTAGTACCACACCGGCAGCAGACCCAAACCGTTGACCAGTACAGTCGTCCCGAAGCCGGGGTCGACTGCCTGAATCTCTTCCGCAGCGATCACAAAGTCAACGTTGGACAGCCCGCCGCCGCCATAATTCTTGGGCAGCATGGAGAACGCGATGCCCCGTTTGCACGCCTCCGCGTAAGCGGGTTTGGCGAGCTGGAAACCGCGCAACGGATCCGGCTCCTCGTCGATCTTCTGCGTTACAGGGGCGAGGACGTCCTGCGCGAAATCGCGTGCTGCCGCCTGGATTTTCTTCTGTTCAGTAGTAAGTGTGAAATCAATAGCCATGCCGTCTCCTCACGTTGGACGACCAGTTGAGGCAAACCGGGCCTCGCCTAGGATCCATGTGGCCGCTGGGATGCCTGGGGCCAGCGCTGTCCTTGCTCACTATCGTGTTCCCTGCGCGTCCAGGGAAGCCAGCCCGCACGAACAGCGCCCTAGCGTGCACAAACGACGACTTACGACTGACTGATCATCCGATTGTCCGGAGGCTCCGCTTCGTGAGGAGACGGATCTCCCGCTACATCGTGCCGGTGGCCCCGCCCGCCGCGCGTCGCGACCCCGCCACCACCTGCCACCGAGCTGGTCGAAACCCTGGCTTGGGGCTAGATCAACTAGGTCTCCAAAGACTTTGACATTGAGCCCCGCGGACCGGGTCGTCAGGTCCGTCTGTCCGTATTGCGCTGTCGGCTGCGCGCAGAACGTGTACGTCACCGATGGGCAGGTGGTTCAGATCGAGGGCAACCCCGACAGTCCAGTTTCGCGGGGGCGGCTGTGTCCGAAGGG
>Ga0134128_10004857_pt1 | contig 16368 bp, 13 predicted proteins | sample KB31754_FD_96462 | JGI IMG/M metagenome (GOLD analysis project Ga0134128, IMG submission 96462) | Terrestrial soil microbial communities with excess Nitrogen fertilizer from Kellogg Biological Station, Michigan, USA - KB3-175-4 | ecosystem: Environmental > Terrestrial > Soil > Unclassified ...
CGGCTGGCCGACGACCATGCCAACGCCCGGCTGCTGGCCGAAGCCCTGGCGGACGTGTCCGGCGTCAGCGTCGATCTGGCCGGCGTCCAGACCAATATCGTCATCTTTCGCCTCACAAATGGAAAAAGCGCGCCGCATCTTTCGGCCGCCCTCGAGCAGCGGCACGTTCTCGCAGGAAGTTTCGGCCCCGATGCCATTCGCCTCGTCACCCACCGCGACGTCAGCCGCGCGCAATGCGAGACCGCCGCAATCGTCATTGCAGAAGAGGTAACGCGGTTGAACCGAAACTCAGTCGCATGATTTCGACTTCATACATGCCGAGAACCCGCTCTTGCATTTACAAATTAAAGAACTGATATGACGATCCCCACCCGTTTGGGCCTTCTAGTTGCAATCGCAAGCTTTTCAGGCGCACTTCTTGCTCAAAAGGCGGTTGTCGGTGACGAGTGCGCGAGGACAGCAGGAATGCAAGTCTATTCAAATATTTTTATTCACAAAGAAACGGGCGACCTTCTGGGGTACGACTTGGCCGTCAAGCGCGACCGCGGTTCAGGTGTAGATGCTCTACTTTACGTGTATGAGGGTGGAGGAAGCGACCCCGGCGTACCTCTCTCAGGACAAATTTCGAACAACCGACTGAGCATTCAAGGGACTTGGGTTGAGCACCTCGTCGAATATCCCTCGAAGAAGGAAATCGTGCAAGAACACTTCGTGAAAATCGTCGGCGTAATGGATTCCGCAACGTTTCGGGGCGAACTTACCATCAAAGGGATGGACGAGGACGAGCGCGTCCGACTAAAGCGCGTGAGGCGAATTTGGTCGTGCAAGAATTGGAGCCGGTCCTCTTCAAACTAGGCTGGTTAACAATCGCCGACGCGCTAGCCGAGATCATTCGACTAAATTACGATCCGCATGTCCGAGAACCTCGTTACTCGGACATGTGGATTTTTTCCCTTTCAAAGAATCGGCCTGCGGAAGCGACTCCGTATATTCTCGGCCCTCGAAGCTTCGAGGTTAACTTGGGTGGGAATGACGTAGTTTGGATCGCCCACTGGTAAAGCAGCCTAAACACTTAGACCTCTAGACCCGCCCCTGAAAGAATCCGCAGCAGCAAAATCCGCCGCCCACAAGAGATTGTCGTCCCCAGCGAACGGGGATCTGCCGTTCGCTCGCACCAATAAATCCCATCCAGCAGCTGCCCCATTCACGCAACTGTCATCCTGCATTCATCATTCCTTTGCAGAAAATTCTCCTGATTGCGATACTCTGGCTTCGGCAGAAGCGGCGGCGAACTTTGCTGTCCAGTTACCTGTCCTAAGAAGCGACCTGTCCCAGATTAAGAGAGGAACGAGAGGCTTGAATCAGACGATTTTTGTTCTGGAGGACGATCAGGATATCTCCCGGCTCGTGCAGCACAACCTGGAGATTGCCGGTTTCGCCGTGCGCACCTTTGTCAATCCATCCGCCGTGCTGGCGGACGCCGAACGGAAGACCCCGGACCTGTTTCTGCTCGACATCATGGTTCCCGGCGGCGATGGCCTGGACCTCTGCCGCCGCATCCGCAAAAATCCGGCGCTCGCGGTCACGCCGGTCATCTTCCTCACCGCGCGCACCAGCGAAAGCGACCGCGTGCTCGGCCTGGAGCTGGGCGCGGACGACTACATCACAAAGCCCTTCTCCCCTCGGGAACTGGTTGCGCGCATCAAGGCCGTTCTGCGGCGTTTTGAACGCCCCACCACGCCGACCGCCGTGCACTTTGACCAGGTGGAGATCGACGCCGTCGCCATGCAACTCAAAGTGCGCGGCGAGCTCACCGCCACCACCGCCACGGAGTTCCGTCTGCTCGACTATCTCGCCCGCCATCCCAGCCGCGTCTTCAGCCGCGACCATCTGCTCGATGCCGTCTGGGGAGACGCCCGCTTCGTTACTCCACGCTCCGTCGATGTCTACGTTCGCCGCATCCGCGAAAAAATTGAAACGGACCCGGAGAATCCGCAGTATCTTAAAACCGTGCGCGGTGCCGGCTATCGTTTCGAGATGCCCAAAGAAGCTTAAGCCTCTTTTTGACGAGCGCCTGCCGGGGTTTCAATGAGGCAAAGAGTATTTTTCAAGCTGCTGGCGGCTATGGTGCTGGTATTGCTCATGGCCGCGGGCATGCTCGACATTTCGCAACAGAATATTCTGGAGAGCTCGCTGCGGAACCAGCTGGGCCACAGCCTTCAGGACAAGGCGCAGTCCTTGGCCGTGCGTGTTGCGGAAACCAATCCCGCAAATTTTTCTTCGCTGGCACAGGATGAAGCTAAAGCCGCGGGAGCCCGCGTCAGCATCGTCAGTGCGGATGGAAAAGTGCTGGCCGACTCCGATACACCCTCCGCTTCCTCCAGCGAACCCATTCTTTCCGACGCGCCTGAAATCCGTGCCATCACCGTCCAGCATCGCCGGTTCGGCCAGCACGCAGCCCATGGTGTTCTCAACGTTACTGCTCCCGCCGGCAATTACATCGTCCGCTTCAGTGCTTCGCTGCGCGACATTCGAGACACGTTGCATACCGTGCGCAACAGCCTGCTGTGGGCTACCCTGCTCGCTCTGTTGCTGGCCACGCTGGTATCAGCTTTCCTGGCGCACGCCGTCGCCCGTCGCCTGGTCCGTATTGTGGAGTTTGCCCACCGCCTCTCCTCCGGAGATTTTTCTGCGCGCATCGGCGATACCGCTGGAGATGAGATCGCCGCCGTCGCGAACGCCCTCGACGCCACCGCGTCCCGCGTGGAATCTGTCTTTCGAGAATTGGAAGACAGTCGCAAGGAAATGGAAACTGTGCTCGACAGCATGGAGGAAGCGGTCATCGCCGTCGACGCGCAGAACCGCATTCACTGGACCAATCGTGTGATGGTTCGCCTGATGGGTGCGCCCATTCATCCCGGAAGCGCCCTGGTGCAAACCGTGCGCGATCCCGATCTGCTGGTTTGCGTGGAGCAGGCGCTTCGCCGTGGGGTACCCGCCAGCGGTCGCGCCCGCGCTGTCGTCCCCGGCCGCATCTTTCAGGTCAGCGCGGCTCCCATGTCGGGCGGCAGCGCCGTCGTCGTGCTGCATGACATCACGGAGATCGAGCGGGTCGAAAAGACCCGCCGCGATTTTATCGCCAACGTTTCGCATGAGCTGCGAACCCCCCTCACTTCCATCTCCGGCTATGCCGAAACCATGCTCGAAGACGGCTGCGAACTCCCTCCCCAGGCACGGGATTTTCTCTCCATCATCGGTCGCAACGCCGCCCGCATGAACCGTCTTACGGAAGACCTGCTGGCCCTGGCGCGCATTGAATCCGGCGAATACAAGCTGGACCTCAAGCCTGTCCCGGCCAGCCAGTTGGTAGATGAGGCCGCAGCCATCTTCGCGGGGCTGCTGATGGACAGCGATCTCGTTTTGGAAAAAGCCGAGATCGCGCAGGTTGATGTTTTAGCCGACCCCGACGCCATACTGCAGGTGCTATCGAATCTGTTGGAAAACGCCGTCAAATATGGCGGCGGCCAGCGCGTCGTCATTGGTTCGCGGTTGCTCTCGTCTGTCGTGGAATTTTATGTGCAGGACTTTGGCGCCGGCATTGCCTCCGAACACCTGGGACGCATCTTCGAACGTTTTTATCGCGTCGATAAGGGCCGCTCGCAGGAATCTGGCGGCACCGGCCTCGGTCTTTCCATCGCCAAACATATTATTCTCGGCCACGGTGGAACCATCCGCGCCGAAAGCGATCTCAACCGTGGCAGCACATTTTTCTTCACCCTGCCCATCGCACGCGCCGGGATCGCAGCGGATTCAACTCCCGCCGAGCAGCCAAAGCCCACCGGCTCAATCTCCGTATAGCGAATTGGCGGTTCAATCACTTTGCCCGGTGTCCCATTCAAGCGGGGGCCCCGGCGACAGGTCTTCGCCGCTGGGGTGGAAGCCGCCTTTTGGCTTGAGTGGGATGTGAATCTCAATCGCTCTGGGTGCCCCATATCTACCCGCGCTTTTTGCGGGGAGATGTGAGATGAGAATCCTCAACCGCAATCACGCCTCTCTTAACAGGACTAAAATGACATTATGGGGAACACTCTCAAGACCGCGTTTCTTCTTACTTTGCTGACCGTGTTGTTCGTCTTGATCGGAGGCCATTTCGGTGGACAGAATGGCCTGATCCTTGGATTTCTATTTGCCGCCAGCATGAATTTTTTCACCTACTTCTACTCCGACAAGCTGGCGCTCAAAATGTACCGCGCGCAGCCAGTCACCCGGGAACAGCTGCCGCGCGCCTACGAAGTGGTGGAGCGCATGACGCAGCGCATGGGCATCCCCATGCCGAAGATGTACGTCATCCCAACCGACTCGCCGAACGCCTTCGCCACCGGAAGAAATCCAAAGCACGCCTCCGTCGCCATGACCCAGGGAATTCTCGCGCTGTTGAATGACGAAGAGCTGGAAGGCGTCCTGGCGCATGAACTCGGCCACGTCCAGAACCGCGACATTCTTACCAGCTCCATCGCTGCCACTCTGGCCGGCGCGATCACGCTGATCGCCCGCATGGGATACTGGGCCTCCATCTTCGGCGGCTACGGCGGAAACCAGGGAAGCCGCGAGCGAGGCGGCGGACTCGGTTCTATCTTCATGCTGATCCTCGCGCCCATCGCCGCCACATTGATTCAACTGGCCGTCTCCCGTTCCCGCGAGTATGAAGCCGACGCGACCGGCGCGAAGACGACCGGCAATCCGTATGCGCTGGCCAGCGCGCTGGAAAAGATAGATGCCTATTCGAAGCGCCTGCCGATGGTCGCCTCGCCTTCGACCGCGCACCTGTTTATCGCGCAGCCGTTTGTGGGCAGGGAATTCTTCGCCAATCTATTTTCCACGCATCCTCCAATGGCCAAACGCATCGAGCGGCTCATTGGCCGTAGCTCCGTCAGCGGCCTCGAATAGCCGCCAATGATCTCTGTCATCCTGAGCGAAGTCATTGCAATGCAATGACGCAGTCGAAGAATCTGCTTTTCCGTCGCGTTACATCAATGCTGATTTGCTTAGAAAAAAGGAGCCGAAAATGCGAACACTGTTGCGCAGTCTTATCTTGCTGGGAATCACCCTCTGGGTCGGCGGACTATTGTTCTTCGGCGCGGTGGTCGCACCCGTCGCCTTCGGCTCCGTCATGCCGATGGTCCCCGATCCTTCCCAGGGCTTGCGCATCGCGGGCACGATGGTCCGCATTTCTCTTCTTCGCCTGCATGACATCGGTCTGGTCTGCGGAATTGTTCTGCTGGCGCTCTGCATCGTCGAGCGGGCCGCCGGCATCACTCGACGCGCCATAGGACCGGTGTTGCTCCTGCTGGCTGTCATGCTCGGCCTCACCGCCTATTCGCAATACTCCGTCATCCCCCGTATGGACTCCCTGCGCCTCCACGCTCCCAACGCCATCGACAATCCTGCCAGCACCGATACCGCCCGCGTAGACTTCAACCGGCTGCATCAGCTCTCGACCCGCCTCGAAGAGATTGTGCTCGTATGCGGACTGGGCCTCATCGTTTTCTACGCGCGGCCCGAAGAAGGCCGCTGATCGTCTCGCGGAATGGTGCCATTCTGACTCGTCTGTAGCGTAAACTTTTCTAGCACACCGCAAAATCTCTCCCCAACAGGAATTACATGAAGACTGGAATTATCGGCCTGCCGCAGGTGGGCAAAACCTCGCTGTTCAAGATACTGACGAAAGCAAAGCTCGAAGACCGTGGCTACTCCAATCCCAAGGAAGTTCATCTCGGCATGGCGCGTGTTCCCGATGACCGCCTGGAAAAGCTGGCCGCGCTCTATCAACCGAAGAAGACGGTCTTCGCCACCGTCGAATATGCCGACGTCGCCGCCATCGGCCAGGAAGCCCTCAAAGAGCCAAGCCTGCTGGCCAGCCTGCGCAACGTCGATGCCCTTATCCATGTGTTGCGCGTCTTCGACGATCCCTCCGTCCCGCTCACCGCGCCCATTGATCCGCTCAAAGAAATTCAGGATGTCGAATTCGACCTCATGCTCAGCGATCTCACCCAGATCGAAAAGCGCATGGAGCGCCTGGAAAAAGACCTGAAAAAAATGCGCTCGCCGGAACTTGAAGCCGAGCACGCCCTGCTGCTCCGCGCCAAACCGCATCTTGAAGGTGAACAGCCGTTGCGCGCCATGGAGATGACCGCCGACGAAAAGAAGCTGATTCGCGGATTTATGTTTCTCAGCCAGAAGCCCGTGCTCTATGTCCTGAATATCTCTGAGAGCACCACCCTCGGCGACGACCTCGAAGCGGCTGTCCAGAAATTTGGCCTGGATACAATCGCCACCCGGCCCGGAACCGGCGCCACCGCCATCTGCGGCAAGGTCGAAGCGGAGCTGGCGGAGATGCCGGACGAAGAGGCCGCCGAATTTCTTTCGAGCTACGGCCTCGGCGAGAGCGGTCTGCGCCGTCTCATCCGTAAAAGTTATCAGCTGCTCGGTCTCATCGCCTTCTTCACCGTGGGCGAGGACGAATGCCGCGCCTGGACCATCCCAGTCAATTCGCGCGCGCAGCAGGCTGCTGGAGCCATCCATTCCGATCTCGAAAAACATTTCATCCGTGCTGAGACCATCCACTGGGATACTTTATTGGCCGCCGGCTCGGAGGCTGCCGCCCGCTCGCAAGGTACGCTGCGCCTCGAAGGCAAGGATTACATTGTGCGGGATGGCGACGTAATGCACATCCGGCATAGCGGTTAAGAAAACTTTATGGCCCACGCTTCTACGCCCTTCGGCGTCGTTTTATTGCTGGGATTGATCGCCGGTCTGGCCGATGTTGCCGGCGGCCTGCTTTTGCTGCGTTTTCGCGCGGAACGCTTCCTCCACGGATTCGTCGCCTTTGGCGCGGGCTTTCTCATTGCTGTCGCGCTGGTGGAGATGGTGCCCGAAAGTCTCGAGGTCTCCGCCCTCGCCGCGCCGCTGTGGATTCTCTTGGGTTTTTGCGGCGTCCATCTGCTTGAACACACCCTGGTCGCGCATTTCCATTTTGGAGAAGAAACTCACGCCGAGGAATTCCTTCACCGCTCGACCGCCTACTCCGTCGCCTTTGGATTAACCGCGCACACTTTTTTTGACGGCATCGCAATTGGCAGTGGCTTCGCTTTTTCTAGCGTTTTGGGCTGGCTCATCTTCACCGGAATGCTGCTGCATAAATTGCCGGAAGGGTTCACCGTCGGCAGCGTCATGCTGGCCAGCGGGCGCAGCGCAAAAACCGCGGTCACCGCCGCCTGCCTGCTCGGCGCAGCCACCGTCGCCGGCGTCGCCGTTATCCATCTTTTTCCACTGCTGGCCATGGTTGGCCTCCCGCTTTCCGCGGGCGTAGCGTTATATGTGGCGGGAACCGATCTGCTGCCGGAAGTGAACCGTGCGCATGGCGTCCGCTACCGACTGCTCTTTTTTCTCGGAGTCGGCGCCTTTCTGCTGGCGCGTGCAGTTTCATAATTGGTTGTCGGAGAAAAGAACATGACTTCGCCACAGGAATACGCGTTGATTACCGGAGCCAGCTTCGGCCTGGGCGAGGAATTCGCCCGCCGACTCGCCGCGCGGGGATGGTCGCTGATTCTGGTCGCCCGCTCGCACGACCGTCTGGAGCGTCTGCGCGAGGAACTGACCTCCGCGCATCCAGGCATCGACGTTCGCTGCTTTCCTGTGGATCTCTCCGCGCCCGACGCCCCGGCGAAACTGTTTGCGGAGACCCAGGCCCCGAACCTTGAAGTCACGTTGTTGATCAACAATGCCGGCTTCGGCGCATTCGGGGAGTTTGCCAGCCTCGGCCGCGAACGTTTACGCCAGATGATCGATCTGAATGTCGCCGCTTTGGTGGAGCTGACTCATCTCTATCTGCAGCCCATGGTCCAGCAGACCGCCGCCCAACGCGCTCGCGGAGGCATCGTCAACATCGCGTCCGTCGCCGGCTTCATTCCGCTTCCATACAGCGCCGTCTACGCCGCCACCAAGGCATTTGTCCGCAGCTTTTCTCATTCGCTGTTTGAGGAAGCGCGCCATCGCGGAGTTCGCGTCCTGGTTGTAAATCCTGGAACCACGTCAACCAACTTTTTTGAAGTCGCAGGGAAAAGTCCCTACAACCATCCTTTGCGGACGCAAACCGCCGCCCAGGTCGTGGGCGAATCGCTGCGGGCCTTCGACCGCGGGAAGCGTTCCGTTGTTACCGGAACCGCGAATCGGCTCACAGTTTTGTTGGCAACCCTGATCCCTGCCGCCGTCCTTACGACGGTGGTTGGACATCTAATTCGCCATAAGATACAACCAACTTCCCGATAAGAAAAATTCAGCTTATTTTCCATGAAAAGCCGATTCCGCGCTATTTTCCAGCACGGCAGGTAAATAAAGGGATTACACTGTTCAGCGGCAATCGATTTCAGGCTGCTCCTTTTGGATTTCCTTGATTTATTGAGGGAAGCAACGTTTTTGTGAGAAACATCATCCATCACAATGACTGGAAGCCCCGTGATTCTTGTAGTTGACGATAACCCTGTCCAGGCGCTTACCCGCAGGGCAATTCTTGCGGGAGCGGGTATGGAAGCACAGACGGTATATTCCGCCGATGCCGCCTTTTCTCTACTCGAGGCCGACATCGCCCGCGCAATCACACTCGTTATTACAGATCACATCATGCCGGGCGAATCCGGCAGCCGCTTCGTCAAAGCGCTCTGGGAACGCCGCAAGAACCTGCCGATTATCGTTCTCAGCGGCTTGGCTGAAGCAGAGGAAGACTACATTGGACTGGATATCACCTTCCGCTCAAAACCCATCCAGCCGGCAGAATTGATTTCCTTAGCCGGCAAACTCAGCGTTTCAAAACCGCTCGCTAGCTAACTTGAGCAAATTCCCGTACAAAGAAAAATTGGAGAGTAACGCCGTCGAGGGACCTGCTTTTGGTCCATTCGCATCCAGCCTCCTGGGGTGGAAAGCTTTACCTGGGATTTTTAGCTGGGTGCCCCATTCAAGCCCTCTTTTGGCTTGAGTGGGGGGAGAAAGCTCCCCGGAATATTGCCCTTTCCTGCCGCGTGTTTCATAAATCGTTTTGTATCAGGGCACGACTTCAGTCGTGCCGAAAAGCGCCCGAAAACCTTGGGGCTTCAGCCCCTGAGAAAGTCCAGAGCAACCCGCACTGAATTGCGATTGCCTTTCCGCTCTGCGACAATCAATAGTTACGGAAAAATATGGCAGCGTTTGGCAGTTTCGCGATTCTTCTTGGGCTGGTGCTTTGCGCCTACACATTTGCCACCGGCGCATTCGCCCTGTGGAGGATCGCCGCCCATCCCGCCCACGGCTCCGCACAAACCGCGGTTCCGGAACGCCTTGCGGAGTCCGCCCGTCGCGCCGGCATCGGCAGCTTCATCGCTCTCACCTGCGCGGCTTTCGCGCTGGTCTACTGCTCCTTCACCAACAATTTTTCCGTCTCCTACATCCTGCATCACTCCAATCGCGCGCTGCCGCTGCCGTATAAATTCGCGGCCCTGTGGTCCGGGCAGGAGGGCTCCCTGCTCCTCTGGGCATGGCTGCTCGCCACGTATGGATTTGTATTGCGAGTGCGTCATAAGGTCGATGTCAAACTGACCGCCTACGCCTCCACCATTCTTGCCGGAATACAAATCTTCTTCACCCTGCTCTTGGTCTTTGCCGCGCCGCCCTTCGCCATGGTGCAGGGCGCCATTCCCGCCGACGGCTTCGGCCTCAATCCGCTTCTGCAATATCCGGAGATGGTCATCCATCCGCCGATGCTCTACCTCGGCTACGTCGGCTTCAGCGTACCCTTCGCCTTCGCGCTCGGCGCATTGATGATGCGCTATCCCGGTGAAAAGTGGATTCACATCACCCGCCGCTGGACCATGGTTACCTGGCTGTTTCTCACCTGCGGCATCTTTCTCGGCGCGCACTGGGCTTACTCCGTGCTGGGCTGGGGCGGCTATTGGGGATGGGACCCGGTCGAGAACGCCTCGCTGATGCCATGGCTCACCGGCACCGCCTTTCTGCACTCCGTCATGATGCAGGAAAAGCGCGGCATGATGAAGGCCTGGAACGTCTGGCTCATCTTCACCACCTTCATGCTTTCCATTCTGGGCACGCTGCTCACCCGCAGCGGACTGGTCAGCTCCGTCCACGCCTTTGCCGAATCCTCCATCGGCTCCTGGTTCTGGACCTTCCTCGTCATCGTCTTCAGCGTCTGCATCTTTACCTATCTTCGCCAGCGCAGCCATCTGCAGTCGGAGCATCGGATCGAATCGCTCGTCTCCCGCGAATCCAGCTTCCTCTTCAACAATCTCGTCCTGCTGGCCGCCTGCTTCACCATCCTTTGGGGAACGCTGTTTCCCATCATCTCGGAATATGTCGAAGGCTCGAAGGTCACGGTCGGTCCGCCGTTCTACAATCGCGTCGCCGTGCCCATCGGCATCTTCCTCTTGTTTCTTACCGGCATCGGCCCCGTCCTCGCCTGGCGCAGCACTTCGTTCAAAAGCGTGCGGCGCAACTTCATCTGGCCGACGATTGCTTTCGTCATCACCGCCGTCGTGCTCATGGCCGCTGGAATGCGCCCCTGGCGCGATGCAGGAACACTTTATTCGCTGATGGCCTTTTCCTTAGCCGCGCTAGTCACCACCGCCATCGCCAGTGAATTCTGGCGCGGCGCGCGGGTCATCCAGCGCCACACCGGCAAAAATATTCTCGCCTCTGTGGTGCGGCTTACACGACGCAACACTCGGCGTTACGGCGGCTATCTCGTCCACATCGGCGTGGTCATCGTCTTCATCGGGCTGGCCGGCTCGGCCTTCAATCAGTCGAAAGAGCAGGAGATGGGCTTCCACGATTCCATGACCCTCGGCCCTTATCGGCTGGTCTGCGAAAGCTATACTCAGGACTCGAACGCCAACTACGACAGCGAATATGAACTGTTGAACGTCTATAAGAACGGCAAATTCCTGCTGCGGATGTCGCCCGAACGTCGCTTCTACCATGCCAGCCAGCAGACAGAAACCATGGTCGCCAATCATTCCACCTTGCAGCGCGATCTGTACGTGGTCTACGAAGGTAGAAATCCGGAGACAAATCAGCCCATCATCAAGGTCTTCACCAATCCGCTGGTAGCGTGGATCTGGATCGGCGTCCTGGTCATGGCTTTTGGAACGCTGCTGGCACTGGTTCCCAACATGAGTCGCGATCAGGCCTCCTCCTCAACATTGAAAGCACCCGCGCGCCCGGAAGAACAGACCGCGACCGCCGTTGTGGCGGGGAACTGAGCCATGCGCCAACACCCAAATGCTCGTCATCCTGAGCGTATCCGGGGTCCCCGGCGACAGGTCTTCGTCGCTGGGGTGGGTAGCGAAGGATCTCGGTATTTCCTCTTCGATCTCGCCGCCCTCCGCCTCTGGGCGCAGATTTCGTTCGTCTGTCTGCTGCTCATCTTCGCCGTGGGCGCAGGCGACAATGCCGCCCGCTACAACAGTCTTGGCCATCAGATGATCTGCACCTGCGGCTGCAATCAAGTATTGCTCGAGTGCAACCACGTCGGCTGCACCGTCTCCACGCAGATGGAAAGCGAACTTCAATCTGCGCTCGATCGCGGCGACGGCAACAATCTCATTTTGCAAAATTTCGTCCAGAAGTACGGTCCCACGGTCCTGGCCGCTCCGACGCAGAAAGGCTTTAACCTCGTCGCTTGGATTGCTCCCGGTGTGGTGTTTCTGCTGGCGACACTTGGCACCGCGCTCGTCATCCGCAAATGGAAACTGCAAACTGTTCCCATGCCACAGGAGACAAGTTCAAATCCACACATGGATGCAATCCGCAAGCAGGTTCGCCGGGAGACGGAACTATGACATGGCTGGGCTGCGCCGTCCTTTTATTTGGAATTCTGATCTACGTCTTCTATCCGCAGCGAAAAACCGAGCTGCAAACGCAGAAGACGCGCCTTGAATTTTTGCGGGAGCGCAAAGAGGTCGTCTACGAAAACCTTCGCGATTTGAATTTCGAGTACCGCGCCGGAAAATACCCGGAAGAAGATTACGCCGCGCAACGCGCCGGCCTTGAAAATGAGGCCGCCCAGATCGTCGCCGAGATCGAATTCCTGGAAAACAATTTCCATGCTGCCTGATAAGAAATCGGTTTTGTATCGGGGCACGACTTCAGTCGTGCCGGACAAAAGCCAGAAAACATCGGGCTTTAGCCCTTGAGGATATGTAGTGCAGAAAATGATTTGTCATCCTGAGCGAAATCATTGCCACGCTAATGATGCAGTCGCAGGACCTGCTTGAGTGGGATGCGCATTTTTTATCTGGGAAAAATTACAGAAAGAATTTCATGAACCTTCGCCTGACTTTTTCGCAATCATTCCGCTTTGTAATTACCGCCGTCGTTTTCCTGGCCCTCTCCGCTACCGCCGCCTTCGCCATCCCGCTGCATGGAGTGGTCACCAACCTCACGACCAACAAACCCTCGGCGGGCGACACCGTGGCCTTGATCCGGCTGCAACAGGGAATGCAGGTTGCCGCCCACGCCACCACCGACGCGTCGGGCCGTTACACACTCGACGTCGCCGATACCGATCCCATGCATCTGGTCCGCGTCACCCATCAGGGTGCCAATTATTTTCAGCCCGCGCCTCCGGGGAAGCAAATCGTCAATGTCGACGTTTATGACGCCGCTGAAAAGGTGGAAGGCATCACTACAGAAGCCGACGTTCAGCGAATCGAGACCGATTCCAACGGCCTTCGCATCACCGAAAATTATTTCGTGAAGAATGCCTCATCGCCCCCGCGTACACGATTTGGCCCCCGCGCCTATGAGATTTATTTGCCTAAAGAAGCGCAGATTCTCTCATCTGCTGCTTTAGGTCCAGGAAGTATGCCGGTCCAGTCCTCTCCCATGCCTTTGGGGCCGCCCGGCAGCTACGCTTTCGTCTTTCCTCTGCGTCCCGGCGAGACGCGTTTTCAGGTCGCCTATCGCCTGCCGTACTCCGGCAGCTTTCAGTTCCAGCCGCGCGTCGCCGCACCCGTCGATAACTTCGCGCTGATCCTGCCCAAGAGCATTCACTTCACCGGCTCGCCCGCCAACCTGTTCCAGCCCATCAATGACGATGTAAGCGTTCAGACTTTCCTCGTCAAAAATCTGGCCCCCTCGGCGAAAGTCGCCTTCAGAATCTCCGGCACGGGCCAGCTTCCGCAGGAAACCGCCGCACCGCAAGCATCGGCAAATGCTGGTCCGCAATCCGGCGCTGAATCGGCAGCCCCGGCCAATCCTCAGGCGGCGGCGCAGGCTGCGGCGGAAAGCAATACGCGCCCCGGCATTGGGCTGGGAGTTCCCATCGATACCCCCGATCCGCTGCACAAATATAAGTGGTGGATCATCTCTCTCGCCGTGGTACTTCTGGCAATCGGAGCAGGCGTATTGATGAAGCAAACCAACCCAGTCCTCGACACGGGCAACGTCGCCTCGCCCACAAGCGCCGCGCCAACGGTCGTCGGACTGCCCAGCGCTGCTCAACCGCACTCCGCCGTATTGCTGCAGGCTTTGAAAGAGGAATTATTCTCCCTCGAATCCGAAAGAATTCAAGGTCGCATCAGCCCGGAAGAATACGACCGGCAAAAATCCGCCCTCGAAATCGTATTGAAACGCGCACTGGAGCGAACCTAAGTTGTCGGGGTGCCCCAGGTTTCGATTTTGAGACCTGGGACCATGAACTGCTCTTGCTCAGGCACTCGTTTTCTTCCGAGTTAAAGTCGGCTCAAATCGCAGATTCCCCGCCTTGGGCATATCCTCTGGCGGTATCACCTGGATCGGCTTTTCATGCAGCAGCAGTTCCGTCGCCCGCACCCGCGGATCAGTGTGAAACCAGTACTGAAACGGTTTATCCGCCAGTAGATTGGTAATCGCCAGCAGAGACATTCCCTGGTGGTGCGCCATCCACGAACGCACCAGCACATACCGCGACCCATCCTTTGGCTGGCGATTGGCGGAGTAATCCGCCGACTCATAAAAACCAAATTCTCCCAGCCAGCCCATCTTTTCCATTCTGCGCAGATTTTCAAGCGCGCCCGCCGGGTCGGCCTCAAGCGCCAACACGCTTGCATACGGCGCGATCACCAGCGCGCCCTCCGGCGGAGGATTCAGTGCCAGCGTCGGCACGCCGAAAGCATGGTATTGATAATTTCCATCCGCATCGCGCTCGCTGTAGCCCGCCTCCGAAATTCCCCACGGAATCCGCTTGCCATTCACATACTCCCGCTGCGCACGCACGGCGCCGGGCAGCGACTGCGCCAGCAGCGTCTCCGGACTCGTCTGCATCCACAGCGTCGGCATCATGTATTCGAACATCGTGCCGGACCACGACAGCAGTACCGGGTTTCCATCGACCAGCGTCGTCTTGCGCGCCGCCTTGAACCAGGTCTCCTGCAGCACATCGCCTTTTCCAATCGCCAGAAATGCCGCCGTGCGCGCCTCCGACGCCAGCAGGTCGTAGCAGGAATCGAGACGCCGGTCTTTCTCCGTGTCGTATCCAATCGTCAGCAAACGCCGGTATGGATCGAGCAGCGGGCGATAATCTGTCGCCTGGAACAGGCGCTCACTCAGATCGGCAATTGTTCTTAAATCGGCGATCAGCGCATTCAGCCGTTGCTCCGCCGCACCCAGCACAGATTCCAGCTCCCACGCCAACGGAGCAGCATTTCCATCGGTCCGAAGTTTCGACCGCAGCCCGCTTCGCATTTCTTTCGAAACCGCCAGCGCCGACTCCGGTGAATAAGAATCCAGCGGCCGTTCGTCCGGCGTAGCAACTCCTTCCACCACCGCGAACTTGGGATCGAGCCACGGCAGATAGGTGCGAACCATCGATGCGATTGCAGCACAGCGAACCTCCGCTGGACGCGCCGGTTCGGCCGGAATCTCCAACAGAAGCAGCGCGCGAAGCCACGACCCGCTCTCTCCTTTTTCCGCCGACCGCAGCACAGACCGAATTTTCTTCTCCGTATCCGACCGATCTTCGCCGTCGTTCAAAATATCCACCAGGCCCTCTTTTAGCGCCGGCAGCATTGGCGTTCGCAGCAACTCCAGTGTTCCCTGGCGGAGACTGCACAGCGACGCCAGAAGATTTCCGCTGTCCACGGTGGACGCGATATACGGCGCAATCCGCTCCAGCGTATCCGTCGTGTACCAGTTCAGCAGATGTCCTTTCCACTTTGGAATGCCATCGAGCGTCCGCAGATTGGCGAGCGTTTGCTCTGTGTATTCCGGCAGCGTCAGATATCCCAATACCACCGCCGACTGCCGCGCATTCAATTGCAGGCCCGCATTCGTCGGAGAGATTCGCAGCGCTTCCAGATAGCCCGTCTTTTCTGGATTCTGCTGGACGTTATCGGGCGTCAAACCGTGACTGCGCTCCGTTGAGAAGTGCGCAAAATAGAGCCACGTCCGCCACGCGATCTTGCGCAGAAAATTTGTCTCCGCGTCCGACAGCCGGACTTCAAGGGCATGCGGAGACCGATTCAGCCATAAAGTAATTGGCTTTGCCAGTGCCCACAGCACCAGAATGGGGCAGGCCCAGGGCAACGCCGCCGGTCGCACTCTCGCGGCCAGAACGCCCAGCGCCAGCGACAGAAAGGGAACCAGTTGCATCGTCATTTCGACCGGCGTCTTCCGATCGACTCCGACCTCCGCTTCCGCGGCGGTCTCCCATTCCAGCAGGCGCTTGCCCGTCACAAAACTGCGGATCAGCGATCGCACAATCGCATCGACCATCAGCAAGGTCTGGTGCGCGAGAAATGCAAAATTCAGCGCGGTTGAAAACAGCAGTCCCAGGGAGTCGCGAATCGACTGACGAATATATCCCCGCTGTTCGGCAACGCTGGCCCGCACCAGGGAAAAAAGAAATTGCACCAGCACCGGCACAAATACAACCAGCAGTGTCGCGATCGTCCAGTAACGTGCTGTCCCCGGCAGCCATAACCAGCCGAAAATCAACAACAGCAATGTAGCCGGCTCCACCAGGCTGCGCCGCAGGTTGTCAAAAATCTCCCAGCGCGAAATTACCGAGGTCGGATTCTGCACCAGCTGTCCCGCGTCGTTGGGAACACGGTTCAGCAGCCATCGCAGGATCTGCCAGTCACCGCGCACCCAGCGATGTTTGCGCCGGTTCTGCGCGCTGTAGTGGGATGGATAGTCGTCCATCACCTCCACATCGGTCAACAGTCCCACGCGCCCATACGCGCCTTCGATCAGGTCATGGCTCAACAGGGAGTTTTGCGGAAACCGCCGGTCCAGCACTTCGTGCAGAATCTGGATCTCGTACAGCCCCTTGCCGGTAAAAATTCC
>Ga0134128_10004858_pt1 | contig 16366 bp, 18 predicted proteins | sample KB31754_FD_96462 | JGI IMG/M metagenome (GOLD analysis project Ga0134128, IMG submission 96462) | Terrestrial soil microbial communities with excess Nitrogen fertilizer from Kellogg Biological Station, Michigan, USA - KB3-175-4 | ecosystem: Environmental > Terrestrial > Soil > Unclassified ...
AGCAGGGGTATGGAGAAAAGCAGGAGGAAGGTCTCCTTCGGCTAGATAATTGAGGTCGGATTATGCGGCACGACCTCCCTGAAGGTCTTGACTGGTTGTGGGCGTTTTGAATATCGATGAGGGTAGGGTCAGAAGAATTCTCCCATCCCTGGGGCAGCGCTGGAAGCGCCGGGGAGGCTCGAAACTCCCAGCCCTTCTAGAATTAGCCGCAATATGCTCTGATGCTGATAAGGGGTAGTTGACTGGAACCCTTGCTTAGCCTTAGCGCTGATGATGACCGCAGCCACATGACCACCGCCATTCGTGCTATCGCTCGTGGCCGCTTCATCGAAGACGATAATCAGCAATCCGTCCTTCTGAAATGTCGCGTTCGAAATGAGCGGCGCGATATTGTCCTGGAGAAAGGAATCCGCAAGCCGCAAAGGTGCACTGTGTCCGTCGTTTAAAAGATTCGGAACGACAAACGAAAAGTTCGGCAGGACATTGTTAGTTAAATCCGAGCTGAACTGGGACAACAAGGTTAGGTTCTGCATCTGAGTACTGCTGTTTACCACATCGGAAAAGTAGGAAAGTGGATCATGCCACTTGGCATAGAGAATCGGATCGTTTCTGCTCTCAGCATAAGATTTCCAGGTCTTGCCCGAGGCAAGTAATTCGCGAACGATATTGTCAACGTCAACCGTGCCCGTAAAGGAATCGTCATTTGTAACGATCTGCCCGGTGGTGAGCATGAAGTAGTTGCCAATCGAAGGATGGGTGTTTGCGAAATACCGCGTAGCCAATCCATATTGGGTGGCCAAACTGTTTAAGTAGGGCATCTCCGAACTGCCGATCACGTCGGAATAGCTGCTGTTTTCTTCGACGACAAGCACTACATGTCCAAACCCCGGGACACTGCCGGTAGATGTCGGCGTTGGCGTCGGCCTGGCTGCGCCTGGGGAGGAAGCACCGCCGCACCCCAGGGAACCAAGAAAAATAAAAAACACCGTGACGGTGCCTAAGAGCCGGAGAGCGTTATAGGAGCGAGAAGATATTGAGTGGGTCATAGGCTTTTCGCGTTTTCCGTTGCAGTCGGTGCTTTCCTCACGGGCGGCAGGAATACACGCCATGCAAGGCAGGGACCCATTGGATCGCTCAAGCGGAAGCGCTGTTCGCTCAATCCGCCACTCGCCGCGGCAAGGCGTCATGAATCTCGTGAATCCTGCTAGAACCGATGCTGGGAAATCCTAAATCGCGCTTACGAACTTTACGTCCAAAGAGGAAGGGCAGACGGCCACGCTATCGATGACGGGCTAAAGGCGGAAGCCGAACTGCGCGGCTGCTCATTTTCCTCTGACTCTCCCCCTAACGCTTCGGCTATTTGCTCCCAACTTGCAGGTTGTTGGTAACGGAGAACCCTCCGGAGACACTACTGGCCTGAATATTGGCGATGTTTTTGTCGGTATCGTTATCGACGACGCCTTCGAGGGTGACCTTGCCATTCTTTACGATAATCCTGATGGGCTGCTGCACTCCCAACGCATATTTCTGCAACGCCGGATAGCCGTAAATAGCGCGGTAAAGCCGCGCGCGAAGACCGTCGTCCATCGGCGACGCAGGCAGCACTTCAATCTGGTTGTTAACGTTTTCGACACCCTCGATTCTCTTGACAACGTTGTCGGCGTCGGACTTCAAGGTAGGCCGCGTGACTTGTCCAACCAGAGTCACGTTGTATCCGTCCACTTTGTATGCGATGTTATCGAATACGCTGAGGTAGGGTAGCATGATCAACTCGTGTCGAACTTCCTTCACAATTCGTTCCGTAGAGGGTGCGGAAGCGGTATTGCTAGCCGCTGGTTGGCCGAATGCTACGGAACCCAGTGCCACAATCAATAAGACGACAAATGTTGCGCGCATGATAGGTTTTTCCCTTACGATCAAAGCGATTTTAACCAAGACAGTTCCCTGCGTCCGTAAGGTTCATGCTGTAGACAGGTTGAACAATCGCCTTACAAGAATCCGAGACTGGCATTCGCCCACCTTTCGCTATCCTGCCTGATAGGGCTTTCAGCATGGCATTCCAGCCCATGCCGTTGTCGCGCAGACCTGCACCGTTCGATCCTTCAGAATGTATATTCGATCTAAAGTATGACGGCTTCCGCTCGCTGTGATCCATGACGGCCGCTGCGAACTGATCTCCCGCAAGGGCCATCCGTTCAATTCAGAAAGACCTAACTGTGCCGTATTCACGACAAACCGTGCCCGATGGTGAAATTGTTTGTGTCGATAGGCGCTACAGACCTCGCTTCCATGACCTGCTGTTTCATCGCGGAGAGTTTCGATTCTTCGCTTTCGATCTGCTAATGGCGGACAGCCATGATTGCGAATGAAGAAACTGACCGACCGTGACGCGCTCGTCTCGTACTGCTTGGGTTGAGTCAACATCGGCAATCGATTTGCCTCTAGTGTCTGCAGCACTAGGTAGCCGTGCGACAACTATGCCGCTGTCTTTGGCATCTGAGAGATCCGCAAGGCGAAGCGTCAAATGCCTGCGGATCGGCCGAAACACCGAATGGGGAACAGATTTCGGACTCTTGCAAACAAGGGTTGGATGGAGTCGGGATGGCCCTTCCTCGGAGCGATCCTGATCATCGTTGCCTGGGCCGCCCGCGCTCTTCACCTTAAGCCGGACGAAATCATCCTCGCGATTCAACCTTTCCGTAATGAAATGATCGACATCGAACGCTTGTCAGACGATCTTGAACTGTTGACCGGAGGAAAGATTCGGATGGAGTGTGAATCCAGGACGGGCGGGAGAAACGGATGGATTCGGAGCCTGAACGAAAGAGTTGAGCGTAGCAGTTGAGAGTTCGATGGATTGAAAATGGATTCTCTGCGTATCTTGGTGGCCGACGACCATGAGATTGTTCGCCGGGGAGTCGTATCCCTACTCAAGTCTCAGGCTGGATGGGAGGTGTGCGGCGAGGCACGAGACGGACGCGAGGCAGTGGATAAGGCCAACCTCTTGAGACCTGACATAGTCATATTGGATATCGGCATGCCCAATCTGAACGGATTGGAAGCAGCACGTCAGATGCTGCATCACGATCCGATGTGCAAGATTCTGGTCTTGACCATTGAGGACGGTGATGAGCTAGTTCGAGCCGTACTCGATGCTGGTGCACGAGGGTTCGTCCATAAGTCCGATGCGTCGCGGGATCTAGTCGCGGCAGTTCGGGCCCTGCAATCCAATAAGATTTTCTTCACTTCCCGGATGGCCGAGGTACTGCTGAACGGATTTCTCGGGTGTGGTCGGCCCGTTAGCGAAGGGAAACTGTCATCGGCTGCCTTGTCAGGTCGGGAACGAGAAATCGTCCAGCTTCTGGCTGAAGGCAAATCCAGCAAACAGATAGCCTCTCATCTGGCATTGAGTGTGAAAACTGTGGATACGCATCGCGGCAATATCATGCGGAAGCTGCATCTGCATTCTCTCAGTGCGTTAGTTCTATTCGCAGTCAGGAATAGGATGGTCCAAGTCGCTATTTTTCCGGCTGATGTCCCACCAGGAACGCAGCATCATTTCGTCCGATGACCTGGCAGAAGTGAGCAGCCTATTGGCGCGCGAGGCGCACCGTCGCGGCCGGGGTAATTCCAGTTACTCAGGACTTCGGCGCATTTCCGATTCGACTGCGCACCATCCGGAGTGGCTGGGGAGGCCAGACTCCACGCGTCACATCACTGGCGGGCCCTCATAGTTAAGTTCTTTATCATTCGCCGCTCGCAGTGAGGATCAATATAAGGAGACTTGAGGTATCCTGACCGGGGGACGAATGTTAGCCGAGCTCTTTCGGGGCTGGTTTTTGCTAAGTGTAATCCTTGCCGTTCAGCATTGCGCGGCCGCTACGCGACACTACTTCATCGCAGCGGAAGACGTTTCCTGGGACTACGCACCGAGCAAACGGGACCTGATTCATGGGTCCCACATCCCCATGCCCTGGGGACAGCAGACCCAGTGGCCGAAGACCCGCTTTATCGAGTATACCGACAGCTCGTTTTCCGTGCGCACGCCTCAGCCGGAATGGCTCGGCATACTCGGTCCTGTCATTCGCGCGGAAGTGGGAGACACCATCGTGGTCGAATTTCTGAACCGCAGCATCCGGGTTCACAACATCCACCCTCACGGGCTGCGTTATGACAAGAGTAGTGAAGGAGCTCATTACGTCGCGTCGGGGCCCGGTTCTCTTGTTCTTTCTGGCGCGCGCTATACCTACACATGGGTGGCGGATGCCGGAAGCGGTCCGGGGCCGGGTGACCCGAGTTCCATTGTCTGGTGGTACCATCCGCACTCCGACGAGCCATCTGAAACCAACGCGGGTCTTATGGGGCCGATCATTATTACGGCCAGGGGAAAGGCCAGACCTGATGGCTCTCCGCAGGATGTCGATCAGGAATTCGTCGCATCATTCATGATTTTCGACGAGCTGATGGCCAAGTTCGAGTCCCAGGCCCATGGCATGAACCGTACCTTTAAGCGCGATCCCAACGACGATATGGGACGGTTTTATGCCATCAATGGCTACGTGTTTGGAAATCTTCCCGGCCTCACCGTTGCATCCGGAGCCCGGGTGCGCTGGTACCTGATGGCAATGGGCGGAGAGCAGGATTTGCATACTCCTCACTGGCACGGCAAGACCGTGCAATATCAGAATCGGCATGCCGATGTCATAGAGTTGCTTCCGGCCAGTACTGCTACGGTGGACATGCTGGCTGACAATCCCGGCACCTGGCTATTCCATTGTCAGGTGACTGATCATATGGAAGCCGGCATGATGGCGACTTACACCATCTACCCGCCCGCGCCGAACTCCTGCCCGATCGAGTTTGGCGAAGGAGATTTCTGGAGCAACCCGAAGGAACTCTACGTCACGATGCGGAACACAAGCAAGAAAACGATTGCGCGCATGGTATTGACTCCCGGCGCGTTTCTTTCGCGCATGGATCTGCGAACTTCCCTGACGCCCTGGATATCGAATGATCCGATCGCGCCCGGGGAGCAGCGAAGACTGAAGTCAAATAACTTCTACCAGAGCGGCGGCATCATGGGTTGGGCGCTCTTTCCCTATCAGATTGTCTACACGGATGGCAGTAAGTGGGAGCCACAGCAGCACGGAGAATGTTTCCGGGTCTACTGGCGCGACAAAGAGCAGGCGCCGGTGCAAGTGCTTCCTCCATTCCAGATGGAAACGAATTCAGACTGACCGGGTTAGGTTATTTCAGGATACCGTAGATCGCAACCACCTCGTCAAAGGTAACAATCACTTTGCCGCTGGCCACGACCGGAGTGCCAAAACCAATCCCAGTTCCCATGGCGTCGCGGCCCTGGTTCATGTTGCTGTTCCAGAGTTCGTGCGAAATTTGGGTGGCGTCGTACGCGTGCAATAGGGCTTGCCCGGAAATTGACTTTTCGTAAGCCCAAACAATACCGTTTTGGGTTCCGTTGGCCGAGATAACCGTGTTGCCGCCGCGCAAGCTGTAAGCGGTCGGCGACTGCGCCACCGGGATTGGGTTAAGGGATCCGTTCTGAAACTGATACTGTTTCAAGGGCGCGTTGGAGGCCCCGACGTAGAGGTTGCCATTCCAGTACGAGGGATTTCCATAGAGCCGATTCCACCCGGTGCCTTCCGCAGAGGACGACGGGGTCCCGGGAGTGCATGTGTTCGCGCCTACCATAAACTCCTGCGGAATCTGGGTGTCGCCCGACGCATTGAACTTTCCGAGATTGGTCGTGTCGAGAAGGAATAGCCGGCCTTCCTTGTTGTATACGGCAGCCAGGGCTCGGCCGTTTGCGATGTCGGTCGGCAGGAGCGCGGCACCACCCGATCCAAGCTCCAGATCGGCCTCGTCCAAGCAGGCCGCATTGGAAGGCGTGAACCAGTCCATGACTTGAAAGCTGCCATGATTCAACTGTAAACGAAGCAAAGTATCGCCGTGATTGTTGCCGCCCTGGTCGGCATTGAAACTCCCGTCAGCTGCTGCGATGTAGATATTGCCATTCGCGTCGGTCGAGGGGGCCGCCCCACCCTGCCAGAACGCGCCACCGCCCCCGTGATCAGCGGGGCCGTCGGCATCGTCAATCGGCTGGGCTTCGGTCGTGGAATTAAAGACCGCTTGCATCTGCAACGTCGCTGGATCAAAAGCCATGAACCAGCCGTGATAGACGCCCCAGTCGGAGAATGATCCAAAGGCCACCAGGATTGAGTTGTTTACTTTGGTCAATCCGGTACGCTGGTTCTGAATCGAGGGATCGAAAGCGATCATTCCATTTACATTGCCGACTCCTGTGCCCGCAACGCTGGCCTGGATCCGGACGCCGCCGGGGCCAAAATCGTTTCCGGTATGGATGTCAATGGCGCGAAGCCACTGCTCAGCTATGCCGTTGCGAGAGAGTGCGGTTACGAAATACAGCGCGCCGGTCGTGGAATCGACGAATGCTGTGCCGGTGATTCCAATTTCACCTCCAAGTGTTGTTCTACCGCCGAAATAGTCCGACAATGGGGTCACACCGCTCGATGCGTCGAGGTAATGGCGCTCCCACAGCGGGCCTGCGGCCGGATTATCGGCGTCTATGGCGTATACGCTGTCGTGCTCGGTAGTCAGGATGATCACATTGTGTGTGGCGCCTCCAACTGGAAGACTAGCCACGTAAAGGGGTTGGGCGATCAGCAATCCATCGGCCTGAAAGCTGCCCAGCTTTCCGAATTGATTTACGTTGACCTGGGCTGGCGTCAGAATGGTTTCATTAGGGTAGAGTCCCTTGCCGGAAACATCGCCTTTCCACATCAGCACACCGCTCAACGCGGGAGCGGAAGGAGGCGGCGCTGACGCGCCACTGGGGTCTTTAGTTGCGGAAGTAGCGGAACTGGCTCCGCCGCAAGTTACGCTCATCAAGATCGTCGCAAAAATGACTGCTACCAGAGCCAGGCTAGGGATGAAAGAATCTCTCTTCATAAACAGATGCACGGGCAAGTTAAGCCCGTCGTTTAGAGGAGTGCAGAGGGTTCTAAGTTGCTTGCTTCGAGCCCGGAGTGCCTGACTTACCTAAACGTGGAGCAGCGTTTTTAGCGCTGCATTAAGCCACCTGAAGAGACCGGCTTTAGCCGCTGCGAAGGGAACAGGCCTAGCCTTGCTACCCGTGCTGAATACGGCCGGGATGGGCGAATGCGCTTGGCTTAAGCCAGGCTGTGCTGGACGATCAGTAATAAGTGAAATTGAATTTGTCCAGGTAGACGGAATATTGCTGTTGTTTGTAATTCCCGTCGATCTGAAAGTTTACCGTCACCCCGTGCCAACTGCTCGGTGTCGAATTATTGTAAAGGTTTAAGGTCTGGGTATTTCCATTCAGAGTAATGGTCTTGTAAAGCAGTTTGTTATCCGAGGTTCTATCGACTTCGAGGACCAGGTGGTTCCAGTCATTGCTCTTGGGATGGCAGGCAATCGGGGTGTTCACCCAGCGGTTGTTCGGGTTATCCCAGACCGCCCACACGTGGCCTGCCGCAATACGGCATTCGGTGCCAAAAATATAGCCTCTTCCACCGGTGAATTGATTGATGTCGAACTCGATCGACTGGGCGATCTCCACATTGCTGGTAAAAAAATATACGTCGTATATGAAATGGTGGAGACCAGCAACCAGGGTCTTACTCGCGTCGGGCAGGCCCTGAGAGGAAAAGTCGCCGATCAACTGATTGAACCACAGGGCATCGGAATATGGGGTCTGACCTCCGACGGTCGCCTGCATCGAGCTTCCACTGAGAGAGGGAGAAGAGACTCCATGCTTAGTTCCCCAGGTCACTGCCGGCGAGCAATCGGAGCAGATATCGTAGTTAGGGGCCAACTCTCCGAAACTGCTCCAATTCTTGTCGTTTTGAAGGTTATAAAAAGTTTTTCCGGGGTTGGATGCCTCGGTGGATTTCACGGTTAAAGGAATCGCCGTCTTCGCCGTGCCTCCACAATTGTCCCACGATTGCACTACCGTGCCGTAGTTCCCCGTGCCCAGAGATATGCTCGTATCAAGTTTCGCCCCGGGAATGGTCGCCACCAGCCCGTTGTTGACGTAAATTCCAATTGCGGCCACACCCTTGGAGCATGAGGAATTGGCGTTGGCTACAAAGTGCACCGGCGAGGAGGCCGTGCTGCCCGGCGCCGGAAGGGCGACGTTGACCGCTGATTGCGTAGAGCTGGTAGACGTATCCGCATTGGCCGACGCCTCGACGGTAATGGTGACGGGTTTGGTCGACGACCCTCCGCAGGTGTCCCATGACTGAATCACCGTGTGGTAGGTACCGGGATCCATGGCTAATTTCGTATCCAGCGTCGAGCCTGGTGTAAGGTAGGCCCGCTTAAACGGCGATGTGTATATGCCCATGGCCGCGACGCCCTTCGGACAAGAGGTACTGGCCGACGCCACAAAGTGCACCGGGCTTGACACTGTCGAACCGCCTAATGGCGACCTCGCCTGAATCCCTCCGCCGGTCACCGTAACCGTGAGCGGAGATCCCGACGAGGAACCACATTCATCCCACTCCTTGACCTCAACCTGATGAGTTCCGACACCGAGTTCAAGGTTCGTGTCCAACTTCGAGCCCTTGACAACGTAGGAGAGCACGCCCGGAGACGTGTAGATCCCCATTGAGGTGACGCCTTTCGTGCACGAACTGCTGGCCGTGGCAACAATATGCACTGGAGATTGGAGCACTGACATGTCACTGGGACTGGTAACTGAAACGGCGCCCAAAGCCGAGCAAACAAGAACGAAGGGAACAAGACCGAAGACACAATTCTTCATAAACACTGAACCAATTTTGGATTAGTAGAGACGATGGCGTGGCAGTCTGTCGATTCTACGGATGGGACCTAGGGAACTCAACCGGGAAAGGCAACTTTTTTACTCAGAAGTACATGGGACCATGCCGAGATTGGTATTTCGTGCTGCGGCCGCCGATTTCCACAAGTCAATCCGGTAATTTCCCTAAGGCTCCTTAGGGCAGGATCTGACGGGAAATCACGCCAGAAAATCAGCTGCAAGCACAGAATTCGGCTCTCTTTGCCTCTGCTTTGGCGACTGCCCTTTATCTTACCCATACAGCAAGAGTTTAGAAGGTGTACAGAAGAAACCGGATGGTACGAGAAAAGCGATTTCCATACCCTGTGAAAGCCTTATCTGAAGCGTAGGGGAAGGGATCACAGAAGGTGCCCACACTTGCCGCGTCAGTTTCTGGTTTTGCCGTAGCGCCCGCTCTTGCCACGCCAGTCTCTCATTTTGCTGTGGTGAAAGCACCCTCCCCCGATTCTACGAAAGAACTGGTAGCTCTCGCCCGCGAGGGTGATCAAAAAGCTTTCTTTCGGCTGTTTTCCCTTCATGAGAAGCGCGTTTACGCCTTATATTATCGGCTTTTGAAGAATGTCCCTGCAGCCGAATCCCTGACCCAAGAGATTTTCCTGAACGCTTTCCGCCGTTTGAACGACCTCCGCGACGACGCAGCGTTTTCAACTTTTATCACTCGTAGTCTCTCCGAAGCCGCACTGAAATTTAAATGCACTTCGCAAGAGAAGCTAGGCAGCTCTGTTGAGCGGGCTGCATCAAATTTTCAACCATCGTCAGCCGCCCTGACGCAATGGGAAGCATAAGGATCGAGGAGGAAACTACGGTGGACTTGGGTGCAATCTTGGTGGTCGGATCAAACTCCGCGGCGGGCGAGGGGATTTCGGTGGTTCATGAATGGCAGGAGTATCTGGAAGGAAATCCTATTGCATCCATCGAAGTACTGGGGCAATCGATTCTGCAGCGGACGATCGGCCGTCTGCAGAGCGAAGGCGTAACCGAAATAGCAGTGGTGAGTGCCGGAAAAATAGCGTCTCTCCTCGACCAGCGGCCCGAACGAGGCACGGTTTATGGCCTCGGCGACGCATGGTCGACCGCGCAACCAAGGCTGGGTAAATACTTCGAAAGCGGTTGCGACTCAGTCTTACTCATACGACTGGGTGCATATGTGGAGCTCGAGCTGACCCAACTGCTGCAATTCCATCGCGAGCAAAGACAAGAGATCACTCCGGTATACGACGGCGAGGGTCCGGTCGATTATTGGCTTCTGGATGCGTCTCTTCACCGGCCAACGAATTTCATTGATCCCGTCGTGGCCAAGATCTCCGTGGCTGCAGACGTGGCGCCCTTCCGGACAAGCGGATACGTGAATCGCCTGGCTGACGCTCGCGATCTTCGCCAGTTGGTCGCCGATTCTTTTCTGGGTCGTTGCCAAATCAGGCCGAATGGTATTCAAAAGAAGCCTGGGGTATGGGTGGATCAGGGGGCCCAGATACATCGCCGTGCCCGCCTGGTGGCACCGGCTTACATCGGAAGAAATGTGAAGGTGCAATCCGACGCTTTGATTACGCGCTGCAGCAGTCTCGAACGCGGTTGCGAAGTGGGATACGGCACGGTTGTCGAGGACGCTTCCATTCTGGCTGGCACTTATCTGGGGGCGGGGCTGGACGTAACTCACGCCGTGGTGTCCGGCTCCATGCTGGTGAACCTGCGGCACGATGTGGCGCTGCAGATCAATGATCCCCAGCTATTAAGCGGGCCGAAGATGCATTTCAAGCCTGCGCATGCGACCCCGTCCGGGGTGCTAGCGCCGGTGCATACCAATCTCGAGGCGGGTACCGATGGCTTGCGAGGATCTAGGCACGCGCCTGAGCCTGGCTTTGTCGCATCAACCCGCAGCGCATGGGCCGGTTGATGGCAGCAGGTAAAGGTGACAACGGACTCAAGGCCGAACACGGGGGAAATAAATTATGTCATCTCAGAAACCAGTCGTGGTTCAGCGGCTTCCAGGGCAGGTAAACCTGGGGCATGTTCAGCGCTTGATGCAGGAGATCGCGCCGCTCTTCAAAGAGGATCGGCCGCGGGTCGTATTTGATTTCTCCCAGGTTTGCCAGATCGACAGCGCCGGTGTAGATATGTTGCTCCGTTGTGTCGAGGAAACCGCGAAGCGAGACGGAGATCTGAAGCTGGCTGCCGTTCCCCCTGGGGCTGCTGTCCTTCTGGAGTTGACCCGCGTGGATCGTATCTTCGAGATCTTCGACACGGTGGAACAGGCCGTGGACAGTTTTGATGGACTATTCCACGTTCAGGCTCAAGAGGACAAAGGCGGAGATTATTTTCCCTCGGTTGGGACGAATGGTCATGCTGCCGGCCACTCAAGATTCACCAGCTGATGCGAGAATTGGCAGATCATGAAAAACACAACTAGGTGCCGGATGAGCATCTTGCAGGCGTTGGTTCTGATGCTGTTGTTTGTTGATCCCCGTTTTGCCTTGGCTCTTTCTGCTGAAGAAAGCGCTCAGGCACAACAGGAGTCGCAGGCCTCAACTCGGCAATCCTCTCCCCTGCCTGCAGAAAAGCCTGCGACTCCTCAGAGTGGGGCATCAACAAGTCAGCCGATCGAGGAACTGCCCGACAGTCCCAGCGCCGTGCGCTCCTCAGCCCGGGATGCGAGTCAGGACGCCGGACCGGCGCAAGCTCCGCCCGTGGGCCAGCAGAAACCTGTGGGCACCGCTGCCGCGGAAGCGCCCAGCGTACGGGGGACTGGAGCCTCCAAACCGGCCGGTTTCGCGATCGCGCCCGGGAAGCAGCATCAGTCACGATCCTTCTTGATCAAGGTGGGTGCGGTAATTGGGGCCGGAGCCGCGCTCGGAACCGTAATGGCGCTTTCGATGGCAAGCCCCAGTAAACCGCCGGGAGCCAAGTAAACCTGATGCTTCGAAATCATTTGTCAGGGACCAGTGAAGCAACCCCTGTTCATAACTTTTTCCGGAATTGACGGAGCGGGCAAGAGTACTCAGATTGACTTGCTTTGCGCCTCGCTCGCTGCGGCCGATGCGCGGGTGACGCGTTTGTCATTCTGGAATGATGTCGTAGCCTTTTCAGCTCAGCGCGAGCGCTCCAGCCGTCGCCTATGGAAAGGAGAGATCGGGGTTGGCTCGCCCGGTCGTCCAGTCGCTCGCCGGGACAAAAATGTCAGATCCTGGTATCTGACTCTTATCCGGTCATTCTTGTATCTGATCGACGCCGTTCGGTTGAACTTGGTCTGGAGGCAACAAAGGCGCCGGAACTCGGACTTGGTGGTGTTCGACCGCTATATTTACGATGAACTGGCCAACCTTCCGCTTAAGCACGTCCTATGCAGGGTTTACATTCGTTTGGTGCTTAAGTTCTCTCCCGCTCCGGATCTATCCTTTCTGCTGGACGCGGATCCCTCGCTTGCCGTACACCGTAAACCCGAGTATCCGGTCGACTTCGTTCATGCCAATCGGTTAGCGTACATCGAACTGAGCAAATTAGTACCCGCAATGAAGGTGATCACTCCAGCATCGGTCGCGCAAGTCCAGGAAAATCTTCTGCAGAAACTGTTAATGCTGGGCGCGGCTAAGGTGAACCCGCCGGCATTCCTGGATTCGTTGGGCACAGTTCCAGCCGCAGAGGTGATGTGGCGGTCGGCGGCACCGCCTAGAGCGCTGTAGCTCTCTCTTCTCTAGCCCGCTACGCTCGGGATTTAGTCCACCAAGTGGTCTCCTTTTTCAGCCAACGGCTTTCAACTCAATCTCATCGAATCGCCAGCCATTTATTGAGCTCAGAGCCCGAGGACTATGAAAATCTGCCTGGTGACGACATTTCCCCCGAGTCGTGGAGGACTAAGCGAATATGGATTCCATATTGCAAAAGAGCTGCAACAAAATCCATTTCTGAGTCTCACCATACTCGCCGATACGTTGGGCTCCACGGAAACAGAAGCGGAGCCGGCTGGATTTTCGATTGACCGCTGCTGGTCTTTCAACGATCTGCAAAGTCCAGCGAAACTTCTGCGGGCAATCCGGCAGCATGAACCCGACGTGGTTTGGTTCAATCTGTTGTTCACAACATTTGGCCACAATCCCTTCGTGGCATTTTGCGGCTTGGCGACTCCCTTGCTGGCCCGTCTGTGCGTACCCTATACCCATGTGACGCTGCATCACCTGATGGACGCAATAGACTTGAAAGACGCTGGCATACGCTTCCCGCGCCTCTACCGGGCGGCGGGTGGCCTCGCGACTCGGATGTTGCTGATGTCAACATCGGTCACCGTTCTCATGCCCGCCTATCGAAAGATCCTGCTTGAGCAGTACGGCCGGGAGAACGTACACGTACGGGCGCACGGCATTCTCTCGTACCTCCCGGAGTATCCCGATTTTTCCCAGCGCGGCAACCCGGTTCATCGGCTCCTGGCGTTCGGGAAATGGGGTACGTACAAGCGCCTAGAGCCCATGCTCGAAGCTTTCGAACTGATTACTCAGGACATGTCCGATGTGAAACTGGTAGTGGCCGGCGGCGACCATCCCAGGGCGCCGGGCTATGTGGCTTCGGTAGCCGAGCGTTTCAAGAATGATCCGCGCGTGGAATTTACCGGCTACGTGGCCGAAGAAAAAATTCCGGATCTGTTTCGTGCTGCCAGCGTTGCCGTCATGCCTTATTCCTCCGCCACCGGATCCAGTGGCGTGGCCCACCTGGCGGCTGCTTTCGGTGTGCCCATCGTATCCGCTGACATTTCTGACTTTCGTCAAATGGCCGACGATGAGGGACTAGCGATTGATTTCTATCGGCCTTCTGATACGCGCGACCTGGCAAGTCATGTCATATCGCTGCTTGGATCGCCCGAACGGCAGAAAGAAATGGCGACGCAAAATTTCTCCGCCGCCCTGCGCATGACTATGCCGCGGATTATTCATGAGTACATTCATCACTTTGGCATCGAACAGCGCACGAAGGCGATAAAATCCATGACTCGGCTTCGCCGGCTGCCGCGCTGGCTGCCCGCGCGTTTGTTCGCAGGAACAGGCGTAGGCCGGAACCACACCCGCTGGTCCGAGCGTTCGGTCTTTGTGCCCGAAGTCCGAATGGGCTCCTCACTGCTGGATCGAAATAGTCTCCGTGGTCGAAGCTTGGATACTTCCCGAAAACGCAGTGACAGTGATGGTGTAACTCTGCCGGGAACTGGGAGCCGGAGCCACCGAATTGGACATCCTAGCTCCTCCGCAGGCACTCAGCAGAACGGCCATACCGGCCACGATGCCCGCCAACCCGCCGCGACTAAGCCGCCTCCGGGGCAGTTGCAACAGGGTGAGGCCAGCGACCCCCAACACGAACCAACTGGCACTGATGGGTAGCTTCCCACCCGGGCTGACGGGGCGTAGGGCACCCATGACGCTGGCCGCTGATACCGTCAACACGGAACTTCCGGTAGCAGAAGCAGGCGACACAACGTCGGGTGCGAAGGAACAAGTCATTCCGGCGGGCAGATTCGAACAGGAGAACGATACTGGAGCATCAAAGGCTCCAGTATCTGAACTTACCGTAAGGTTGGTGCTCGCCGATTGTCCGGGCGCGATCGTCGCAGACGATGGGGAGGCCCCGAGGGATATTTTTCTGGTGGGCGTACCCTTTCCGCAGGCTGGAGTGTAGCCAACAGCTCCCGACATCTGATTCTTGAAACCGGGCTTGCCGACTGCTTGCACGTACAGCGTGTAATTCCCCGTAGCCAGCGAGTAGCTGCACAGGTTCAGCGTGTGCAGTCCGGCCGCAAGGTCGTTCAGCGGCATCAGATGTTGTCCGTCGGTGCTCACGTAAGGGGTGTAATGATCGACGGTGTTTTCCTGGCCGCTGGTTTTCCAGTTTAACGAACTTCCAGAGAGCGATCCGGATACGCTTACGCAGTTGTCGATACCCGATTCGATCTCCGTGCCTTCTTCGTAGTCATTCCAGGTCACAAGTTGCAGCAGGCTGAGTTGAGTGGTCGAGTTGTACATGCTGTTCACTTTGGCAAAGGTCTGCAACCACGTCTGTCCGCATTGCTGGCCCATCACCCTGTTAGCTCCCCAGGCTGCCAGGTTGTCATTGAATCCCTTGTAGGTGGCCCCGACCGTGCTCTGCTGGGAGAATCCTTTTCCAGTTTTGTAAAAGTTCGTCAGGTAGCTCATTCCATAGTCGATCGTGGTGGGCATCACCCACGAGTAACTGCCGGCAGCGAGGGCGTGACTGAAACCGCCGCTATTCTGGAAAACGAACAGAGGATTCGTTGCCAGCGCGGCTTTTGCGGCCGCCCAGTCAACTTTGTAGACGAGATCGATGTCAAAGTTGGTCACCACCGGGGATCCGTTAATTCGCAGATAAGCGGAAGAAGGAAAGTATTGTGTTTCGACATATTGCAGGAGCTGAACCAGCGTCTGTTGTGCGCTGCATCCGGAGCACATGTTCTGTTTGATCGCACCCTGATCCACCATAATGGCCACATTGAAACCAGGGTGGGCTTCGGCTTCGGCCATCACGAGCTTCGTGGCCTTGTCGACGGGGCTGCTCGGGCCATACCAGTCGATAATCACGCCATCGATGCCGCGATCGATCATGTCCACGATCTGCTTCTTTACTTGCGCCGGATCCGCCGAGTTGTAGCCGACGTTCATGTGGTTGGCGCCGCCGAACCAGAGCATCAGGTGGGCGAATACTTTGGTGTTGGCCCCAGAGTAAAGCAGGGAATGGACGTCGAGCTTGCTGACATTCCCGTTTCCCAGGTTGCCGTTGGATTGGCTGGCAAAGCTGTTGGCTGCGCTGGTGTTGTTCGAAGTTTGGGCCGCTAGGGTCGTGGTTGGTTGGATTTGGAGGTTCGCGCCGAAAACGGTGCAGGGAAGGATAGTGGTCACTACGAACAGAACTAAGCTGAATGAACGCATGATCGCCTTTGGAGGAAGGGAGAAACGCACCCCCTCGGTTCTGGGCGAGTGCACGAAGGCGAACACGGGAGTGCGCCTCCGTCGCTTACAAGCCGGACTTGGTGAAACGCAGAACGGGAGGGTCAGACAGCAGGGGAGATTTGCTGAGTCGGCTTAACGGAACGCCTTGACCCGCTCTGCAAACTGAATTTGCAGTAGGGTCAGGTCAGAAGATACTGGTCATGAATGGGCCACTCCTTGGGTCGAGGGGCCGCTCCGACGCGAAGCCCTCGGCAGGTCTGAAATTGTTTTGGATCTAGACTGTTCCAGTCGCGTGCACCCAGGTGCTGCCTGCCCCCCGGGTTCGAGTTCGCCGGACCGTGAACTAGTAAAAGTTTGGGTCAAGATAGCGTGCTGCGAATCGAGTGTCAACAATCAGTAGTTCTAGCCCCGTAGAAGACTGTTGTCGGAAGGCGATCGTTGGCCGGAAAAAAGGCAATTCCGTCGCTTTCCCGGCCAACACAGTACGGGCTGACCCTCATCAAAGCAGGCGCTTCAAAAATTCTCCCGGCGGAGGTCTGTCTTGATG
>Ga0134128_10004859_pt1 | contig 16365 bp, 16 predicted proteins | sample KB31754_FD_96462 | JGI IMG/M metagenome (GOLD analysis project Ga0134128, IMG submission 96462) | Terrestrial soil microbial communities with excess Nitrogen fertilizer from Kellogg Biological Station, Michigan, USA - KB3-175-4 | ecosystem: Environmental > Terrestrial > Soil > Unclassified ...
GCAACTCGTTGTCGAAGCAGAAGCTGCCGTCCGCGTGCCCGATGGCTTGAATGCCTTTCGGGATCGCGACGAAGCCGCGCGGGCCGGCCGCCGGCTTCGGCGGCTGCCACTGCGGATCGTAGGCGGGACCGGTCGGATTCTGCGCGAAAGCGTGCAGAATGTCGGTGAGCAGAAGCTCCTGATGCTGCTGCTCGTGATGGAGGCCGATCTCGAGAATTGCGAAAACGCGCGACGTCTCGTCGTCCTCGACCGTGTCGATCAGCCGCAGGACTGCTTCGTCAACGTGCGCACGATAGGCCGTCACGTCATCGCCATTCGGCCGCGTGATCAGGCCGCGCTGCGGACGCGCGTGCCGCGGGCCGGCGGCGACATAATAGGAGTTGAACAGGAACGGAAAGCGCTCGTCGAAGATAGCGTAGCCGGGCAGATGTGGCTTGAGCAGGAAGGTCTCGAAAAACCAGGTGACGTGCGCGCGATGCCATTTGGTCGGCGAAGCGTCGGCCATGGACTGCACGATCTGGTCTTCGGCCGAGAGATACGCCGCGCGCCGCTCGGTCTCGCCGCGCACGCGCAGGACGGCGGCGCGCCAATGCGCGCGCGCGTCCTGAAGCGACGCGGCATTGGTCGTTTGAACCGGCGACGTTGCGCTGCGTGCCATGCGTTCTCCGCTCGTTTTCAACGGGTTCCGTCATGCCGGCAGCGCCGCCAAGACCCCCAGCCCCATATACGGACCAGGGCCATCATTGTTCCATCCGGGAGGGAGGGCAACCACGCCCCGTCCCCTTCGACGCAGATGTGACCGTGGTGTGATGACGGGCGATGTCGCACGGCGGCCGCGCCATGCCGGCGCGGACGTGCGTCGCTACCGACGCTTCAGGGCTCGTCGGGCGTGGTCTTGTCGGGCAGGAAGCCCTTGAAGGCCCATGACGTGGCGAGGCCGAACACGAGCAGCGCGAGCGGCGGCCCCAACAGCAGCACCGGAAGGGCGAGCAGATCGCCGGTCTCGAAGCCGCTCCTGAGCGCCGAGATCGAAAGGTAGACGCCCCAGCCCAAGAGCCAGGCGCTCGACGCCAGCACCCATAGCCGCCACAGACCGCGCCGCCAGTTCAGGGGTGCGGACGTATTATCGTTGGCCTGACTGACCCGGAGTCCTGGGATACGCGTAACGGTCGCGGAGGAACGTGGCACGGCACTCTCTCCGGTCGCTGACGATGATGGATAACGGCGACGCACCCGCCGAACCGCGATGATCGCCGCCAATTCTGGCGGAGACGCGGCGAACGAATTCTATGCCGGAATTATCTGGCGTACGAGCGCTTGTGCTCCCGCCATGGTCGCCAGTGCGTCGGGCGAATATCGAGGCGCTGGCGCGTCGCGGCAACGATCCAGCCGTCCGCGATACGGCGGCAGGGAAATACGACCGAATGCTCGCCATCCCGATCGATGACGGCGACCTCCAGATCCTGACCGGTCGGCGCGGCGCCAACAGCATGCCACATAATGCGTCCGTCTCCGCCGGCAGCGATGACGCTGCTGGCCTTTGCCCTCACCGTTTTCGATGTACGCGCGGTACGCCGGAGATGGTTGATGCAGCGCAAGACGGAAAGGGCCTGCGGGTCAGGACAAGCCCTTAGGATTGTTACGGAAACGCGGTCATGAGTGGAACCCGCGGCGCAACAGGAAGCGCCCGCGCGAGGCCCGAACCGCCACACTCTATTGGGGATGTCGTCACGTCCGGCCGACCGCGTCCCACGACGGCCTGCAACTCGGTAGCGGGGGAGGGACTCGAACCCCCGACCTCCGGATTATGATTCCGCTGCTCTAACCAGCTGAGCTACCCCGCCATTCCGAGTGGCGGACGCAAAGACTGGCGCGATATAGGGAGCCGCGGCGAAGCCTGTCAAGCAAACGCCGCGCCCTCCCCCCGCGTCTATTTCGGCTGCACCGACTGGTCGGGGCTGCCGGGGGTGCCCGGCGGCTTGATGACCGGCATGCGGCCGGCCGGCGGCGTCGGCGCCCGCATCCCGGGGTCGACCTCCTTGGGTGGACAGAGCACCCCGTTCGATTGCGCCAGCTTCTGGCTCAGATCGCTGCCGTCGGGCTTCGCCACGTCGGCATCGCCGCGCTGGCCGGTGGTCGCCGGCGGCGTTGGATTGGCGCAATCGCGCGACTGCTGAGCGCTGGCCGGCCCGGCGGACGGCGGCTTGCTCGCCGGTGGCGCCTGCGCCAGTGCCACTGCCGGCATCAAGACCGCCGAAAACAGCATTATTCCAAAAGCCCGAACGGCCATGCTCGCCTCCGCTGTCGCCTTGAACAACGGCGCGATGCAGCGGCCGGTTCCGCCGCTAGTCGGCGCGGGCGAAGCGGATCAGCGAGAAATGCCCGAGCGGCTGCACCGGTCGGCGCTCGATCAGCCGCACGCCGCCGTGCCGCGCCGCCCAATCGCTCAGGCGCTTGAACGGGAATTCCGGACGCCAACCGAGCTGGCGCGCAATCGGGGCGAAGCATTGCTCGAACAGCCAGCGCGGCCCGCTTTCGGCGCCGAGGTGATTGACCAGGATGATCTCGCCATCCCGCTTCACGACACGCACGAATTCGTCGAGCGTGCCTTCCGGATCCGGCACCGCGGTGATGACGAACTGGGCGACCACGACATCGAAGCTCTCGTCCGGTAGCGCGAGCTTGGCCGCATCCATCACCGACAGGGCCTCGACGTTCTTCAAGCCGTGCGCGACGACCCGCTCGGCCGCCTGCCGCAACATGGGTTTCGATATGTCGATACCGGTGATGCGATTGGCGGCCGAATAGGCCGGCAGTGAAATGCCGGTGCCGACGCCGACCTCGAGGATGCGTCCGCCGCGTGCGCCGCAATGCTTCTCGGCGGCTTCGATCGCCGCCGCGCGGCCCGGCGCGAACACCTTGCCGAAGACGGCGTCGTAGACCGGAGCCCAACGCGCGTAAGCGCGCGCCACGCTTTCCTTGTTGATGTCGCCCATATCGACTTTTAATACGCGAGCCGCCCGAAACCCGTTCCCCTCGCCCGCGGGACGCCCGTCAGCCCCGCATCGCCGCGAAAGCCTCGTCGCGCTGCGGCGCCGCATCGGCTGCCGCCAGCGCGCTTTTGATAAAGCCGCCGCCGAGCACCCGCGCCTGCCCCTCCGGCGCATCGTAGAAGACACAGGCCTGACCTGGCGAGACGCCGTGCTCGCCGTCCACCAGTTCGACCTCGTAGCCGCCATTGGCCGCAGTGAGCCAGGCCGCCTGCGGCGGGCGCGTCGAGCGCACCTTCACGAACACCTCGCGGCGGTCGTCGGCGAGCACCTCGTCGATGCGGCCGTCGCCGATCCAGTTCACGTCGCGCAAGCTGATGCGGCTCATACGCAGCGCCTCGCGCGGACCGACCACAACCTGCCGGCGCTCGGCGTCGAGCCGCACGACATAGAGCGGCGAACCGGTGGCGACGCCAAGCCCGCGCCGCTGCCCGACGGTGTAATGAATGATGCCCGAGTGGCTGCCCAGCACCCGACCGTCGCGATCGACGATCTCGCCCGCTTCGGCGGCGCCCGGCTTCAGCCGCTCGATGATCTCCGCGTAATGCCCGGTCGGCACGAAGCAGATGTCCTGGCTGTCGTGCTTATCGGCGACCGCGAGGCCGAACTGGCGCGCCAGTTCGCGCGTTTCCGCCTTGGCGCGCTCGCCCAGCGGAAAGCGCAACAGCTCGAGTTGTTCACGCGTGGTGCCGAACAGGAAATAGCTCTGGTCCCGCTCCTCTTCGCGCGCGCGGAAGAGACCGCGCCCGCCGCCCGGCAAGGGCCGCGAGGCGACGTAGTGTCCGGTGGCGAGAACGTCGGCGCCGAGCTCCCGCGCGGTGTTGAGCAAATCGTGGAATTTGATCGACATGTTGCACTCGACGCAGGGCACCGGCGTCTCACCGTGGATGTAGCTCTGCGCGAAGCGGTCGATCACCGCTTCCTTGAACCGGCTCTCGTAGTCGAGAACGTAATGCGGGATGCCTATGCGCTCGGCGACCGAGCGGGCGTCGTAGATGTCCTGCCCGGCGCAGCAGGCGCCCTTGCGGTGCGTGGCAGCGCCGTGGTCGTAAAGCTGCAGGGTGACGCCGACGACGTCGTAACCCTCCGCCTTGAGCAAGGCGGCCGTGACCGACGAGTCGACGCCGCCGGACATGGCGACGACAACACGGGTGTCCTGCGGACGGCGATCGAGGTCGAGCGAGTTTGGCATGGCGCTTCGTTACTATAGGTAGCGACGGGGTCGGCGCAATGCGGGCGCCACGGTGAACCGGCAGGCCCGGACTGGCCCGGCAAAACCTGCCGGACGCCCTGCAGCGGCTGCCGGCCGGGGCCCGCCTCCGGTCCGTCGACGAACGTACAACCCATTGAAAATACAAGGGAACAGTGGCTACGCCAGATGGCGCGGCGATTGCTTCGCGGGAACCGGATATCCCGGAGGAAGTCTGTGCCCCAAATTGCGTCCCCTCAAGCCCAGGCGCCGTCGCACGCCCAGGCCCATGCCCGGCGCTCCGCGCAGCAGGCGGAGCCCGCTTCCTCCTCGCCTTTTGCCAGCCTCCTCGACGGGACCGACGGGCCCGCGCCGGCTCCGCAGCCGCAGCAAGACCAGCAGGCGCAGCCGCAGCAGGCCTCCAGCCAGCCGGCGGCGGCGCAATCGGCAAAGCCCGACGGCAAGACCGACGATGCCGCGAACGACAACGGCAATGACGCGGCTCCGGCGCCCGGGGCCGCCGAGACGGCGCAGACCGCCGCCGTCCCAATCGTTGCCGCCGCCGCGAAGGCCGTGACGGCCGGCGCCGACCCCGCGGCGGGCAGCGCGACGAGCGCGTCCAAGCCGGACGGTTCGCCGGACAAGGCCGACAAGAAAGATGCCCAGAGCCCCGATGCGGCTGCGAACGCACTGGCGCTTGCCGCCGGCCAGCCGCCAGCCGCCGTCACCCCGCCCGCGGCAGCGACGCCAACTCCGGTCGTGATCGCGGTGCAGGCCGCGCAGCAAACGGCGGCGTCGCCAGCAGCGACCGTCGCCGCCGCTGCCGTTGCCAAAGGCGGACAGCCGGCCGTGCTACCGCAGACCGTGGGCGGCACCGGCAGCTCCGGGACTGCCAAAGCCGCGTCGGCCAAGTCCGGCGCTGGCAAGGATTCCGGCAAGAGCGAGTCGGCGACGACTGCCGATGCGGATACGGCCAAGCCCGCGCTTGCCGCTACCGATGCGGCGAAGGCGCAGGCGACGCCGACCAAGGCGGACACGCCGAACAGCGACGGCGCGCCCGTCGTGACACCCGATCCCTCACAGCAAATGTCGGCGCAGCCCGACCCGAATGCACCGGCCTCCGCGCCGGCAAACGCCAACGCCGCCGCGCTTCCCACCGCCGCCGTCGAAAAGATCGTGGCGGCCGCAGGCAAGCCCGCTCAAGCACCGCGCCACGACATCGACGCCACGTCCGCGGTGACAGCGGGCACCAATGCGTTCGGCGCGACAGGTGGCGACCCAACCACGGCCTCGCAGGCATCCGCCTCCGCCGCCGCAAGCGCATCGGGCACCACATCCACCGGCGCCGCGGCCGGCACGTCTGCCGCCCCGGCGGCGACAGCCGCGCCGATGCCGGTGGCGGTGCCGCTCTCCGGCATCGGCGTCGAGATCGCCGGCAAGGCGCTCAGCAACAAAAACCACTTCGAGATCCGCCTCGACCCGCCGGAGCTCGGCCGCATCGAGGTGAAGCTCTCGGTCGACCGGCAGGGGCAGATCACCTCGCATGTGATCGCCGACCGCTCCGACACGCTCGACCTCCTGCGCCGCGACGCCTCCGGCCTCGAGCGCTCGATGCAGGACGCCGGGCTGAAGATGAGCGGCAACGGAATGCAGTTCTCGCTGCGCGATCAGTCGTCGAGCGGCCAGCAGAACATGGCCGGCGGCCGGAGCGCACCGCAGATCATCGTGCAGGACAGCGTAACGGTGGATACACCGCGCGGCTACACGGCCTACAGCAGCCGTGTCGGCGGACTCGATATCCGCGTCTGACGAACATCAGGTCTGAAGGATCGATCATCATGAGCGTCACTTCGACAAATCCGGCGGCGACCTCGACGACAGGCACGACCGGCACGTCGGGCACAACCGGCGCCGTCGACAACACGATGATCGCCAGCAATTTCACGACCTTCCTGCAACTCCTGACGACGCAGTTGCAGAACCAGGATCCGCTGAGCCCGATGGACACCAACCAGTTCACGCAGCAGCTGGTCGAGTTCGCGCAGGTCGAACAGCAGATGAAATCGAACGACCAGTTGACAAGCCTCGTCTCGCTGCAGACCTCGGCGCAGGCCAGCCAGGCGCTCGCTTATGTCGGCTCGACGGTCGTCGTGGACGGCTCCTCGGCGCAGATGACGAACAGCCAGGCAAAATGGAGTCTGAACGTCAGCAAGCCGGCGACCGCGACCATCACCATCACCGACTCCAGCGGCCAGACCGTCTATACCGGCAAGTCCGCCGTCCAGCCGGGCGGCCAGATCTTCACCTGGAACGGGCTGGGGACGAATGGCAAGCAGTGGCCGGATGGCACCTACAAACTGACCGCGGCCGCGGTCGACGCCAACAATCAGAGCGTCGCCGTCTCCCCCGAGGTGCAGGGTACCGTCTCGTCGGTCGATCTTACGCAGTCGCCGCCGACCCTGGAGATCAACGGTCAGCCCTATCCGCTCAACACGATCAAAGCAATTCTTTAAGAATTGGGTGACGAAGACCGCCGCCCTTTCAGGATCGCAGAACGGTCGTCGCGATGGATGACCTGCCGGCCCTCAAAAAGCGCGATTTTGCACCCTATATTGCAGCATTGACGGCACTTTCCCGGCCCCGTTCGGTCGCGCGACCCTTACGCCATCCGTAACCAAATGATTACCGGGGCCGGGGCGATGTTCACGAATTGCAAACGTTGCGCTTAGCCAAATTTTAAGCCGCAACCTGTAGATTTTTGCCGAGTAGCCAGTCAGTCGAGTGTGAGTAAGCCATGACCGAACCCCACCGCCCGAGGGTCAAGTATGTCATCGGGCCAGATGGCAGTCCGCTGACCATCGCGGATCTGCCGCCGCCGACCACGAAGCGCTGGGTCATCCGGCGCAAGGCGGAGGTCGTTGCGGCAGTGCGCGGCGGCTTGCTGTCGCTCGAAGAAGCCTGCGCGCGCTACACGCTGACGGTCGAGGAATTCCTCTCCTGGCAGTATTCGATCGACCAGCACGGCCTGGCCGGTCTGCGCACCACCCGCATTCAGCAATATCGCCAATAGTCGTTTCGCATTTCAATTCGTTCCACTGACGCCGGCCCTCGCGGCCGGCGTCGTGCTTTCGGCGTCCCACGTCTTCTGCGCGTTCTTACGCGCCAACGCCGCATCGCCATCTTCCGCAACGCAGCACAAAACTCAATGCACGGCCGAACCATCGCGCGCCGATGCACGCCGTTGCGCGCGATGATTGATCTTGTTCCGCCGATAGAGAACCGAAAGCCAAAGTGATCGCGGAACTGCGAATTTTTTTATCAATCCGGTGATGCGCAAGGGAACGCACAAAACCGCGTGTCGTTGACCCCGGCGCCGCGACAGGAAACGTCTACGAGTTCCGGCAGCGCAAAATTTGCAAACTCGATGCGGCAACAGAAACGCCGCGGCGCCGATGCGCCGCGCCTACAAGGAGGCTTGCTTATGAAACTTCGCACGATCGCTCTGGCCAGTACGATTCTCCTCGGCACTGCTGCGATGGGCTACGCGCAATCCAGTTCGACCATCGGCGCCGGCGGCTCGACCGCAGGCAGCGGTTCATCGAGCACCACCCTCGGCACTGGCGGCTCGGCGGCCGGCAGCGGCTCTGGCTCGGGGTCCGCTTCGACGCTTGGCGTCGGCGGCGCGACGGCGGGCAACGGCTCGAGCAGCACCTCGCTCGGCACTGGCGGCTCCGCCGCGGGCAGCGGCTCCGGCTCCGGTTCGGCCTCGACGATGGGCGTCGGCGGCGCGACCGCCGGCAAGGGCTCGTCCAGCACGTCGCTCGGCACCGGCGGCTCCGCCGCGGGCACCAGCGGCTCGGGCAGCGGCTCGGCCTCGACGATGGGCGCGGGCGGCTCGACTGCCGGCAAGGGCTCGGCGAGCTCGAGCATGGGCACCAGCGGCTCGGCCGCGGGGCTGGAGAACGGCGAGAAGCACGCCAACAAACATGGCCGCAAAGGCATCGAGAATGCCGAGCGCCATCAGCGCAGCCGTGATCGTCAGTAGTCGAAAACAGGTCCGCTGAGCGGACCGAAACGCCGCGCGATCCTGCTCCCGTAGCGGGCTCGCGCGGCGGCTGTTCAGGGATCAAGGAGACGAAGCCATGCGGCGCACAGCGTTGGCTGTTCTTGTGGTCACGGCGTTCGCAGCGAGCGGTGCTTTTGCCGCCAGCACGACCGTCACCAACTCCGACAATTGCAAGGTCGTGCACCTCAAGCCAGGCGAAAGCCCGCCGAATGGCAGCATGTCGACGTCGGTCACGGCCGGCAACGGCCAAGTTTCGGGTCAGACGACGACCGGCAATGGCGGGTCGGTCCAGAGCGGCGGCAGCGGAGTCGGCACCAGCGTCGCCACCTCGACGACCGGCAACGGCCGCACGACGACGGTCACGTCGGCGAACGGCAACTGTACCGTCTATGTGCAACCGGAAAAGTGAGGACACGATGAGGGCGATGAAAACAATGTTCCTGGCGGGCGCGCTCGTACTGGGCGTCGGCTCGTTGGCCCTGGCGCAGAGCGCATCCACCATCGGCTCGGGCGGCGCCTCAAGCACGCCGACCGGCTCGAGCGCCACCGGCGGCACCGGCGGCAGCGCCGCCGCCGGCGGCACGTCGGCGTCGACCCTGGGTCTCGGCGGCACCTCGACCGGTCAGAACGGCACCTCGTCGACGCTCGGCACCGGCGGCTCCGCAGCCGGCGGTACGCGCGACACGAGCTCGAGCAAGCTCAACGGCAACACCAACACCATGAACGGCATGTCGAAGGCGCGCGCGCAGGACAAGGGGACCTGGAGCGATTCCAAGACGCACACCAAGATCCACAAGGGCGTGGTCTCGAGCCGCACCAAATCCATGGCGCACGAACCGGGCGGCCCGCCGGTGAAATCGACCACCGGCATCAACACCAGCAAATAGCAATTGATAAAATCAGCGCGTGGCGGCGGCGGGCATATCCCGCAGCCGCCACGGCGCGTCGGCGAACCGCTCCATCAGGAAATCGAGAAACACCGCGACGCGCGGCAGCCTGTTGCGCCCGACCGGATAGATCGCCGAGAGCGGAAACGGCTCGACGTGGTGCACGTCGGTCAAAAGCGGCGCGAGCTCGCCGTTACGCAGCGCGCGGCCGACGATCACCTCCGACATGCGCACGATGCCGGCGCCTTCGATGGCGAGCCGCAGCGCCGCCTCGGCATCGTCGGTCGTAACGCGCGGACGCACCTCGACGACATCGACGCCGGCGCGCGTCTGGAACGGCCAGCGATCGAGGCCGGGGCCCGCGACCACGATGCAGTCGTGCTGACGCAGGTCGGCGGCGATCTTCGGCGTGCCGCGCTGCGCGAGATAGGCGGGCGCGGCGCAGATCACCCGCTGCAGATCCGCGATCTTGCGCTGGACGAACGGGCCCTCAGGAATGTGGCCCGAACGCACGGCGATGTCGGCGTGCTCTTCCAGCAGGTCGACCAGCCGGTCGGTAATCGACAGGTTGAGATCGATCTCCGGATAGCGCGCGAGGAAATCGGCGAGCGCCGGGGCAAGCTGGTGCAGGCCGAAGGCGGTGCCGGCGTTGATATGCAGAGTGCCGCGCGGGGCGCCGCGGACGCGCATCACCTCGGCTTCGGCCTCCTCGATGTCGGCGACGATGCGGCGGGCGCGGGCAAGAAAGCCCTCGCCCTCCGGGGTCAGCACCAGGCGCCGCGTGCTGCGTTCCAGCAGCCGGGCGCCAAGGCGGTCCTCCAGCCGCGAAACCAGCTTCGACACGGCCGAGGGGGTCAATCCTAAATCCTTGGCAGCGCTGGAAAAACTCCCCCGGTCGAGAACGCGAACGAAGACCCGCAAGTCGGATGTGGCATCCATATTCGTTCCTTAAATTCATCAATGCATGTATATTATAGCATATTATATTCTGTAAGAGATAGAATATTATGCGCTCCATGCATGGGGACAAAGGCGGCGAGCCGCCGTACTCCAGGAGACGAAAGCCATGATGCAGCAGCCAACCACCGCCTTCACTGCGGCCGACTCCTTCACCCTCGAGGACATCGACGCGGCCATCGAACGCGCCCGCGAGGATCGCGCCGAAGCGATCCGGGCCGGCGCCGAGAGCCTCGGACTGATCCTCCGGCACTTCCTGTCCAGGCGGTGCCTGCCCCTGCGGGCCTGATCCGACCTTTTCCGACAACCTCCCACTCTGTGCCCGGACCTGTTCTCCCTCCCGCAGGTCCGGGCTTCTTTTTTACTGCAAGCTGCTCAATGACTTGACGGTCGCGCTCGCAGCCCCCATTCCTTGTCCCGTCAGTCGGCCGGACGGCCGCTCCGCGCCAATGCCGAAAGGCGGCCGGAGAGGAAAGTCCGGGCTCCATGGACCAACGGTGCCGGATAACGTCCGGCGGGTGCCGGTTTCGGCCGGCCCCAGGGACAGTGCCACAGAGAAGAGACCGCCACGGCGCGTTGCGTAACTGCCGGGGCAAGGGTGAAACGGTGCGGTAAGAGCGCACCGCGCTGCCGGCGACGGCAGCGGCACGGCAAACCCCACCGGGAGCAAAACCGAATAGGAACGGCGCGGCCTTTCGGGGCCGGATCGGTCCAGATCAGCCGTTCGGGTTGGTTGCTTGATGCGCCGGGCAACCGGCGTACCAGAGGAATGGCCGTCACGTCCGCGGGTTCGCCCGCGGGCCATACAGAACCCGGCTTACAGGCCGGCTGATGCTGCAACGGGGCGTCCGGCGGAAAACCTGCCGGGCGCCCCACCACTTTCGGCTCCTGTCGGCAGCCGGCGCAACGCATGGTTGATAGCGGACCTCGTGCGCAGCTTGATAAATGCGAACAGCAGCCGAGTCCCATCCAGTCATGACCGTACGCCCCGCTCCGGACGATCCGACACGCCAGCCGGCATCGCAGCGCTCGCCGCTCAGCGACGAGCAGCGCGGCTGGATCCGCGACGTCGCGGCGAGTTTGCGTGCGCCCACGCCGCGGGATGTCGATGCGGATGAAACGCCGAAGGACGGGCGGCTCAACTCGCCCGCGCGAGCTTTCGCCGCCGCGGCCGCGCCAGCAGCTTCGCGAGCCTGACCCCCGGCACCGGCGGGCTGAACAGATATCCTTGCATCTCGCTGCAACCGAGCGCGCGCAACGCGTCGGCCTGCGCCTGCGTCTCGACGCCTTCCGCCGTGGTGGTGATCTGCCGCGTGGTGGCGATGTCGACGATCGCCTGCACGATGTTGCGCGAATAGTCGCTGTCGACGAGCCCGCTGATGAAAGAGCGGTCGATCTTGATCTTGTCGAACGGGAAGCGCTGCAGGTAGCTCAGCGACGAATAGCCGGTGCCGAAGTCGTCGAGCGCGATGCGCACGCCGAACGAGCGCAACTGATGCAGGACCCCGAGCGCGGCTGCGTCATCGCGGATCAGCACCGCCTCGGTGATCTCGAGTTCGAGCCGGTGCGCCGGCAGCCCGGAGCCGGCGAGCGCGTTGACCACCGTCTGCACCAGGTTGCCGCTGTTGAACTGCACCGGCGAGACGTTGACGGCGACGCCGATGTCCTCGGGCCAATCCACCGCCGCCGCACAGGCGGTGCGCAGCACCCACTCGCCGAGCGGCGCGATGAGACCGGTCTCCTCGGCGATCGGGATGAATTCTGACGGCGGGATCTGGCCGCGGCTGCGATGCTCCCAGCGCAGCAGCGCCTCGCAGCCGGTGATGCGTCCGTCGGCAAAGGCAACCAGCGGCTGGTAATGCAGATCGAAGCCGCCGCACATGATCGCTTCGCGCAGATCGAATTCGAGCGCGCGGCGTGATTTCATGCGCGCATCCATCGACGATTCGAAGAAGCGATAGGTGCCGCGGCCGTCGGCCTTGGCGCCGTACATCGCGAGGTCGGCATTCTTGAGCAGTTCGTCCGGATCGCAAGCATCGTCCGGCGCCAGCGCGACGCCGACGGTGGCATCGGCGACGAGCTGATGGCCGCCGATGTCGTAGGGCTGGTTGATCGTCGACAGAATGCGCATCACCAACGAGGTCACGTCTTCCGGCTGCGTGAAATCGTTGCGGATGATGGCGAACTCGTCGCCGCCGAGGCGCGCGACGAAATCGGCGTCCGTGATGGCCTCGCGCAGGCGCTGCCCCACCGCCTTCAACAGCTCGTCGCCGACCGGATGGCCGAGCGTGTCGTTGATGCCCTTGAAGCGGTCGAGATCGAGATAGAGTAACGCCAGCCGCCCGCCATTGCCGCGCACGCGCCTGAGCGACTGCTCGAGCTGCTCGCGGAAGAGCGCGCGGTTCGGCAGCCCGGTGAGTGCGTCATGGTTTGCCAGATGCGCGATGCGCCGCTCCGACTGCTTGTGCTCGGTGATGTCGTGGACGACCGTGAGCAGATGCCGCGGCTCACCCTCCGGGCCGCGCAGCAGCAGGCGGTTCGAGGTAAGAGTGCGCGGGCCCTTCGGCGTTTCCAGCACATATTCGTCGCTGAACAAAAAGCCGCCGCTCTCGACGGCCGCCCGATCGCCCGCCGCAATCACTTCCGCCTGTTCGGGCGGCATGAGCTCGTGACAGGTCCGGCCGATGGCGTCCCCATGCGGCGCGCCCACATAGTCGAGCGAGGCCTTGTTGGCGAGCACGTAGCTCCAGTCGCGCACGTCCTTGACCACGATCGGCATCGGCACGCTGTCGACGATGGAGTTGAGGAATTCGCGGTCGCGGTCGCGTTCCTGCTCGAGCCGGCGGCGAGCGGTGATATCCTCGTGCAGCGAGATGCAGCCGCCGTCGGCGACGGGATAATTCATAATCCTGATCGAGCGGCCGTCGGGGATCGAATAGATCGTCTCGAAAGGGACGCGGCGGCCGATCTCGCGCAGGCGCCGATCGCAATATTCGTCGGGGTCCTCGCCGAAGGTGCCGGTGCGGTGCCGCACCCGCAGAATCTCGCGCAGGCTCATTCCGGTTTTGAGCGCGTCCGGCGGCAGCCCGTACATTTCATGATAGCTGCGGTTGGCCACCAGAAGCCGGTGATCGGCATCGAGCAGGAACATGCCATGCGGCATGCTGTCGAGCGCAGTGTCGAGCCGCTGTTTTTCCAGCGCCAGGCGGCGGCGTGACCATTCGTGATCGCGGCGCATCTGGCGGGCGACAAGCAGCATCACGAGCCCGACGGTCAGCGCCACCAGCGCGCCGGCGCCGAGCAGCACCTTGGTCTCCTCGCGCCAGGCGGCGAGCGCAAGGTCGACGTCGCGCGCGGCGGTGGCGTACAGCGGGAATTCGTCGAACCGGTGCGCGGCGACGATCAGCCCGTGCGGATTGATCTTGCCGTGGAAGCGCGCGGTCGCCTCTTTCTTGCCGGCGAGCGCTTTCAAAGCGCCGGTGTAGACGCCGCCGAGCGCAGTTTGCGGATGCGGGTAGCGGACCAGCAGCGTGCCGTCGGCGCGGTAGAGCGACACGGTGCCGCCGCTGCCGAGCGAGATGGCGCCGAACAGCTTCTCGAAATAGGACAGCTTGATGACGCCGATCGCCATGCCGATGAAGTCGCCTTCCCTGTTGGTGATCTTCTCGGCGAGGAAGAACGTCCAGGCACCGGTCGCGTTGTTGCGCACAGGCGCGCCAACGAAGTGGTGCAAGGCGGGATCGGACTGCAATGCGCGAAAATAGTCGCGCTCGCGCAGATTGGCCGTCACCAGCGGACGGTCGCGCGAGGAATTGACCGGCTGGCCCTCGGCATTGACGATGACGAGCGCGTCGACCTGCGCCAGACCGCTGATCTTGTCCTTGAGCATCTGGCGGATGTCGCCGCCCGACATGAGGCGCGTGAGGTCGTCGCTGGTCTGGATGCGCTCGGCGGCGACTTCCTCGTGCACGCTGCGCTGGACGAGATCGATGGCCTGGAAGGAACGGTCGAGTTGCTCGGCGACGATGAGCGCGGTGTTGCGGAGCTCGCGTTCGGTATCAGCGAGCGTCCGCTCGCGGAAGCTCGCCACCAGGAAGCCGGTGCAGACGATGATGCAGCCGAGCAGGAGCGAAGCGCAGATCAACAGATAGCGGAGAGCACCGAGGCGCCGCATGAGCTACCTCGCCCGTCCGCATGCCGCGATATCCGCCGGCCGCCGCCTGTGGCGTGCGGCCAACACGTCCGGCCCCATGACTTTCCTCCCCGCCCCCTCTTCCTAGCGGGAAGAGGTAGACGGGGAGTTGAAATTGCTGGTTAGCGACCGGTGAAGTCGTACAACCGCCGGTCGTTACAATCAGGCGTTGGCCGTGATTTCCGGGCGGACATGCGGGATGTCGCGCCCTTCGGCAACGGCGCAGCGCTCACAGGCGTGCTCGAGCACATAGAGACGAATGGCGGAGGACAGGTTGGTGCGCCTGTCCTGCGCCTGAATCTCGGCGACGATGATCGAAACGGAGACGCCGCGGCTTTCCGCGACCTCCTTGAGGTAGTTCCAGAAGGCGTCTTCGAGGCTGATGCTGGTCTTGTGACCACCGAGGGAGACGGAACGCTTCACGATTGCAGAATTCATGATGACCCTTCTACTGTCCGGCAGCGCGCGCCCCCGCCGGCGACGGCCTCAGCCGCCACGTCATCCGCTGCCCGATACTGCTTCAGAAAGCCGGTTGCTCGCCAGACCCTTTTTTTGCGCCTGCGAAAACCGGACCCGGGACTGACCTACCCCTCTCCGCGGGGGAAATACACTAGTAAAATTACGAGGATACCGGCTCTGCGCTCAGTGCAGACCTCGCCGCCGGCTGAGCACGCGGCGGATCGCATCGGCGGTATTGCGGGCGCCGAGCTTCTCGATGATGTTGCCGCGGTGGAAATCGACGGTGCGCGGGCTGATGCCGAGATCGCGCGCGACTTCCTTGCTCGACGCGCCGTTGATGAGCAGCGCGAACACCTTGCGCTCCCGGTCCGTCAACTGATCGGACCCCTGGATCTGCGACTGCATCCGCGTGATCGCGGCCCCGAGATCCCTGACTGCAAGACCATTGCGCGGCATGTTCGAAGCATCCACCGGCTGCCAATCGCCGTCGCGGCGCGCGACCACGGGATGGTGTACTCGCACTGCGTCGAGCAGATCGGCCGCCCGGCTCGCGGCGAGATGGTAGGTCGAGAGGACGATCATCGGCCTGCCCGCAAGCAGACGCTCGACGCAGCGCTCGCTGGTCGGCGCATCGGCGCGCGGCTGCTTGGCGAGCCAGAGCGCCTCGCCGCTGATGCGCATGCCGTCGTGACCGCGCGCGAGCGCCTGATCGAGCAGCGCGGCCCAGAAGGCATCGAAGGCGTCGGCGTCGAAGCGGCCTTCGACCATGTAGCGATCGGCGGCGGTGACAAAGCGCAGACGGCCGCTGCCGACGTGCTCGTCGAAATGCGGGATCATGTCGCGCAGCCGGCTTTCGGCGCGGTCTGAGTGCACTTCATCCGGCATCGCCCAGACGCACATCTCGTTCATGGCGAAGCCGGCCGCGAAATAGCCTGCGACGGTCTCGAGCAGATCGTGCGGTGTTTCGTAAAACGCGCACAGATGCGATCCCCAGCTCACTTGGTCGATGAAGGGGATGCCGCTGTTGCGAAGGACCGTCGCCATCGCGATCTCCGACTGAACCCCCAACCTGTCAGGCGATCTCATAAAAAATGGTTTGCGACAAGGTTTCACGAGGCTGTCGCGCGACGCCGCCAAAATCCGCGAGTCACGTATGATCGTCGCCGCATCGACAGCACAAGCTTGCATGCGCCGCCGGCGATCCACGCCGCCACTTTTATTGCACGATTCCGACACGCTCTGTCGCAATCGTCGCACGCACGCGAATCGCGCGGAACCGCGGACGGAGCAGCGAGTTGGGCGTGACGCGCGCACCGAAGACCTGACCCGCGCCAATCTCATAGCAAACGGAGCCTTGCGACGATGACTTCGACGAAAACGCTTTTGCTTGCCGGAACCGCCGTGCTGATGCTGGCCGCCGCACCCGCGGCGCAAGCCGCACCAGAAAGCGATAGCGGACGCCTCGTCGTGGCGCAGGCCTCGCCGCCACCGCACGAAGAAGAGAACGGGAAGGAGAAGAAGAACGAGCACAAGGGCGCGGAAAAAGGACGCGAAGAGCATCGTCC
>Ga0134128_10004861_pt1 | contig 16363 bp, 16 predicted proteins | sample KB31754_FD_96462 | JGI IMG/M metagenome (GOLD analysis project Ga0134128, IMG submission 96462) | Terrestrial soil microbial communities with excess Nitrogen fertilizer from Kellogg Biological Station, Michigan, USA - KB3-175-4 | ecosystem: Environmental > Terrestrial > Soil > Unclassified ...
CGTGGACGTGCGCGAGGACGACGTGGAGATGGGCCACGAGGCCAGCGTCTCCAAGATCTCCGAGGATCAGCTGTTCTACCTGATGAGCCGGGGCATGACCGAGGACGAGGCGGCAGCCACCATCGTCCGCGGGTTCGTCGAGCCGATCGCCCGCGAACTGCCCATGGAGTACGCCCTCGAGCTGAACCGGCTGATCGAGCTGCAGATGGAGGGGGCAGTCGGCTAATGGCGGCGCTCTCGGGGGCGGTGGAATCCTCCGCCCCGGTTTCCCGGCTGCACTCGCAGCGTTCTTTCGACCCGGCTGACTTCCCGGTTCCCACGGGGCGGGAGGAGGAGTGGCGGTTCACGCCGCTGCGCCGCCTGCGGTCACTGCACGGTGATGGGCCGCTTCCGGCCGGGAAGGTCAGTGCCGAGGTCGATGCCGCTCCGGGGGTCGCCGCTGTGCTGGCGCAACGTGGCGACCCCCGGATCGGCACGGCCTACGTCCCCGGGGACCGGGTCAGTGCGAAGGCGTTTGCCGGGTTCAGTGAAGCCTGGGTCATCACGGTGCCACCCGAGACCGACGTCACCGAACCCACGGTTATCTCGGTGCGCGGGCACGACGCCGCCGGGGTGGCTTTTGGGCACACGACGGTTCATGTCGGGCATAACGCACGGTGCGTGGTAGTGCTTGACCACGCTGGCTCGGCCACTTACGCGGACAATGTTGAGTTCGTCGTGGGGGAGGGTGCCTCGCTGTCCGTAGTCAGCCTGCAGGACTGGGACGACGACGCGGTGCATCTCAGTCACCACCACGCCCAGCTGGGCAAGGACGCGAGCTTCAGTCACGCGGTCGTGACGTTCGGCGGGGGCGTGGTGCGGCTGGCGCCGTCGGTGGAGTACGCCGGGCCGGGCGGGGATGCCGAGTTGCTCGGGCTGTACTTCGCCGACGCGGGCCAGCACCTGGAGCACCGGCTGTTCGTGGACCACGGCCAGCCGCACTGCCGCAGCCGGGTGGAGTACAAAGGCGCACTGCAGGGGGACAGCGCCCACTCAGTGTGGATCGGTGACGTGCTGATCCAGCCAGCGGCGATCGGCACCGACACCTACGAGCGGAACCGCAACCTGCTGCTCACCGAAGGGGCCCGGGCCGACTCGGTGCCGAACCTGGAGATCCTCACCGGCGAGGTGGTCGGGGCCGGGCACGCCAGCACCAGCGGCCGCCTGGAAGACGAGCACCTGTTCTACCTGATGGCCCGGGGGATCCCGCGGGACGAGGCCCGCCGCCTGGTCATCCGTGGCTACTTCGGCGAGCTGGTCGGCCGGATCGAGGTCCCCGAGCTGCGGGCGCGGATCACCGCCGCGGTCGAGCACGAACTGGCCCAGCTGGGGACCGCATGAGCGAGACCGGCACGTTCGTGCAAGTGTGCACGCTCGGCGAGCTGCCCGACGAGGGCGCCATCGGGGTGACCGTCGGCGACGTCCCGGTGGCGGTGATCCGGGTCGGCGGTGAGGTGTACGCGCTGCATGACGTCTGCTCACACGAGGAAGTGCCGCTGCCCGAGGGCGAGGTGTACGACCACACCGTCGAGTGCTGGCTGCACGGCTCGTGCTTCGACCTGCGCAGCGGCGCGCCGACCGGGCCGCCGGCCACCCAGCCGGTGCCCACCTACCCAGTGAAGATCGACGGGGACGCCGTGTACGTGGCCGTCCCCGCCAGCCAGTGCAACTAACTTCCGATCAGGAGAGATATCCGATGGCCACTCTCGACATCCGCGACCTGCACGTGAGCGTGTCAGACGCGGCTGGCGACGCCCGGGAGATCCTGCGCGGCGTGGACCTCACCGTGAAGTCGGGTGAGACCCACGCCATCATGGGGCCGAACGGCTCGGGCAAGTCCACCCTCGCATACGCCATCGCCGGGCATCCGAAGTACCAGGTCACCCGGGGTTCGGTGACGCTGGACGGGCAGGACGTGCTGGCCATGAGCGTGGACTCGCGGGCCCGCGCCGGGCTGTTCCTGGCCATGCAGTACCCGGTGGAAGTGCCCGGGGTGAGCGTGTCCAACTTCCTGCGCACCGCGGTCACCGCGGTCCGCGGTGAGCCGCCCAAGCGCCGCGAATTCCTCAAGGAGATGCGGCAGGCCATGGCCGCGCTGTCCATCGAGCCGGCCTTTGCCGAGCGCAACCTCAATGAAGGGTTCTCCGGCGGGGAGAAGAAACGGCACGAGATCCTCCAGCTGGAGCTGCTGAACCCGAAGATCGCGGTACTCGACGAGACCGACTCCGGGCTGGACATCGACGCGCTGCGGGTGGTGTCCGAGGGCATCAACCGGTTCCGGGCCGGCGAGGGCCACGGGGTGCTGCTGATCACCCACTACACGCGGATCCTGCGCTACATCAAGCCGGACTTCGTGCACGTGTTCGTGGGCGGCCGGATCGTCGAGGAAGGCGGGCCGGAGCTGGCCGAGCAGCTGGAAGCCGAGGGTTACGAGCGGTTTCTGAAGGTAGGTGCGACCACGTGACCCTCGACGTGGCGCGGATCCGCAAGGACTTCCCGATCCTGGACCGGCGAGTCCGTGACGGCCGCCCACTCGCCTACCTGGACAGCGCCAACACCTCGCAGAAGCCGCGCCAGGTCATCGACGCGATGAGCGACTTCTTCGAGCGGCACAACGCCAACATCCACCGGGCCAGTCACCAGCTCGGCGAGGAGGCGACCGCGGCCTACGAGGGGGCGCGGATCAAGGCGGCCGGCTTCCTCGGCGCGGGCGACGAGGCCGAGGTGGTGTTCACCAAGAACATCTCCGAGGGCATCAACCTGGTCGCCTACGCCATGGGCAACGCCACGAACGGCCAGTCCGGCGGGCGCGGCGGCCGCTTCCGGCTCGCCCCCGGCGACGAGATCGTCATCACCGAGATGGAACACCACTCCAATATCGTCCCGTGGCAGCTGCTGTGCGAGCGGACCGGGGCCACGCTGCGCTGGTTCGGGGTGACCGACGACGGCCAGCTCGACCTGTCCCAGCTGGAATCGCTGATCACCGAGCGGACCAGGCTGGTCGCGCTGGCCCACCAGTCCAACGTGCTCGGCACGATCAACCCGGTGCGGGAGATCGCCGACGCCGCGCACGCGGTGGGCGCGCTGGTGCTGGTGGACGCGGCCCAGTCGGTGCCGCACATGCCGGTCGACGTGCACGAGCTGGGTGCTGACTTCCTCGGTGCCACCGCGCACAAGATGTGCGGCCCGACCGGCATCGGCATGCTGTGGGGCCGGCGTGAGCTGCTGGAGGAGATGCCGCCGTTCCTGGGCGGCGGGGAGATGATCGAGAGCGTCTGGATGGATCATTCGACGTTCGCGCCCCCGCCGCACAAGTTCGAGGCGGGCACGATGCCAATCGCCGAGGCGGCCGGCCTGGGTGCCGCCATCGACTACCTCACCGAGGCCGGGCTGGACCAGGTCCGGGCGCACGAGCGGGACCTGGCCGGCTACGCGCTCGGCGAGCTGGGCGGGATCAGCGGGCTTCGGCTGCTCGGGCCCACCGACCCGGGAAGCCGCGGGGCGGCGATCTCGTTCACTGTGTCAGAGGTCCACCCGCACGACCTCAGCCAGGTGCTCGACGAGCTGGGTGTGGCGGTGCGGGCCGGGCACCACTGCGCGTGGCCGCTGCACCGGCGGTTCGGCATCCAGGCCAGCACGCGCGCGTCGTTCTACCTGTACAACACGCAGGCGGAGGTGGACACCCTGGTCGAGGGGATCCAGCAGGCCCAGCGCTTCTTCGGCGGGACATGATGCAGATCGAGTCGCTGTACCAGGAAGTGATCCTTGATCACTACCGGCACCCGCACCACAAGGGGCTGCGGGAGCCGTTCGACGCCGAGGTGCACCACGTCAACCCGCTGTGCGGCGACGAGGTGACGCTGCGGGTCACGCTGAAGGACGCGGGCGGCGCTGAGCCAGTCGTCGCCGACGTGTCCTACGACGCGCTCGGCTGCTCGATCAGCCAGGCCAGCGCGTCGGTGATGAGCGAGCTGATCATCGGCCGGACCGTGCCGGAGGCCATCGGCCTGCAGGCGGAATTCCTCAGCCTGATGCAGTCCAAGGGCCAGCAGCAGCCGGACGAGGAAATTCTTGGCGACGCTGTCGCGTTCGCGGGGGTGGCCAAGTACCCGGCACGCATCAAGTGCGCCCTGCTGGCCTGGATGGCCTGGAAGGACGCGACGGCCCAGGCAGTGAAGGAGCAGACAGATGACTGACGAGGCCGCGGCCAGCCCGCCCGTGCTGGAGACCAGCCCGGAGACCGAGGACCTGCTGGAGGCGCTGCGCGACGTGGTCGACCCCGAGCTCGGCGTCAACGTCGTCGACCTGGGCCTGGTCTACGGGGTAACGCTGGACGGGGACCGGATAGCGACCATCGACATGACGCTGACCAGCGCCGCCTGCCCGCTCACCGACGTGATCGAGGACCAGGCCCGGTCCGCGCTGGACGGCCTGGTCAGCGACTTCCGGATCAACTGGGTGTGGATGCCGCCGTGGGGCCCAGAGAAGATCACCGAGGACGGCCGTGAGCAGCTCCGCGCGCTGGGCTTCAACGTCTGACGTCCGGGCCTGACCAGCCGCGGCTACTTCAGCGACTGGCGCAGCGCGATCACCCGGTTCACGCTGGCCCGGAACGCTGCGCCGTTGAGGGTCCCGGCGCGGTAGTCCTTCACCAGCTCGCCTCTGGCCTGCTGTCCCTGGGCGACGTGCTGGGCCGAGCAGAGCAGCAGGTCCATGCCGGCCAGCGCGGCGAACCGAGCGCGGTTGCCGGTCGAGCCGTAGGGCCTGAGCGCACCGGCCTCGAGGGCATCAGTGATCGTGACCCCGGCGAACTTCAGATGGTTCCGCAGCTCGCCCTGCACGACGTTGGGCGACAGCCCGGCCGGCCGGGCACCCACCGACGGGTAGACCGCCCAGGACACCATGACCAGCTTGACCCCGGCCTGGATCGCGGCGTGGAACGGCACCTCTTCGGTGCTGCGGATCCTGGCCAGTGACAGATTGAGGGTGACCGGCCGCGTATCGGTGTTCTGGTTCCTGGCCGCCGCCCCGAGGCCGGGGAAGTGCTTGGCCGTGGCCGCCACCTTGCCCGCCTGCTGAGCCTTGATCATATTGCTGCCCAGCGCCGCCACCACGGACGCGTTCTTGCTGTAGGAGCGGCCGAACTGGTCGTCGAAGTTCCCGGCCGTCCGGTACACGTCGAGCACCGGCGCCAGGTTTACGTTCATGCCCACGCCGCGCAGGCTGGCCGCCGCCCCCTGGCCCGCTTCGGTGGCCAGAGGCTTCGCCTTCGGCAGGCGATTCGCGCCGATCTGCTTCTCCGACAGGAAGGGACGGCCCGGCAGGCGGCGGACCTGGCCGCCCTCCTGGTCGGTCATCAGCAGCAGCGGTGCCCGCACCGGGTTCAGCGGGCTGGCGTTAGCTTGCTTCAGCTTCTTGATCACGCCCGCGATCTGCGCGGTGCTGGAGATGTTCGGCCCGAAGAAGATCACCCCTGCGGCCTCACCGTGCCTGATCAGTGAAATCAGACTGGCTGGCGGGGTCAGGCCGGGGTAACTGTAGATCACCCGCTGGCCGGCCAGCTGCTGCGCCGACAGGCTGGGCGCCGCGGCCGCTGGCGCGGGCCGGATGGCGGCCGAGCCGGTGACCGCCCCGGCCGGCAGCGAAGACATCATCGGCATGGCCGTGCCGACCGCCAGGGCGATGCCGCCAGCTGTCCGCCACTTCCGCTGAATCCGCATGCGGCCTGCCTTTGCGCGAGGGACCGTGCCTGCATTGGCACCGCGCTCCAGCTAACACTGCGGTCCGCCCGCCGTCACAGACATTCAGGCAGATACCGCGTTCATTCAGGTAGATACCGCGTCTACTGCCGCCGGAAGCCACCATGGCGAGCCCGCGCTCCGGCCTGCTCGGCCAGCCGCCGTGCAGCCATGGGTTAGCCGCTACCCTCACTACCGTGCCGAGAGAACGGCCGGCGGCCGGCCCGCGCTGGATCGAGGTCGCGCCGGAGCGTTTCCCCGGCTGGATCACCTCGTTCGCCGAGCGGCACGGCCCGGCCCGCGCTGAGCCCGGTGCCGAAGTCGTGGTGTTCCGCGCGGCCGACGGGGCGGTGGCCAGCTGCCATCCGCCGTTCCCGCCGCTGGACCCGGCGCACCTGGCGGCCACCGGGGGCGTCCCGGCCCGCGTGCCGCCCCCGGGCACGGTGCGCGCCGTGATCCGGCAGTCCCGGCTGATCGCGGCGCATGCGGCCGCGGACCGCACCGTGGGTGTCCTGCTGGTCCGGCTGGGCGGATACGCGGCCGGCGTGTTCACCGGCGCGCCGCCCGGGCTGGTGGCGTCCAAGGTGGGCCGCAGGCTGGTGCACGGCCGCAGCGCGGCGGGCGGCCAGTCCCAGCACCGGTTCGCCCGGCGCCGGGACAAGCAGGCCACCGAGGCGCTGACCGCGGCGGCGGACACCGCGGCCGCGGTGTTCAGCGGCTACCCGGGCCCGCTGGACGCGGTCGTGCTGGGCGGGGACCGGCGGGCCGTGGCCGCCCTGCGCGAGGATCCCCGGCTGGCGCGCTACTTCGGCATCGCCGTGGACCGGTTCCTGGCCGTGCCTGACCCGAGGCTCGCCGTGCTCAAGGACACCCCGCGACTGTTTCGCGCCATCCGCATCCAGCTGACCGAACCCGTCCCGTCCCCGCCCTGACCCGCGCCCGGCGCCCGGTATATCGCTCGGCGCGGACGAGGCTCGCCGGTACGCTGGAATGCGGGCCGTGGCCGTGCCGGTTCTACTGTGACGTGCCGTTTTCTGTTGTTGCTGCTTGGAGTGGTTACTGGTGATCGCCGCGACCGGCCTGGAGCTTCGCGCGGGCGCGCAGCTGCTGCTGGCCGAGGCGAGTTTCCAGATCGCGCCGGGCGACAAGATCGGCCTGGTCGGCCGGAACGGCGCGGGTAAGACCACGCTGGCCCGGGTGCTGGCGGGCGAGGCGCAGCCCGCCGCGGGCACGGTGCGCCGCAGCAACTCCATCGGCTACCTGCCGCAGGACACGCGGGCGGCCGGCCTGGACGGTCTGGCCCTGGACCGGGTGCTGTCCGGCCGTGGCCTGGACGAGCTGCGCGCGGGCCTGCGGGCCGCCGAGCAGCAGATGTCCAACGGATCCGGAGCCGGCCAGGACGCGGCCGTCCGGCGGTACGGCCAGCTGGAAGAACGCCTGGCCATGCTGGGCGGGTACGCCGCCGAGGCGGAGGCGTCCTCCATCGCCTCCAGCCTGGGCCTGCCCGACCGGGTGCTGGGCCAGCCGCTGGCCACCCTGTCCGGTGGGCAGCGGCGCCGGGTTGAGCTGGCGCGGATCCTGTTCGCCGACGCGCAGACCCTGCTGCTGGACGAGCCCACCAACCATCTCGACGCCGACTCGGTGGCGTGGCTGCGCGACCACCTGCGGGCGTTCCGCGGCGGGCTGGTGGTGATCAGCCACGACACCGGGCTGCTGGACGCGGTGGTCAACAAGGTCTTCCACCTGGACAGCGACACCCAGCAGCTGGACATCTACAACGTTGGCTGGCAGGCCTACCTGCAGCAGCGGGAGACCGACGCCCGGCGCCGCCGCCGCGAGCACGCGAACGCGCACCGCCAGGCCACCGCGCTGCAGGCGCAGGCGGACAAGATGCGGGCCAAGGCGACCAAGGCCCGGGCCGCGCAGAGCATGCAGCGGCGGGCGGAACGGCTGATGGCCGGGGTCAGCGCCGAGCGGGCCCCGCATCGGGTGGCCCGGCTGCGTTTCCCGGAACCCGCCCCGTGCGGCCGGACCCCGCTGACCGCGGCCGACTTGTCCAAGTCCTACGGCTCGCTCGAGGTCTTCACCGATGTCGACGTGGCCGTGGACCGAGGCAGCCGGATCGTGGTGCTCGGCCTCAACGGCGCGGGCAAGACCACCCTGCTGCGCCTGCTGGCCGGCCTGGAGCAGCCGGACACCGGCCGGGTCACCCCCGGCCACGGGCTGCGTCTCGGCTACTACGCCCAGGAGCACGAGACCCTGGACACCGGCCGCAGCGTGCTGGAGAACATGCGTAGCGCCGCCCCTGACCTGCTCGACGCCGAGCAGCGGAGCATCCTCGGCTCGTTCCTGTTCTCCGGGGACGCGGTGGACAAGCCCGCCGGGGTGCTGTCCGGCGGCGAGAAGACCCGGCTGGCCCTGGCCCTGCTCGTGGTGTCCCGGGCCAATGTGCTGCAGCTCGACGAGCCGACCAACAACCTCGACCCGGCCAGCCGGGCCGAGATCCTGGCCGCGCTGCGCCGCTACCGGGGTGCGATCGTGCTGGTCACGCACGACGAGGGTGCCGTCGGGGCGCTGGCGCCGGAGCGGGTGATCCTGCTGCCGGACGGCGTCGAGGACACCTGGAACGAGGGACTCGCGGATCTGGTCGCCCTGGCGTGACGGGCGGCGGCCGGCGCGAAAAAGAAGTGATCACTTACCTGGATGTGGGTAGCCGTTCCTCCCGCAATGAGTGATCATGGCGAGAGACGTAACGCAGCGGTCACTTCAGTTCACGGGAGGTACGCGTGACCGAGACCCTCAAGAAAGGCACCAGGGTCACCGGTGCCGACCGCACCAAGCTGGCGTCCGATCTGAAGAAGAGGTACGACGCGGGGGAAAGCATCCGGTCACTCGCCGCGGCGACCGGCCGGTCCTACGGATTCGTGCACCGCATCCTGTCTGAGAACGGGGTCTCATTGCGCGGCCGTGGCGGCGCCACCCGGGGCAAGGCCCGGGCGAAGCGCTGAGGAGAGCATGACCGTCGGGCTTCCCGACCTGGGCCGGGCCGGGCTGCGGCTGGACGTCGGCGCCCCCGCCCCCGGTGCGGCCACGATCACCCTGGATAAGGCCGAGCGGCGGAATGCGATGACCCCGGCCATGTGGCACGCCCTGGCCGCCATCGGCGGCGCACTGCCCTCCGAGGTGCGGGTGGTGGTCGTGCGGGGGGCTGGCCCCTCGTTCAGCGCCGGGATCGACCTCCGGCTGTTCACCCCGGGCGGCGTGCCCGGCGAGAACCCGCTGCCCAGCCCGGCCAGCCCGGACTTCGAGGACTGGATCGCCTCCTGCCAGGCCGGCTACACCTGGCTGCGTGATCCGGCCATCGTCTCGGTGGCCGCGGTCCGCGGGTATGCCATCGGCGGCGGGTTCCAGCTCGCGCTCTCCTGCGACCTGCGGGTACTCGCCGACGACGCCCAGTTCTGCATGAAGGAGCCGGCCATCGGGCTGGTTCCTGACCTCACCGGGACCAAACCGCTGGTGGATATCGTCGGCCTGCCCCGGGCCCTGGAGCTCTGCCTCACCGGGCGCAACGTGGGCGCGGCGGAAGCGGCCCAGCTGGGACTGGCCGAACTGGTCGTGCCTGGCGCGGACCTGGACGCGGCCGTGGGCGACCTGGTCGCCGCGCTGCTCACGGTGGAACCCGCGGTGGCCCGGGCGACAAAGGGGTTGCTCCAGCAGGCCCCGGGCAACGACACTGACCAGCAGGCAGCGGCCGAGCGCCGGGCGCAAGCCGCGCTGCAGCGCGTCCGGCTGGCCGGCTGAGGCGGGCACCGTTCGCCCTGAGCTGACCGGGGAAGATCCGTGCGGCGCGGGAGGTTGCCAGGCTCATGTACCAGTGGCAGGCCATGCGCGGGTTCTACCGGGACCCGTCGATCACCCGGCAGCGGCTGGCGCGCGGCACGGTCCGCCGGATTCTGTCCTACGCCCGGCCCTACCGCAAGGATCTGGCCATCTTCCTGGCCATGACCGCGCTGGCCGCGGTGGCCACGGTGGCGGTCCCGCTGCTGCTCAAGACCATCATCGATGACGGCATCCTGGCGCGGGACATGGCCGTGGTCGTCGGGGTGGCCGCGATCGTCGGGGGCCTCGCGCTGGTCAGCGCCGTGCTGTCGCTCGGGCAGCGCTGGTATTCGGCCCGGATCGGTGAGGGCCTGATCTACGACCTGCGCACCCAGGTGTTCCGGCACGTGCAGCGGCAGCCGATCGCCTTCTTCACCCGGGCCCAGACCGGCTCGCTGGTCAGCCGGCTGAACAGCGATGTGATCGGCGCGCAGCAGGCGCTCACCACCACGATGTCCTCGGTGGTGTCCAACGCGCTGACCCTGATCCTGGTCCTGGTCGCCATGTTCACCATGTCCTGGCTGGTCACCGTGGCCACCCTGGTGCTCATCCCGGCGTTCATCATCCCGGCCCGGCTGGTCGGCCGGCGGCTGCAGCGGCTGACCCGGGAGTCGATGCAGCTCGACGCGGCCATGGGCTCCACGATGACCGAGCGGTTCAACGTCGCGGGCGCGATGCTGGTCAAGCTGTTCGGCCGGCCGGAGCGGGAAAGCGATGTGTTCGCGGGCCGGGCCGCGCGGGTCAGGGACATCGGCGTGGTCACAGCGATGTACGGCAGCACGCTGTTCATCGCACTGGGCCTGCTGGCGTCGATGGCCACCGCGGTGGTCTACGGCCTGGGCGGCGCGCTGGTCATCCACCACGCCTTCGAGCTCGGCACGCTGGTCGCGCTGGTCGCACTGCTCAGCCGGCTCTACGGCCCGATCACCGCGCTGTCCAACGTGCAGGTGGACGTGATGACCGCGCTGGTCAGCTTCGACCGGGTCTTCGAGGTGCTCGACCTCAAGCCGCTGATCGAGGAGAAGCCCGGCGCGGTCGCGCTGCGCGCGGCAGCGGGCAACGGCCAGGCCACCCCGGCCCCGGCCATCGACTTCGATCACGTCTCGTTCCACTACCCGGCGGCCAGCGAAGTGTCGCTGGCCTCGCTGGAGTCGATCGCGCTGCCCGTGCCCGAGCACACCGGGGCGGCGCAGCCGGTGCTCCGCGAGGTGACCTTCCACGTGCCGCCCGGGCAGCTGACCGCGCTGGTTGGCCCGTCGGGCGCTGGCAAGACCACGATCACCCACCTGGTGTCCCGGCTGTATGACCCGGATGACGGCGCGGTCCGCATCGGCGGCCAGGACCTGCGGGACGTGACCCTCGACTCGCTGCACGACGCGGTCGGCGTGGTCAGCCAGGACGCGCACATGTTCCACGACACGATCCGGGCCAACCTGAGCTACGCGCGGCCCGAGGCCACCGAGGCCGACCTGGTCGCCGCGTGCCGGGCCGCGCAGATCTGGGAGCTGATCTCCGCGCTGCCCGATGGGCTGGACACGGTGGTCGGGGACCGCGGCTACCGGCTGTCCGGGGGCGAAAAGCAGCGGCTGGCCATCGCTCGGCTGCTGCTCAAGGCGCCGTCGGTGGTGGTGCTGGACGAGGCGACCGCGCACCTGGACTCGGAGTCCGAGGTCGCCGTGCAGGCCGCGCTGAAGACCGCGCTGACCGGGCGGACCTCGGTGGTCATCGCGCACCGGCTGTCCACCATCCGGGAAGCCGACCAGATCCTGGTGGTGGACGCGGGGCAGGTGGTCGAGCGCGGCACGCACACCGAGCTGCTGGCCGCGGCCGGCCTGTACGCCGAGCTCTACCACACCCAGTTCGCCGGCCAGGAGACGGTGCTGGCCCGCGGGGACGACTAGCTTCCGTAGCCGACGCGGCGGAGTTCCTCGCCCGCGATGGCCTCGATCTCCCCGGTCTGGGCTGGGGACAGGGCACGCCGCCACGAGCCGGGCTCGGCCAGGGCCGGGCGGCCCGGTGCGGACGGCTCGACGGCGTGCACCGGGGTGTCCAGGAAATCCGACATGGCCTTGGCCGCGGCCGCGGGCTGGCGGGTCACGTCTTCGTAGCGGAAGGTGATCAGCTGTGCGGCGGGCAGCCGGCCGCGCAGCCGGGCCATCTGGCGCACCGAGCCGCGCCAGCGCATCGCGCACTTGGCGGTCATCGATAGCCCCGGCCAGGCCATCCGGTCGGCCTCGTCCTCCAGGCCGAGCAGCGGGTGCGGGAACTCCGCGTCGAGGTCCACCGTCCCTGCCTTGAACCAGGCCAGCACGGCCGGGTCGGCCAGCATGCTGGCCACCGCGTCCCGGCCGTCGCGGATGATCTGCAGGAACCGGGCGTCCGGGAACGCGTCGAGCAGTGCGTCAGCGCAGTACATCAGGTCCGGGCTGGCATCCCCGTAGCGGGCCACGGTCTGCTGGGTGACGCACGGGCCTACGCTGTCCAGCCGCCCGGCCTCCCGGCATTCCCTGGTGCAGCCCAGGCAGCTGTCCGCGGTGACCTGCCAGGCCTGCGCGAAGGCGTCGCGCAGCACGGTGGCGGCCGCCTCGGGCCGGCGCCGGTGCATCGACGGCCGCCGGGCGAAGGTCTGCACCACCGGGATGACCCAGCGCTGGCCCAGGGTGACGTGAAACCCGTCGGACCGCTTCAGCGAGCGGGCCAGCAGGTCGGTGCCGGAGGCCGGGGCGCCGATGACGAACACCGGCTGCCGGACTTTCCGCCCGTTGACGACCAGGATGTGCGGGCGCGGCCCGTGTGCCGCCGCGCTGGGGTCGGGCGAGACCGCGCCATCCGGGCGCGCGGTCACGGCTGGCCATGCCGCTGACGGGCGTGGCCGGCCGGGATCCGGCTGTGTGCGCCAGCGTGCTGGTCGAGGTTGAGCGCGGTTTGGATGAGCGGTACATGGCTGAACGCCTGCGGCGTGTTGCCGACCTGCCGCTGGTACCGGGGGTCGTACTCCTCACTGAGCAGCCCGACGTCGTTGCGTAGTGCCAGCAGCCGCTCGAAGAGCTCGGCGGCGTCATCATCCTGGCCGATCATGTGCAGCGCGTTGGCCAGCCAGAAGCTGCAGGCCAGGAACGCGCCTTCGCTGCCGGGCAGCCCGTCCGGGCCGGCCGGGCCAGCCGGGCCGGCGGGCAGCTGGTAGCGGCGCACCAGCCCGTCGGTCATCAGCTCCCGCTGGATGGTCTGCACGGTGGCGGTCACCCGCGGGTCACTGGGCGGCAGGAAGCCGACCTCGGGGATGAGCAGGACCGCGGCGTCCAGGTCCGCGGAGCCGTAGTACTGGGTGAACGCCCCGCGGTCGGCGTTGTAGCCGTTGGCGCAGATCTCCTGGTGGATCTGGTCCCTGATCTTCTGCCAGTGGCCGGCCGGGCCGGGCAGGCCCTGGCCGGTCACGCTGGCCACGGCCCGGTCAAAGGCCACCCAGGCCATCACCTTGGAGTGCACGAAGTGCCGCCGCGGGCCGCGGACCTCCCAGATTCCCTCGTCTGGCTCGTCCCAGTGCTTCTCCAGGAAGCCGAGCAGCGCGCGCTGCAGGGACCAGGCGTGCCGGTCGGTGGCCACGCCCTCCTGGCGGCCGAGCGTGAGCGCGTCGATGACTTCGCCGTACACGTCCAGCTGGCGCTGGGTCACGGCCGCGTTGCCGATCCGCACCGGCGCGGAGGCGGCGTAGCCAGGCAGCCAGTCTGCTTCCCACTCCGGCAGCCGGCGCTCACCCGCCACCCCGTACATGATCTGCACGTCATCCGGGTTCCCGGCGATGGCCCGGCCCAGCCATGCCCGCCAGGCCATGGCCTCCCCGGTATACCCGGTGCGCAGCAGGGCCTCCAGGGTGATGGTGGCATCCCGCAGCCAGCAGTACCGGTAGTCCCAGTTGCGCACGCCGCCCAGGTCCTCGGGCAGTGAGGTGGTAGCGGCCGCGACGATGCCGCCGGTGGGCTGGTAGGTGAGCGCCTTCAGGGTGATCAGCGACCGGACCACCGCGTCCCGGTAGGTGCCCTGGTAGGTGCACCGGGACACCCAGTCGGTCCAGAACCGCCGGGTGGCGTCCTCCGCCTGCTGCGGGTCCACCGTGTCACAGGACGCCGCGTGTGAGGGCATCCAGGTGAGCACGAACGGGACGCGCTGGCCCGCCTCGACGGTGAACGTGCCGGAGTGCGTGAAGCCCCGCCCGGTCAGCGCGACCGGGGTGGCCAGCCACAGGGCGTCCGGGCCGGCCACCGCCAGCAGCTGGCCGTCCGCCCGCCGCACCCAGGGGACTACCTGGCCGTACCCGAAGCGGACGACGAACTCGCTGTCCATCTCGACCGAGCCGGACAGGCCCTGGACGCTGCGGACCAGGACCGGGGTCCGGCCGTCCCGGGGCGGCATGAAGTCGGTCACCCGGACGGTGCCGGTGGGCGTGCTCCATTCCGTCTCGAGAATCAGCGTGTCACCCTGGTAGCGCCGGCTGGGGCGAGCGCCCGCCCCGCCGCTGGCACTGGACGGCGCGATGCACCAGTGGCCGTGCCGCTCGGCGCCGAGAAGCGCGGAGAAGCAGGCGGGCGAGTCGAAGCGGGGCAGGCACAGCCAGTCCACCGAGCCGTCCCGGCTGATCAAGGCGGCCGACTGCATGTCGCCGATCAGCGCATAATCCTCGATCATCGCGGACACGGCGTCTCCAGGTAAGGTCCCGCGGGCAGCTGTGCCCGGCAACCGATCGTAAGCTGTCCACCGTGCATTCACCTCACCGGACCGTGGCCGGCCTGCTGGCGGTAGCGGTGGCCGCGCTGCTGCTGGGGGGTTGCGCGAAATTCGACGCTGCGCTCGGCAAGCAGGAGGCTGTCGTCCAGTTCAAGAGCGGAACGCCCACCGCCACCCGGCTCAACGTCCGGGCCGGGTGTGCGCACCTGCCGGGGGCGAAGCCGGAAGCACTGCCGACGAATCACCTGGCCTCAGACAATCTGTATGACGTTATCTACCGAGTGGACGACGCGACCAACGCCCAGCTCGCCCGGCTGACTCAGTGCCTGCAAAAATACCCTTCGGTGGTCGGGATTGACATCCAAACGCCTGGCGACAGCTGATCTGCGCAGGCTGCCGCGATGGGCGGCGGCGGTGCTCGTGGCGGCCACCCTGGCCGGCTGCGCCGGGACGCCTGGCCCGCCTGCCGCCCCCGGGCCGCCCAGCACCCCGGCCACGGCTCCGGCGCCCTCGCCCAGCACGGCCGCGACCTCGCCGTCACCTGCGAACGCCGCCCCGTGCCGCGGGGCCGGTGGCTTCAGCTGCCAGATGACGGCGCGTATCCACCAGGTGCAGCGGTACCTGGCCGGGCGGCCCGGCCAGATCGGCATCGTGCTGCACGACCGGCAAACCGGCGCCACCTGGCGGAACTCTCGCGCGCACACCGACCTGCCCGCCGCGTCCACGATCAAGCTGGCTATGGTCACCGACCTGCTGCTGCGCAACGGTTCTGGCGCTATCCAGCTGACCGCCCGGGACTGGGACCTGATCCACCACGCCCTGCACGAGAGCTCGGACGGGGCCGCGGACCGGCTGTGGGCGGCCTACGAAGACGGCAGCTTCCTGGGCCGCATCCGGCGCTTCGGCATGCACAGCGCGTACTTCACCACGCCGGGCTCGCCCTACTGGGGCTTCATGTACTGCTCGGCCGCTGACCTGAGTCACCTGATCAACTACGTGCTCGTGCATATCCCGGCCGGGGCCCGGGCCTACGTCACCCGGCAGATCCAGCACGTCGCGCCGATCCAGCAGTGGGGGGTGTGGGGCGCCGGCCGGCAAAACCACCCGGGCAACAAGAACGGCTGGGAAGACGACAGCGGCACCTGGATCACCAACACGGTGGGCTTCGCCGAGCCGCACGCCCGGTACACCCTGGCGATCATGTACAACACCAAGGGCGCCCGTGGTTTCCACTACGGCGCCACCACGCTCAGCCAGATCGCCGCGCTGCTGTTCCGCGGCCACCTGGGTCCCGCGCCGACCGCCCGCGCAACGCCCTGACCAGCGGCCGCCGGGCCGCCCGCTCCGGGGGAGTGCGCTCACCGCTGACGGCAGGCCGCCATCCGTGGTCGGCTGGTGACAGTCACCCAGTTGCTTAGATTTGCGCAGTATCCCGGCGGGTATGGTTTAATCGCGGTTGCTTACCTACTAATCTGATCGACATACTAAGAAGATCGACAAGGTGGTCAACCATGCGACGTGCCCTACTCGCCGCCGGAGCCGCAGCCATCATGGCGCTGGCCGCCGGATGCAGTTCCTCGGCGGCCTCATCCGGTTCCAGTTCAGCGTCCGGGTCCGGGTCTGGTGGCCACGTGACGCTGCGGCTCGGCTTCCTGGCCAACATCACCCACGCCCCGGCGCTGATCGCGCTGAACAAGGGCTTCTTCACCAAGGACCTGGGCAGCGGGGTCACGCTCAAGACGCAGGTGTTCAGCTCGGGCACGGAGGAGACCACCGCGATCCTGGCGGGCCAGCTGGACGCGGCCTACGTGGGTCCCAACCCGGCCATCAACGCCTGGCAAAAGTCCAGCGGCAAGGCCATCAAGATCATCTCCGGGGCAGCCTCCGGCGGTGCGTCCCTCGTGGTCAGCAAGAACATCACCAGCGTCAGCCAGCTCAAAGGCAAGTCGCTGGCTACCCCGTCGCTGGGTAACACCCAGGACGTC
>Ga0134128_10004862_pt1 | contig 16362 bp, 14 predicted proteins | sample KB31754_FD_96462 | JGI IMG/M metagenome (GOLD analysis project Ga0134128, IMG submission 96462) | Terrestrial soil microbial communities with excess Nitrogen fertilizer from Kellogg Biological Station, Michigan, USA - KB3-175-4 | ecosystem: Environmental > Terrestrial > Soil > Unclassified ...
CGAACCAGGTGACCACCCCCTGCAGCTTTACTCCGTTGACGAGGAATATGGTCAGCGGAGTCTTATTTTTACGGACGTGATTGAGGAAAGTGTCCTGCAGATTTTGTAAGCGGTCGGCCGCCATTGTCGTTCTTCCATTGTTCCCCGGGACCGTTCGCCCAGGGTTGAGCTTTAAGCCGTGGCCGAACACACGCACCGTTCACAGCCGGCGGCCTTGAATACCTCCATTACATTGTACGTTTGCGGGCGGTGCAAGCATAAGTTGGCGCCCATACAGCCCTGCGCGTGGAAGGGCCCTCAGGTCCGTTCGGCATGGCGGTGAAATTCCGCCCGCAAGGCGCTCGCAACGGAGCCCGGCGCTCCGTTTCCGACAGGACGGTCATCGATTCGCACGACCGGAAGAACGCTCTGGCTCGCGGATGTCAAAAAGGCTTCGCGCGCCCGATATGCCTCCTCGCGCGTGAAGGCGCGCTCCTGCAATTCCAGTCCCTGCGCCCTGATCACGTCGATCAGAACGGTTCTTGTGATCCCGCGCAATATTCCGGTGTCAGCCGGGCGCGTAACGACCTTGCCCTCATTGCTGACAATCCAGGCGTTGCTGGATGAGCCCTCAGTGATGCGCCCCTGGGCATCCACGAACCACGCCTCCTTGGCCCCCTGCTCTCGCGCGGCCTGTTTCGCCAGCACGTTGGGAAGAAGCGAGATCGATTTGATATCGACCCGTTCCCAGCGGTTATCAGGAACGGTGATGACGGAAATACCTTCGGCCGCGAGCCGGTCATTGCCGGCAAAGTCGATGCTGCGGGCGGTTATGACTACGCTCGGACGCGTTCCGGCCGGCGGAAAAGCATGATCGCGGCGCGCCGTTCCGCGCGTGATTTGCAGGTATACAATGCCGTCGTGCACCCGGTTTCGGCGCAGGCACTCCCGCACGACCAGCCGCAAGGCAGCGCCTGACATCGGCAAAGCGATGCGCAACTCGCGCAGGGATCGCGCAAGCCGTTCCAGGTGCCGTCGCTCGTCAATGATGCATCCGTCGCGTACTTCGCAGACTTCGTACACGCCGTCCGAGAATTGGTAGCCCCGATCCTCAACCGGAACCGCGGCCCCTCCGAGGGGCAGGTAACGGCCGTTCACATAGGCAACCCGGGACATGGAATTACATCCAGGGCCGACGCGCAGAACGCGCTGAGGCGCGCAGTGCGTGCACACCGAGCTGAAGCCGCCCCCTCATCTCTTGCCTAGTCGATACCGAGCGCCTTCAACTTGCGATGGAGTGCGGAGCGCTCCATGCCCACGAATTCCGCCGTGCGGGAAATGTTGCCGCCGAACCGGCTGATCTGCGCCACCAGATATTCGCGTTCAAACACTTCCCGCGCGTCGCGCAACGGCAAACCCATTAGATGCTCGCCGCCGTCGCCTCCGGGCATCGAGGGAACCATGGAGCCAACGTCCTGCGGAAGCATATCGGCATTAATCACCGCTTCCGGATCACCGCCGGCCAGAATCATGAGGCGCTCCACGTTGTTGCGCAGCTGACGGACATTGCCCGGCCAGTCATGGGATTGCAGCACAGCCATGGCGTCCTCGCCAATGAGCCGGCGCGGCAGGCCGGTGGCCAGCGAGATTTGCTCCATGAAATATTCGATAAGAAGCGGAATGTCGTCGCGGCGCTCCGCCAGCGGTGGCACCCGGATAGGTACTACGGAAAGCCGGTGGTAGAGATCTTCACGGAATTTTCCGGCGGCGATTTCGGCCTCGATGTTGCGCCCGGTCGAAGAGATAATCCGTACATCGACCTGCACCTTGTTGCTGCCGCCCACGCGCTGAAATGTCTGCTCAACCAGCACGCGCAGGATCTTGTTCTGCGTTTCCCGCGGCATGTCGGCAATCTCGTCGATGAAGAGCGTACCCCCATGCGCTTCTTCAAGCGCGCCGACTTTGCGCCCTCCCCCGTTCACCGGCTGCTCGGCCCCGAACAGCTCGAGCTCCATGCGCTCCGGCATCATGGCCGCCGCATTGATGACGATGAAGGGTCCGTTGGCGCGCGCCGAATGCGCGTGAACGGCGCGCGCCGTCAACTCCTTGCCGGCACCGGCCGGGCCGACAATGAGGATTCTGCTGTTCGTAGGTGAAATCTTCTCGACAGTCTGGCGCAGCTGATTCATCGACGATGATTTGCCGATCAGAGTCGAGGGCGCGAGCTGCTTGAGCGCCTTCACCTCGCGCTTGAGGCGTGAGGTTTCCAGCGCACGCTGTGTTACGAGCACCAGCCGGTCCGCCTTGAATGGCTTCTCGATGAAGTCGTAGGCGCCCTGCTTTATGGCGGCCACTGCGGTCTCGATATTGCCGTGACCCGAGATCATCACGATGGGCAGCTCGGGATGCTGCGCCTTCATGGCATCGAGCAGTTGCAGGCCGTCAAGCCGGCTGCCCTGCAACCATATGTCCAGATAAACAAGGCTGGGCCGCCGGCTCGCGACATGCGCAAGCGCATCGTCGCTGTCGCGTGCCGATCGTGTGATGTAGCCTTCGTCTTGCAGAATGCCGGAAACGAGCTCCCGGATGTCTGCCTCGTCGTCCACAATGAGGATATCGTCAGGCATGGCTCATGCGTTGGTTACAAGTTGCGGGACAGCAGCTTCTTTTGCCGGCTGTGGCGGGGTGGCGGTTGCGCTCTCGGCCGCAAAGGTCAGACGCATCCACGCACCCCGCTGGCCGGGAATCTTGTCTGCAGCGTCGGCGAGCTCGATGCGCCCGCCATGGTCCTCGAGAATGCGGCCAACGATGGCGAGACCAAGCCCGGTGCCTTTTTCACGGGTGGTGACGTAAGGCTCGAGCAGACGGCTCCGATTCTCTTTCGGCAGGCCGATGCCGTTATCGACCACGTCGATGACAATGTCCTCGCCTTCGCGCGCGGCCCACACGCGGATGTGCCCGCGGCCCAGGGTATCGGGGGGTACTGCAGCAATCGCCTCCGTTGCGTTCTTGATGATGTTCGTCAGCGCCTGCGAGATGAGCCGGCGATCGAAACGGGCCGGCATGGGATCCTCGGCGATTTCCAGGTCGATATCGATATCCGGACTGCCGACTCGTTGCAGAAACACGACCTGGCGCACCGCATCGGCGACATCCTCCTGCGTCATGACCGGCTTCGGCATGCGGGCAAAGCGCGAGAATTCGTCGACCATGCGTTTGATGTCGTCGACCTGGCGAACGATGGTATCGGTGCATTGCTTGAATATCCCGCCATCGTCCTGGATCATCGCGGCATATTTCCTGCGCAACCGCTCGGCCGACAGCTGAATGGGAGTGAGCGGGTTCTTGATCTCGTGCGCAATACGGCGGGCGACGTCCGCCCACGCAGAGGTACGCTGCGCCGTCACAAGCTCGGTGATGTCATCGAGCGTGACCACGTATCCTCGCTCAGTCGAGCCGGACTCGGTCGTGACGCGCACGGAAACATTCCGCTCGCGCCCGTTACGGTTGATGTTTACTTGCCCCTGAGCGAGCCGTTGCAGACCCGTTCGAGCACTGGCGAATATGTCGGCAATCTCGGGCACGATCTCGACGAGCGGTTTGCCCAGGACCTGCGCTTCCGAGCAACCGATCAGCCGCTCGGCCGAGCGGTTGAGAATGCTGATGCAGTTGTCGGCATCGACGCCGATCACCCCGGCGCTTGCGCCCGCCAGCACTGCTTCGGTGAAACGCCTGCGGCTGTCGATCACATCGCGCGCTCGGACCAGATCGTCGCGCTGCGTGCGCAGCTCCTGCGTCATCTTGTTGAACGTCTGGCCCAATTGCGCCAGGTCGCCTTCCGCATGCCGGGTGGGGACCTGCACGTACAAATTGCCAGTCGACACGATCTGCGCGGCGCTGATCAGCCGCCGAATGGGCGCGACCAGGTAATTTGCGAAATTGAGGCCGATCCACACCGCCGACAGCAGCACGATCATTGCAATCACGGTGTACATGAGCCCGAAAGCAATCTGAATACCGAGACGCCGCGCCTCGAGATCCGCATACTGAGCAACGCCTGCCTGTGTGGCGCGCAACTGTGCAAGCACACGCGGGTCGAGCAGCCTTGCGATGTAGAGATACGTATCGCCGTAGCCGCGCAGTTTGATGATCGAAGCGACGTAATTCGCATCGAGAAACATCGCTACCTGCGGCTCGGTATCGGTTATTCCCGCAAGCACTTCGGGCGACGGCTTCACGAATGCCTGCTCGACCTGCGGATTTGATTGATCGATCGGGTTGAGCTCCTTGTCGAGAACCAGCACGGCAGGCAGACCCCGGATTGAGGCTTGCACAGAAAGGAACTCGTGGAACTGCTCGCGCGACTGATCGAATAATGGCCGCGCCCGCGCCAGCTCGACCGCTATCGCGATGCTGTCTGCCCGCACGAATTGCGCATGCTCGCGCACATAGGCATCGGCCACCATCAGCGAGTTCTCGATCATGGCGTGCGTCTGCTGGGAAAACAGGCGATCGAGCCCGCGATCGAGCGTTACGCTTGCCACCACGGCCACCAGCACGGCAGGCACGGCCGCAATGATCGAGAACAATGCAACAATGCGTACATGCAGGCGTGCCGCGGCGCGGCCGCGACGTCTCGCCTGCAGGACCTTCCAGACCTCGCCCAGGGTGACGGCAGAGAGCAGCAGCACCGTCACCGCATTCGCCAGGAGCAGCGAGACGACGACTTCGTGCGTTGGTGCGACCGGCGTGAGGCCCGCAAGAACAATGAAGGTTATGAAAGCCGACAGGAGCGCGAGTGCGACCGCGACGATCCCGAGCTTGTGAACGCGGCGCGCCTGGGGTGGTGCAGCCGCGGCAATCAGCGATTCGGCAGTGGCCGCCTGGCCAACTTGGCTCATGCACTCTCCCGCCCAGGGAGGCTGTTCGGCGCGCAAGTCGCGCCCAGCTGGGCGGCCCCCCTCACCTGTGATCTTGTGGTTGATGCTTTTCTACAACAATGTTGCCTGATTACGACAATTCCGGGGCACATTAATTCCGTCTGTGGCTTATCGGCACCAGACAGACGATTTGTCGCTGGGGGTCAGCTGGTCGTGCGGAATACCTGGATGTCCAAGTCCCGGATTTTCTTGCGCAAAGTGTTTCTATTGACGCCGAGGAGATCGGCGGCACGGATTTGGTTCCCGCGGGTTGCGGCAAGTGTCACGGACAGGAGCGGATGCTCCACTTCGCGCAAGATTCGATGATACAGGCCCGGAGGCGGCAACGCGTCGCCGAAGCTGGAAAAATACTGCGCCAAGTGCCGCTCCACAGCACCGGCGAGGCCGTGCTCCGCTTTCATCTCGCTCTCCGGTGCCATGATGCCGGGCTGCGAGAGCTCAGTCTCGATCACAGAAGCCGAGATCGTCTCCTGCGGATAGAGCGCCGCCAGTCTGCGCGCGAGATTTTCAAGTTCACGGACGTTGCCCGGCCAGCGGTGGCGCTTCAGCCGATCCATGGCGAACTCTTCCAGCTGCTTTAGCGGCAATCCTTCCCGCGCGCCCAGATCGAGAAAATGCCGCATCAGATCGGGCACATCTTCGAGGCGCTCGCGCAACGGCGGCAGCCGCAAGGGCACAACATTCAAGCGGAAGAAGAGGTCCTCCCGAAACAACCCCTGTTGGATCAGGATGCGCAAATCCTTGTTTGTCGCGGCGATGATCCGCACGTTCGTTTTGATCGGCGTGCGACCGCCCACAGTGGTGTATTCGCCCTCCTGCAACACGCGCAGTAGGCGGGTCTGCGCTTCCATGGGCATATCGCCGATCTCGTCGAGAAACAGCGTTCCGCCCTCTGCCTGCTCAAAACGTCCCGAGCTGCGCGTGTTGGCGCCCGTGAACGCTCCCTTCTCGTGCCCAAACAATTCGGACTCGATGAGATCGCGTGGAATAGCCGCCATGTTGACCGCGACGAACGGCCCGCTGCGTCGCTTGCCGTAATCATGGAGCGCGCGCGCAACGAGCTCCTTGCCGGTTCCCGATTCGCCGCTGATCATGACCGTCAGGTCGGTCTGCATCAGGCGCGCGAGCACGCGATAGATTTCCTGCATGGCCGGAGAGCGGCCCACCAAAGGAATCGAGTCGAACTGTTGCGGCTTTGCCCCGGGACGCGGGCGTTCCTTGGGCTCGGACAGGGCGCGACCGACGATGCCGATGAGCTCTTTGAGATCGAATGGCTTGGGCAGATATTCGTAGGCGCCCTTCTCGGATGCGCGCACCGCGGTCATGAACGTGTTCTGCGCACTCATGACGATGACCGGCAGCTCGGGGCGCATTTTCCTGATGCGCGGGAGCAGATCGAAGGCATTCTCGTCCGGCATGATCACGTCGGTAATGACGAGATCGCCGTCACCCTGGCTCACCCAACGCCATAAAGTCGCGGCATTGCCGGTGGAGCGGACCTCATAGCCGGCGCGCGACAGTGCCTGGTTCAGGACCGTACGGATCGCTGCATCGTCGTCTGCCACCAGAATATTTCCAGCAGGCATAGCTAATTCCTTCATTCAGTAGCTGGCACTTCAGCTTTGCTTCTTGCTTCGTTGTCCATGCCCAGGAACATCGGCATGAGCACACGAAACACCGTGCGGCGGGGCTGAGACTCGCATTCGATGATCCCGCCGTGATCGCCAATGATTTTGGCAGCGAGCGCCAGGCCGAGGCCTGAGCCAGAGCGTTTGGTAGTTACGAACGGATCGAATAGGTGGGGCAAGAGCTCCTCGGGTACACCGGATCCGTTGTCCTTGACGCAGAACTCGAGCGGGAGCGAAACGCGGCTCTTGCTGCCAGGGAGCTGCAGCCGTACGCCCGGGCGAAATGCGCTCGAAAGATGGATTTCTCCATCTTGCGAGCTCTCTCCGATGGCCTCGGCGGCGTTTTTTACGAGGTTCAGAAAGACCTGGATGAGCTGGTCGCGATTGCCCAGGACCGGTGGCAATGACGGATCGTAGTCCTCAACGAACGTGATGTGGCGCGCAAAGCCTGAATGGGTGAGCCGCTTCACGTGCTCGAGCACCGAATGGATGTTCACCGCCTCGCGTTCGATCGGGCGCTCGTCGGTGAAAACCTCCATACGGTCGACGAGCTTGACGATGCGATCAGCCTCCTCGCAGATCAGCTGGGTAAGGCCGCGGTCATCGTCGCCTACCGATTGCTCAAGCAGCTGTGCCGCTCCGCGGATGCCGGAAAGCGGATTTTTGATCTCGTGCGCGAGCATGGCGGCCAGCGCACTTACCGAACGAGCCGCCCCTCGATGCGTGAGCTGCCGATCCATTTTGTCGGCGATGGTGCGTTCCTGCAGCATCACGATGACCTGATCAGCAGCCTGCGGCAGCGGCGCGACATGCAGATCGACCAGCCGCTCCCCGGGATTGCGGGGCGTGCCCAGATCGACTTTGTACTCGTTGACCGCCGCACCGCGCGCGCGCACTTGCTCGACGAGGGATAGAAGAGGACTTCCGAAGGGCACCAGATCGCGCAAACAGTTCCGGCGCAGGTGCAGCAGCGAGCGCTCGAAGAAATGCTCGGCAGCGGCGTTCGCATGTGCAATTCGCCCATCCGCTGCGACCATGATGACCGGATGTGGAAGCGCATCCAGCACGGCATCGGAGTTCACGAGCGGAGCGGGTATAATGGGCTCGGCGTGGCTCGTGCCCACCATTTGTCTCTCTGGGAAGCTGAAGGGCAACACAAACTGCCTATAAATTAGGCGAAAACCGTCGGTGCTTACAGTTTAGCCAATCTACCTGCAGACGCAAGTGTTGCAGTGCAAAAGCCGAGTCGACCTGTGCAGACCGCGTGCAATGCCCTTCAACCCGAGTGCCGCGTGAACAGTCAGGGCCAAGCGCCGACAGCCGAGGTTGCCTGAATGCAAACGGAAACCGCGGCGGTCATCGTAGCGGGCGGCCGGGGCGAGCGCGCCGGCGGAGACTTGCCCAAGCAATACCGCCGTGTGCTGGGGGAGCCGGTGATCCGGCGGACGTTGCGCGTATTTGCAGACCATCCTGCAATCAGATCGGTCCAGCCGGTAATCCGCCCGGAAGACACGCCGCTCTATCTGGAGGCGACGGCGGGATTAAACCTCCTGACTCCCGTACCAGGAGGCGCCACGCGTCAGATCTCCGTGCGCGCAGGGCTCGAGGCGCTGGCGCCTCACAAGCCGAAGCTTGTCCTTATCCATGATGCCGCCCGGCCCTTTGTGTCGGCGGAGCTTATCGCGCGCGCGATTTCGGCGGCTCAAAGCGCGGGGGCGGCCATCCCCGTGACAGCCATCGCTGACTCCGTAAAAACCGTCGATGCACATGGCCGCGTGACCGCCGCGATCGATAGGTCGCAGTTGCGCGCTGTGCAGACGCCTCAGGTTTTTGATTTCAGGATCATTCTCGATGCGCATCGCCGAGCACAATCGGCCGGAAGAGAGGATTTCACGGATGATGCGGCGCTCGCAGAATGGGCGGGCGTAGAAGTCGTTACATTCGCGGGTGAAGCAGAGAACATGAAGCTCACGAGCAATGAGGATTTCCAGCGCGGCGAGGCAATGCAACTCGCGTTTTTGGCCGATGTGCGCACGGGCTTCGGGTTTGATGTCCATCCATTCGGGGCCGGTGATCATGTGATGCTGGGCGGTGTTTGCGTCCCCCATGACCGGGGCTTGTCGGGTCACTCGGATGCCGACGTCGTGCTGCATGCGGTCGTCGACGCATTGCTTGGAGCGATCGCCGAAGGAGACATCGGCTCGCATTTCCCGCCCACGGATGCGCAATGGCGCGGAGCTTCGTCGGACACGTTTCTGAATTTTGCCGCCCAGCGCGTGCGCGATCGTGGCGGCCGTATCATGCATATCGATGTGACGGTGGTGTGCGAGGCTCCCCGGATTGGACCTCACCGGGACACTATGCGCGCCCGCATCGCCGAGATCGCCGGCATTTCAGCCGCACGCGTAGGCCTCAAGGCAACCACCAATGAGAAGATGGGGTTCATCGGGAGACACGAAGGGATGGCGGCATTTGCGAATGCGACCGTGCGGCTTCCTTGGACAGAATGATCGCCGTGGAGAACGCCGACCTGATCGATCAAGCGCGCGAGTTGCTTCAGACTTGCCGGCGCAAACAGCTGCGAATTGCGACAGCAGAATCCTGCACGGGCGGGCTGGTGGCCGCCGTCTTGACCGAGATAGCCGGTTCATCGGACGTCTTTGACCGCGCTTTCGTCACCTACAGCAATGCCGCCAAAGAGATTATGCTCGGCGTCGATCCGCAAATCCTCGCCGTGCATGGCGCGGTAAGCCGCGAGACGGCAGTGGCCATGGCGCACGGCGCACTTGCGCGCGCCGGCGTCGATCTCGTTGTCGCAATCACCGGAATTGCCGGGCCGCAAGGCGAGACTGCGAGCAAGCCGGTTGGGCTTGTGCACTTTGCCGCAGCATCCCGTCGCGGGCAGATGGTCCACGAAGAGCAGCGCTATGGAAATCCGGGCCGCTCGATCGTGCGCCAGGCGTGTGTGTCTCAGTCGCTCTTCATTTTTCGCCAGCTCGCCGATCGTGAATAGCCAGCCTAGAGCGGGATGACTTTTCAACCGGTTTCCACTTTTCGGGATCATGCTTTAACAGGCGGATTCAGCCAAGCTCGTGCGCGTAGACTTGATCGGCGCGATGCTCGAATGCGGCGGCAAAACGCCGAAACGCCAGGTCGAACATCGATCCCATGAGCAATCCCAACGTGCGACTCCTGAACTCATAGGCGATGAAGAAATCCACGATGCTGCTATGCGCCTCCGTCGGCCGAAAGCTCCAGCGGTTCTCCAGCTTCCTGAACGGTCCGTCGAGGTATTCGACCGATATCTGCAGATTCGGCCGGTCGAGGATCACCCGTGTCAAAAAGCTTTCTCGAATGAACTTGTAAGCGACCGTCATGTTGGCCACGAGCGTTTCGACTCCTGCGGGCTCGGGCACGCGCGATCGGATCTTCAGCGCCTGACACAAAGGAACGAATTGCGGATACTGCTCGATGTCGGCGACCAGATCGAACATGTTCGCGGCTGAGTGACGTACGCGGCGCGTCGACGAGAACTGCGGCATCAAGAGTGCCGGGCTGCGCGGACCGCCCTCAGTTTCAGGAAATCGTCGCCTGCGTGATGCGAGGAACGTGTCAGCGGCGATGCCGCGACCAGCAGGAAGCCTTTCGCCGTAGCGATCGTGGCATAGGCTTCGAATTCGCGCGGTTCGACAAAGCGGGCGACGTGATAATGCTTGGAACTGGGCGCCAGATACTGGCCGATGGTGAGAAAATCGACATCTGCCGCGCGCAAGTCATCCATCACTTGCAGAACTTCGTTGCGTTCCTCGCCCAGTCCGAGCATGATTCCTGACTTGGTGAAGAGAGCTGGATCGATCTCCTTCACTTCCTGCAGCAGGCGAATTGACGCGTAATACCGCGCGCCCGGACGTACGGTGAGGTATTTCGCCGGAACCGTTTCCAGGTTGTGATTGAACACATCAGGCCGCGCCGCAACGACGGTTCTGGCAGCGCCATTCTTGCGGAGAAAATCGGGCGTGAGCACCTCGATCGTGGTCGCCGGACATTTGGCGCGAATGGCCCGGATAACCGCGGCGAAATGCGCGGCGCCTCCATCCGCAAGATCATCCCGGTCGACCGAGGTGATAACGACATGTTTGAGCCCAAGCTGTGCAGTTGCCTGCGCAACTCTCTCCGGCTCACCGGCATCGAGCGGCCTTGGCAGCCCGGTCTTCACATTGCAGAACGCACATGCGCGGGTGCACGTGTCTCCCATGATCATGAACGTGGCGTGCTTTTTCTCCCAGCATTCCCCGATGTTGGGACAAGACGCCTCCTCGCAGACGGTGTGCAGTTGATGTGACCGCACGAGCGCCTTCGTTTCGGCATAGCCGCGAGAAACCGGCGCTTTGACCCTGATCCAGGGCGGCTTTTTGGGAACGACGTTGTCCGGCCGGTTTGCTTTCTCCGGATGCCGGGCTTGCTGAGCGGTGTCGAAGACTACAGTCATATGAGGCGCTCTGCTCAGGCTTTACTTACGCACGCGCTCCTGCTGCCGCAACCAGGGTGATTGCACCCTGCTTATGCGCCGGGCACATCTTCCATGGTGAAGCCCACTTTCAGCGTCACCTGAAAGTGCTGCACCTTGCCATCATCGATGTGCCCGCTGGTGCGCGCGATCTCGAACCACCGCAGATTGCGGATTGTCGCGCTGGCGCGTTTGACAGCATTGCGCACGGCCGCCTCAATGCTTTCTTGCGAAGTGCCCACCACTTCGATGACACGGTACACATGATCATCCATGCCGACCTCCAGAAAAGTCCCAACCTGCATCAAATGTTGAGCACGCGCCCGTATGCGTCCAATACCGCCTCTTTCATCATCTCCGACAATGTCGGATGCGGGAAAACCGTATGCATCAGCTCTTCTTCGGTGGTTTCGAGGTTCATCGCCACCACGTAGCCCTGGATTAATTCGGTGACCTCCGCGCCCACCATGTGGGCGCCGAGCAAAGCGCCAGTTTTAGCGTCGAAGATCACTTTGACGAGCCCCTGATCTTCCCCCATTGCAATGGCCTTGCCGTTCCCAACAAAAGGAAACCGGCCGACCCGGATTTGCAGCTTCTGTTCTTGCGCCGCTCTTTCGGTCAGTCCGACCGAGGCGATTTGCGGCGTGCAATAGGTGCAGCCGGGAATGAGCCGTTTATCCATAGGATGCGGCCCGGGGCCCTTGATCGCCTCGATACAGATCACTCCCTCGTGCTCGGCCTTGTGCGCAAGCAACGGCGGACCGGAGACGTCCCCGATCGCGTAGATGCGATCCACGTTGGTGCGATTAAGCGCATCAACCACGATCGCGCCGCGCTCGGTCTTGATGCCCAGCTTTTCCAGCCCGAGATTCTCGACGTTGCCCGTCACCCCGACGGCGGAGATGACCCGTTCCACCGTGACTTCCAGCTTGCCCTTCCCGCTCTCGATCGTCGCAGTCACGCTCTCGTTCGCTTTCTGAAGCTTGCTGACCTTGGCATCCGTGAGGATACGGATGCCCCGCTTCTCGAGCTGCTTGCGCGCGAAAGCGGCGATTTCGGCATCTTCAGCCGGCAGGATTTGCGGCAAAATCTCCAGCACTGTCACCTCGCTCCCGAACGAACGGAAGAACGAGGCGAACTCGATGCCGATCGCTCCTGAGCCGATGACGAGAAGCGATTTGGGTATATGGTCAGGCACCATCGCCTCGAAATAGGTCCAGATCAGCTGCTTGTCAGGCTCGATGCCCGGCAGCACTCTCGGCCGCGCTCCGGTGGCAATGATGATGTGCTGCGCCTGATAATTTCCGGCACCCAGCGCGCCTTTGGGAGGTGCATTCTTGCTGGGCTTCACCACAACCTTGCCCGCTGCCTCGATCACTGCCTCCCCCCAGATGATCGTCACCTTGTTTTTTCGCATGAGGAAGCCGACACCGTCGTTCAGGCGCTTTGAAACGGCACGGGAACGCTTGACCACGGCGGTCGCATCGTAGGCGGCCTTCTCGACCGTAAGGCCGAACTCTTTCGCATGCTTGAGGTGGTCGAAGATCTCTGCCGAGCGCAGCAGCGCTTTCGTGGGAATGCAACCCCAATTCAGACAGATGCCGCCCAGGTAGTCTCGCTCGACAATGGCGGTCTTGAATCCGAGCTGCGCGGCGCGAATGGCGGTTACGTATCCACCCGGACCCGAGCCGATAATGATCACATCGAAGCTTGTTTCACTCATTTCTACCCCGCATCACTGCCCGCGAAAGCCGGTCGAACGGCCTTTCCCGCTCTTGACGCAATCATCGTTCATTTCGGCAAACATCGCATCGGCCGGCTCGAATAATTTTTCCAGGTCTGCGGGCGACGTGCTTGCTGCTTTGCGCACGGTCTCCTCGAGTTTCCAGGTCAGATGCGTAGCGACAGGACGGCAATGCCCATGGGAAAATAGGTGATCAAGGCTGCGCGAAAGCTGGCCTCCCGATCGCCCACCTTCGCGCTCACACCATCATCAAAACCGGATTCTCGACCAGCGTCTTGAAAGCGCCGAGAACCTCTGCCCCCAGCGCACCGTCGACCGCGCGATGATCGGTTGAGAGCGTCGCCGACATCACCCATTGCGCTTCGATCTTGCCGTTGCGCACGACGGCCCGTTCCTCGCCGGCCCCGACCGCAAGAATCGTTGCGTGCGGAGGATTGATCACCGCCGCAAATTCCTTGATCCCGTACATGCCGAGGTTGGAAATGGCGCTGCTGCCGCCCTGGTATTCCTCGGGCTTGAGCTTCCGTGTGCGTGCACGCGCCACATAATCCCTCATCGCCGCGGAAATTGCGGAGAGCGGCTTGGATTCGGCGTGGCGCACGATGGGTGTGATCAAGCCGCCCGGGATGGAAACGGCCACCCCTATGTCGGAATGTTTATGACGAAGCATCGCGCCTTCGGTCCACGTCACATTCGCTTCGGGCACCCGCTGCAATGCGAGCGCCCACGCCTTGATCACCAGATCATTCAGGGAAACTCTGTACGCCGGCTTGCCGTCCTCGTCCTTCGGCGCAGCGGCGTTGATCTCCTCGCGCGCCGACAAGAGCTTGCCGATGCTGCAGTCGACCGTGAGATAGAAATGCGGAATCGTGAGCTTGGCCTCGACCAACCGCCGCGCAATGACCTTGCGCATGTTGTCGTGCGGCACGACCTCGTAGCTGCCCGCCTCGAACAGCGCGCGAATCTTTTCGTCTGATGGAATTTGCACGGCGAGAGCGGCCGGGCTTGGTGCGGCTGCGGCTGCCGCGGGCATCGCTTTGCCGGACTTCGCTGCCGCAATGTCGCGCGCAATGATGCGGCCATGCGGTCCCGAGCCGGTAATTCGACTCAGATCGATACCGGCCTCCTTGCCAAGTCGTCGTGCAAGCGGCGATGCGAAGACGCGGCCCTTTGAGCCTGCGCCATCCCGGCTCGGTTGTGCGGGAGCGCTGGGACGCTCGGCCGGCCTGGAGGGCTGTGGCTGCATGGCGGAAGGTTGTTGCGCCCCCGTTCCAACCTGCGGGGCAGTAGGGGGAGCCTTGGTCGCCGGCGCGCCCGACATCGATGCCGGTTTGCGCGCAGCTGAGGCGGCAGCCGCTTTCGGGTCTTCGCCTTCTTCAGCCAGAACCGCGATGAGCTCGTTTACCGGGACGTCATGCGTGCCTTCAGGCACGACGATCTTGGCGAGCGTGCCTTCGTCGATCGCCTCGTATTCCATCGTAGCCTTGTCGGTCTCGATTTCCGCAAGCACGTCGCCGGGCCGCACCTTGTCGCCTTCCTTCTTCAGCCACTTGGAAAGATTGCCCTTCTCCATGGTTGGAGAAAGCGCAGGCATGAGAATGTTTACAGGCATGGGATAACCCGGCTGGATCAACTGACCGCGCTGGTGGTGCCACGGTCCGTCGGTGCATCCATTTCGGCATCGAACATGGACCTGATGCGTTCGATCGCCTGATCCTCGGTAAAAGTCGTTTCCGTGGCGAAAATTCGTGCGGCATGGCGCGCGACGTCGGCAATCAGCATGCCCCAGGCCTGCGGATCATCGAATGCGCGTCGCAAGGAAACGTGCAGGGCGCCATCCACAATGGCGGCCCGCAGTACCTCGACGCCGCCGCGCTCCAACGCCCCAGGCGGAGCGTGAAGCGGATCAAATGTTGCCATGCGCCTCCCGTCAGCCGATGCAACAACTCACCGGTAAGAAACGGCCTTCGCCGCCTCGACCACCTCGGCCACCGATGGCATTGCAAGTTTCTCAAGATTGGCGGCGTAAGGCATCGGCACGTCCTTGCCGCAGACGCGCGCGACGGGCGCGTCCAGCCAGTCAAACGCCTGGTCCGTGACGCTTGCGGCAATCTCGGCGCCCACTCCCGATTGCCGCCAGCCTTCCTCGACCGTGACCAGTCGACCGGTTTTCTTGACGGACTCGACAATCGCCTCGACATCCATTGGCTTGAGCGTACGTAGATCGATGACTTCGGCTTCGATGTTCTCTTTCGCGAGCTCGTCGGCGGCCTTGAGCGCGTAGGACATTCCCATGGACCAGGATGCGATGGTCACGTCCTTGCCGGCTCTTACGACCTTCGCCTTGCCGATCGGCACCACATAATCATCGAGCTTCGGCACGGGAAAACTCTGTCCATATAGAATTTCGTTTTCAAGAAACACGACCGGGTTGGGATCGCGGATGGCGGCCTTCAGGAGTCCTTTGGCGTCGGCTGCGCCATAGGGCGCGATCACCTTGAGCCCGGGGACATGCGAGTACCACGAGCTGTAATCCTGGCTGTGCTGGGCAGCGACGCGCGCCGCTGGACCGTTGGGTCCACGGAAAACGATCGACACCTGCATCTGACCGCCGGACATGTAGCGCGTCTTTGCCGCCGAATTGATCAGCTGATCCATGGCCTGCATGGCAAAATTGAACGTCATGAATTCGACAATGGGCTTGAGTCCGGCAAATGCGGCACCGAGGCCCAATCCGGCAAATCCATGCTCGGTAATCGGTGTATCGATGACGCGCATGGCGCCGAATTCCTGCAGCAGGCCCTGCGTGACCTTGTAGGCGCCCTGATAGTCGGCGACCTCCTCGCCGATCACAAAAACCGATTTGTCACGCCGCATTTCTTCGGCCATCGCATCGCGCAGCGCCTCGCGCACCGTCATAGTGACGAACTCGGTCCCCTCGGGCACGTCGGGCTCTGGCGGAAGCGCTGCGGGAGCAGGCGGAGCAGCTGCGGGCTTGGGCGTTGCGGGTGCGCGAGCAACCTTGCTGGGCGCCGGCGCAGGAGGAGCAGATTCAGCCGCTTTTTGCTCGCGCGCGGGAGCCCCGCCGTCCTTGAGCGCGTTTGCGTCTTCGCCTTCCGAGAGGATCATGGCGATTGGTGTATTCACTGCCACATCCGCAGTGCCTTCGGGCACCAGGATTTTGCCGAGCGTGCCCTCGTCGACGGCTTCCACCTCCATGGTGGCCTTATCCGTCTCGATCTCGGCGATCACGTCGCCCGATTTGACCGTGTCGCCCTCTTTCTTCAGCCACTTGGCCAGGTTCCCCTTCTCCATGGTGGGGGACAAGGCGGGCATCAGGACTTGTGTCGGCATGGCGGTGGTGAGCGACCCTTCACAACGTGGGGCTACTTGTAAACGTCGCTGTAGAGCTCACTCGGCTCGGGCTCCGGATCGTGAATGGCGTACTCTGCCGCCTCGTTGACAATCGCGCGCACTTCGCCGTCGATCTTCTTGAGCCCCTCCTCATTGGCCATTCCATTCTTCAGCATCCGGCTGCGCACCTGCTCGATGGGATCGTGCTCG
>Ga0134128_10004863_pt1 | contig 16361 bp, 20 predicted proteins | sample KB31754_FD_96462 | JGI IMG/M metagenome (GOLD analysis project Ga0134128, IMG submission 96462) | Terrestrial soil microbial communities with excess Nitrogen fertilizer from Kellogg Biological Station, Michigan, USA - KB3-175-4 | ecosystem: Environmental > Terrestrial > Soil > Unclassified ...
CGCTCGTCGCGCGGCGTGATGTCGGCGAGGCGGTCGGCATAGTCGGCGAACTCCAGGCCCTGCGGGTTCGGGGCGCGCGGCCCGGCGGCAGGCTGGTCGTCGATCAGGGTATAGTGGTCGCGCCACTCCACCGGCGCGCCGGGCAGGCCGAGGTAGCGGCGGTAGCGGTGGAAGGAGATCCGCGCCATCTCCTCCCAGAGGTCGCCGAAGCCGGGGGCCGCGGCCTTGGTGAGCGCGATGCGGCTGTCGGGTGTCCAGGTGCCGGTGGCCCGCGCGGAACGCGCGTCGGGCAAGAGATCCTTGGCGTAGATGGTGACCTTGGCGCCGGCTTCCTGGGCGAGGATCGCAGAGGTCAGGCCGAGCGCCCCGCAACCCACGACGGCGATCTCCTTCGGACTGCCGGCCATGGCCTTGCGCAGCGCCACGGCGCCGGAGCCCCACGACAGCGACCAGCCGGAGCCGCCGTGGCCGTAGTTGTGCACCACCAGGGCGTCGCCGATCGTCTCGGCCTCGATGCGCGGCCCCTGGGCGCGGAACGGGCGCAGGCAGACGGTGATGTCGAACACCCGGTCCATCCGCGCCTGGACCGGCCAGATCGGCGGATGGCGGTCGGCCAAGCGGCTGGAGCCTGCGGCGGGGCCGAGCGCGGTCCGCGGCGTCGCCGGCGCGCTGACGCTGACGCAACCGCCGAGCCCCAGGAGCCCGGCGCCGGCCGAGGCGCGCAACAAGCCGCGCCGATCGAGCCCGCCGTCTGCGCTCATGGTCGGAACCCCCGCTTGCGGTCCACGCATGACACCCTGCGCCCCGCGTCCGCGCAAGTCAGGACGGGCCCCGCGTGACAGGTCCCGCGCCGCCCGCTAACAGGCGAAGTCATGGCGATCGGCGTGTTCGACTCGGGCGTGGGCGGGCTTTCCGTCCACCACAGGCTGGTCGAGCGGTTCCCGCAGGCGGATTTCGTCTACCTGGCCGACCAGGCCAACACGCCCTATGGGGGCCGGCCCGGCGAGGAGATCGTCGACCTGACGCGGGCCGGCTGCGAGCGGCTGTTCGCCGAGGGTTGCGACCTGATCGTGCTGGCCTGCAACACCGCCTCTGGCGTGGCGCTGAGGCGCCTCCAGCAGACCTGGCTGCCGGGCTTGCGCCAGGCGCGCGGGCGGGCCGCCAACGTGCTGGGGATCATCGTGCCCACCATCGAGGCGGCCACCGGCCTGCCCTGGGAGCACGAGGCCGAACGGCGCGGCGAGAAGGTCGAGAAGCTGGACGTGCTGGCGGTGTTCGCCACGCCCGCGACGGTGAATTCCCGCGTCTACGAGATCGAGATCGACAAGCGCCGGCAGGACGTGGCGGTGTTCTCCGAACCCTGCCCGCAGCTCGCGCCGATGATGGAGGCCGGCGCGGGCCGCGACGAGCTGCAGCCGCTGATCGCCCAGCATGTGGCCGCGGTCACCCAGCGCATCGGCCGCCCGCCCGACCGGGCGATCCTGGGCTGCACCCACTATGAGATCGTGGCCGACCTGTTCCGCGCCGCCCTGCCGTCCGGAACGCCGCTGATCCACCAGCCGGACTCGACCGCCGACGCGCTCGCCCGATACCTGGGGCGGCACGCGGAATATGCGGCGGGCGAAGGCGGGCTTCGACGATTTCTGACCACCGGCCGGCCCGGCGCCCAGTCGGCGCTGGTTGAAGCGTTCTGGGGCGAACCGCTAAGCTTCGAGCGGGCCTGAAGGGGACATCCGATGAAGATCATGGCGATCGGGCTGGCGCTGGCCGCGCTGGCGGGGGCTGCGCGGGCCGAAGTGACCGACCGGTCCGCCGCCGGCTTTGAGGTGACCGAGAAGGCCACGCTGGCGGCTCCGCCCCGGAAGGTCTGGGACGCGATCATGCGGCCCGACCACTGGTGGGCCGGGGCGCACACCTGGTCGGGCGACGCGAAGAACCTCTACTTCGACCCGAGCGGCTGCTTCTGCGAGCGGCTGAAGGTGGGCGCGGTGCGGCACATGACCATCGTCTACAACGACGGCGGCACGGCGCTTCGGCTCTATGGCGGGCTGGGCCCGCTGCAGTCGACCGGCGCGGCCGGGCACCTGGACTTCGTGCTGAAGCCGGCCGGGACCGGCACCGAGCTCACCCTCACCTACGACGTGGGCGGCTACGCCAAGGGCGGCCTCGCCGAGCGCTTCGCCGCGCCGGTGGACAAGGTGCTGGGCGAGCAGGTGGCGCGGCTGAAGAAGCAGGTGGAGACCGGCAAGCCCGACTAGGGCGCACTCGATAGGTCGTGTAATATCGATAGATCGAGCCTATCTATCAGGCCATGCTCCCGACGCTCCGACAGCTGCAGTACCTGAAGCTGCTGGCCGAACACGGCGGGTTCGGCCGCGCCGCCGAGGCCGCCCGCGTCACCCAGCCCACGCTGTCGTCCGGCATCCAGGAGCTGGAGCGGGCGCTGGGCGCGCCGGTGGTGGACCGCGCGCGCTCCGGCGTGATCCTGACCGCGGTCGGCGAGGACGCGCTGCGCCGCGCGACGGTCATCCTGAACGAGGCCGAGGAACTGGTGGAGTCCGCCAAGAACGCCGGCCAGCCGCTCACCGGGCGGTTCCGGCTCGGCGTGATCCCGACCATCGCGCCGTTCGTGCTGCCCCGCGCCCTGCCGCTGCTTCGCCAGCGGTTCCCCAGGCTGCGGCTCTTCCTGCGCGAGGACCTGACCCAGCGGCTGATCGCCCAGCTGAAGGCCGGCCAGCTGGACGCCGCCCTGATCGCCCTGCCGTTCGAGACCCACGGCCTGGATTTTGCGCACGTCGCCGACGACGACCTCCTGGCGGCGTTTCCGGCCAATCATCCGCTGACCGCCCGGGCGGCGGCCACGCCCGAGGCGCTGGAGCACGAACATCTGATCCTGCTGGAGGACGGCCACTGCCTGCGCGAGCACGCCCTGGCCGCCTGCGGCCTCAGGCCGCCGCGCGGACCGGACGGCGAGGAGGGGTTCTCGGCGACCTCGCTGCCAACCCTGGTGCAGATGGTGGGCTCCGGCCTGGGCGTCACCTTCCTGCCGGCCATGGCGGTCGCGGCAGGGCTGACCGAGGCCGCGCCGGTCGCCGTCCGCCCGATCGAGGCCGACCACGCCAGCCGCGAGATCGTGGTCGCCTGGCGCGCCGGCTCCAACCGCGCCGCCGAAGGCCGCCTGCTGGCCGAGGTGCTGCGGGAGTAGCGTTCTTCCCACTACCCCGTTCCCCGCTCGTCCCGGCGAAAGCCGGGATCCAAGCTGAGTCCCTGGTCAGTCAAGCCGCGCAGGCCGCAACTGCGCATGGGTCCCGGATGAAATGGGCTCCGAATCGATATATCAAAATATGCTTGCGATTTTGAAACGCGTCCGATATATCGAAACCAGCCTCTTAGATATATCGAAGAAAGGAGGGGCTGCATTCATGCACAGACATCATCACTTCCAGGACGACCGCTGCGGGCCTCGCAGCCGGCACGCCTGGGGCGGCGCGGGCCGCCGGGGCCGCTTCCGCGAAGGCCGCGTCGGGCGGTTCCTCGACCACGGCGACCTGCGGTTCGTGGTCCTGGCCCTGATCGCCGAGCGGCCGGCCCATGGCTACGAGCTGATCAAGGCGCTGGAGGAGCGCACCGGCGGGGCCTATCGGCCGTCGCCCGGCGTCATCTACCCGCTGCTCTCGATGCTCGAGGACGAGGGTTTCATCCGCCCGTCCGCCGGCGAGGCGGGGCGCAAGGCGTTCGAGATCACCGACGAGGGCAAGGCCGCCCTGGAACAGAACCGCGCCGGCGTGGACGAGGTCTTCGGCCGGATGGACGAGGTGTCCCGCGGCTCGCGCATGGCCGGCCCCCGCGTGGGGCGCGCCATGGCCAACCTCGGCATGGCGCTGGGCCAGCGCATGCGCCGCGACATCACCGCCGATGAGATCGACCGCATCATCTCGATGATCGACGACACCGCCGCGGCGATCGAGCGGGTGTAGTCCTTCAACTCCCTTCTCCCACAAGGGGGAAGGAGCCCATTCAATCCATCAGCTTCTGGGCCAGGTAGACGTAGTGCCTGGCCCAGCGGCCGGAGTTGAGCTCGGGGTCGGCGTCGTTGGCGTGGCCGCCGAAGGTCTGCTCGTAATAGAGGTAGGGGAGGCCCATCGCCTCCAGCTTGGCGGCGAACTTGCGCGGATGGCCCGGGTGGACCCGGTCGTCGCGGGTGTTGGTGGTGATGTAGGGCTCAGGGTATTTCACGCCGGGCTTCAGGTTCTGGTAGGCCGAGTACCTGGCGATGAACGCGCGGTCGCCCGGGACGTCCGGATCGCCGTATTCCGCCACCCACGAGGCGCCTGCCGAGAGGTGGTTGTAGCGCAGCATGTCGATCAGCGGGCTCTCGATGACGACCGCGTTCCAGAGCTCCGGGTGCTGGGTCATCGACACGCTCATCAGGATGCCGCCGTTCGAGCGGCCATAGATGCCGAGCCGGCGCGGGGAAGTGACCTTGCGGGCGAAGAGGTCGCGGGCGACGGCGGCGAAATCGTCGAAGGCCAGCTGGCGTTTTTCGCGCAGCACCGCCTCGTGCCAGGCGGGGCCGAACTCGCCGCCGCCGCGGATGTTGGCGATCACGTAGGCGCCGCCGCGCTCCAGCCAGATCTTACCCATCTCGGGCAGGTAGACCGGCGGCTTGGCGATCTCGAAGCCGCCGTAGCCGTACATGATGGCGGGCGTCGAGCCATTGGCCTTCATCCGCTTCGGACGCACCAGGAAGTAGGGGATCTTGGTCCCGTCCGTGGACGTCGCCCAATGCTGCTCGACGACGTCCCTGGAGGCGTCGAACCGGGGCGGCAGCTGCTTGACCTTCGCGGTCGTGAACGCCGCCGCGTCGACCAGCCATAGCGCCGTCGGATCGAGGAACCCCTCGGCGGTGAAGAAGGCCTGGTCGTCGTCGTCGGACGAGGCGACCTCGGTGAGGTTGGCGTCGCGGGGCAGCGCCAGCTGCTTGCCCAGCCAGACGCCGGCCTTGTGGTCGAACGCCTGGACCGCGCCCTTCACGTCCTCGAGGTAGGTGACGAGCAGGCGGTCCTTGGCGGAGTCGACGCTCTGCACGGCCTGGCGCGGCCCGGGATGGAAGACCAGCTGCGGTTTCGTCGTGCCGGGTTCGCGGGCGAGGTCGCGAAGGTCATAGGAGATGACGTCGCCGGCCGCGAAGCCGCGCCAGGCTTCCTTCAGCGTGAAGACCATCTGGCCATCGACGTAGGTGTCGAATTCCGCCTTGCGGGGCGCCGGCACGTCGATCAGCCCATGTCCGCCGAGCGGCGAGAGCAGGTGGAATTCCCGCTCGTAGAAGGTCACGCCACGGTCGATCAGCGCGCCATCCGTGCGGCCGTCCTGGCCGGTGAGCGCATTGGCGCGGGCGCTGACATCTGTCTTGCGGCCCCGGAACACCTCGCGCGGCTCGCCGTGGCGGGGGACGACCTTGACCACGTAGCCGTAGCCGGAGGTGGTCACCTCGCCGGGCGCCCATTCGCGATCGGCGATCACGGTGTCGTGGTCGATCCAGGCGATGTTCTGCTTGCCGTTCGGGAAGAAGAATCCGCCCTTCACGAAGCTCTTCGTGGCGGTGTCGAACTCACGCACCTCGACCGCGTCGGAGCCGCCATTGGAGAGGCGCACGAGGCACAGCGTCTGGGCCGGCCTCAGACAGTCGGCGCCCTTCCAGATCCAGTTCTTGCCCTCGGCCCTGGAGAGGGCGTCGAGGTCGAGCAGCGTCTCCCATTGCGGGCTGGCGGTGCGGTAGGAGGCCTCCGTGGCGTGCCGCCAGAGCCCGTGCACATGGGTCGCGTCCTGCCAGAAGTTGTCGATCCCGCCGGCCCGGAAGCGCGGGGTCGGGATGCGGTCCTGGGCGGTAAGGATGGCGTGCGCCTCAGCGTGGAATTCGGCGTAGCGCGGATCGCCTTCCAGCCGCTTCGCCGACCTGGCGTTCTGGGCCTCCACCCAGGCCATGGAACGCGGCGAGTCGATATCCTCCAGCCACTGGAAGGGATCGGCGGCCGGCGCCTGGGCGCGGGCCAGTGCGGGCGCGAAGGCGAGGGCGGCCAGGGCGCAGACGATGGCTTTCATACGACAGCTTTAGCCGCGCTCCGAGGCGGCCGCCTAGGGGGCCGTGCCTTGCGCCCGCCTTTCGCCTATATGTCCGCGCCCATGAGCCGTCCGTTCCTGAAGATGAACGGGCTCGGCAACGACTTCGTCGTGGTCGAAGCCAGGAGCGCGCCGTTCTCGCCGACGGCGGCGCAGGTGCGCGCCATCGCCGATCGCGCCGCCGGCGTGGGCTGCGACCAGTTGATCGCCATTGAGCCGGGGGAAGGCGTCGACGCCCGCGTCCGCTTCTGGAACGCCGACGGCGAGGAGATTGGCGCCTGCGGCAACGGTTCGCGCTGCGTGGGTTGGCTCCTGATGCAGGCCTCGGGCAAGGACCATGCGGTGATGGAAAGCCGCAGCGGCCTGCTGGTCGCCATCCGCGCCGGCGAGCGCCTGGTCAGCGTGGACATGGGCCCGCCACGCCTCGACTGGCGCGAGATTCCGTTGGCGGAGCCGCACGACACCCGCGCCCTCGACGTGACGCTGTTCGACCATCCAGCGCTGGCCACGCCGGCCGCGTGCGTCTCGATGGGCAACCCGCACGTGGTGTTCTTCGTCGCCGACATCGCGAGCGCGCCGGTGGCGACCGCCGGCCCGGCGATCGAGCGCCACCCGCTGTTTCCGGAAGGCGTCAACGTCGGCTTCGCCCAGGTGCTGGGGCGCGACCGCATCCGCCTGCGCGTCTGGGAGCGCGGCGCGGGGCTGACCAGAGCCTGCGGCACCGGCGCGTGTGCGGCGCTGGTCGCGGCCGCCCGCCGCGACCTCGCCGGCCGCACCGCCACCGTCGTCGTCGACGGCGGCGAGCTGCTGATCGAATGGCGCGACGACGACCACGTCATCATGACCGGGCCGGCGGCGGTGGACTTCGCTGGAGAACTCCCGTGAGCGGCGCCGAGGTGGTCGGCCGGGCTCGCCGTTGGTGGGCGGCCTTCCTCCTGAACGGGTTCCTCCCGCCTAGTGGGTACGCCTACGTGGGCGCCTGGAGGGCCGTCATAGCGGTATTCGTCGTCGCTGGCCTCGGCGCTATCGGCCTTACCGAATGGACTCTGGCTTATCCCCCAGGCGTCTACGCCGCGGGAGAGGCGGCCATCATTCCGCTCGCGTGGACGCTCGTGGTGGTCCTGGGCGCGCATGCCGCATGGCTGTCGCGCCGCAGCCCCCGGAAGCAAGGCTCGCGGCTGTTGCACGGGTTGATCTACGTTGGGCTAGCCGCCGCGCTGCTTGGCTTGAGTTTCGTGTTTCGCGCCCTCTGGCCACACTCCGTCTACAGCACCGCGTCGGACTCCATGTCGCCCAGCCTTATCACGGGCGAGGTGGTAGCGGTCAAAGGGGCTCGCGCCCTATGCGGCGGCGCCACACCGGCACTAGGCGATGTCATTGTCCTTCGTCGGGCCAAGTCGCCGGCCCGCTATATGCGCCGGGTCGTCGCCGGTCCCGGGCAAGTCGTCTCCCTTGCTGCGGGCCGCCTGTCGATCGACGGATTGGCGGTCCCCGCGCAACCGCTTGGGACGGCTGCACATGGGTCTGCTGGCGTGGCGACGATCTATCGCGAGACGCTGCCCAACGGCGCGGCTTATCTTACCTACGACCTCGGCCCGAACGGCGAGCTGGACAATCTCGCGCCAACCAAAGTTCCGCCCGGCGCCTGGTACGTACTCGGCGACAATCGCGACAATGCTGCGGACTCCCGCCTCTATGGCCCCGTTCGTGCCCGAGACATATGCGGAGTCGCCACGCGCATCCTCTTCAGCAAAGATAAGGCCCATGTCGGCGCAAAGCCCTGACGTCGACGTCGTCACCTTCGGCTGCCGGCTGAACGCCTACGAGAGCGAGATCATTCGTACGCAAGCAGGCGCGGCGGGGCTCACCGACGCGGTGGTGTTCAACACCTGCGCGGTGACCGGCGAGGCGGTGCGCCAGGCGCGCCAGGCGATCCGCCGGGTCCGGCGCGAGCGGCCGGGCGCGAAGCTGATCGTCACCGGCTGCGCGGCCCAGATCGATCCTGCGGCGTTCGCGGCGATGGCGGAAGTGGACCTCGTGCTGGGCAATTCCGAGAAGGCTGAGGCCCGCTCGTACCTGCCGCAGCCCGAGCTCGGCCGCGTGCGGGTCAACGACATCATGAGCGTGCGCGAGACCGCCGGGCATCTGGTTGACGGGCTGAAGGACCGGGCCCGCGCCTACGTCGAGGTGCAGAACGGCTGCGACCACCGCTGCACCTTCTGCATTATCCCCTACGGCCGCGGGAACTCGCGCTCGGCGCCGGCCGGCGAGGTGGTGGCGCAGGTGAAGCGGCTGGCCGCCCAGGGCTTCCGCGAGGTGGTGCTGACCGGCGTCGACGCGACCAGCTGGGGCGCCGACCTGCCCGGCACGCCAACGCTGGGCCAGCTGGTGGCGCGCATCCTGAAGCTGGTCCCGGAGCTTGCGCGCCTGCGGCTGTCGTCGATCGACGCGGCCGAGATCGACGCCGACCTGCTGCGCTGCTTCGCCGAGGAACCGCGGCTGATGCCCTACCTGCACCTCTCCCTGCAGGCCGGCGACGACCTGATCCTGAAGCGGATGAAGCGCCGCCACAGCCGCGCCGAGGCGCTGCGCCTGATCGAGCGCGTGCGCGCCGTGCGCCCGGACGTGGCGTTCGGGGCCGACCTGATCGCCGGCTTCCCGACCGAGACCGAGGCTGCGTTCGAGAACACCCTGTCGCTGGTGGCGGAGGCCGGCCTGTCATTCCTGCACGTCTTCCCGTTCAGCCCGCGTCCGGGCACGCCGGCCGCGCGCATGCCGCAGGTTCCGAAGGCCGACGCGAAGGCCCGCGCCGCGCGGCTGCGGGCGGCGGGCGAGGTCGCGCTGGCGCGGCATCTCGACCGCCAGGTCGGTCGCACAGCGCTGGGCCTGGTGGAGCGGGACGGCGTGGGGCGCGCCGAGGACTTCACCGAGATCGCGTTCGAAGGCCATGCCATGGCGGGTGAGATCGTGGCGCTCGAGGTGACCGGGCACGACGGCCGGCGAGCGCTGGCGCGGGCTCCCGTGCTGGTGGCGGCGGAATGAGCTTCGAAGGCGGCTGCCAGTGCGGGGCGGTGCGGTTTGCCGCCGAGCGGCTGGGTGCGGCCAGCATCTGCCATTGCCGCATGTGCCAGCGCGCGACCGGCGGGTTTTTCGGGCCCTATGTGGATACCGAGGGCTTCGCCTGGACGCGCGGCGCGCCCAAGCGCTTCCGCAGTTCCGAGGCCGTGCAGCGCGGATTTTGCGCGCAGTGCGGCACGCACCTGAGCTTCGAATCCAAGGGCCACGTCGGCGTCTCGATCGGCGCGCTCGATGACCCGGAGCAGGCGCCGCCGACCACCCAGCTCATTTGGCCGGCGAAGCTGTCGTTTGCCGACCACCTGGGCGAGCTTCCGGAATGGCGCAGCCCGGCCGGCCAGACGGCTGGAGACGCCTTCGCGGGCGTGGTCTGCCGCCAGGAGCCCTAACCGGACGGCGGCTCATCCGGCAGCGGGCCGCCGAAGCCCGGCAGGCTCCAGTTCCACAGAATCGCGCCGGCGCGGATGCCGAACGCCAAGGCGAAGCCCAGCACCTCGGCCGGCAGGTTGGCGACCCCCAGCAGGCCCGCCACCACGAACGCGGCCGCGCCGGCCAGGGCCGGCGTCACGTAGAGCTCGTGGCGCAGCAGCAGCGAAGGCTCGTGGGCGAGCACATCGCGGATCACGCCGCCGAAGGTCGCTGTCAGCACCCCCATGACGACCGCCACGAACGGAGGGACGCCCAGCGACTGCGCCTTCAGCGCGCCGACCACGGCGTAGGCGGCCATGCCCAGCGCGTCGAGCCAGACGAGCAGCCGCGGGCGGAATCGCCGGGGGCCAAGGACCCACACCGCTGCGGCCGTCACCAGACAGACGACGACATAGCTGGGCTTGCCCGTCCAGAACACCGGCGCGCCGATCAGGAGATCCCGCAAGGTGCCGCCGCCGACCCCGGTCACCGCGGCGAAGAAGCCGAAGGTGACGATGTCGTGCCGGCTGCGGGCGGCCGCCAGCGCCCCGGTCGCGCCGAACACCGCCACGGCGGCGTAGTCCAGAACGGTCAGGGTCAGCGCGAGGCGGTCCATCGCCTGAGCACCCTGGAAGGGCGGGTGACGACGCGCAAGCCTGCCGCTAGAAGCCCGGTCCATGACCGAACCGAAACGCGGCTGGTTCCAGCGGCTCACCGAGGGCCTGTCGAAGAGCTCGAAGCAGATGGGCGAGCAGATCGCCCAGGCCTTCGTGGCCAAGGCGCCGCTAGACCAGGCCAAGCTGGACGAGCTGGAGGAGATGCTGATCGAGGCCGACCTCGGTGCCTATTCCGCCGCCCGCATCGCCGAGCGCTTCGCCGCCGAGAAGTTCGGCAAGGACGTGGGCGAGGCCGAGATCCGCGCCTCTCTCGCCCAGGCCATCGGCGACGAGCTGGCCGCCCGGCAGGGGGACTTCGATCCGCTGGCCCCCGGCGGGCCCCGGCCCTACGTCGTGCTGTTCATCGGCGTCAATGGCTCGGGCAAGACCACCACCCTGGGCAAGATCGCCGCCGACCTGACCGCCCGCGGCGCCAAGGTGCTGGTGGTGGCCGGCGACACCTTCCGCGCCGCGGCCGTGGAGCAGCTGAAGGTGTGGGCCGAACGCGCCAAGGCCGACTTCATCAGCCGGCCGCCGAACTCCGACGCCGCGGGCCTGGCGTTCGAGGCGGTCGAGCGGGCCAAGGCCCAGGGCTACGACGTGGTGCTGATCGACACCGCCGGGCGGCTGCAGAACAAGCAGGGGCTGATGGACGAGCTCCTGAAGATCATCCGGGTGGTGAAGAAGATCGATCCCGACGCCCCGCACGAGACGCTGCTGGTGCTGGACGCCACGGTCGGCCGCAATGCGCTCGCCCAGGAGAACATCTTCGGCAACCAGATCGGCGTCTCCGGCATCGTCATGGCCAAGCTCGACGGCACCGCCCGCGGCGGGGTGCTGGTGCCGGTCGCCCAGGCCTCGGATTCGCCCATCAAGCTGATCGGCGTGGGCGAGGCGATCGACGACCTGCAGCCGTTCGACGCCCACGCCTTCGCCCGCTCGCTGGTGGGTCTTGCGGAGCCGGTCCGGTGAGCGACGACCCCTATGTCCCCCATCGCCGCGCGCCGAAGTGGGTGCATTGGTTCGTGGACTACGCGGGCCTGGTCATCTTCCTCGTCACGCTGGTGGCCTTGAGCCTGCTGCACCGCAAGGACGCCGCGGTCACGGCCAGCTGGGCCATCGTCGGCGCCTCGGTCCTGGCGCTCCTGGTGGGGTTCGTCTGGGAACGGCGCCTGGCGCCTATGCCGCTGGTGACGGCGGTGCTGGGGCTGCTCTTCGGCGGCCTGACGATCTTTTTCCACGACGAGCGGTTCATCAAGATCAAGCCGACTATCCTCTACACGCTGTTCGGCCTCTTTCTGATGACCGGCCTGGTGCGCGGCAAGAACCCGCTCAAGGCGCTGATGGGCGACGCCTTCCACCTGCCCGACCCGGTGGTGCGCATCCTGACCCTGCGCTACGCCCTGTTCTTCTTCGCGCTCGCGGTCGCCAACGAGGCGGTCTGGCGCACCCAGAGCACCGTGGTCTGGGGCTTCTTCAAGTTCCCCGGCGTGGCGATCCTGATCTTCCTGTTCGCCATGTCGCAGGCGCCCTTGATGATGAAGCACATGCCGGACGACGACGCCGGGACCAAGCCGCCGCCCGACGCAGCCTGAACCCGGTTCCGCCGCCCACGGAGCGTTCGTCGTCAAACCGACGCATTCGGCCGCTAGCTTGGCCGCGAGCCGCGTTGGGGACGACCATGGCCAAGAGCAAGTCCGGGCCCAAGGCCGGCGTGGCGGTGCTCGACCGCTCGCCCAGCCACCTCCTGCACCGCGCCCTGCAGCGGGCGCTCGACATCTACGCCGAGGAGTTCGGGGAAAGCGCCATCACCCAGCGCCAGTTCGCCGTGCTGGCCGCCGCCGCCGCCCGTGAGGGCGCGACCCAGGCCGACCTCGTCAGGGTCACCGGCATCGACCGCTCGACGCTGGCCGACATGGCCAAGCGGATGATCGACAAGGGCCTGCTCGAACGCGAGCGCTCCAGCCTCGACGGCCGCGCCAACGCCGTGCGGCTGACCGGGGCCGGGCGCACCGCGCTCAACGAAGCCCAGCCGCGCATGGCGGCTGCCGATTCCCGGCTCCTGAAGCTGGTCGGCGGCGGCGGCCGGCGCGCGGCCTTTTTGGGCCTGCTGCAGGACCTGGTGCGCAGGTCCGATCACCTTGAAGCCGAGCCGCCGAAGGCCGCGAAGCCCGGCGGCCGCAAGGCCAAGTCCAAGGCGGCGAAGTCGGCCAAGAAGGCGCGCAAGAAGGCCGTCTAGGCGCGCTGACCCTCCCGGCGCGGGCCGCTGATCAGCGAAGGCCGCAGGAAGGGCGAGCTCATGCGCTCGTAGCGGACCTCCGGCAGGGCGCCGGTGATGATCTCGAGCAGGGAAGCGCCGTCGGTGTCGGGCGCGGGCGCCCCGAACATTTCGCGCCAGAGCGCGGCGGCTTCTTCCGCGATCCTTTTGTCCCTCGTCGTCATGCGCCTAAGGGAACACCGCTCCGCAACGTCCGTTCCCGCGCAAAATAGGTTAATTATTGTAAATACTTAACGAACGACGGGGCGACATCTCAAACGCGGATGTCCAGCAGCGAGCCTGGCCGCAAGGGCTTGGCCGGAGCTTCCGGGTCCGGCGGCGGGGCCCCGGTGGGGAGCGTGGCGCCGGGGGCCGGCGGGGGCGCAACCGCCTGAGCAGAGCTCGGCGCCTGGGCGGGCGAGGGCCCCCCGGCGCGCCTCAGCGCCTGGTCGAAGAAGGCGCGCTGCGCGGCCAGCCGGGCGGCCTCGGCCGGCGGGTTGGCGGCGGGCGGCGCGGGATAGGCGGCGGGGCGGATGGAGGTCACGGGCGAGCGGCGAACTATGGTTAACGGCCGCACCAATCTGGCGTGCGCGCCTCAACGGGCGGTTAAGATCTGGGCGGCCAGCTCGTCGGCGGCGGGCTTGCCCAGCGGTCCCACGTGCTTGGCCAGGATCCGCCCGTCCGCGGCCACCAGGTAGGTCTCCGGAACGCCGGTGATTCCGAACTCGATGCCGGCCCGGCCGTCCGGGTCGGTGACCCGGTGGGCGAAGGGGTCGCCGAGCTTGCGCAGGAAGGCCTGGGCCTCGACCGCCGAGCCGCGCGGCGGGGTGTCCTCGTAGTCCACGCCCACGATGCGCACCCCTTTCTGCTTCAGATAGAGCAGCGCCGGCTGGTCCTCGGCGCACGGCCCGCACCAAGAGGCGAAGAAGTTCACCAGCACCGGCCCCGACTTCAGCGTGTCGCGCAGGCGCACGGGCGCGGAGTCGTCGAGGCCGGCGAGCGTCAGGTCAGGCATCGGCTTGCCCACCGTGGCCATGGGCTCCACGTGCGGGTCGCGGTGCAGGGCGTAGCCGGCGAACAGCACCGCCAGCGCGGCCAGCGCCAGCAGCGGCAGGAGGGCGACCCACCGGCTCATTTCCGCAACAGCTCTTCGGCGCGCTTCCGCCAGCGCCGGGCGTGGAGAACCGACGCGACGGCCAGGCCGCCCAGGACGATGGCGCTGATGGCGTAGGCCGGCCAGATGTAGGCGGCGTAGTCCTTCATGCCCGCGCCGCCCTGAGCGCGGCGGCTTCGGCGCGCCGGCGCCAGACTTCGCCACGAATGCGCACAAGCCATAGCGAGCCGAACAGGGCCGTGTAGGCCAGCACCATCAGCAGCACGGGCCACAGGTAGACCGCGGCCAGCTTGCCGCTCATCACCGAGGCGCCCTGGTGCAGCGTGTTCCACCAGACCACGCTGTAGTGGATGATCGGCAGGTTCACCGCGCCCACCAGCGCCAGGATGGCCGCCGCCCGGGCGGCCTTGACCTCATCGTCCAGCGAAGCCCTGAGCGCCATGTAGGCGATGTAGATCAGCAACAGCGCCAGCACCGAGGTGAGCCGCGCGTCCCACACCCACCAGGTTCCCCACATCGGCCGGCCCCAGAGCGAGCCGGTGGCCAGCGCCAGCACCGTGAAGCCCGCGCCCAGGGGCGCTGCGGCCTGGGCGGCGGCGTCGGCCAGCATGTGGCGGAACACCAGCGCCAGGAAGCTGGCCACGGCCAGGCACGCGTAGACGAACTCGCACAGCCAGGCGGCGGGGATGTGGATGAACAGGATGCGGACCGTCAGGCCCTGCTGATAGTCGGGCGGGGCGTGGAAGCCCAGCCACAGGCCGGCCGCCCCCAGCACCACGGCGATGACCCCGAACATCGGCGCCGCCCAGCGCGAGAAGGCCATGAACCGCTCGGGGTTGGCCAGGAAGGCGGGCGCCCAATTCATGTGAGGCGGATTAGCGGTCAGGCGCTGTGGCGGCAAGCGCAGCTCTCGGGGCTGAATACCGGCGGTCGAGCATATCCAGGTCCTCTCCCCTTGTGGGAGGAGGTGTCGCTCGAAGGGTGACGAAGGTGGTGTCGCGCTACCCTCTCCGCGCAAGACGAATCTTCGTTCGAGGCTGAGAGTCCGAGAGACCCCGCCTCCGGGCTGCTGCGCCGGCCACCTCCTCCCGCAAGGGGAGGAGGACGCTGTTCGTTCGCCGGTGAAGGCTAAGGGGGATTTACTACAGCCGCGGCGGGGCGGGCGGCGTCGGAGGGACCGGCGGCATGGGCGGCATCGGCGGATGCTCGAAACGGATGCGCATCGGGCCGGGCATCATCATCGGGCCGATCGGCCCCACCGGACCCACCATCAGCATCGGCATCTCGTCGAACACCTTCTTCTGGGAAGGGTCGAGCTGGGCGTAGAAGCGGCGCGTCGCCTCGATGCGGGCGTGCGCCCGGGCCTGGCTGTCGGCCATGCGCTTTTCCATTTGCGCCAGGCGCTCGGGCGTGGTCCTGGCGTGATCGCCATCGCGCTCGGCCATGCGCATCATGTGCTCGCCGTCGCCATGCTGCGGGCGTACGGCCGCCAGATAGGCCTGCAGGGCGGGCTCCTGTCCCGGCTTCAGCTGCAGCATGGTGCGCAGGTGCTCGCCCATGTCCATATGGCCGCCGTGGCCCATCATGGAAAGCTCGTGGTCGCCGTCGCGGATGATGATGTGGCGCTCTTCGCGACGGACCTCGCGGTCGGCCGATCTCGCCGCCTTGTCGTCGGCCTTCTGTTCGCGGCGGATGACCGTGACGTCGCCCGGGCCGGCGTCGCGTTCGGCCTGGGCTGCGGCGCGTCCGGCCTCGTCGGCCGCCGGCGCGGTCTGGGCGTGGGCGCCGAGCGCCGCCGCGGAAAGGGCAAACGCGGCCCCGGCCAGTAGTCCCGTCAAAGCTCGCGCCATCGCGGCCTCCCTGATGAATGGTCGAGCTTGACGCTCCGCCCGGAAATTGGCGAAACGGCGCCATGCGAAATGAAGCTTTGGTAATCTTGGCGCGGGCTCAGGACAGCGCATTGCGGCAGGCCGCGGCCATGGCGATCGGCCCGAGGGCCACGGCGGCGGCGGCATAGGCGGCGAGCAGCGCAAAGCCCGCGTTCCACGGCAGACCGGACTGGAAGGCCGAGAGGGATCCGCCGCCGAAGATCACCGGCGGCACGAACAGCGGCAGCACGATGACCGCGGTGAGCAGCCCGCCGCGCCGCGCGCCCAGGCTGAGCGCCGCGCCGATGCCGCCGACGAAGGCGAACGCCAGGCCGCCCACCAGGGCGCTGGCGAGGATCAGCGGGGCAAGTTCCAGCGGCGCGCCGAGCGCGATCGCGGCCAGCGGCGCTGCCAGCGCCAGCGGCGCGCCGGTGGCCAGCCACTGGCCCAGGCACTTGACGGCGCAGGTGAGCTCCAGCGGCGTCGGCGAGAGCGCCAGCAGATCCAGCGCGCCGTCCTCGTAGTCGCGCTCGAAGAGGCGGTCGAGCGAGAGCAGCGAGGCCAGCGCCAGCGCCACCCAGGCGGCGCCGGGCGCGATGGCCGCCAGCCTCGCGGGCTCCGGCCCGATGCCCAGCGGCAGCATGGTGGCCACGCCCGCATAGAAGCCCACCGTCACCAGCGGCCCGCCGCCGCGGCCCCAGGCCAGCGCCGCCTCACGGGCGAAGAGGGTTGCCAGGCGGCTCACGCCGGCCCCTCGGGCGATGCGAGCTCCAGCGTCTTGGCGGGGATCGGCAGCGGGTCGTGCACGGCCGCCAGGATCAGGCCCCCGCCGGCCAGGTGTCCGGCCATCAGCTCCCCGAAGC
>Ga0134128_10004865_pt1 | contig 16357 bp, 12 predicted proteins | sample KB31754_FD_96462 | JGI IMG/M metagenome (GOLD analysis project Ga0134128, IMG submission 96462) | Terrestrial soil microbial communities with excess Nitrogen fertilizer from Kellogg Biological Station, Michigan, USA - KB3-175-4 | ecosystem: Environmental > Terrestrial > Soil > Unclassified ...
GGGGCGAAACAGGATCGACGGACGTGTAAAGGCTGTCCTTTCGCTCGGTATGGTTCCGCCGTTATCGGGCTAATCGTACAAGTGCCAACGATAACGAAATGGTACTCGCTGCCTAATTGATTAGGTAAGCGCGGTTTTGGAAGGGGTACCGGGCAACAGAAACCCCTTCCGCTCTGCACCGGGCGACACGCCTAGCTTTTGTTAGTGAGCTTGCGAGCTTACAAAAGCTGGCGCAAGCGAGCCGCGGAGCGGCGAGACGACAGAAGCCTCCCACTTGCGTTCTATTCCGCTGCTTTGAGCTTCCACGTCTCTCCGCGCCGCTCGTACCAGGCCAGGATCGCGGCCAGGATGCAGATCACGCCGCCCATGGCCACCGCGCGGCCGATGCCGACATGCTCGGCCAGCCAGCCCAGCACCAGCGAGCCCCACGGCACCATGCCCAGAAAACCCATGGCATAGAACGCCACTACCCGGCCGCGCATGTCGTCGCGCGACAGAAGTTGGATAATGGAATTGATCGATCCGCCCAGCAGCATCAGGCTGAAACCCGCGGGCAACAGCAAGACCAGCGACGCGCCAAACCAGTGCGACTGGGAAAACAGGATCAACGATACGCCCAGCGACAGAGCGGCCACCGCTGGCGTCGCGAACAGATGCCGGTCCGGCACCCGCGCTAGCGCATAGGCTCCCAGAAAAGCACCCGCGCCGACGCCGGTGTACAAGAACCCCAAGCCTTCGCTGCCCTGGTGCAGCACGTCGCGGGCGAAGGCCGGCAGCAAGGTCAGATAAGTGGCTCCGAAAGCCGAGCATAAGGCTATCAAGGTCAGCGACGATCGTATCTGCCGCTCCCCGAGCACATAGAAGAGTCCGTCCTTCACTGCGCGCAGCGGCGCGGCGTGCTTGACGGGCTTGCGAGGCGGAAAGCGCATCATCACGATGCTCGCGATCACCGCGCCATAAGAGATCGCGTCGATCGAGAAGCAGATTCCCACGCCCACCAGCGCGATCAGGACGCCCGCGATGCTGGGGCCGATCACCCGCGCCAGGTTGAACATCATGGAATTGAGTGAGATGGCGTGACGCAGGTCTTCCCTGCCCACCATCTCCACCGTCATGGCCTGGCGGGTCGGAACGTCGAAGGCATTAATGAAGCCTTGGAACAGCGCCAGGCAAACGATCTCCCACACCTTGATCCAATGCGTGAGGGTGAGGATCGCCAGCGTCAGTGATTGCAGACAGGCCAAGGATTGGGTGAGAAGCAGCATGCGCCGCCGGTCGAAGCGGTCCGCGATGGCGCCCCCAAACACGGAAAAGAAAAACACCGGCACCGATCCGGCGAAAGACGTCACGCCCAGAAGCAGGGGGGAATGGGTCAGGCTATAGATCAGCCAGCCTTGAGTGACATTGGTGATCCAGGTGCCCATCAACGACACAAGTTGGCCCGAGAAGAACAGGCGGTAATTGCGGTGCTGGAAGACTTTCAGGAAGGCGAGCGCACCCCGATCCTCCGCCGCTTGTCCCGGCAGCACCTCCGGTTGCGGCGCTTCTACCGGCTGTGTTTCCGGCGTCAGTTCCAAATCTTCGGGCAGCACCGCCTCGACGGCGCGCTTGGGGCTCAAATCCACGGTCATTTACAGCGGGCTTATACTGCGCCGCCTTCTGGCTCAAGCCGGGTTTTGGTAATGTAGTCGGCCGCCCCGGAGCCCGTTACTCTGCCGCTCGCCCAAGCTCGCGGCGCTCGTCGCTCGAAATGGTCCACCGGACCATTTCGTTCGCCTGCCGGCGAACCGCTCCTCTCACTGCGCGATCCGAATTGAAATATCCCCGCGCTGCGCCAAGATCGCCACTTCTGTGCCCGCGCCGTGACGGCGCAGGCGCAGATCGGCCGACGCGCCTTCCAGACAGAGATTGCGGATGCGAATCTCTTCCAGAAAGCCAGGCAGGAATGGCGCGTGGAAGCGGATCTCCCGCCGCGCATGGTCGCAGACGATGCCCAGGCAGGCTTCCAAGAGCGCGAACGGCGTGGCGCTGGCCCAGGCCTGAGGCTGGCAGGCCACCGGATAAAGCGTGGGCGCGGTGCCGCGGCGGCGGGGAAAGCCGCAGAACAATTCCGGAAAGCGCATCAGATCCATATGGCCGGAGGCGTCGAACAGGCCGCCGAAAATCGCGGCCGCCGCCTGCTTAAAACCATAACGTCCCAATCCGAGCGCGATCAGCGCATTGTCGTGCGGCCACACCGATCCATTGTGATAGGACATGGGATTGAAACGCGGCGCGTCGGCTGCCAGCGTGCGCACGCCCCAGCCGGAGAACATTTCCGGCGTCATCAGTGTTTCGGCCAGGCGCGCGGCATGGTCGGGGGACACGATGCCGCAAAACAGAGCCTGTCCGGCGTTCGAGGTGCGCACGCGGCATGGCCGCTTGTCGCCATCCAGCGCCAGCGCATAGGCGCCGATATCCTCGCACCAGAAGGCGCTCTCGAAGCGGCGCCGAAGCTCATAAGCGGAATCGCCCAGCGCGTCGGCACGGGCATGATCGCCCAGAATGCGCGCCATCAGGGCGGCGCCCTCCTTTGCGGCATAGACATAGGCCTGCACTTCGCACAGCGCGATCGGCCCGGTCGCAAGCCCACCATCGGCATGGAAGATGGAATCGTAACTGTCCTTCCAGCCTTGATTGGAAAGGCCATTGTCGCTTTCGCGATAATATTCGACAAAGCCGTCGCCATCGCGGTCGCCATAATGGTCGATCCAATGAAGTGCCGCCTCGATGTGCGGCCAGAGCGCGCGGATCGTCGCCTGATCGCCTGTGCGCAGGAAATAACGCGCCGCCAGAAGCACGAACAAAGGCGTGGAATCGATGCTGCCATAATAGCGGCCGAATGGCACTTCGCCCAGATTGGCCATCTCGCAAGCCCGCGTCTCGTGCAGGATCTTGCCCGGTTCGGCATCGGCGCGCGGATCGCTTACCTTGGCCTGGGTGCGGGCGAGATATTTCAAGACACCCTTTGCCAGCGAAGGATCGATCCACAGCATCTGCAACGCCGTGATCAAGCCGTCGCGCCCGAAAGGCGTGGAGAACCAGGGCGTGCCGGCATAAGGATAGGGGCCGTCTGGCGTCTCGGTGATCAGCATGGAAAGGTCGGCGCCCGCCCGGTGCAGCATGCGGTTGGCGAGCGCGTTGGAGCTTGTCACTGTGCCGCCCAGCCGGCTTGCGCGCTGCGCCGCCCGGCGCGCGGCGCGGTAGGGCTCCGAATAAGACGGCGCCTTGCTTTCGGCCTGGGTGCAACGCACCGTCATCACGATGGCGATCTGCTGACCGGGCTTCAGATCCAGCGCATAGAGCGCCTGGGTCTCTGAAAGCCGATCCGGCGCCGGGTCGAGATGGATGCTCGTCACCCGCTCTATGCCGTCCAGCCCATGATAGCGGAAAGTCAGGCCGTCCGGAGTTTGCGACGCCCCGATGGTACCCCGGCGCAGACGCTGCATGCCGCGTATCTCGAACAGGTCGCGGAAATCAGCGTCGAAGTTGAAGGTCAGCCAGCACCGCCGCGATTGCGCGTCGAAATTGTGGACAGCGAAACGCTCATGGCAGGCGTCCCGCCAGAGGAATTTGGAGCGGCGCACATGCAAGGTCTCGCGCGGCAAGACGACCTTGCCGTCTTCATAGATGTCGGAATTGGACAGATCAATGGTGAGAACGACATTGTCGTTTTCCACCGCGGACGACAGAAGCAGGGGCCGCTGGCCGTTGATGAGGAATTCAAGACCTGAAAGATGCCGCGTATCCTGATGAAACAGGCCGCCGGGCGTGGCGCCGGGATCGACCACATCGCCCAAGGCATCGAACAGGCCGAACAAATCCCCATTTTTCAGGGTGCGCGGCCAGCGCTCCTGTATCGACTCCGTCGCCTGGATATAGAAATTCGACGTTTCGTCAGGCGATGACGGGAGGGTTCTGGCCTCCATGACAAATCTTCCAAATAGCCGCGTTCAAAATGCCCGCGTTCAGAACTATCGTCCGGTCACGCGGCCTCGACGGCGGCATCTTCTGCGCCCTGCCGTGTGATCAGCCGGTGGTAAATTGCGCAATATTCCCGCGCCATGGCGCGGGCGCTGAAGCGTTCCTCGAAACGCGAACGGACCGACGGGCGGAACAGACGGCCGAGACGTCCAACGGCTTGCGCAGCCTCCTCCGCCGTATCGACCACAAAGCCGGTCAGGCCGTCCTCCAACACCTCCGATACCGAACCCTGGCGGAACGCGATCACCGGCGTGCCGCAAGCCATGGCCTCGATCATCACCAGCCCGAAAGGCTCCGGCCATTGCACCGGAAACAACACCGCGCTGGCCTTGCCCAGAAATTCTTGTTTCTGGTCGTCTGCGATCTCGCCTACGAATTCCACATGCGGACTGCGCGCCAAAAGTGGACCCACCACCTGCTCGAAATAAGGACGGTCCACCGGATCCACCTTGGCTGCGATACGCAGTTTCATGCCCGCCAACCGGGCTATTTCGATGGCCTCTTCGGGGCCCTTTTCTGCGCAGATGCGACCCAGGAAGGCGAGATAGCCGCTGCGTCCATCGCCCTCGCGGAACAGCTTTTCCGGCAGCCCATGATAAACCGTGCCCATCCAGTTGACCGGCGGCATCGGCTTGCGCTGATGGTTGGAAATCGAGACCAGAGGCATGTGCGGAAAAGCGCGATAGATATCCGGAAGCTCCGGTAGATCTTGACGGCCATGCAAGGTCGTCAGCGTCTTGTGCGCCATGTTGCGGAAGAGCGGGTAATGGAAGAAGTCGATATGAAAATGCAGCACATCGAATTCCGCCATGTGCTCGACCACGCGATCCAGCATGATGATGTTGTAGGGCAGCGAATTGTGGAGGCCGTCCAGCCTCAGCGCCCGGGGCACAACCGGAAAAAGCTCGGCCCGAGTCCGCGAATCGCCGCTGGCGAAAAGTGTCACCTCATGACCCAATGCCACCAACTCCTCTGTGAGCCAAGATACCACGCGTTCGGTGCCGCCATAAAGCCGCGGCGGCACACTTTCAACAAGTGGCGCGATTTGAGCGATTTTCACGAAAGGCACCCTCTCCGGCGTCCTATCCACAACGGCTTGATTAAGCTTCCGGTTCCCCCTTTGACGCATTTGCGCCAAAATAACGGCAACATTTGCTAGGTTCCCGCAATTGACTCCTATTTGGCCGCGCTTAGTCTAAAAAGCCTCATGGCGAAGGATTTTATCGGCTATCAGGCTCTGACCGACCAGGCGCTGCGCGGTGTGGTGCGCGACGCGTTGCGCCGCATCGAGAAATCCGGCCTGATCGGGGCGCATCATTTCTACCTGACCTTCAAGACCCATGCCGATGGCGTGGACATTCCCGATTTCCTGAAAGAGCAATATCCCGACGAGATGACCATCATCATCCAGCACCAATATTGGGCACTGAAGGTGAAGGAGGATTATTTCGAGGTCACGCTCACCTTCAAGAAATTGCCAGCGCCACTGCACATTCCCTTCAGCGCGCTGACCGCCTTCTTCGATCCGGGCGTCCAGTTCGGCCTGCAATTCCGCAGCGAAGGCGAAGCCAAGGCGCCGGCCCCCGCCCCCGTCATGGTGCCCTTGGCCTCCGAGCCCAGTGAAAGCCCCGCCGAACCCGCTCTCCCGGCCGATAAAGGCCCCGCCGGCGAGGTGGTCAGTCTGGATTCTTTCCGCAAGAAATAGTACGCCCTGCGCCACTTTTCCTGGCAAAAGGCGCCATGACCGACAAGATCCCCACCCGCACTGAAACCGATACATTTGGCCCGATCCAAGTGGCCTCCGACCGCTATTGGGGGGCGCAGGCCGAACGCTCGCTGGGTAATTTCAAGATCGGCTGGGAGAAGCAACCCCTGCCGGTGATCCGGGCGCTCGGCATCATCAAACGCGCCGCCGCCGAGACCAACATGGCGCTGGGTCATCTGGATTCCAAGCTGGGCAAGGCCATCGTCACCGCCGCTCAGGAAGTGATCGAAGGCAAGCTCAACGATCATTTCCCGCTGGCGGTTTGGCAGACCGGTTCCGGTACGCAATCGAACATGAACGCCAATGAAGTGATCTCAAACCGCGCCATCGAAATGTTGGGCGGGGCGATGGGCTCCAAGAAGCCGGTCCATCCCAACGATCATGTCAATATGAGCCAGTCGTCGAACGACACCTATCCCACGGCCATGCACATTGCCTGCGCGGAAGAGATCGTGCACCGGCTGCTGCCAGCGTTGCAGAAATTGCGCAACGCGCTGAACGACAAGGCCGAAGCCTGGAAAGGCATCATCAAGATCGGCCGCACCCACACTCAGGACGCCACGCCCATCACCCTGGGCCAGGAATTCTCCGGCTACACGATGCAGGTCCAGAACGGCATCGAGCGCATCGAGCAGACGCTGCCCAAACTGATGCAACTGGCCCAGGGCGGCACTGCCGTGGGCACCGGCCTGAACGCGCCAGTCGGCTTCGACAAAATGGTGGCCGAGCGCATCGCCGCCATCACGCAGCTTTCCTTCACCACCGCGCCCAACAAGTTCGAGGCGCTGGCCGCCCATGACGCGATGGTATTCAGCCATGGCGCCATCAACACGGTGGCTGCGAGCCTGTTCAAGATCGCCAATGACATCCGTTTGTTGGGTTCGGGTCCGCGTTCGGGCCTGGGCGAACTGGCGCTGCCGGAAAACGAGCCGGGCTCCTCCATCATGCCGGGCAAAGTCAACCCGACCCAAGCGGAGGCTTTGACCCAAGTCTGCATTCAGGTCTTCGGCAACAATGCCGCGCTGACCTTCGCCGACAGCCAGGGCCATTTCGAACTCAATGTCTACAATCCCGTGATGGCCTATAATTTTCTGCAGAGCGTGCGGCTGATGGCCGACGCGGCGGTGAGCTTCACCGACAATTGCGTGGTGGGCATCGAACCCAGACTCGATAACATCAAAGCCGGACTCGAACGCTCTTTAATGCTGGTGACGGCTTTGGCGCCCAAGATCGGCTATGACAATGCCGCCAAGATCGCCAAGACCGCCCACAAGAACGGCACCACCTTGAAAGAAGAGGCGGTTAAGGGTGGTTATGTCACGGCGGAGGAATTCGACGCGGTGGTCCGGCCCGAAGATATGATTGCGCCAAGATGAACGTGCGTTGCTGAAGAAACGCTCCTTTTCCCTTTCCGGCCACAAAACTTCAGTGGCGCTGGAGGAGGAATTCTGGGCGATCCTGGACGGTGAAGCGAAAAAGACCGGCCGCAGCCTGGCCGCCCTGGTCCAGGCCATCGATGCGACACGGGGTACACGCCCACTGGCCAGCGCTTTACGCCTCCACGCCCTTGCCGTCGCCCGCACCCATATCTAACCTGCCCTGCATGATAACGCTCTACCACGCTCCCAAATCCCGCTCGACCCGCATGATCTTCCTCTTGGAAGAGATCGGCGCGCCTTATGAAATCAAGGCAGTCTCGATCCGCCGCGCCGATGGCAGCGGCGCGGTGGACATCCACAATCCGCACCCGCATGCCAAGGTGCCCGCGATAGGCCATGGCAATGAGATCGTTTTCGAGTCCAGCGCCATCGTCGCCTATTTGACCGACAGCTTTCCGCAGGCCGGCCTTGCGCCCAAGCCGGGCGAGCCAGGACGCGGCCAATATCTCACCATGCTGGCCTATTACGGCGACGTGGTGGAACCGTCCTTCGTCTCCAAATTCCTCAAGATGGATGTGCCGCGCGGCACCGCCGGCTGGGTCGCGGTGGAAGAAGTCATGCCCTATATCGATAAGGTGCTAACCGGCCAGCCCTATATCGCGGGCGATAAATTCACCGGCGCCGACATTCTTTACGCCACCACCTTCGGAATGTTCGCGCAGAACCCCATGATGCCGAAACTGGCCTCGGTGGAAGCCTATGTGAAGCGCTGCCTGGAGCGGCCGGCCTATGCGCGGGCGATGGCGAAGGACGCAGGATAGCCTTGGCTGAGATCGTCAATCTGCGCCGCGCCCGCAAAGCCAAGGCGCGAGACGAAAAAGAGAAGACGGCGGATGCCAACCGGCTTCTGCACGGCACGCCCAAGAATTTGCGCAATCTCGCCAAGGCGCGGAGCGACAAGGCCATGCGCGATCTGAACGCGCACAAGAAGGACTGATTTTTGTCGCGATTCCGGACGGAAAACCGCAATGCGCTTTTCCCGAAACCGCTCTAGCGATAAAGATCCTTGTAGGTCTCGCGCAGCAATGCCTTCTGCACTTTGCCCATGCTGTTGCGCGGCAGGTCTTCCACGAACAGCACGCGCTTGGGCAATTTGTAGGCAGCCAGCCGTTCACGCAGCGCCGCGATCACCGCGCTCTCGCTGAGGTCTGCGGCCGGTTTCTTCGCCACCACCGCTGTCACGCCTTCGCCAAAATCGGGATGTGCTACGCCGATCACCGCGCTTTCCGCCACACCGGGCAGCGCGTCGATTTCGCTTTCCACTTCCTTCGGGTACACATTGAAGCCGCCGGAAATCACCAGATCCTTGCCACGGCCCACGATGGAGACATAGCCGTCGGTGTCGATCGTCCCGAGATCGCCGGTGATGAAGAAGCCATCACCGCGAAACTCCGCCTTGGTTTTCTCCGGCATGCGCCAATAACCTTTGAAGACGTTGGGGCCGCGCACTTCGATCATGCCGATCTCGCCTTGCGGCAAGGACGTACCGCTGTCCGGATCGGTGATGCGGATCTCGACCCCTGGCAAAGGCCGCCCCACCGTGCCGGCGACGCGCGCGCCGTCATAGGGATTGGAGGTATTTATGTTGGTTTCGGTCATGCCATAGCGTTCCAAGATCGCGTGGCCGGTCTTCGCGCTCCAATCCCGATGGGTTTCCGCCAAAAGCGGCGCCGATCCCGACACGAACAGGCGCATATGTTTGGTCGCTTCGCGTGTCAGCCGGGCATCTGCCAGAAGCCGCGTATAGAATGTCGGCACGCCCATCATCACGCTGGCCTTGGGCATCAGGCGGAACATGGCGTCCACGTCCAGCTTGGGCAGAAAGAGCACCGAGGCGCCCGCCATCAAGACGGTGTTCGTGGCTACGAACAAGCCATGGGTATGATAGATGGGAAGCGCATGCAGCAGCACGTCGCGCTCGCTGAAGCGCCACAGCTTCGCCAAGGTGCGCGCGTTCGACGCCAGATTCTCATGGCTCAGCATCGCGCCCTTAGAGCGGCCGGTGGTGCCCGAGGTGTAAAGAATCGAGGCAAGATCGTCCGGCCCCCGCGCCACATCCGCAAAATCGTCGGCCTCGCGGGCCGCCAGTTCCAGCAAACTGCCGCTCACCCCATCCGTGCCCAAGGTCGCAACCGTCACGCCCCTGACCATGTCTTCGCGGCCCGGCGCCGTCACAAACAAAGCCGGTTCCGCATCCGCCATGAAATAGGCCAGTTCCGCGCGCGTGTAAGCCGTGTTCAACGGTAGCCAGACCGCCCCCGCCCTGACCGTCGCCAGGTAAAGCGCGATAGCCTCAGGGCTCTTTTCCACCTGGGCCGCCACTCGGTCGCCAGGTTTCACGCCCAGCCCCTTCAGCGCACCCGCCAGGCGGGCAGAAAGCGCCTGCAGCCCGCCATAAGTCAGCACACGCCCATCGCCATTGGCGATGAAGACCCGGCCTGCCGGCGCGGCCGCGAACTGCTCAAGAAGATGCGAAACCATGGCCGGTTTGTGCTTGTTCGGGACCCGTTCGGGCAAGAGAACAAAAGCAGGACTTTTTCCGGCCGCCCCTGCTACAGTATGGGGACTCATGAGCCACCATCCCTATTCCGACCCGCTGGACGCGGCCTTCGGCGACGAGACGCCGTCCGCGCCCGTGCCCCGCGACCCGCCCTATCTTGCCGGCCTCAATAAGGAGCAGCGCGAGGCGGTCGAGGCTGTGGACGGCCCCGTGCTGGTCTTGGCAGGGGCCGGAACCGGCAAAACCCGGGTCCTCACCACCCGGCTCGCCCATATCCTGGCCACACGGCGCGCCTGGCCGGGCCAGATTCTGGCCGTCACCTTCACCAACAAAGCGGCGCGGGAGATGAAGGAGCGCATCGGCGCCCTGATCGGCGGCGTGGTCGAAGGGATGCAATGGCTGGGCACCTTCCACTCCATCGGCGCCAAGATGCTGCGCCGTCATGCCGAGCTGGCAGGCCTCAAATCCAATTTCACCATCCTGGACGCCGACGACCAGCTGCGCCTGATGAAGCAGCTGGTGGACGCGGAAGGCATCGACGAGAAACGCTGGCCGGTGCGGACGCTTGCGGCGCTGATCGATGGCTGGAAGAATCGGGGCCAACGCCCGGACGACGTCTCCGACAGCGATGGCCAGGCTTACGCCTTCGGCAAGGGCAAGACGCTCTATCGCCAATATCAGGAGCGGCTGCGCGCCTTGAACGCGGCTGATTTCGGCGACCTGTTGCTGGAGACGCTGCACATCCTGCGCACCCAGCCCGACATCCTGGCGGATTACCGCGACCGCTTCCGCTACATGCTGGTGGACGAATATCAGGACACCAATGTGGTGCAGTATCTGTGGTTGAAGCTGCTGGCGACCCAGAGCGGCAATGTCTGCGTGGTGGGCGACGACGACCAGTCCATCTATGCCTGGCGTGGCGCCGAAGTGGAAAATATTCTGCGCTTCGAGCGCGATTTTCCTGGCGCGAAAGTCATAAGGCTGGAGCGCAATTACCGCTCCACGCCCGCGATCCTGGGCGCGGCTTCCGGCCTGATCGCCGCCAACAAGGGCCGGCTGGGAAAGACGCTTTGGACCGAGGGCGATCCCGGCGAAGCGATCAAGGTCCAGGGCGTGTGGGATGCGGAGGAAGAAGCCCGCAATGTCGCCGCCGAAGCGGAAGATCTGCACCGCCAGGGCGCGCGCTTTGGCGACATGGCGATCCTGGTGCGCGCATCCTTCCAGATGCGGGAATTCGAAGATCGTTTTATCTCTCTTGGCCTGCCCTATCGCGTGATCGGTGGCCCGCGTTTTTATGAGCGGGCGGAAATCCGCGACGCCATGGCCTATCTGCGCTTGATCGCCCAGGGCGACGACGATCTGGCGTTCGAGCGCATCGTCAACAAGCCCAAGCGCGGCATCGGCGATGCCAGCGTCGCGACCTTGCACGCCTTTGCGCGCGCCCGGCAGATGCCACTGCTGGCGGCATCGCGCGAGATCGCGGAGACCGATGAATTGCCGCCCAAGGCGCGCAAAGCGCTGAGCGAACTGGCCACCAATTTCGCCCGCTGGAGCGAGACGGCGCGGGTCTTGCCGCACACCGAATTGGCGGAAATGGTGCTGGACGAGTCCGGCTATACCGACATGCTCAAGGCCGACAAGTCGGCAGAAGCGCCAGGACGGCTGGACAATCTGAAAGAATTCGTTCGCTCCATGGAAGGCTTCGAGTCCCTGCCTGCCTTCCTGGAGCATGTCTCGCTGGTCATGGAGTTGGCGCAAGACGAATCCGGCGACCGCATCAATCTGATGACCCTGCATGCCGCCAAGGGCCTGGAATTCGACACCGTATTCCTGCCCGGCTGGGAGGAAGGCCTGTTTCCCAGCCAACGCACCATGGACGAGAGCGGGTTGGCGGGTTTGGAGGAAGAACGCCGCCTTGCCTATGTCGGCCTGACGCGGTCCAAGAAACGGGCGCGCATTTCGTTTGCCGCCAACCGGCGCGTACATGGCTCCTGGCAAAGCGCCCTGCCATCGCGTTTCTTAAGCGAAATTCCCGAAGCCCATGTCCAGACCGTGGTGGATGAAGGCTTCTATGGCGGCGCCATGGGCTTTCGCGACAATGCCGGCGGTCCGGCTTTCTCCAGTTCTTACGAAAGTCCCGGCTGGAAACGCGCGCAGGCCAACCGCGCCAGCGCGCAGGCACGCAGCCGCCCGCCCTTGATCGAGGCGCAAGCCTATGCCGTGCAGACCAGCGATCCCAGCGCCTCGCATTACGCGCGCGGCGACCGCGTCTTTCACCAGAAATTCGGCTATGGCCGGGTGAGCTTTGTCGAAGGTAACAAGCTGACAGTGGATTTCGACAAAGCCGGCGAGAAGAAAGTCATCGACCAGTTCGTGGCGCGGGCGTGAGATCTAACTCGCTAGTCATGGCCCGCCGGAGTGCGGGCCAACCAGGTGATCAAAATACGCCTCACAAACTTTCTGCCAAGTCTTTCCAATCTTCATTGTTCTGTTGAATGAGATTCAGCTTCCATTCACGTTTATATTTCTTCATCTGTGTCTCGCGATGAATGGCGGCATGAATGTCGTCAAAAGTTTCGTAATGGACCAACTTCGTCACGGCATACCGTTTTGTGAATCCCGGCACAATTCCTCCGCGATGCTCGCCCAGCCTGCGTGCCAAGTCGTTGGTCGCACCGATATAGAGCGTGCCGTTGCGCTTGCTTGCGAGGACGTAAACATAATAGGTCTTCGGCATTAGAATATGTCACCTGGATGGCCCGGATTCCCCGGGCCATGACATTTTGGTTTGAACGGAAAATCTTATCAATGAATCCTACGCCACCCCTGTGGAAGGCTTCCGCCACCCTGGCAAAACAGGAAGCACCCGATCTGGCGTCGCTGCTGGAGTTGGCGTCCGAACCACAAGCCGTGCTGATCGCGGAAGAGCCCTTCGGGGCCACCGCCACGGTGGAAGCTCTGTATACGGAAGAACCGGACTCCGCCTTTCTATCCAAAGTCGCCGGCCGCGCCATCCTGGTCGAGCCCCTGCCGGACCAGGACTGGATCAAACTCAGCCAAGAAGGCTTGCCGCCCGTGCGCGCCGGCCGCTTCTTCGTCTATGGCGCGCATGACGCAGGCCATATGCCGCATGGCGTGATCCCTATGAAGATCGAAGCCGGGCTCGCCTTCGGCACCGGCCATCATGAGACCACCGCACTGTGTCTCACCGTCCTCTCCGATCTTGCCAACCGGCGTGCCTATCGCGAAGTGCTGGATCTGGGCTGCGGCACCGGCCTTCTTGCCATCGGCGCCGCCAAGCTTTGGAAGCGGCCAGTGCTGGCTTCGGATATCGATCCCGTCGCCATCGAGGTCACCCATGAGAATGCGCGCGGCAATGGCGTGACGCCGCTGGTGCGCGGCGTGGTCGCGGACGGCCTGGTGCATCCCGCGCTGGCGGCGGGCGCCCCCTATGATCTCATCATCGCCAACATCTTGGCGGGACCGCTGACGCGGCTGGCGCCGCAGATCGTAGCCGCGATGGCACCGGGCGCGACCCTGGTTCTATCGGGGTTGCTGCACAATCAGGAAAACATGGTTCTCAGCTTTTACCATCGCCTCCGGTTCCAGACCCGCCGACGCCAGGGCCCCTGGAGCGCGCTGGTCTTGGAGAAACCGGGGCGGTAGGCTCCCGGGCCGTCGTCCACCTTTGAGAGTTTTCATGGACAAACCAACGTCCTTCCAAACCTATGAAGACCGTTCCGATGCCGCCACCGTGGCGCCGCGGCTGGCGGCCTTGCGCACCGAGCTGGCGAAGCGCGGCTTGGACGGCTTCTACATGCCCCATTCGGACACGCATCAGAATGAATACCTGCCTGCCAATGAAGAGCGGTTGGCCTGGTTGACGTCTTTCACCGGATCGGCCGGCGCGGCGGTGGTGCTGAAGGACAAGGCCGCGATCTTCGTCGATGGCCGCTATACGCTGCAGGTGCGCGCCCAAACCGATACCTCGCAATTCGAACCGCGCGATCTGGTGGCGGAGGGGCCGCAAGGCTGGTTGCCCGATCATCTATCCGCGGGTGCCAAGCTGGGTTTCGATCCCTGGCTGACCACCGCGCATGGCGCAGCCACCTTGCGTCAAGCCGTGCAGAAAGCCGGAGGCACCTTGGTCGCCTGCGACAGCAATCCGCTCGATGCCGTGTGGAACGGCCGTCCTGCTGCACCAAAAGGCAAAGCGGTGCCGCATGCGATGAATTTGGCAGGCGAAGATGGCAACGCGAAGCGCGCCCGCGTCGCCGAAGCGCTCAAGCATGCCAAGGCCGACGCCGCCGTAATCACGCTATGCGATTCCATCTGCTGGCTGTTCAACATTCGCGGCACCGATTTGCCACACACGCCTTTCGTGCTGGCCTGGGCCGTTCTTCATGCCGATGGCAGCGCCGATCTGTTCCTGGACGAGGAAAAACGCAGCGCAGAGCTGATCGCGCATCTGGGCGATGGCGTGCGGCTGAAGGCGGTGGCGGATTTCCCGCCCATATTGGATGCTCTGAAAGCCAAGACCGTGATCGCCGATCCCTCCACAGCGGCGGAGGCTATTCTGGATCGGCTGACCAAGGCAGGCGCGAAGGTGAAGCACGCGCCCGATCCCTGCCAGCTGCCCAAGGCCTGCAAGAATGCGCTGGAGCTGGAAGGCACCCGCAAGGCGCATATCCGCGACGGCGCGGCGCTGTCACGTTTCCTCTCCTGGTTCGCGCGCGAGGCCCCCAATGGCGCTTTGACCGAGATCGATGCGGCCCAGGCGTTGGAAGGCTTCCGCCGCGCCACCAATTACCTTTCCGACCTTTCCTTCGACTCCATCTCGGGCGCAGGCGCCAATGGCGCCATCGTGCATTATCGCGTGACCCGCTCCACCAATGCGCCGATCCGCAACAACCAGATGTTCCTGATCGATTCCGGGGCGCAATATCCCGACGGCACCACCGACGTCACCCGCACCGTGATCGTGGGCACGCCCACCGCGGAGATGCGCGACCGGTTCACGCGCGTGCTCAAGGGTCATATCGCGCTTGCCACCGTGCGTTTCCCCGAAGGCACCATCGGCATGCAGCTCGATTCTTTCGCGCGGCGACCCTTGTGGGAAGCAGGCCTGGATTATGACCATGGCACCGGCCATGGGGTGGGGTCCTATCTCTCGGTGCATGAAGGGCCGCAGAACATCTCCAAGCGGCCCATCACCCAGCCGCTAAAGCCTGGCATGATCTGTTCCAACGAGCCCGGCTACTACAAAACCGGCGAGTACGGCATCCGGATCGAAAATCTGGTGGTGGTGACCGAACCGAAATCCGTGGCCGACGGCGAACGGCCCATGATGGGTTTTGAAACCATCACCTTGGCGCCCATCGATCTCAACTTGGTCGAGCCCGGGCTTCTGACCGAAGGCGAGCGGGTCTGGCTTAATGCCTACCACGCGCGTGTATTCGAGACTCTGCGGCCGACCTTGGATGAAGAAGCGCGTAGCTGGCTGGAACAGGCGACGCGGGCGATTTAACACCTCTCGTCATGGCCCGGTTTGTCCGGGCCATCCATGGATGGGCGGACTTTCATTGCGGGCCGCGCTTTGCGCGACCCTGATGGCCCACCCGTGGAGAAATTGAATCAGCCGATCAGTTTCAGCCACGCATCTTCGTCCATGATCTGGACATTGTGTTTCTGCGCCTCCTTGAGCTTGGAGCCCGCGCCGGGACCCGCCACCACGATGTCGGTCTTGGCCGACACCGAGCCGGATACTTTCGCGCCCAGTGATTCAGCCCGGGCCTTGGCTTCCTGGCGGGTCATCTTTTCCAAGGTGCCGGTGAAGACCACCGTCTTGCCCGACACCGGTGAATTCTTGGCGGCCGCTGCCATGGGCGTCACCGTCAGCCATTCCAGCAGCCGGTCGAGCGCCTTCACATTGTGCTTCTCGTCGAAGAAATCGCAAATCGCTTCCGCCACGATGCCGCCAATGCCTTCCAGGCTTTCCAGTTCCTCGTGGGCATTGTCGGCCGTCATGCCTTTCAGAAAGGCGTCGATGCTGCGGTAATGTCGCGCGATCAGCCGCGCCGTGGTCTCGCCCACATGGCGGATCCCCAGGGCGTTGATCAGCCGGTCCAACCCGATGGTGCGGCGGCGCTCGATCGCCGCCATCAGATTTTCCACCACCTTATCTTCGCGGTCTTCTTTCTTGGCCTTGCTCTTGACCGGATCCTTGCCCTCGGCGGCGCGGCGCTCTTCCGACAGCGTGGCGCGGTGTTCGGCCAGGACCTTGCCCACCTTCTCCGGCTTTTCGGTCAGGGCGAAAATATCGGCGGGCTCTTTCAGCAATCCCTTGTCGTGGAACAGTTCGATCATGGTGCCGCCCAGGCCCTCGATGTCGAAGCCGTCACGGGCCACGAAATATTTGAGCCGCTCCACCGTCTGCGCATCGCAGATCAGCCCGCCCGTGCAACGGCGATCCACATCCATTTTGCCCGTCTTCTCGTCCACCTCGCGCACGGCATGGCTGCCGCAGACCGGGCACTTGTCGGGAAATTTGTAGGGCTTGGCGCCGCGTGGCCGTTTTTCGGGAATGATACGCAAGATCTGCGGGATCACGTCGCCGGCGCGCTGGATCAC